>ERZ1106929.1351-NODE-1351-length-21231-cov-3.708444_pt1 | contig 21231 bp, 19 predicted proteins | sample MGYA00403662_ERZ1106929 | MGnify/ENA primary metagenome ERZ1106929 (study PRJEB35170, sample SAMEA104062442) | human gut metagenome | biome: human gut; feature: human-associated habitat; material: faeces | place: Denmark | collected 2013-02-20 ... | reverse complement strand
CTTTCAAAACTGAATACCAGCCGCCCACCGGCGGCACCACCGAGCAGGAAATCTTGAAACAGGTTCCCTGCTCTTTTTTTGCCCGGACGCCGGGAGAAAGGAGGACACGACTTGCCATGCCCGCACTTTGATGTGAAAATCATCCAGCGCAGCAAGCGCCAGTCAGCCGTTGCGTCTGCCGCCTACCAGATCGGGAAAGGGGCTGTTCTCCGAATATGACCAGAATCAGAGCATCATAATGACACTATATATAGATACTATTGCTTGACTAACGCAAGATATTGTGCTACACTGTTTCTGTAATTGATTTTTGTGCGTTTTCCCCTTGTGGGATACAGACTTAGTTTCTGTACCGCGGATTGAAAAATCTGCATTGCACACGCAGTCAAGATTGTACTTGTGCCAGTAGTATTACTGCGCCCCTCTGGGCCGGTATATTACTGGCTTTTTTTGTTTTCCGGGACTTTTGCTCCCGTCAGCGAGGATGACTTTGGTTCATAGGCAGCTATGGACATCAGGCGTTACGCCCATTGTCACCCTCGCTTTTTTTCTGCCCAAATGCCGGAAACGGCTTTGAGGATATACCAAAATTACAGAAAGGCAGGTATGAACATGAATGTAAAAAAGCGGAGTCAGGAGTCTCTGACGAGTAAGAGGAAACCGATGGAGAGCTGGCGGCAGTACCAGAAGCTGAACCAAACCGCACAGAAGCATTGCCCGGTGATTCGGGCGCCCGTCATTCCCCGCAGGACGCGGAGGGGGTGTTGAGTATGCCAGCAGGCAGTGTGGCTGTCAAAGAGCGGCATCAGCCCCGGGTGCTGGTGGAAACGGCAGGCTTGTCCGAAGAAGAATGGCTTGCCTACCGACGGAAAGGCATTGGCGGCAGCGATGTTGCGGCTCTGCTGGGCATTTCACCGTGGCGGACGGCCCGGGATCTGTTTTATGACAAGCTGAACATTGCCGTGGTCGAGGACCATGAGGACAACTGGGTGGCCCTGGAGATGGGACACCTGTTGGAACCGTTGGTGGCGAAAATCTTCCAGCATCGAACTGGCTACAAGATCTATCAGATCAAAAAGATGTTCCAGCACCCGAAGTATCCCTGGATGCTGGCGGATGTGGACTACTTTGTAGAACTGCCGGACGGCACCACCGCTATTCTGGAGATCAAGACCACAAACTACAACGCCAAAGACAACTGGTGGCTGGATGGTGAGGAAACCATTCCGGCCTACTATGAGTCCCAGGGACGGCATTACATGGCCGTTATGGATGTGGACCGCTGTTTTTTCTGCTGCCTGTATGGCAACAACGAGCAGGAAAGCATTATCCGTGATATGCAGAGAGATCTGGCCTATGAGGATGAGATGATTTTTCTGGAGCAGAATTTCTGGGAAAATCATGTGCTTACCAGAACGCCGCCGCCTTACACCGAAGATGGCGACCTCGTGATCGAGAGCGTGCGCCGGTACACTGGCCCCGCTGACAAGGAGGCCCCCGCTGTATCACTCGACCTGCCCCTGACGGCCAAGCTGATGCGTTTTCTCCAACTTCAGGAGCAGAAAAAAGGCGCAGAAGCAGGCAAAAAGGAAATCGAGGAAGATATGAAGCGGCTGAAGGCTGCCATCATTGCCAAAATGGGGAAAAGCTGCAAAGCCATCTGCCAGCAGGATGGGGTGAACTATACCGTCACCTACAATCCGGTGCGGACCCCCGGTATTGACAAGGATAATCTGAACAGGCTGAAGCTGGAACATCCGGACATCTATGAGCAGTATGTGACTGTTTCCGTGCACCGCCGCTTCACGGTCAAGAGTGACGCCGAGGCGGCATAAAAGGAGGGAAAAAAGAAGTGATCCATAGAGGAACTTATGACGGGACGATCTACCACAACCCCGTAAACAGGTTCTGCATCATCAGCGTAAAGACCGCTGATAAGGAGGTGCCCCAGGAGGCCCGTTCCACCCGCCGGTACAGAGATCATCTGATCCGCTTTGTTGCGACGGGCTATGAACTGCCCCGCACGGACGCGGTAGAGCTGGAACTGGACGGCGAATGGACAAAGGGCAAATATGGTGTGCAGCTTCAGGTGGAACAGTGGCGCGAGATCGTTCCCAAGACCAAGGACGGCGTGGAAGGCTATCTGGCCTCCGGCCTCATCAAAGGTATTGGGCCGGCGACTGCCGCGCAGATCGTCTCCCGGTTTGGCGTGGAAACGCTGGATATTCTGCAAAACCATCCCGAGCGGCTGCTGGAGGTCAAGGGCATTACGGAAAGCAAGCTGGAGGATATCAAAACCTCGTATGCGGAGAGCCGGATGCTCCAAGACCTGATGACGCTGCTCTCCCCATTCAAGATCACGCCGAAAACGGCCCTGAAGATCTACCAGCACTTCGGGCCCGCCAGCGTGGACATCTTGAAAAGGAGTCCCTTTGAACTGTGCCAGGTGTCCGGTTTTGGATTTCTCCGGGTAGATGCCATCGTTCAAAAAAACGGCGGCGACCTGCATGACCCCATGCGGGTCAAAGGCGCGCTGTTCTGGGCGCTGGAGGACAGCAAGGGCGGCAAAGGACATTTGTTCCTGCCTGGTGAAACTTTGCGGAAGGAGGCTCTTCGGCTTCTCAACACAAAGATCCCCGTCCCGTCTCTCCGGCTTCATGAACAGGAGGTCGCGGATGTGCTTCAGGACATGATCCTTCATGGCGAGGTGGTATCCGTCAAAGATAACATCTACCTGCCCCGCACATTCGCACAGGAAGATGAAACGGCCCGGCGTATTGCCATGCGGCTGATAGAGCCGTCTGCGCCGGAGCGCATTGAGCAGGCGCTGGAGCAGGTCAAGCGTGAAATGGGGCTGGTGCTGTCTTCCAAACAGGAGGCAGCGGTCTACGTGGCTTACCGCCACAGCCTGTCCATTATCACTGGTTCTCCCGGCACCGGCAAGACAACGGTGCTCAAGACCATTTTGGAAGTTTATCGCCGCCTGCACCCGAAAGGTGAAATCGTTCTGATGGCGCCGACCGGCCGTGCCAGCCGTCGTATGGCGGAAAGCACTGGCTTTGACAAGGCGCGGACGCTCCACAGCGGCCTGGGCCTCGGCAGTGAAGAAGATGACGCCAACCGCAGCAGACAGCAGGAGCCGTTGTCGGCGGACCTGATCATTGTGGACGAGTTTTCTATGGTGGATATGTGGTTGGCAGACAAATTTTTCTCCCGCATCAAGGATGGGGCCCGTGTCGTTCTTGTGGGCGACCCCGACCAGCTCCCCAGTGTGGGCGCCGGGACTGTGTTCCGCGAACTGATCGACTGCGGCCTGATTCCCGTCACGGTGCTGGACCAGATCTTCCGTCAGTCCAAGGACAGCCTGATCGCTTATAACGCCAAATTCATCAACGAGGGCAACACCAAGCTGTACTTTGGGCCGGACTTTGTATTTATGGCAAGCGATAACCAGGCGGAGGCTGCGGAGCGGATCATCGCCCGTTACTGCCGGGAAATCGCGGAAAGCGGCATCGACCGGGTGCAGATTTTGTCTCCCTTCCGTTCGGAAGGCGCTGCGTCGGCGGAACAACTCAACGAGGCCATCCGCGAGGTGGTCAACCCGTTCCGCTCTGCCGAGGAAGAAATCAAGATCGGCGTCAAAGTGTTCCGGGTCAACGACCGGATCATGCAGACCAAAAACACCGCCAAGGTGTCCAACGGCGACCTGGGATTTATCCGCTATATCAAAGACGATGAAGATGGCAAGCGCGTCGGCCTGGATTTCGGTGTGGGCCGAGAGCTGGAATACAGCGTAGAGGATATGGTCAATCTGGACCTTGCCTACGCCACCACCATCCACAAGGCAATGGGCTCTGAGTATGAAACGGTCATCATGCCGCTTTTGAAAGCGCACACCGTCATGCTCTACCGCAACCTGCTCTATACCGGCATCACCCGGGCCAAAAAGCGCGTGGTGCTGATCGGCCAAAAGCAGGTGCTGTTTATGGCGATCCACCGGAATGAAATCGTCAAGAGGAATACGCTTCTGGGCAAGCGCATCGGCATGTACTATAAGGCCTATGCCAAGCGGGCCGGAATCCCGGTCCCGGCGGCTCTGGAAGAAGAACTGAAATACGCTGGTTAAAAAAGAGGCGCAAGGTGCAGAAAATTGCCCCGCGTCTCCTATTTATTACACAGGAAGGAGTTTATGACATGAACGACAGCAATGCGAAAACGATGTACGAAACTGTGCCTGCGGCCGCTGAACTGAACAAGGTGCCGGGCTTTGACCCGCTCAAGTTTCTCCGCCGCACCAAGGACACCCTGAAGCTGGACCTGCCTTACCAGAAACTCTGGTTCCGCATGGCCCATCCCAACGGCCGTATGCGTCTGACGGCGCTGCGGATCACGGAGCAGATGGCGATTTTTGAGGCCAAGGTATTCCTGGACCGCAGTGACGCGGAGCCGTTCAGTATGAGCACGGCCCAGCAGACTACCCAGGACAGCCGCGACTTCGTGAAAGCCGCCCAAAATGAGGCGCTGAGCCAGGCCCTTACGGACGCCGGTTTTGGCATCCAGCTGATCAGCGCCGGCGCCCAGGCCGATCTGATGGAGAAAAGCGCCGGAGCGTCTGTCAAAAAGGCCGCAGAACCGCCTGCCGGGCCGGCGGCATGCACGGCGCCGCCGCAGGAGCCCCACAGCGCCCCTCAGAGGGCCGATGAGCCTGCCGAGGGGAAATCCCCTGCCAGCCCCGTTGAAACGCCGCAGAGGGCGTTTGAGGCCGAAAAGGCGGCAACCGTGACAACGGCCCCGTCGAAGGAAAACACTGCTTCGGAACCGGTGAAGCAGCACCTGCCGGTGGAGCCGGCGAAGAAATTCGATACGCTCCCGGTTGACACTTCGCCAAAGACGGAACAGCCGGCGGCTGAAAATGAGCAGGCGGATGAATTGCCCGTCCGCGGCAATGTAACGGAGCTGCCGGTCCAGCACACGGAGGAATCCGAACCCGCCGCCGAGCTGCTGCAGCCCGAAGATGGCGCTGCCGGAGCGGTGGATACTGCGGTGGATACCCCCTCTTATACGAAGGACACGCCTATGGAGGATATTCTGCAGGTCATGACGCTGGAACAGGCCCAGCAGGTCATCGTAGACGATGGCATCTGCAAGGGTATGACGATTGCCCAGGTGGCCGAGAAGCGGCCTGTCAATCTGCGGTACTACCTGATCCCGGGCAAAAGCAAGAACAACATGGTCCGCGCCGCCGCCCAGCTGGTTTTGGATTCACTTCAAAAGGCCGGCTGATATGGTCCCCGGCGAGGGCATGAAGGGAGGAATGACAGATGGGCTCGTACCCGGATGAATTTCCCTTCGGTATCATGGAAGTTGTGGAACTGCTGCACCTGCGGGTCAGGCGCCAGCAGGCAAACAGCGTCTATGTGGACTGCCCGTTCTGCGGCGACCGCCGCGGGCGGATGAATGTCAATTTCGTCAAAAATGTCTGGCGGTGCAATCACTGCGACGAACATGGCGGAATGCTGGCGCTGTATGCAAAATTCAATCACACGACGACCTCTGACGCTTATTGGGAGATTGCAGAAGCTCTGTGTGACAATACCCATGAGGAACACGCACGCTCCGGGAATGAAGCCCAACCGCAGCCGGTCAGCACCGGGTCCCCATCTTCGGGGGCCCGGGCGGCCGCTGCAGGTCATTCTTCTTCCGAGCGAAAAACTGTGCCGCAGTCGGACAAAGCCAGCCCGGCCGAGATCCATCAGACCCTATCCCTGCTGCTGGCCCAGCTTACGCTGCGGCCGGCCCATCGGGAACATCTGCGCTCACCAAAGCGCGGGCTGTCTGATGAACAAATCGAGGCGCTGGGCTTTAAGAGTACCCCGCCGCCCTTCTTATGCCGCTCTATCACGGACCGGCTGATCAGGCAGGGATGCAGGGTGCAGGGCGTACCCGGATTTTACCGGGACGACAGCGGCCATTGGACAATGGCGTTTTATAAGAAGACCTCCGGCATCCTGATCCCCGCCATCGGCTTTGACGGTCGGCTGCAGGGATTTCAGATCATGCTGGATGTGCCGCTGAAACACAAGGATGACCCGCCGGAGAAACCGGGGGCCAAGTACATCTGGTTTTCCTCTTCCTCGAAGACAGACGGGACAGGCTCCGGCAGCCCGGTACATCTGATCGGTGACCCATCCGCCCGGGTGGTCTATGTGATCGAGGGGCTGCTGAAAGCAGATATTTCCCATTGTCTGACTGGGCGCACCTTTGCCGCGATTGCCGGGGCCAACAACACCAGCCCGCTGGACCCATTGTTTGCCCTTTTGGCGCAGAACGGCACGGAGGAAATCATTGAAGCCCACGATATGGACAAGTACAACAATCAAATGACGATGGCCGGGGCGTCGAAAATTTACCTGACGGCCCGGAAGTATGGCATGAACTGCCGGAGGCTGACCTGGAATCCCAACTATAAGGGATTTGACGATTGGCAGCTGGCACTTCGCCGGGAAAATCAACGGAGAAAGGAGATCGATAGACTTAGTTTTAAGGCGCAGTACCTCCGCGGCTTGTGTGAGCTGGCGCATATTGAGGACTGCATCGAACTATGGCAGCACCTGGCTGAAAACAAGACCTGCCTGACGGAATATCTGGGCTTGACCAGAGAGGAACATGAAACCTTCCTGCGGCAAGGCAGGGATGCCCTCGGCGCCCTGCTGGAACCCCAGCGGCGGAAACAGAGGTTTGTGCTTTATCAGCTGGAACTGGACGAGCAGAAAGCCATCCCATTTGCTTTCAAGGAACTTGCGGCGTTACAAAAGGCCGGCTATGAACAGCCGCCCGCCGCCATGTACCGCATGGTCGGGGCTGGCGAAGTCTACTGCCCGGTGGAACAGAGCGACGCAGAGATTTTGAAGCGCCTGTTTGCCGACTGCCGGGAGGAACTGCCGGAAGGCTGCCACGGGCGGCCAATGGCGCTCTCTGATGTAGTAGAACTGGACCATTCTCCACGAAGGGTCTACTACTATGTCAATGGGGAGCATGAATTTCCGCAGGTCAAGTTTTCACCCATGCTTGCCAAAAAGGACATCAAAGAAGGGACATAAAGAGGCTTCAATGGTTGTTGTAAATGAGACGAAGAGAGGGCAGCTTCTGGCGCTTCTGGAACAATGCGCCCATCTGAACGCTGATGTGCGGCCCCGCACGGATAAGGGATATTTTACGGTGACGGTTCCGCCGCCGTGGAATGGCCCGGCCCAGCGGAAAGCCCAGGAGGTGCAGGACAGGATCAAAAAATGGTCGGAGCAGTATCCCAATGTGATATGCTACTGTTTCGACAGCTTCAGCACATTACTCTATGTGCTGTGACACAGGTAAACGATGGCATGGAACAGGTTTTATCCTGATCCATGCCATTTTTGTCAATGGAAAGGAGTTTATTATGGGATATTTTTCGGAAATGTCGCTGGATATGCAGGAAGGCCGCAAACCGTCTGCCGCCGCGCTCACCCGCGAGTGCGCTTTTGAGGACGGGGAGAGCTTTGACGAGCTGCCGGTGCCGCCGGCTGACCGTCAGCCCGTACCGCCTGCCGCAGAGCCGGCGCCGCAGTCTGCTTTTGAGGACGACGGAGATTTGGATGAGGCCCCGGACGAGCTGGAACAGTCTGACGAGGCCGAGCCTCCCGCTGAAGAAACCGGTGAGGGGAACAATGCCGATGAAAGTCAGGCGGAGCCTGCCAAGGCCGATGCCTCCAATGTGGACGCTGACGAGGAAAAGCGCCGCGCCGAGCACGAGGCCGCCGAAGCCAAACGGAAGGCTGAGTGGGAGGCGAAACAGGCGGAAAAGAAGAAGGCCCTGCAGGAGCAGATGGACCGCTTGGCCGCCATGAGCGATGATGAGGTGGTGTCTGCCTCCATGCAGCGGGTCAGCGGCGATGTGGAAAAGCTGACCCGGCGCAATATGAAGGAATGCGTGTCGGAGTATATCCAGACCAAGTGCCTGGAAGACCCGGCATTTGCCCGTCTCACCATGCACCCGAAGAAAACAATGGTTCACTGCTTCCAGTACATCAGCCGCAAGGCATGGGAGTACATTCAGGACGAATTGAAAGCAAACGGCATCCAGCCGGGACAGGGCAGCCAAGGGTATGGCTGCGATATTCCGGATGATTTGTGCTATCAGTGGTCCGAGGATTACTTCCGTGATGCGGATGCCAAGGAGGACCAGGAGGAGGAAGAAAAGTTTGTCCCCCGCCCCTACTATGGCAAGTCTTCCGTGAAATCCTCCAAGAAAAAGAAGGCCGAGAAAAAGCCTGCTGAGAAGAAAAAGCCGGAGCCCAAGCCGGCGCCGGAAAAGGAGCCTGCTGCCGACGGCCAGATGTCGCTGATGGATTTTGGCATGGCAAAGGCCGGCTGAGGAGGCAGAGTATGATTGCGTATAAAGGTTTTCGGCCCGGCATGATCTGCATTGGCTATCAGTTTCAGATGGGTCTCAATGTGACTGAAAAGGCCAACTGCCGTCAAAATGGATTCCATTGTGCGGAGGACCCTCTGGACTGCCTGAGCTATTACAGCGATGTAGACCATTCAGAATACTACATCGTCAACGCCGGCGGGGACATCGACGAGGACGAAGTGGATTCCAAGATCTCCTGTACCGAGCTGACTGTCCTTAAAAGGCTGACGAAAGAAGAACTGTTTCTCCACGGCCTCGCCTTTATGGCAGACCACCCCAAGCGAAAGTGGAATAAACATGTACGGAAGGACAGAGCTGAAGCATGGAGCGGCTATGCGGCAGTCCGCGGCGCCGATCCCATAGCCAAGGGCAGCCGGAAGGGTGATGTATTGGCCTTTGCCAAGGAGGACCCAGCCACCGGCAGCATCCAGCAAATCGTGGTGGCTACCATTGATGGAAAGACGCTCCTGCCGAATGTCTGGTATGGAGCAAATCTTGAGAAAAGGACGGTGAAGTAAATTGAAGAAATCCATGCTTTTGGCGATGCCGATGCTGACGGCATCGCCGGAGATGAAAGAAGTGGCGATAGCGGACGAGCCCAAGAAAGAAAAAACTTACTGGGGCCATACGCGCATGATTCGCAAGTATCGTTTGTATATGAATTGCGTGATCCAAGACGGCATCCTCAAAGCGGCCTTCTACTTGCCGGATCACTTGCGCCTGGATGGGGACCAGCCCGCCTATGAGGTGTTCCTTGACAAAGAAAATCGCAAGTTTCTCACCTATGACCATTTAGAAAAGAAATGGCGTGACGCGAAACTGGATCGGCTGGAATGGCCCGGTGATGCTTACTACACCACATGCTGGGCTGGCAAAGAGGACGAGGATCTGGTGCAGGCGTATTTTTCCGGCGAGCGCAGTGGCGCCCTCGGCATTCTCGATTTTCAACGGAATGTGCGGGATGAGCAGCTGGATCGGCACCACAAACGGATTACCGACCCGTGGGACCAGGATCTGGCGCAGGTTCCGGAATTGCCGAAAGATTGGAGGCGTTGGGCCGACAAGGTGGCCGTGCGGGAAAATTTTATATTTTACCACTACAAGCGCGGCGGCGCAAAAACCGGCTACTGCACCTTCTGCGGGAAGGAGGTGCCCATTTCCGGGCACCCCTACCACAACAAAGAGGGACGCTGTACCCGCTGCCGGCATCCTGTGGTGTTCAAGGCATTGGGACGCGCAGGCTATTTCCAAACAGATAAGTATTATGCCTATCTGATCCAGCGGTGCAGGGATGGTTTTGTTATCCGGGAATTCTGGGCGAACAGGACCTACCGAAAGGACAGGCTGCCACACAGCGAGCCTTATTGGCATGAGTTCCGGCGTTCGATTTATGACCACAGCGGCGAGGTTCGTTCCTATTACTGGGGAATGTACTGCCAGCGGGAAACACGGTGGATCGCAGGGAGCCCTTGCTATTACTCCTATACTGGCGATCAGGCCGGCCGGGTGTACGGGAAAACTTTGCCCAGTCTGGAGAAAAAGGAACTTCGCCATACCGGCTTGGCCGAGTGGATACGCAGCCATCCGGACACCGACCCCGAAAAATATCTGGCGGTTTGGAAACGGCTTCCCCAGATGGAGCAGATTTGGAAAGCTGGACTTCCCCGGCTGGCAGCGGAGTGCTTCCGTTTCTGCGATAATGTGCGGAAATTGGTGCTGCATCCGGACGAGCCGGGATTGATCCGCGCTTTGGGCCTGGACGCCCAGAAATTCCGCCGCCTGCGCCAGTTGGACGGAGACACAGAGACCTTGGCCTGGCTGCAGCTTGAAAAAAAGACAGGCCAGCGCATACCCGATGAAATGCTGCATTGGTTCCAAAAGGAACGGATCAGCGCCAAAGATCTGCTGTTTATTGCAGACCGCATGAGCCTGGTTCAAATCAAAAATTATTTGCAGCGGCAAAAACAGTATTTTGATGGCAGCTGCCGGCAGGCGCTGACCACCTGGCAGGACTATCTTGCTATGGCAGAACGGCTGCACTATGACACCAGTGATGAGATCGTCTACCGCGTACGCAAACTGCGTCAGCGGCACGATGAGCTGGTTCTCCAGAGTGAAGCTGGGAGCCTGGAGGAACAGGCAGAGAAAATGGCGGCGAAATATCCCCATGTCAATGCCATCTGCATGGAGCTGCAGAAAAAATATGCCTACACCGATGAAGAATACACGGTGATCGCACCCCAAAACATCTTCGAGATCATCAAAGAGGGGCGTATGCTTCATCACTGTGTCGGCAATGATGGCGCCGGCGAGCGGTACTATGACCGCATGGAACGCCGGGAAAGCTTCATCATGTTCCTGCGCCGGACGGATGAACCGGAAGACCCCTATTACACGCTGGAAATCGAGCCGGATGGTACCGTGCGGCAGAAGCGCACCCTGTTTGACCGCCAACATGAGGACATCGAACAGGCGACGGAATTTCTGCTCAAATGGCAGAAGGTCATAGCGGCCCGTCTTACCGGTAGCGACCTGAAGCTGGCTGAGCGGAGCCGTGAGCTGCGGAAGGAGGAATTCATCCAGATGCAGAAAGACCGTGTGATCATTCACACCGGGCATCTTGCCGGCCATCTGCTGGCAGAGGTGCTGCTGGCCGATTTGATGGAAAATACGGAAGTCATGCAGCCGCAGGCACTCCCTGCGGCCGCGTGAGACAGGTTCAACGGCCGGGCGTCCTTCGGGGCGTCCGGCCCACTTTATAGAATGGAGGTCTTAGATGGGGAGAAAACGATTTGAGTACGAGATACGCGGTTACAGGTATGCGCCTGAGAGTTTCCGGGCTTTTAAAGGATTGCCGGGGCAGAAAATGGAGCAGATCTCGTTGTCAGGTGAACAGCGTCGGAAAATGGGCTATCTCTGTATGACCCAAGGCGGCAAGGCGGGTGTAGCCTATGTAAAGCACATCGAGCGGGAGCGGGAACACAAGTGCCGGCGGTACATGACCTATGGCTTTCTTCTCAAAGACGAGCCGCATCGGTATGTGTATTGCTCCAATCTTCGGTGCAGAGAGAGTGACACGCCCAAAGAGCGCCTGCGTATCCTGCGCCTCTACCGGGAACATCTGGCCCAGAACGACGGGCGTATTGAACAGAGTACCGAATGTGAGTTTGACGGAAATTTCCGCCCCGTTCATGTGCGGAAAAATTATGTGGTTGCCGACTTGAGCCGGCCGGTTGTGGTCTGGCTCTATGCGGCGTGAAAGGAGAAAAAATGAAACAGCTTGGCAATTTGGCCGTGGTCTGCGCCCAACGCCCTGATGTGCTGATGCAGATTTATGGCAGTGAGGTAAGCGTTCATGTGGGAGAAGGACCGGAACGAGCCGTCCTCTCCACAAAATGGAATGATGATGAGACGATCCAGAGCATCATCCGGGAACTGAATTTTGGGCGGTATGCTTCTGATAGCCAGAGGCGCAGAAAGGAGGGTGCCGCATGATCAAAAATCTCAATCAGCTCAAACGCACACTGCGGCCAGGCGTGCGTCTGGAAGTCACCGGCCATTGCCGCCCTTCCTGTATCGGGCAGCTGCGGGAGGTCACATGGGTCAACACCCAGGGATTTTACACTAAAACGCTGAATCCGCCTGATCCCCGAATCAATGCGGGAAATGACGGACGCGGCGCCATCCTCTGGTGGGGGGCCGCGCGTACCTGGGAATTTGAAGATGGGGTGTGCAAGTCGTACACCTATGGTGAACATACGGCGGAGACGCTGATTATGGCGTTCCGTGTTTTAGAAGAGGAGGCGGCCTGATGGACCAGAATTTGATGAAAAGGCAGCGGGAACTGACCGACCGGCTCAACCGCTACCGCAATGAGTATTACAACCTCAACAGCCCCAGCGTCAGCGATGCTGTCTATGACCGGCTGTTTGAGGAACTGCAGGCCCTGGAAAAACAAACGGGCATCCAGATGGCGAACTCGCCCACCAGCACCGTGGGCTACCCGGCGGTCAGCAGGCTGGAAAAAACGAATCACACGATCCCGCTGCTGTCCTTGGACAAAGTGAAGAATACCGAGGAATTGTGCCGCTTTATGGGTGAGCATCAGGTGATGTTCATGCTTAAACTGGACGGCCTGACCATCAAGCTGACCTATGAGGGCGGCAAGCTGGTGGAGGCGGCCACCCGGGGCGACGGCGATGTGGGAGAGATCGTGACCCACAATACCCGCGCCATCAGCGGAATTCCGGCAAATATCCAATACGAAGACCGTCTGGTGGTCACCGGCGAGGCGTTCATCCGTCCCAGCGACTTTGAGCAGCTGAAAACCACTCTGGTGGACGGCGACGGGAAACCCTATAAGAACGGCCGCAACCTGGCGGCTGGCTCGGTACGGCTGTTTGACGCCGGGGCCTGCCTGGGACGGCGCCTGATGTTCATGCCGTTCAATGTGCTGGAGGGTATGGAGGAAGTGCCCCGCAAATCGGAGCGCCTCAAGGCGCTGCGGCCACTGGGCTTTCTGCCCTGTAAGTACATGGTCACCAAGCGTCCTCTGACGCAGGAGGAAACCGAGGACGGTATCCGGCAGCTCAAGCAGTATGCGGCAGACGCTGACATTCCCATCGACGGTATCGTTATCTCCTACAACGACATCGCCCTGTCCAAAAGCTGCGGGCGCACAGGCCATCACTACAAGGACGGCCTTGCCTTCAAATTTGAGGATGACTTGTTCCAGACAAAACTCCAGGTGATTGAATGGACGCCTGGCCGCACCGGCGAGATTGCCCCGGTTGCCATTTTTGAGCCGGTGGAGATCGACGGCTGCGAGGTGTCCAGAGCCAGCCTGCACAACCTGTCCTTCATTGAGGACCTGGAATTGACGCCGGGCTGCCGTATCCTGGTGAGCAAGCGGAACATGATCATTCCCCATGTGGAGGAAAACATGGACCGGGGCAATTTTTCCCTGGATGCCGTGATCCCACACCGGTGCCCCTGCTGCGGAGAGCCGACCAGAATCCACGAAACCAAGGGTCGAGGCGAAAACGGCGAGGAACGGAGCATCAAGACCCTGTTCTGCGACAATGCCGCCTGCGAGACCCGGCGCCTCAAGCAGTTCGTCCATTTTGTGAGCAAAAAGGCCATGAACATTGAGGGACTGTCAGAGGGAACGCTGGAAAAGCTGATCGGCCGTGGTTGGATTCACAGCTATCTGGACATCTACCGCCTGGACCAGCATAGGGACGAGATGATCCGGATGGACGGCTTTGGTGGAAAATCCTGGCAGCGCCTTTGGGACGCCATCCAGCAGAGCCGCAACACCACGTTCGAGCGGTATGTCATCGCTATGGACATCCCGATGGTCGGCAATACTGCCAGCAGAGCCCTTTGCCGGGAATTTCACGGCAGCCTGGATGCATTCCGGGATGCCGTCTATGGAGGCTATGACTTCCGGCAGCTCCCGGACTTTGGGGAGACGCTGCACAACAATATTCGGGAATGGTTCAACGAGGAAGAAAATTTCTGTATTTGGGAGGAATTGCAGATGATGATGATGAAGATTCAGAAACCGGCGGAGGCCGACAACCAGACCGTCAATCAGGACAATCGCTTTTCCGGCAAGACCATTGTGGTGACCGGAAAGGTTGAGCCCTACACCCGCGACGAGATGAACAGCCTGATCGCCTCGCTTGGGGCGGTGGCCGGCAGTTCGGTGACCCGCAAGACCGATTACCTGGTCTGCGGCGAGAAGGCCGGCAGCAAGCTGTCCAAGGCGCGGGAACTGGGTATCCCGGTGCTGACGCCGGAGGAATTTTTCCGCATGGCCAATGTGGCTTAATTCGTCGGTTCATCAAAGTTTGACAATGGGGAGAGGGCTGTCTGAGGCCCTCTCCCTATGCTTTTTATGGGAGGATACGCTAATGGAGAAACACTATTTTGTCCCCGTTGTCAATCGCGTTTACACCAACCGCAATGACAAGCAATACCGCTGCACCGGCTTTGTGGAGGGCAGCTGCCCGTGGGAAACGGTAGCCTATTTTACAAGGCTGTCCGACGGCTGGAGCCTGGCCGCACACGGCCCCCAAATCTATGAAGACGGGACGATTGAATGGAACTATTCTACCGGCGGGCATTGGCCGCAGTAAAAAGGAGGGAAATGTTGTGAACCAAGAAATCATACCGACATACAGTGCCTACCAGAAGGTCATTGACCTTACGCTGTATCATGCCTTTGCGGAGCTGATCGTACAGATGGCGCAGGACGATGAGGAGAGAATCCTTTACCGTCAGCAGGAAGTGAGACAGATCTGGCAGAGAGATCAGAATGTTTCCGGCTATTTTGAAACTTACAGCCTGCGTTACCCCGGTGAAGTATTGGAGCGGTTCGAGGAAAAGCTGGGCACGGATATGTGCATTCTCCGCGCTCTTGCACTGGCCCTGGGCTGCACCCGCCAGTGTCAGGCTGACACGATGTTTGTAGGCAATCAGCGAAATGATTTCATTCAGAAACTTCGCAGGACTGCCGGGACAGATGTTTACCTGCAAGGTGCGCTCTATCTGCTGGAAACCGACGCTCCCCAGCGCCGCGCACGGCTGGATGAACTGGCCGCCAGAGAATACGCCAGGACGGAGGAGGCGCTGTTTGTGCTCTCCCTGTTTGACGACCCGGAGGCCGGCTATCAGGCCATGCGGCCGCAGTTGACGCGGCTGTTTGGGCCGGACCGGACGCTCTCTCTGAAATGGGATTTTGGCGTACTGGAATGGTTCATCCGTTTCTATGCCGAAGAGGCAAAACGCTATCGCAGCAAGACCGACCTGGTGGTGCGGACACTGCTGAAGCTGCCCTATATGAACATGAAACCGGACAGCCGGGAATTTTCGATTCTGCTTACTGCCGGGTACAGCATGGAAGAGATCACGCTGGCAAATTCCCTGGCGGTGTGGGCCGACCGGATACCGGGCCGGCTTTCGTCCAAAGGGATCACGGCGGAAAAGATTGCAGCGGCCTGTGTCCGTATGCTGCTGAACTGCCCGGATGGACAGCCGGAAGAGATCTATGCGTACATCGGCTGGCTGTTCCTGGTTTACCAGAAATTTGAGGTCAAGTACGAGGGGTATCAGGATCTCTGGGCAGCCATCCAGACGGGACTTGCACCCACAGCGCCCCGCACCATCCTCTGGATGAATCAGGAGATCAAAAAACAGTTTCCCTATCGCTTTGATGTATTCGATCCGCGATACGACATTTTGGCAAGCGGGCTGAGTAAGGGAGAGTATGCGGAACTGTTTACCGAGCAGATGCTCCGCTCCCGTGCGGCGATCCCGCTGCGGCGCTGGCTTACGCGGTATCAGGCATTGACTGGTGCGGAGTATATTGAGTATTTTAACGAGCGCCATTGGCATACACTTCGCAGCTTTGCTTTGCTGGTGGAACGGAAGGAGATCGATTTGTGGCAGTTTTTTGAGCAGCACAAGGAGGACGGGACTCGTGCCCATTCGCTGGAGCTTTTACAGGAATATGCGCTGAAAATCTCCAGCTGGCGGTGCTTCCGGTTCGCGCAAAAACTGTTCAGCCAGTACACCTTTTCCCAGCTTCAAGGGATTTTTGGAAACGGCTTTTATTTTCACAAAGGTTTTATCCGGGAGGAGGGCTATTACAGCAGAAAATCATACAGATTACCTATGGCCCGTCCGTTCCTTACGGCGGAGCAGCACCGGGAGATTTATGACTGGATCGATGCTTCTTTCTTTCAGACGGAGCCGGAATACTATGATTCGTTTGTCCTCTGTGCCCTGAAGGCCCCGGAAGTGCAGCGCATCTATGACAAACCGTTGCTGGCGGCTGTGCTGCGGCAGCTTCTGGCCCGTGACGCCTGCAATGGCTACGAGGCGGAGCAGTTAAAGGAACGGCTCTACTCCAAGGAGGAATTGGAGGCCGACCGAAAAGCCGCTGCAGAACAAGAAGAACAGGAAAAGGAACTCCAGCGGCAGCGGGAGGTTAGAGAACGTCAGGAGAAATTGAAGCAGCGTTATGACGGCAGCGCGGAATCCCTGCTCCAGTTCATGCGCGGATATTACTATGGTGCGGCCAAAAAAGCGGCGCTGGATATGGTTTATGAGAAACTGCTGGAATGGCCGGCAGGCTGCGCCCAGACCCTTGCGGCGCAGGAAATGCAGAAATTCTTTGAGCTGTGCGGGGACCTTGTGGAGTATGAGCCCCGGCCGCGCAAAGAGATATTGACAATGGTGCAAACCATCGTAGGAGGTGAAGCGGCATGACCAACACATTAAAGCACTTATCCCTGCTTACCCGAATGGAAAACAGCGGCCTGAAACCGAGACTGACGGGGAAATTCCCGGAGGACGCTCTGGACCAGGCTTGCGGGCGGGTGGAAACTTTTCAATTACAGGCCAGGCTCCGTACCGGAAATGACAATGTGCAGATTCAGAAGGAGCTTGTTCGGACACCGGAATTTGCCATGCTCTACCGGGCGTTGTGCGACCATGCGGCAAATGACGAAGCGATCACCAATATGCTCCAGTCGGCAGCGGCCTGCGGAGAGCAGTTGACACAGTATCCAAAAGAGCTGGTGCTGGCAGCGGCGGTCACAGATATTCCTTCGTCTCTGCGGTTCTATTACATGAAATACTATCTGCCGTTTATCAAATATGAGGAAGAAGAACAGGCCATCATCGACAACCTAAACACCTTCCCGGTTGCGGAATGGGAGGAACTGTCTACATTGACAGACGCCCAGAGGAACATGATGCGGCGGCCGTTTCTTGGCCCGTACCTGTTCAACTGGCACGACAATGAGCGCACAGCCCTGGAACTGCTGGAACAGAACCGGCCGCTCCAGCGGGTCCTCACGCTGCTCCACCGGCAGGGGGTGACACTGGCTCTGGACGCGAAACGGATCAAAGACCTTCGCTGGGTAGAGATGGCCGATGTGATGAAATTCCGCCGTCTGCTGGCCGCCTTTGAATACGACACCGAAGACCTCGACGCCTTCTTTGAGCGGTGGCTGGAAAATCATGCAGGGCAGTATGACCTCAACTGGTTTATCTCACGCACACCGCCGCTGGACAAAGGACAGCGACAGGAGATCCTGCGTAATGACCTAAGCTATCTCAATGCCCTGTATTCCGGTAGACTCCATCTGGATTTCAGCGCCATCCGGCGCCATCAATTCCCCATTCTCACTTATGCGGTGCAGCATGGGAAGAAGCATTTTCTGGATCTGGTGAGTGAGCACAGTGAGCTATTCCTTTCGCTGGGACGTTATGCGCTGCTGTTTGAGGACAAGTTCTGTGAATACTGCAACCTCAACAGCCTCACGGCCAGGAACCTGCAGGCGTGCGACACCGTAGAGCGCGGCAGCAGCTACTTTGACCTGCTGGAAGATGGCAGGCAGTACACCTTTGAGGAAATGTGGCTGCTGTGGCGGCAGGATGAAATCTATGTCCGGCTTTACGCCATGCTGACGCCCCTTTCCGTGGACAGGCGGCTGCTTACCCTCCGCCAGCTATTGAAGTATGGTCTGCTCAGCCGCCACATGGAAGATCAGGAGCTGGAACAGCTTGCCCGGTGTCTGCTGGAACAGCCGTTCAGTGAGTGGTATCGAGGTTCTTTTGGTCACATCCGCGGCCTGACCCGGCGGACGGCCATGCGGCTGATGCAGAAGTATGAGCAGCTGCAGGCATTCATCCCGGAACTTCAATCCGAGGCGGACGCGATTTTTGTACTCAACAATGGGGCGGTGATTGCCGGACAGAAGAACTGGACGCAGGTTCGCGCCGCCGTTTTGACGATGGACCAGGACTGGCTCGATTTGAAACAGAGGTTTTCCTTTACCGACGAATTTGTGGAGCAGCACAGGGAGTCGGTCACCAATTTCCTGCTGCGCGGCGGCAGTGCGATGGTGCGCTCTCTGTACGGCTACCTGCAAGGCAACGACAAGGCTATCGAGGCCCTGAGAAGGATCGTACAGGCCGAACTGATGGGCCAATTCTATGCGTTGAAATATTTTACCGACGACCTGCAACGGGAGATCCGTTATCCCATCAGCGAGGTGCAGGAGGCAGCATGGAAACGCAATCTCACGCTGGAGCGGGGGTCGTTCTCTGCGGAAGAAGCGGACGATTTCTACTTTACGATGCGGTTGGGCGAACTGCCCCACAGCACCTGCCTTTCCTGCTGGACCGGGAACCAGAGGGACTGTCTGCTGGCGGCCTTCGACTCCAACAAGAAGATGATTTTGATTCGGAAAGGCGAAGACATTGTGGCCCGCGCCTGCATCCGGCTGACGAAAGGGGCGTTCCAAAGGCCCGCGGACTTTGATTTTTCCTTTGCCGATCTGGCACAGGAGCAGCCGGCGGGCAAAATGGGAGCCAGCGATGAAATGTTGATCCTGTTTTTGGAGCGCATCTACACTTCCGGCTTAAACGATGAAGAAGCGGAAACCGCAATGAAGATGGCCGTTTCCCTGGTGACGCAGAAAGCGGCGGCCATCGGCGCCGTCGCCGTGCTGGCGAGGCGTTATCAGGATTGCTATGACCGCGATCAGTATATCGGCAGCCAGTTCTATGTGTATATCTCCAAGTCCAAGAATGGACAGCAGTATCTGGATTCTATGGGAGGCGCCGCAGTGACTTCCCATAAAGAGCAATATACGGGGACTGTTTTCCTCGTAGAACAGGCGGCGATGCGCACGGCAGCGCCGCAAAAGGAGGATAAATCTTATGAATGACCGTACACTGGTAAAATTACGATGCAATAAGGAAATTTTGGATATTCGGACCGTATCCTGGACCCGAAAATCTCCCCGCAGCTTTTCCATTCTGCGCAGCGAACTCCAGCAGTTGGAGCAGCGGCCCAAAAACCGGCTGATTTCCAGTGACTGCGGTTCCTTTGCCGTCCTGCAGCTGACGCAAGGACCGGATGGCGTGAAGATGCTGGAGATCCGGTTCACCTGGCTCCAGGAGATCGGTGCCGGCAAAGTACAGGGCTGGCAGGAGAGTATTCGGCTGCCCTATGAGCCGTTCCATGTCTTCGTGGAAAATGGAGAGGATATGGATGGCGCAGAATGGCGCCACCTCTCCGTCCCGGAGATGGCCACGCCCCGTTATGAGTTCCACAGCCGGAAAAATCTCCATGAGGTTGCCCGGCGGCCCGTTCTGCGGCGCAAGCTGGGAAGGGTCCTGGAGCGGCATTTCCAGTGGCGTGGCACAGAAAAGATCGTCATTTATGATGACAGCCAGCCTTACAGCTTCTTTTTTGAAGAATACACGCCTTATGGCAGAGGAATTTGCGGCGGCATTATCCTGAATAGCGCCGAGGACTTGGCAAAGGCCAAGTACAGCGTTAATACCTAAATTACGCGCTGACTTCGTGTAACAAACGCAACGCCGCCGGACAGAGGGATTTTCCTTCTGCCCGGCGGTATTTTTTTGTTTCTCAAACAATAGTACGGAGTGGCAGCACTCCTTGCTGTTACCTCTTGATTGTCTGCAAGCAAAAGCAGGCAGGACTGCCAATGATGACAAGAAACAGCATTTAAGCGATATGGCTGGCATTGCTATTTGGCGGAAATATAAAGTATCATAATGGAAAATGTGAAAAAAGTGAACTTATCACTCTTTTTTCTTGATATCGCTAATTCCAAAGAGTGCAAACACCAGAGCCAAAACAATCAGCGAAATCGTATTTGCAGATACAGAGGGCATGAAATAATCGACGATATAAAAGCCGAAAAATGTAGTGATAGTATCTAACAGCACATACATACAGACGGCCATTTCCCTTGTTATTCTGTCAAGGTTAAGCAATGCTTTTGGAAATGCGCCTGCGACTAAATTCATGGGATATGAAACAATCGACGCGATTATGAAATAGAGGATAAAGCCGCCGACGCTCTCATATTCAAAGCCGAGCAGACGCATAATTGCACCGCTGAATATGGCGATTATGGCCAGGACGACGATGATTAGAAGCGCCCCCAAAATGAATGTGATTATTTTTTCCCGCTCTTTGTTGCTGTTATTATCCAAGAGTTTCGCTCCCTTATGTCGTGATTTGATTTTGAAACTGATATGAGTATATCACAGGAATATGAACTTTTCCATTGGAATTAAAACAATTATCAAAACCTTAACGACCTATCTAATACGGCTATCCAAGAGGTGGCATGTTGCCTATACTCTTTGTGGGAGAAATATCAGAAGGGTTCTTGTAGACAGGTAAAACAAAGTTGTTGCCAAGCTCTGTCCGTTTCGACTTCCTGCTCTTGCGTTTTGACATTCTATATGGTACTCTTTCATCATAAGCCAACCCAGTTTATACACAAAGGAAAGGTGATCTTAAAATGGCAGAGTCCGAGAATAAACGCACGCGCCGCACCCCGCAGGAGAGAGCAGCTGAGGTGGACGAAAAAATCGCAAAGATAGACCAGTCCATCAAAGAGCTGGAATCAAAAAAAGAGTCTGTTGTGGCAGAGTATGATGCGAAGATCACCGCAGCCAGGGAACGCATCAAATCTTTGGAGGGAAAGAAGAAGGAGATCCTGGCTCCAAAGCCGCCCCGCAAGCCTCGTAAGACGAAACAACAGAAGATACAGGAGATCGTTAAGCTGGCAATGAAAAATGGAATGTCGGTGGAAGAGATCGCCGGCCAGCTCCATGTAGAAGTCGAGGACTAAATCCTTTGGCAATATAACAGCAGCGCCGCCCCGGTAGAGCCGAGGTGGCGCTGTTTTGCTATTCTGGTGTGAAACGGTAGCCGTGGC
>ERZ1106929.1346-NODE-1346-length-21345-cov-6.648990_pt1 | contig 21345 bp, 18 predicted proteins | sample MGYA00403662_ERZ1106929 | MGnify/ENA primary metagenome ERZ1106929 (study PRJEB35170, sample SAMEA104062442) | human gut metagenome | biome: human gut; feature: human-associated habitat; material: faeces | place: Denmark | collected 2013-02-20 ... | reverse complement strand
AGAGGCCGGCCCTCTTTTTTTACGCATCTGGGGAACTTTTTTCCTCCCTCTGCCGTCCAAGAGAGCGAGTACCACAAAACAAATAAAGGAGCGTACCCATATGAACCGACGTTTTCTCGCCCTGGCCCTGGCCGGGACGCTGTCCCTGAGCCTGCTGGCCGGCTGCGGCAGCAACAAGGAGCCCGCCCCGGAGAGCTCGGCCCCCGTGGTGGAGTCCCCCTCCGCCTCCCCGGAGGCGTCCCCGTCCCCCGTCCTGCCCACCGACAGCCCGGCGGCCCTCCCCGAGACCACGCCCCCCGCGGAGGAGACTCCCTCCCAGGCTCCCTCCGCCGCACCCAGCGCCAAACCCTCCGCCCCGGCCGCCACCCCCAAGCCCACGCAGAAGCCGACTTCCACGCCTACCCCTGAGCCGGTGGAGCCGGAGCCCCAGGTGGACGCGGTGCAGTCCACCTGGAATGATATCTCCAAGCTGGACATTCCCTCCCTAACCGACCTGGACGACGCCACTCTGACCGCCCTGTACGGCATTGATCCCGCTGATCTGGACAGCTATCTCTGCAAGATGCCCATGGTCAATGTGCAGGCCACCGAGTTCTTTATCGCCAAGGTGAAGGACGGCAAGATGGATACCGTGAAGGCCGCCGTGGAGAAACGGCAGGATGATCTGGAGGCCCAGTGGTCCCAGTACCTGCCTGAGCAGTTGGAGCTGGTACAGAACTATAAGCTGGTGACCAACGGCAACTACATCCTCTTCGCCGTCAGTGAGTACGCCGACGAGGCGGTAACCGCATTTAACACCTATACAAAGTAATTTTTTGCGGGTATAATAAGGGCGCCCGGCAGGGCAACCTGCCGGGCTTTTTCTGAAGTTCACAAGAGAGTTGGTGGTTCGTTGGTCTTTTCCAGCCTGTATTTCCTGTTTTTATATCTCCCCATTGTATTATTTCTGTACTATATTACGCCTTTGAAATGGCGGAACCTGTTGCTGTTGCTGGTCAACCTGGTGTTCTACGCCTGGGGAGAGCCGGTCTATATTCTTATCATGTTCCTCTCCATCGGCATCGACTACACCCACGGAATGCTGGTGGAGAAGTACAAGCGCAGGGGCAACGACCGGGGGGCCCGGTGGGCGGTGGCCTCGTCGGTCATCTTCAATCTGGCTCTGCTGTTCTTTTTCAAGTACTGGGACTTCGTTGCCGGCAGCCTCCAAGCCATCGGTTTTTCCTTCATGCCGAAGCTGGGCCTGAGCCTGCCCATCGGCATCTCCTTCTACACCTTCCAGACCATGAGCTACACCATCGACGTGTACCGGGACGACGCCAAGGTGCAGCGCAGCCTCGTCAACTTCGGCACCTTCGTCACACTCTTCCCCCAGCTCATCGCCGGTCCCATCATCAAATACAAAGATCTGGACGACCAGATCGACCACCGCACCCACTCCCCCGAGCAGTTTGCCTCCGGCGTGCAGATCTTCGTGGTGGGCCTGGCGAAAAAGGTCCTGCTGGCCAACAACATCGGCAAGCTGTGGGATACCATTCTGGCCCTCCCCGCCGGGGAGCTCACCACTGCTGGGGCATGGCTGGGCGTGGCCGCTTTCGCTTTCCAGCTCTACTTCGACTTCTCCGGCTACTCCGACATGGCTGTGGGCCTGGGCCGGATGCTGGGCTTCGAGTTCATGCGCAACTTCAACTACCCCTATATCGCCAAGTCGGTCACCGAGTTCTGGCGGCGGTGGCACATCTCCCTCGGCACCTGGTTCCGGGAGTACCTCTATATCCCCCTGGGAGGCAACCGGGTGAGCAAGCCCCGGCTGTTTTTCAACCTTCTGGTGGTGTGGGCGGCCACCGGCATCTGGCACGGGGCGAGCTGGAACTTCCTCATCTGGGGACTCTACTTCGCCGTCCTGCTGATTTTGGAAAAGGCTTTCCTGGGCAAGCTCCTCCAGAAGCTTCCCGCCGCCCTCCAGCACCTATACACCCTGTTTCTGGTACTGGTGAGCTGGGCCATCTTCGCCGTGGAGGACTTCGGCCATATGGGAGCCTACCTCAAGGCCATGTTCGGCCTGGGCGGCGGCCTGACAAACGACAACGTATCGTATTATTTTTTCTCTTTTCTCCCCATGCTTATCATCGCCGCTGTGGCCTCCACCCCGCTGGCCGCCAAGCTGTGGAAGCGCCTGCCCGAAAAGCCCAGGCTGGCGCTCCTCCCCATTCTGCTGCTGGCAGGGCTGGTCTTCTCCACCGCCTACCTGGTGGACGCCACCTACAACCCCTTCCTCTACTTCCGATTCTGACTCAGGAGGCAAGCCATGACAAAGAAATACTGCATCTTCCTCTCCGCCCTGTTCTGCGCCTTTCTCGGGGTGTTCCTGGTGGCCAATGCCGTCTCGCCCGACCGCACCTTCTCCCAGATGGAGAACCGCAACCTGGAGCAGCTCCCCGTCCCCAGTGTCAAAACCCTGCTGAACGGGCAGTTTATGAAGGACTTCGAAACCTACACCACCGATCAGTTTGTGGGGCGGGACGGCTGGATCGCCCTCAAGTCCACCACCGAGCGTGTCCTGGGCAAGAAAGAGAACAACAATGTCTATTTTGCCGCCGGTGACACCCTGATCTCCCGCTTCGACGAGCCAGACGGGGAAAAGGTGACGAATAATCTGAATTATGTGAACAACTTTGTGGAAAATGTGGATATCCCTGTGACCTTCTCCCTGATCCCCACCCAAGCCTGCATCTGGGCCGACCGGCTGCCCGCCGGAGCCCCCAACGCCAGCCAGACCACCATTCTGGAGCAGGCCAAGGCTTCCGTGCCCGGTGCGTCCTGGGCCGACCTCTACACCCCCCTGTGGGAGCACAAGGGCGAGGACATCTTCTACCGCACCGACCACCACTGGACCAGCCTGGGGGCTTACTACGGCTATACCGGACTGGCCACCGCCCTGGGCTACACCCCCGTACCCCTGAACGACTACACCGAGACCGTCCGCTCCACCGAGTTCTACGGCACCGTGTTCTCCTCCTCCGGCGTGCGGTGGGTGCGCCCGGACACCATCTCTACCTACGTGCCCGACGACGGCATCACGGTGGCGAGTCACACCTACGACAACAAGGGCAACCCGGTGGAGGAACCCCGGCAGCTCTACGACACCTCCTTCCTCTCCGTCAAGGACAAGTACTCCATGTTCCTGGGCGGCAACCAGCCTTTGGGCGTCGTAAAGAACGCCAACAATCCCGACGGCCCCAGGCTGCTGATAATCCGGGACTCCTACGCCGACTCCCTGGTGCCCTTCCTCACCCCCCACTTCTCTGAGATCCACCTGCTGGATCTGCGCTACTACAAGCTCTCCATCGCCGACTATATCGCCCAAAACGGCATCGACCAGGCTCTGGTGCTCTACAGCGTGCCCAACTTCGTCACCGACAGCAACCTGCTCTGGATTGCGAAATAAGCCGCAAAAAATCCCCCGCTCTCTAAGGAGCGGGGGATTTTTGATCAGCTCTGCGGATTTCAGTCGCGCTGGGAGTGGCGGTTCATGGAGTGGTTCAGCTTGCCGATCACCAGCAGGACTACTACCATACACACAATGGCAATGGCCAGATTGATAACCACATTCTGAATAAAGGATGCCAGAATGTAGTTTGCGAAGCACACGACGGCCACCGTCATGGCGTAGGGCAGTTGAGTCGCCACGTGGTTGAGGTGGTAGCATTGGGCGCCGGAGGACGCCATGATCGTGGTGTCGGAGATGGGAGAGCAGTGGTCGCCCATAACCGCGCCGCCCAGGGTGGCCGCGATGGCGATCATCAGCATATCGTTGCCGTTGATCAGTTCCGAGGTCAGATCGGCAGCGGGAATGCCGCCGGAGAACACCGGGATGACGATGGGCAGCAGGATGGTGAAGGTGCCCCAGGAGGTGCCGGTGGCGAAACCCAGGAACGCGGCGATCAGGAATACCACGGCGGGCAGGAAGTTCTTCAGGCCGGGGCCGAACTTGGACACCAGGTCCGCCACAAACTCGGGGGCGCCGAGGGCCTTGGTCACATCGCCGATGGTCCAGGCCAGGCACAGGATCAGGATGGCGGGCACCATCTGCTTGAAGCCGTTGGGCAGGCAGTCCATCAGCTCAGTGAAGCTCATGGCCCGGCGCACCATGAAGAAGATCATGGTAAAGATCAGGGCAACCAGGGAGCCGAGAGGCAGGGCGTCAAAGGCGGAGGTATTGGCGAAGGCGGTAATGAGGTCGGTGCCGCCGTTCTGGTAGCCCACATAGACCATGGAGCCCACGCAGCACCCCACCAGCACAAGCACCGGCAGTACCAGGTCAATGACCTTTCCGTTGGGATTGAACTTCATCTCTTCCACACCGGCAAAGGGGCGTTCGGGCGTGGTGTAGAGGTCGCCCTTGGCGGCGTTGTTCTCATGCTTGCGCATGGGACCGTAGTCGATATTCAGGCAGGTCATCACAACGATGAACACCAGGGTCAGAATGGCGTAATAGTTGTAGGGGATGGCTTTCAGGAAGATCTGGAAGCCCACCTCCTCGTTGCCGATGATGCCGGTGACGGCCGCCGCCCAGGAGGAGACGGGCATCATAATGCACACAGGGGCCGCAGTGGCGTCGCACATATAGGACAGCTTGGCGCGGGAGATGTGGTGGCCGTCGGTGACGGGCCGCATCACATTACCGGTGGTCAGGTTATTGAAGTAGTCGTCCACGCCCAGCACGATGGCCAGGATGAAGGTGGACCACAGGGCGCCGGACTTGGTCTTGATATGGCTCACAGCCCAGTCGCCATAGGCCTTGGAGCCGCCGGCCCGGATCATCAGGGCTACCATGGTGCCCAGAATGACCAGGAACATCAGAATGCCCATGTTGCCGCCGGCATTGGATGTCAGGCGGGAGACAAAATCCTGGAACGCATCAATGGGGCTGCCGTTGGTATACAGGAAGCAGCCCACGATAATGCCCAGGAACAAAGACGAATACACTTCCTTGGTGATCAAAGCCAGGACGATGGCCGCCACCGGCGGGAGCAAGGATGCGACGGTGCCCCAGACAAAGCTGGTGTGCTCCACGTCGCCCTCGGCAAATGCTGCTGTCATCAGGACACATGCAAGCGCGAAAATGACCAGCAGGAATTGGCCGAACCGTTTCATACGTGGTGAATTCATAATGGCCCTCCTATGAAATTGTGAATCCTAAAAGCTCCCCAACCCAAGGACTCGAGGGTTATCATACAAGATTGTTAACAGTTTGACAATAGATTTTTGCAAATCTTAACACACTTTGTCAATATCCGACAGAATTGTCGCTAAATTTTTGTAAATAAAGTCATGCGCTGCGCAAAAACCCCCCCGCTCCAAGAGCGGGGGGGTTTTTATGTAAGCGTTAATCGCGCTGAGAGTGAGCGTTCATGGAGTGGTTGACCTTGCCGATCACCAGCATGACAAGCACCATAGAGACAATGGCGATGGGCAGGCAGATGAAGGGAACCTGGATAAACGCGGTGATGATATAGTTGACGAAGGCCACAACCGCGACGGTCACAGCGTAGGGCAACTGAGTGGCCACGTGGTTCAGGTGGTAGCACTGAGCGCCAGAGGACGCCATGATCGTGGTGTCGGAGATGGGAGAGCAGTGGTCGCCCATAACCGCGCCGCCCAAAGTGGCAGCGATGGAGATCATCAGCAGGTTGTTGTTCAGGTCACCCACGGTCAGATCCACAGCAGGAGTACCGCCGGAGAACACCGGGATGACGATGGGCAGCAGGATGGAGAAGGTGCCCCAGGAGGTACCGGTGGCGAAACCCAGGAACGCGGCGATGATGAACACTACGGCGGGCAGCAGGGCATACAGGCTGCCGCTGAGGTTCTCCACGATGCCGGCCACGAACTCGGGGGCGCCGAGGCCCTTGGTCACGTCGCCGATAGTCCAGGCCAGGCACAGGATCAGGATGGCGGGCACCATCTGCTTGAAGCCCTCGGGCAGGCAGTCCATCAGTTCGGTGAACTTCATGGAGCGGCGCACCATGAAATAAATCATGTTGATGATCAGGGCGATCAGAGAGCCCAGAGGCAGGGCATCAAAGGCGGAGGTGTTGGCAAAGGCGGTGATGAGGTCATGGCCTCCGTTCTGGAAGCCCACATAGATCATCGAGGACACGCAGCCGATGATCAGGATGATAACAGGAATGACCAGGTCGATGACCTTGCCGTTGGGGTTGAATTTCATCTCCTTGGCATCGGCGAAGGGACGCTCAGGCGTGGTATAGAGGTCACCCTTAGCGGCGTTGAGCTCGTGGGTGCGCATGGGGCCGTAGTCGATGTTGAGGCAGGTCATCACAATGATGAACACCAGGGTCAGGATGGCGTAGTAGTTGAAGGGGATGGCCCGCAGGAAGATCTGGAAGCCGACCTCCTCATTGCCGATTACGCCGGTAACGGCCGCCGCCCAGGAGGAGACGGGCATCATGATACAAACAGGCGCCGCAGTGGCATCGCACATGTAGGACAGCTTGGCGCGGGAGATGTGGTGGCCGTCGGCCACAGGGCGCATCACGTTGCCGGTGGTCAGGTTGTTGAAGTAGTCATCCACGCCCAGCACAATCGCCAGGATGAAGGTGGACCACAGGGCGCCGGATTTGGTCTTGATGTGGGACACAGCCCAGTCGCCGTAGGCCTTGGAGCCGCCGGCCCGGATCATCAGGGCCACCATGGTGCCCAGGATGACCAGGAACATCAGGATACCCATGTTGCCGCCGGCATTGGAGCACAGGTGGCTGACAAAGAACTGGAACGCGTCGATGGGATTGCCGTTGACCTGCAGGAAGCAGCCAACCAGGATACCCAGGAACAGCGACGAGTAGACTTCCTTGGTGATCAGCGCCAGGCCGATGGCCACGACGGGCGGCAGCAGGGACGCGATGGTACCGTGAACCGCGCTGACAACCTCAGCGTCACCTTCTGCGAATGCGGCTGTGGTAAGAACACATGCAAGGGCGAATACGACGAGCAAGAGTTTCCCAAAGCGTCTCATGCGTGGTGAGTTCATAATAACCCTCCCTTTTTTAATGCGAATCCTAAAAGCCTCCCCAACCCTAGGATTCGTACCTTATGATACACCATCATTTACAATTTGGCAATACTTTTTCGTCAAATTTAATATATACCATCACACTTTAGTAAGTCAAATTTCACATATTAAGCAAAAAGTTCTCAGCTTCCAGTGATTTCCTCACTCTGCGGAACGTTTTCTCATCGGGGCAGCGGACCGTGTGCAGGTGGATTCCGCCGGTCAATGCTGAGAGCGGACGGGCTCCGTGCTCCTCCACCCGCCGGACGAACTCAGCCACGTCGTACCGGGAGCGCACCCCCAGCAGTCCGGTGAGCTGGCCGTAAACCGGGTGCTCCACGATTACGTCCACCACCTCGCCCCCGGCGTCCACGATGGCGTTGAGCTCCCGCTCCATCTCCTCCGGAGCGTGAACACAAGCCACGGTGCGCTCCACGCCGCCTCCCCGTCCGCCCAGGAGATACCCCCGGGGCGTGGCCAGGATATCCGTCCCTCCGGCCCGGAGCAGGGCCACATCGCCCACGATGATCTGCCGGCTGACGGAGAAGCGCTCGGCCAAGGCGGCGGCGCTCACCGGCCCCACGGCCTCCTCCAGCGCCTGGGCCACGGCCTGCCGCCTGGCCTGCGCGGCTGACATTGACATGTGACAATTCCCCCTTTCTTCTCCCAGTATACCAGTTCCCGCTCCATCTGTAAATCATCTTGCTTTTTCCCCGGCGTCCGGTTAGAATAAGGTTGAGCTTTTGCTGGAAAGGAGCTGTGGCAATGGACCGTGAGGAAGCCTTTGAATTTCTGGACCGGACGGCCCGCGGCATCGCGGAGATGTTCGGCTCCACCTGTGAGACCCTGGTCCACGACATGGGGGACCCCAGCCACCCCATCCTGTCCATCTACAACGGGCACGTCTCCGGCCGGACCGTGGGCTCCACCCTGGACATCCTGGGCACCGCCAAGGAGCTGGACGAGGACGCTCTGGTAACCGACTTCGTCAATCTCTACGCCACCACCCCATCGGGCCAGCAGATCAAGAGCAGCACCTTCCACCTCATCGGGGAGGGATACAACCTGGCCCTTGGCATCAACTTCGACTACAGCTCCCTGGTGTACGCCAACCGCATTCTGGTGGACCTCATGAGCGCGGAGGCCGACCTTCAGAGCGCCCTGTGGCACGGCGGGGACAGCCGTCTGGCCGATGTCTTTGACGAGTGTCTGGCCGCCGTTGGCAAGCCGGTCAGCGCCCTGAACAAGCGGGACCGGATGAAGATCATCGCCCTTCTGGACCAAAAGAACGCTTTCTCCTTCCGCAAGTCGGTGCCTTTTGTGGCCAAGCGGCTCCAGGTCTCCCGGTATACGGTCTATAAATACCTGGGTGAGCTGACCGGCGCCCATGCGGAGGAGAGCGAGGAGGAATAACGCCATGTACGAGGAAAAAATCAACGCCTATTTTGACGCCCCTGAGCGCCGGGCTGAGCTGGTGGAGGCCATCTCCCGGCTGGTACGCATTCGCAGCGTGCGGGAGGAGCCCTTGCCTGGCATGCCCTTCGGCCCCGGCCCCGCCGCCGCCCTGGCGGAGGGTCTGAAGCTGGCCGAAGAGCTGGGCTTTGCCACCCGCAACTACGATAACTACGTGGGCACCGCCGATCTCAACGACAAGGAGACCGCCCTTCACATTCTCTGCCACCTGGACGTGGTGGGCGAGGGCACCGGCTGGACAGTGACGGAGCCCTATGCGCCCAAGGAGGTGGACGGCATGCTCTACGGCCGGGGCACCGACGATGACAAGGGCCCCGTGGCCGCTGTCCTGCTGGCCATGAAGGCCGTGAAGGAGCTGGGCGTCCCCCTCCGGCGCAACGCCCGCCTGCTGATGGGCACCGACGAGGAGAGCGGTTCCAGCGACATCGCCTACTACTACGCCCGGGAGCCCTACGCCCCCTATGCCTTCTCCCCCGACGCGGAGTTCCCCCTCATCAACATCGAGAAGGGCAGCTATAAGCCGGTGTTCACCAAGTCCTGGCCCGCGGAGACCGCCACCCCCCGGGTGACCGAGTTCCGCGGCGGCTTCCGCATCAACGTGCTCCCGCCGGAGGCCGAGTGCTTGGTGGCCGGCCTGTCCGCCGACGCCGCCCGCCCCTATTGCGACCGGGCCGCCGCCGAGACCGGCGTGCGCTACGAGCTGCGCGAGGAGGGGGACAGCCTGCACATCCTCTGCCGCGGCAAGGGCGCCCACGCCTCCCTGCCGGAGGAGGGCGTCAACGCCATCACCGGCCTGCTCCATCTGCTCTGCTCCCTTCCCCTGGCCAAGGTGGGCTCCACCGCCGCCCTCCGCGCCCTGAGTGCCCTCTTCCCCCACGGCGACTGCGCCGGCAAGGCCCTGGGCATCGCCCAGTCCGATGAGCTGTCCGGGGCGCTGACCCTGGCCTTTTCCCTGCTGACCGTCACCGGCACCGGCCTGGAGGGCCAGTTTGACAGCCGGGTACCCATCTGCGCCAACGATGAGAACTGCCGCGCCGCCGCAGAGGCATCTTTTTCCAAGTTTGGCTTTTCCGTCTCCGGCGAGATGGACGCTCCCCACCACACCCCCGCTGACTCCCCGCTGGTCAAGGCCCTGCTCAAGTGCTACGAGCAGTACACCGACTACAAGGGGGAGTGCCTGGCCATCGGCGGAGGCACCTACGTCCACGATATTCCCGGCGGCGTGGCTTTCGGCTGCTGTATGCCCGGCTTTAACGGCAACATGCACGGCGCCGACGAGCACACCTGCATTGCCGACCAGCTCACCGCCGCCAAGATCTTTACCCAGGCCATCATCGACCTGTGCGGCTGAGTCCGCCTTCAGCCCCCTTGAGCAAAGCCCATGGGCTTTGCTGCGGCAATTCCGCCGCAGGCCGTTCCCCATCCGGTCCGCGCCCCGGCGCGTACTATATAAAATAAAGAGAACCGGAACTCAAAAAAGAGAAGAGAAAGCGAGGAACCCCTATGCGCAAAATCTGGAAACGTGTTACCGCAGCCGCTCTGTCCCTCACCTTCGTCCTATCCCTTTCCGCCTGCGGCGGCGGTCTCAGCGCCGACGATGCCACCACGTATGTTCAGGGTATTCTGGACGAGAACTACAAAGGCGTTTATGATCCCGACTTCCTGGAGCTGATCGACATTACCGAGAATGAGGCTGAGGAAACCTACCTGTCCAGCCTGGAGACCGAGGCTGACTTTTTCGCCTCCGCCTTCCTGATCGACGACCTGACCGACGAACTCAAGGCCGAGGTAGTTGACATGTATAAGCAGGTCTACGCCAAGGCCAAGTACACCGTGGATACCGCCACGGAGGTGGACGACAGCACCTTCGGCGTCAAAGTCACTGTGGAGCCTCTGGACGTATTTGACCGGGTTGCCGAGGCCCTGTGGGGCGACACCCCCGACGCCCGCGCCGAAGCTCTCTACAGCCAGGATGTGGACTCCATGACCGATGAGGAGTACGCCGCTTATGACGCGGAGTGGTGCCGCCTGGTCATCGACCTGACCTTGGAAAAGCTGCCCGAGGCGGAGTATCTGGAGGCCCAGAGCAAGGTGGTGCAGATCACCCTGGGCGACGACAACTACTGGTCCCTGGATGAGCAGGATTTCAGCGACCTGGACTGGCTGATCCTTGACTACAACTTCTGAGTACACATGCGCCGCAGATTGGTTTCAGTCTGCGGCGCTTTTGCGTTACATGGGGCATCTGTCATCGGAAAAATGGCCCGCGCCAGATGCCGCCCCGAACGGCAGGCCGTACACTTCCTCACATCTGTGTGAGTTTATCACAGACGGCAGCCCCGTCCATCCCCTATACTGGGCGCATCTCAGTAAGGAGGTTGCCTATGGATTTGCAAAAACACCACCGAAGAACGGCAAAGATCGGGGCGGATTGCGTGGCCTGCGGCTGCTGTGTCCGCGTCTGTCCCCTCTCCGCCATCCGAATCTGGAACGGTATCACAGCCCGGGTGGATGCAGACCGATGCGTCGGCTGCGGCAAGTGCGCGGCGGAGTGCCCGGCTACCATAATTACACTGGAGGAGAATCGCCCATGAAAAAGCGCTGGTATGACTTCCTCTGGATCGCCTCTCTCCTCTATCTGGTGTTGGGCTTCTTCAACATCCTCTTTGCCTGGTTGGGCCTCCTCTGCTTTTTCATCCCTCTGGTCATCGCCTTTGCGGGCGGGGATAAGGGCTACTGCAACCGCTTTTGTGGACGGGGACGGTTGTTCAGCCTGCTGGGTGGACGCTTCGGCCTCTCCCGGCGGGCCGATATTCCCCGGTGGATGAAAAGCAAGGCGTTCCGCTACGGGTTTTTGGGCTTTTTTCTGCTGATGTTCTTCCAGATGCTCTGGAGCACATATCTGGTCTTTGCCGGCGCGCAGGAGCTGCGCCAGGCCGTCACTCTGCTTTGGACGTTCCGGCTGCCTTGGCACTGGGCCTACTATGGAACCCTCTTTTCCCCCGGCGTGGCCCAATTCGCCTTTGGCTTTTACAGCGTCATGCTCACCTCTACGGTACTGGGGCTGGTCACAATGGTGCTTTTCAAACCCCGCTCATGGTGTGTGTATTGCCCTATGGGCACCATGACCCAGCTTATCTGCCGGGGGAAGCACCGGGGAGAAGCCGCCCTCCACTCCCCGGCAGAAGGTAGTTGACATTTTCCCCTCCGTCCCGTATACTATAAAGTATAGAAGTCCTACTGAAGTTCATATGGTCGGATGATGGGGTGGGGAGAGCGCGGCACACCGCCGCCGCCGAAGGGGCAGCGCAGTGATCTCTCAGGCAGAAGGACCGGCCCCGGACGAGGCTCTGGAAAGCGGACCGCAGTCCGCGCCGACGGGGGCAAAACTCTCAGGCAACCGAACAGAGGCGCATGGCAGCATTGCCATGCGCTTTTTTTGACCCCAATTTTAAAGGAGGGCATGGAAATGGAACGCAAAACTCCGCTCTACGACCGCCACACGGCGGCGGGGGGCAAGCTGGTTCCCTTTGCCGGATGGCTGCTGCCGGTGCAGTACTCCGGCGTCATCGCCGAGCACAGGGCCGTGCGCACCGGCTGCGGCCTGTTCGACGTCAGCCACATGGGAGAGCTGCTCCTCCGGGGCCCCGACGCCCTGGCCAACCTCAACCGGCTCATGACCAACGACTTTTCCGGCATGGCGGACGGCCAGGCCCGCTATTCCCCCATGTGCTACGAGGACGGAGGCGTGGTGGACGATCTGATCGTCTACCGCTGCTCAGACACGGCCTGGCTGGCGGTGGTCAACGCCTCCAACACCGGCAAGGACCGGGATTGGATGGCCGCCCACCTGTCCGGGGACTGCACTTTGGAGGATCTCTCCGACCAGACGGCCCAGCTCGCCCTCCAGGGGCCCGGTGCGGAGGCGCTGCTGCGCACCCTGACGGCGGACCTTCCGGCGAAGAACTACACCGCCGTGCTCCACGGCACGGTGGACGGCCGGCCCTGCCTGGTCTCCCGCACCGGGTACACCGGCGAGGACGGCTTTGAGCTCTACTGCGCCCCGGCGGACGCCCCCGCCCTTTGGGACGCGCTGACGGCCGCCGGGGCCCTCCCCTGCGGCCTGGGGGCCCGGGATACCCTGCGGCTGGAGGCCGCCATGCCCCTCTACGGCCACGAGCTCTCTCCCTCCATCAACCCCTACGAGGCGGGGCTGGGCATCTTCGTCAAGCTGGAGAAGCCCGACTTCATCGGCAAGGCCGCCCTGGAGCGGGCCCGCCCCGTGTCCCGCCGCCGGGTGGGTCTCCAGATGACCGGGCGCGGCATCGCCCGGGAGGGCTGCCCGGTGTACGACGGCGGGCGGCAGGTGGGTGTGGTCACCTCCGGCACCCACTGCCCCTGGGTAGGGCAGGCGGTGGCCCTGGCCCTGGTGGACGCGGCGTACAAGGAGCCGGGAACCCCGCTCCAGGTGGACGTGCGGGGGCGCCGGGTGGACGCCCAGGTGGTCAAAACGCCCTTCTACCGGCGGGGATAAGGGTAAACCGGCCACGCCGTCTGCCGCCCCTTTTCAGCTCATTTTATAAAAACAATTTTAAATTATATAGGAGGTTATCACTATGAACATTCCCGAGGAACTGCGCTACACCAAATCCCACGAGTGGCTCAAGGAGGAGGACGGCGTCTGCACCGTCGGCCTCACCGACTTCGCCCAGCACGCCCTGGGAGATATCGTCTTTGTCAACCTGCCCCAGGAGGGGGACCCTGTCACCGCCGGGGAGGCCCTCGGCGATGTGGAGTCGGTGAAGGCGGTGTCCGACGTGCTCTCCCCCGTGTCCGGCGTGGTAAAGGCGGTCAACGAGGAGCTGCTGGACAATCCCGCCCTGGTGAACGAGGACCCCTACGGGGCCTGGCTGATCCAGGTGGAGCAGATGACCGATGAGGAGGAGCTGCTGGACGCGGCGGCCTACGAGGCCCACTGTGCCGCGGAGGAGGGCTGACATGGCCGGATATCTGCCCGCCGCGGCGGCGGAGCGGGCCGCCCAGTACGCCGCCCTGGGCCTGTCCGGCCCGGAGGCGCTGTACCGGGACGTGCCGGAGTCCGTGCGCCTCACCGCCCCCCTGAACCTGCCCCCTCCCCAGTCGGAGCTGGAGGTCCGCCGCACCCTGGAGGCCCTGGCGGAGCAGAACCTCCGCTTCCGCACCATCCTGCGGGGGGCCGGGGCTTACGACCACTACATCCCCGCGGCGGTGAGCCGCATCGCCTCCAAGGAGGAGTTCGTCACGGCCTATACCCCCTATCAGGCGGAGATCAGCCAGGGGGTGCTCCAGTCCATTTTCGAATTCCAGACCATGATCTGTGAGCTCACCGGCCTGGATGCGGCCAACGCCTCGGTGTATGACGGGGCCTCCGCCGCGGCGGAGGCGGTGGCCATGTGCCGGGAGCGGAAGCGGACGAGGGCCGTGGTGTCCAGCGCGGCCCACCCGGACGTAATTTCCACTATCCGGACCTACAGCTTCGGCGCGGGTACTGAGGTAGCGGCGGCCCCGGCGGAAAACGGCGTCACCAATCTCACCGGACTGCTGGATGAGACCACCGCCTGCGTCTATGTCCAGCAGCCCAACTTCTTCGGCCAGCTCGAGGATCTGCCCGCCCTGGCCGCGCAGGTACACGCTGCCGGGGCCAGACTGATCGTGGGGGTCAACCCCGCCGCCCTGGGGGTGCTGGAGTCCCCCGGCGCCTGCGGGGCGGACATCGCCGTGGGCGAGGGACAGCCCCTGGGCCTCCCCCTGTCCTGGGGCGGGCCCTACCTGGGCTTCATGGCCGCCTCCCAGTCCCTCATGCGCAGGCTGCCCGGCCGCATCGTGGGAGAGACCCGGGACAGCCGGGGAGAGCGGGCCTTTGTCCTCACCCTGCAGGCCCGGGAGCAGCACATCCGCCGGGAGAAGGCCTCGTCCAACGTGTGCTCCAACGAGGCGCTGTGCGCCCTCACCGCCTCCGTCTACCTGTCCCTCATGGGGCCGGACGGGCTTCGGCAGGTGGGCGAGCAGTGCCACGCTAAGGCCCACTACCTGGCCGCAGAGCTGTGCCGGCTGCCCGGCGTGTCCCTGCGCTACCCCGGCCCCTTCTTCCACGAGTTTGTCACCGATCTGCCCGAACCCCAGAAGGTGCTTTCCGCCCTGGAGTCGCGCGGCATCCTGGGGGGCTGGCCGGTGGAGGGCGGGCTGCTGTGGTGCGCCACGGAGAAGCAGAGCCGCGCCGAGCTGGACGAGGCCGTGTCCATTGTCAAGGAGGTGCTGGACAGATGAAGCTGATTTTTGAGCGCAGCCGCCCTGGCCGGGGGAACGATCTTCTGCCGTCTCTGGACGTGCCCGCCGCCCCCCTGCCGGAGAAGTACCGGCGGAAAACGGTCCCCCGCCTGCCGGAGCTGGGGGAGAGCGACCTGTCCCGCCACTATCAGGCCCTCGCCCGCCGGGCCTTCGGCGTGTGCGACGGCTTCTACCCACTGGGCTCCTGTACCATGAAGTACAACCCCAAGCTGGGGGAGGAGGCCGCCGCCCTGCCCGGCTTTACCGGTCTGCACCCCCTCCAGCCCGCCCACACCGTCCAGGGCGCTCAGGCCGTCCTGGCCCGGGCAGAGCACCTGCTCTGTGAGATCACCGGCATGGATGCCGTCACCCTCCAGCCTGCCGCAGGAGCCCATGGGGAATTCCTGGGCCTGCTGCTCATCAAGGCCTACCACCACAGCCAGGGGGACACGGGCCGCACGGTGATCCTGGTGCCCGACTCCGCCCACGGCACCAACCCGGCCTCCGCCGCCATGGCGGGCTTCACCGTCAAAAACATCCCCTCCACCCCCGAGGGGCTGGTGGATCTGGAGGCCCTGCGGGCCGCCTGCGGCCCCGACACGGCGGGGCTGATGCTCACCAATCCCAACACCGTGGGGCTCTTCGAGAAAGACATCCTGGAGCTCACCGCCCTCGTCCACGCCGCCGGTGGCCTCGTCTACTACGATGGGGCCAACCTCAACGCCATCATGGGGGTGGCCCGGCCGGGCGACATGGGCTTCGACGTGTGCCACCTCAACCTCCACAAGACCTTCGCCACCCCCCACGGCGGCGGCGGCCCGGGCAGCGGTCCGGTGGGGTGCAAGTCGTTTCTGGCCCCCTTCCTGCCCGGTTCCGCCCTGTGCCGCAACGGCGGAGAGCACTCCATCGGCCAGGTGCGGGCCTTCCACGCCAACTTCCTGGTGGTCGTCAAGGCCCTGGCCTACCTGCTGCGGCTGGGAAACACCGGCGTGGCCGAGGCCGCCCACACGGCGGTGCTCAACGCCAACTATCTCAAAAGGAAGCTGGAGGAGGCGGGCTATACCGCCGCCTTCCCCGGCCTGTGCATGCACGAGTTTGTGCTCACCCTGGAGGAGCTGAAGAAGGAGACGGGGGTATCCGCCCTGGACGTGGCCAAGGCCATGCTGGACGCGGGCATCCACCCGCCCACCATGTACTTCCCCCTGATCGTCCACGAGGCGCTGATGTTCGAGCCTACCGAGACCGAGTCCCCCGAGACGCTGGACGAGGCGGCGGCGGTGCTGGCGGAGATTCTGCGCCGGGCGAAGGAGGAGCCGGAGGCCCTCCACGCCGCCCCGGCGAGCACGCCTGTGGGCCGCCCCGACGAGACCGCCGCCGCCCGCCGCCCGGTGGTGCGGTACGCCTTCCCGGAGGGTTGAGCCGTGTATGAGCTGATTGTCATCGGCGGAGGGCCCGGCGGCTGCGCCGCCGCCCTCCGGGCCGCGCAGGGCGGCCTGTCCGTGGCCCTCTTTGAGCCCCGCCAGGTGGGGGGCACCTGCCTCAACCGGGGGTGCGTCCCCACCAAGGCCCTCCTCCACGGGGCGGGACCGGGCTGTGACTGGCCCGCCCTGGCCGCAGAGGTGGAGCGGGTGGTGTCCACCCTCCGCGCCGGCCAGGAGAAGCAGCTCCGGGCCGCCGGGGTGGAGCTCATCCCTTACCGGGCGGTGGTCACCGGCCTCCACACGGTGGAGGCGGGGGGCGCGGCCTACGAGGCGGCCCACATCCTGGTCGCCGCGGGCTCCGAGCCCGCCCTGCCCCCCATCCCCGGCCTGGACACACCCGGTGTAGTCACCAGCGACGGCCTGCTGTCCGATCTGCGTCCCCTGGACCGTCTGGCCATCATCGGCGGCGGAGTGATCGGGGTGGAGCTGGCGTGTGTCTGGGCCGCCGCAGGCGCCCGCGTCACCATCCTGGAGGCGGCCCCCCGCCTCCTGCCCACCCTGGAGCGGGAGCTGGGCCAGAGTCTGGCCGCGCAGCTCAGGCAGGACGGGGTGGAGGTGTTCACCGGAGCCGGCGTCACCGGCGTCGCCCCCGGCCCTGCCGTCGCCTTCACCCACCGGGGGGAGGCGTACCGGCTGGAGGCCGACGCCGTTCTGGTGGCCACCGGGCGGCGGCCCGCCACTGGCGGCCTCTTTACCGGGGACCTCCTGCCGGAGCTGGAGCGGGGGTTCCTCCGGGTGGACGGACAGTTCCGCACCTCCATCCCCTCCCTTTACGCCATCGGGGACGCCATCGGCGGGGCCATGCTGGCCCACAAGGCGGAGGCGGAGGGGCGCTTTGTGGCCGACCTCCTGCTGGGCCGCACTCCCCTCCGCGGAGTGGCCCCCATCCCCGCCTGCGTCTACACCAGCCCAGAGCTGGCCCAGGTGGGACTCACCGCCGACGAGGCCAGGGCCCGGGGCATCCCCTGTGCCGCCGGCAAGTGTGTGCTGGGGGGCAACGCCCGTACCCTCATCGAGGGGGGGAAGCGGGGCTTTGTCAAGCTGGTATTCCACCGGGAGAGCCGCGCCCTGTTGGGGGCTCAGTTGTGCTGTTACCGGGCCACCGATCTCATCTCCGAGCTCGCCCTGGCGGTCACGCTGGAGCTGACGGCGGAGCAGCTGCTCCGCCCGGTGCGCCCCCATCCCACCTTTGCCGAGGCCATTTCCGAGGCCGTGGAGGCGGCCTTCCCCCTCTCCTAGCCCCTTTTTTCCACAAAGAGGCGTCCGCTGCCGGCGGGCGCCTCTTTTCTTTCCACATTCACTCCCTCAAATTCGACCATTCTCGCCGTTCTCTCCCCTTCTTCGCGCTTTCGTTGACAGAAGTCCTCTCTGCGGGTGACATAACCGCCCTCCCGTGTCGAAACCTGCGGTGATCGCTCCTTTACAAATGCTGGAAAATACAATATAATGGTCTTACGGATCAAAGAAGAAGGGAGCAGATACAAGATGAGGGAACTATTAGTCGATACCTGTACGGGGGAAGAGGAGGACGGCACTGCACACTCCTTCCAGTATTACATTCTGGTGGACGAGATGGAGCTGAGCGGCGGCCTGTCCTGCGAGAGCTATGGAGTTAAGGTGGCAGGACCGGGCGGAGAGGAGGCATCGGTGCCCAACATCACGGTCAGCGTGGAGCGCATTGACCAGCTTCTGGAGCTCCTCCGGCGCAACTGCGTCTCCCCCGTCACCCTGCGGGACGTGGTTCTTGATTGGCTTTAAAAGTACCCGTTCCGCCATGACACAAGGGTTACGCGCCGCTTTTGATTGACATACCTTCCAAAATCCGCTATTATGTGTGTAATGCCGCGCGTGTGGCGGCTGATCCAAGGAGGGTATGCAATTGTGAAAGAGAGAGAGACCTTTGCGTCCCGGCTGGGCTTTGTGCTCATCTCTGCCGGGTGCGCCATCGGCCTGGGCAACGTCTGGCGGTTCCCCTACATCGTGGGGCAGTACGGCGGCGCGGCCTTTGTGCTGATCTATCTGCTGTTCCTGGTCATCATGGGCCTGCCCATCATGGCCATGGAGTTTTCCGTGGGCCGGGCCAGCCGGAAGAGCATCCTGGCCTCCTTTCAGGTCCTGGAGCCCAAGGGGAGCAAGTGGCACTGGTACGGCTGGTTCGGCATGGCGGGCAATTACCTGCTGATGATGTTCTACACCACCATCGCCGGCTGGCTGCTGCTTTACTTCTTCAAGGTGGCTGCCGGCGAATTCCGGGGCCTGGATGCCGCCGGTGTGGAAAACGCTTTCGGCGCCATGCAGGGCAACGTAGGAATTCAGCTTCTGTTCATGGGCATCGTGGTGGTGCTTGGTATGCTGATCTGCAGCCGCGGCCTGAAAAACGGCGTGGAGAAGGTCAACAAGGCCATGATGCTCTGCCTGCTGGCCCTGCTGGTAGTGCTGGCCGTCCGCGCCCTCACCCTTCCCGGTGCCATGGAGGGCGTGAAGTTCTACCTGGTGCCCAACTTCCACAACCTGATGTACGATGCCGACGGCAGCTTTCGGCTGTTCCGCGCCATCTATGACGCCATGGGACAGGCCTTCTTCACCCTCAGCCTGGGTATTGGCGCCATGGCCATTTTCGGCAGCTACATCGGCAAGGAGCGCCGCCTGTTCGGCGAGGCCATCAACGTGGGCGTTCTGGACACCTGCGTGGCCTTTGTCTCCGGCCTGATCATCTTCCCCTCTGCCTTCGCTTTCGGCGTCAACCCCGGCCAGGGCCCCAGCCTGATCTTTGTGACCCTGCCTAATGTGTTCAACGCCATGCCGGGCGGCCAGCTCTGGGGCGCGCTGTTTTTCGTTTTCCTGTTCTTTGCCGCCCTGTCCACCGTAACCGCCGTGTTTGAGAATATCCTCGCCTGCTGGATGGACCGCTTCGGTATCTCCCGTGGCAGGGCGGTACTGGCCAATCTGGTGCTCATCTTCCTGCTGAGCCTGCCCTGTCTGCTGGGCAACAACCTGTGGAGCGGCGTGAAGGCCCTGGGCATGGGCATTATGGACTGGGAGGATTTCCTGGTGAGCAACAACCTGCTCCCCATCGGCTCCATGATCTACCTGCTGTTCTGCTGTGTATCCAGAAAGTATGGCTGGGGCTACGACCACTTCCTGGAGGAAGCAAACCAGGGCAGAGGCGTCCGCTTCCCCGCCCAGTTCCGCCTCTACTTCAAGTACGTCCTGCCCGTCATTGTGCTCATCATCTTCATCATGGGCTACTGGGACAAGTTCAAGCCCTTTATCGTGGCCGCCCTCGGCGCCTAACGACTGAAAAAACTCCTGCCGGACTCATCCGGCAGGAGTTTTTTCACGCTCCGCCCAGGTGTAGAGGAGGACAGCTCCCAGCACCGCCGCGCCTCCGGCAAGCTGGAGTGGACCGGGCACCTCTCCGAACAGAGGGATGGCCGCCAGGGAGGAGAAGACCGGCTCACACAGCTTTGCGGCGGACACGTAGGATGGGGACAGGTACTTCAGGCACCAGCTAAACAGGCTGTGTCCCAGGAGAGTGCACAGCACCGCCAACGCCAGACCAATGAGCCACTCCCGGCCGCCGTAGCCCGTCAGGGGCGTCCCCGCCGCAGCGGTGCCCAACAGCAGGGTGAGAAAGCAGGCCAGATAGGTCAGAAAGGTGTAGACCGTGGTAGACAGATGGCCCCGCTGTATCCGTCCGATGAGGGTATAGACGGCGGCGGCCGAGGCCGCAGCCAGGGCCAGCAGGTTGCCGGACAGCTCCCCTGCCCCGCCGCCTCCGGAGAGGGCCAGCAGGGCGCTGCCCCCAAAGGCCAGGAGAATGGCCCACACCCCCAGCCGTGGGATTTTTCCATGCAGGAACAGGGCGAAGCCCATGGCGGTGAAAATCACCTCGGTGCTCACCAGCACCGTGGAGGAGGCCACGCTGGTACGCTTAAGGGACTCAAACCATGTGAGGAAGTGGAGTGCAAGCAGAACGCCGCTGGCCCCGCACAGGACCAAATCCCGCGCCGTCACCCGCCTCAGTTCCGCACGGCACCGCAGGAGCACTACCGGAAGCAACAGGAGCACCGTCCAGCCCAGGCGGTAGGCTGCGGTCACCCCGGACGGCGCCTGGGAAAACCGCACCAGAATGGCCGAGGCGGAGACGCCCAGCACACCCACCATGAGAATCAGTTTTGCGTTCCGCTCCGCCATGGAACCCCTCCCCCGCTGTGATAGAAAGCGGAGGCCCTCCGGGGAGGGCCTCCGCTGTATTGGTGGCGCAATGTGCCTCTTACTTCGCGGCCTTGGCGGCGCGGATGGCCTCGATGAGCATGGGGGTGACCTTGTAGAGGTCGCCCACGATGCCGTAGGAGGCCACGTCGAAGATGGGGGCGGACTCGTTCTTGTTCACCGCAATGATGCACTCGGAGTCCTGCATGCCAGCCAGGTGCTGGATGGCGCCGGAGATGCCCAGGGCCACATAGATGCGGGGGTGCACGGTCTTGCCGGTCTGGCCCACCTGGTGGTCGGCGGAGATCCAGCCCGCGTCGACACAGGCGCGGGAGGAGCCCACGACGCCGCCCAGGACGCCCGCCAGCTCCTCAGCCAGCTTGATGCCGCCCTCGACGTCCTTGCTGATGCCGCGGCCCACGGAAACCACCACGTCGGCGCCGATCAGATCGACCAGCTTCTTGGCGGCCTTCTTGACCTCCAGCACATCCACATGGATGTCGGACTTGTCCAGCTTCACGTCCACGTTGACGATCTCCGTCTTCGCGGCGCCGGCCTCGTCATAGGGCTGGGTCTGCATGACGCCGGGACGCACGGTGGACATCTGGGGACGGAAGCGGGGGCAGATGATGGTGGCCATCAGGTGACCGCCGAAGGCCGGACGGGTCATCTTCAGGTTGGTGTTCTCCTCGAACTTGGTGTTGTCCACGTCGATGGTGGAGGTGGTCTTCAGGAAGGCCTTGTACTTCTCCACGTCCACGTCCAGGTGGGTGCAGTCGGCGGTCAGGCCGGTGTGCA
>ERZ1106929.1339-NODE-1339-length-21485-cov-5.372562_pt1 | contig 21485 bp, 18 predicted proteins | sample MGYA00403662_ERZ1106929 | MGnify/ENA primary metagenome ERZ1106929 (study PRJEB35170, sample SAMEA104062442) | human gut metagenome | biome: human gut; feature: human-associated habitat; material: faeces | place: Denmark | collected 2013-02-20 ... | reverse complement strand
AGTTTATATGCCTTGTAAAATGTGCATTCTTTTTCATCATCGAAAAATTCATTTTGCAGAAAATCTGGTGAATGAAGAAAAGGCATTTTTGATTCACAAGTTCCTTCACAATATGGAAGAACCATATAAAGAAGTGTTTAATTTGCGGGTGTTTGGAGAACTTTCTTATGAAAAAATCGGAACATTATTTCAAAAAAGTTCCGGCTGGGCGAGAGTTACTTTTTATAGAGCGAAAAAGAAAATTGAAGAGTATATGGAGGAGCAGGGATATGAGTAAAATCAGTTGTAATGTAATACAGGATATCATGCCGCTGTATGTAGATGAAATTGTGAGTGAGGATACAAAGAAGCTGGTAGAAGAACATTTGAAGGAATGTGAAGACTGCAGAAAAGAAATGGAAAAAATGCGGGCAAAAATAATATTGCCGAATAAGAAAAAAATCAATCAGGCAGAAAAAGAACTGTTTCAGAAATTAAAACACAGATTGATCAACCGTAGGATCGCAGCAGCAATACTTGGGGCGATTCTTGTGTGCGCCCTTCTGGCAGGAGTTTATACAATTCTGGTGCTTCCGAAAGAGCCGATCCCGTTTGATCCACAGAAAATGGAAGTGGAAATAGTCGGAGAGGATGCCTATTTATCCTATGCAGGAAGTGATTCGGCAGGCTCTGTTTTTTGTAACCCTGTAACAGTGGGAGAGGGAGCAGAAAAAAGGGAAATTGCAATGGTTTATTTAAATCGAAACCTGTGGTCCACATATATACAACCTCATTTGCAAGAGCAGAACGAAGATGAGATGATCTATCTCGGAAAAGCTGCGGATATGGATATCATATACTATGGAAAGTTTGATGTGGAAAATTTTTATGAAAAAATACCGGAGATATTAAAAGAAATGACTCCTATCTGGAAGAAGTGATATTAGAAAATGAAATGGAAAGGACTCGCAGATTATTCTGCGAGTTCTTCCCATTTTTCGTACAGTTCTTCCAGTTCGGTATTGTTTGCATCTTTTTCCAATGCAAGTTCCTGACATTTGACAGAATTGGAATAGACTTCTTCCTGCGTCATCAGCTCGTCGATTTCCACATTTCGTTCTTCCAGAACAGCAATTCGGTCTTCCGTCTTTTTCAGTTCATTTTTTCGTTTTCGTTCTTTTGCCTGCAGTTCCTTTTGTTCCTGCCAGCTTAGTTTGGAGTCTGAAGGTGCCGATTCTGTGGTATTTTGAGGAACTGTCTGATCAGAAGCCGGGGTGGCGTATGCGGCGGTCAGTTCTTCTTTTTTCTCCAGATAGTAATCATAGTTTCCGATATAATTGACAAAAGTCTGGTTGACCAGTTCCAGAATCCGGGTGGCAGTCTGGTTGATAAAGTACCGGTCGTGGGATACGTACAGAACCGTGCCGGTATATTCGTTGAGTGCCTGCTCCAGAATTTCTTTGGAAGTAATATCCAGGTGGTTGGTCGGCTCGTCAAGAATCAGAAAATTGGCTTCTGAAAGCATCAGTTTTGCAAGAGAGACACGTCCTTTTTCTCCACCGCTTAAATCCCGGATCAGCTTGTAGACATCGTCTCCGGTAAACTGAAATGCTGCAAGAGTGTTTCGGATCTGCGTATTGGTGAGTGTCGGATAATCGTCAGAAATCTCGTCGAAAATAGTTTTTTCATTATGCAGCACATGATGTTCCTGATCGTAGTATCCGATCTGAACCTTAGAACCCAGTGTAAAACTTCCGGAATCCGGTTCTACGACCTGATTGAGTATTTTTAAGAGTGTTGTTTTTCCGGTTCCATTGTCTCCGATGATCGCTACGTGCTCTCCGCGCTTGATTTCAAAGCTGATATCATGGAATAACACCTGACTGTCAAAACGTTTCCCGAGGGATTCGATACTTAAAACGTCATTTCCACTGACTTCGGAAGGTTCCAGTGTAAAGTGCATCTCTCTTGCCGCTTCTGCGGGTCTTTCGACAGGTGTGATTTTGGAGAGCATTTTTTCCCTGCTTTCCGCGCGTTTGATTGATTTTTCACGGTTGAAAGAGCGCAGTTTTTCAATGACTGCTTCCTGATGCTTGATTTCACGTTGCTGGTTTAAATATTCTTTGAGCTGCGCATCCCGGATCATCTGTTTTTTCTGTGCATAGTCTTTGTAATTGCCGGTATACATGCGTACAGAGCCGTTTTCAATCTCGATGACCTTTGTCACAACGCGGTTTAAGAAAAACCGGTCATGGGAAACAATCAGAACTGCACCCGGATAGTTCAGAAGATACGTCTCCAGCCAGCTGATGGAGTTCAGATCCAGGTGGTTGGTCGGTTCGTCCAACAACAGGATATCTGGTTTTGTGAGCAAAAGTTTTCCGAGAGATACCCTGGTTTTCTGACCGCCGGAAAGGGTGTCTGTGGGTTTTGAGAATTCTTCTTCTGTAAAGCCAAGACCTTTTAAAACACCGGTGATCTCACTTTCGTAGGCGTAACCGTTTTTCGATTCAAATTCTGACATCAGCCGGTTGTAAGTGTTTAAACGGTTTGTCAGTTCCTCTCCGGAAAGAGATTTTAACTCCAGTTCGATGGCGCGGATCTGGGCCTCCAGAGCGATAATATCAGATTTTGCAGTTTTTAGTTCTTCATAGATCGTGTTTGTAGTATCCAGATTCTGATGCTGGGCAAGATAGCCAAGCGTCTTTCCTTTTGTTAGAATAACGTCTCCTTCATCCAGAGGCAGTTCTCCTACGATCATTTTGAAGATTGTTGATTTTCCTGCACCGTTGACGCCGACAAGTGCAGCTTTTTCACGGTCTTCTACATGAAAAGAGCCATCCCGGACAATGAGATGGTCGCCGAATGATTTATTTAAATTATGACATGCGAGTATCATGAAATTCCTCCTGTATTTTGACAATAACTGATTATTTCGAATCATCACCATTTCATTATAACGAAAACACGGCAAAATACAATATAAAAGTTTGACTTATCTTTCACAATTCTATATAATAAGAAAAGATTAAAATTGGAGGGTACAATCAGTGGAAGAAAGAAAAATATCCCGTGCAGTTATCAGCAGGCTCCCCAGATATTATAGATACCTTGGAGATTTGATGGAAGATCAGGTGGAGAGGATCTCATCCAACGATCTAAGTAAGAAGATGCATGTCACGGCATCCCAGATTCGACAGGATCTCAATAATTTCGGGGGATTCGGGCAACAGGGATACGGGTATAATGTAAAATATTTATATACGGAGATCGGCAAGATTCTCGGACTGGACAGAAGCCACAATTTCATTATCATAGGTGCAGGTAATCTGGGACAGGCTCTTGCTAATTATGCCTCTTTTGAAAAAGGCGGATTTATTTTAAAAGGACTTTTTGATGTGAATCCCCGGCTTGAAGGAGTTGCCATCCGCGGAATCCCGGTACGGATGATGGATGAGCTGCAGGAATTTCTTCAGAACAATGAGATTGAGATTGCAGCACTGACGATTCCAAAATCGAAAGCAAAAGAAGTTGCAGAGTTATTAGTGGACAATGGAATCCAGGCTATCTGGAATTTTGCACATACAGATCTGAATCTGCCAAAAGATGTGATCGTAGAAAGCGTACATCTTTCAGACAGTCTGATGAAGCTGTCATATAATGTCAGTCGTCACCGGGAAGAACAAAACAAGTAAGAATAACTCAGTTCATGTGCAAAGGCGTGTGGTCGGAAAATGTCTGGCTGCACGTCCTTTCTTTTCAGGAGCAGAAGGGAGATTGGGTATGAGATATTTACCAGACGGAGCGTGGATGCAGAGAGCGGATGAATATACGATTCAAAAGATCGGGATTCCTTCTCTGGTATTGATGGAGCGAGCAGCTCTGAAAACAGTGGAAGTGATGAAAGAGAAAGGAATCAGTCTGGATCACTGTCTTGTTGTGTGCGGAAGTGGAAATAATGGTGGAGATGGATTCGCCGTTGCAAGACTTCTTTATCTGGAGGGAAAAGATGTGTGTGCGGTTTTTGCAGGGAAAGAAACATCCATGAGTGAAGAATGCAGACAGCAGAGGCAGATCGCATCCAATCTGGGTGTTTCCGTTGTCACAAACATTCCCCCAAAAGAATATACTGTTGTCATAGATGCTGTGTTTGGTGTAGGTTTAAGCAGGACGATCGAGGGGCATTATAAAGATGTGATCGAAGAAATGAACCAGATACATGCAGAGAAAGTGGCAATCGATATTCCGTCAGGAATCAGCTCTTTTGACGGACAGGTGCTGGGAACGGCATTTCATGCGGACTTGACAGTTTCTTTTGCATGTGAGAAACTGGGAACTGTTTTGTTTCCGGGATCCGATTATGCGGGCGAGGTAATCCCTGTGGAAATCGGGATCGGGACAAAACTTTTTGAAGAAAATCCGGAAGTCTGTTACACATTGGAAAAATCGGATCTTTCCAAATTTCTTCCGGATCGGAAAAAGAATTCCCACAAGGGAAGTTATGGAAAGATTCTGATGATCACGGGCAGTAAGGGGATGTCTGGTGCGGCATACTTAAGTGCACGTGCAGCTTATATAAGTGGTGGCGGTCTGGTACAGATCTATACAGAAGAATCGAACCGGACGATTTTGCAGCAGCTCTTACCGGAAGCGATCGTATCCACCTATACAGAATATGAGGAAGAAAAACTGCAAAGTCTTTTGAAGTGGGCAGATGTAATCTGTATCGGATGCGGACTTGGAAAAAGCAGGACCGCCGGGCAGATACTTTCTTATTTGATGAAATATGCAGAGGTCCCATGTGTGATCGATGCAGACGGTTTGAATCTTTTGGCGGATCATATGGAACTTCTTCCAAAAGAAAAAAAGCCATTTGTACTGACACCACATATGAAAGAAATGGCAGGACTTTTGGGGTGTACCATCCCGGAACTTGGGAAAAACAGATTTGCTGCGTTAAAAGAATTTACAGACAGCTATGGTGTTGTTTGTGTACTGAAGGATGCACGTACGCTTGTGGCAGGAAAAGACCGGCAGATGTTTCTGAATACTGCTGGAAACAGTGCGATGGCAAAGGCCGGTTCCGGCGATGTGCTTGCCGGGGTGATCACAGGGCTTCTGGCGCAGCATATGAAAGTGTATGAAGGGACTGTGCTGGGAGTGTATCTTCATGCCTGTGGAGGAGATGCAGCCAGAGAGAGGAGAGGCGCTTACAGCGTTCTGGCAGAAGATCTGACAGAGGGGATCGCAGCTTGTATCAAAAAGACAGAAAAGGGGAGATAATGATGGAAAAACACAGCAGAGTGTATGCAGAGATTGATCTGGATGCAATTTCATATAACATGGAACAGATGAAAAAGAGGGTTGGAGAAGGCGCAAAATTCATTGCCGTAGTGAAAACAGACGGATATGGACATGGTGCGGTTCCGATTGCCTGTATGCTGGATGACGATCCGGATGTATGGGGCTATGCGACTGCGACTCTGGAAGAAGCAGTGGAGCTTCACAGAGCAGGAATTCAAAAACCGACGATGGTGCTGGGATGTGTGTTCCCGAACCAGTATGAAGAAATGATAAAAGAAGAGGTGCGCGCCACAGTATACACACTGGATATGGCACAGGAGATTTCGAATCTTGCCCGAAAGTTGGGAAAAACAGCGTATTTTCATATCAAGATCGATACAGGGATGGAACGGCTCGGATTTCCGGCAACAGAGGAGAGCGCAGATCTGATCGGGCAGATTGAAAAACTTCCAAATGTATGCCTGGAAGGAATGTTTACGCATTTTGCAAAAGCAGATGAGCTGGATAAAACATTTTCAGAAGAGCAGTACAGAAAATTTGTATGGATGAGAAATGAGGTTGAAAAGCGGGGGATTTCGATTTCGCAATACCATTGCGATAACAGCGCGGGAATCATTGATTTTCCACAGTGGAAACAAAATCTGGTCCGTGCGGGAATTGCGTTGTACGGACTGTATCCGTCAGAGGAAGTAAAAAAAGAGACTGTGGACTTAAAGCCGGCACTTCGCCTGATCAGCCACGTCAGCTTTGTGAAAGAAGTAGAGCCGGGAGCTTCCATCAGTTACGGAGGGACTTTTATGGCAGATAAGAAAATGAAAGTGGCTACCATTCCGGTAGGATACGGGGACGGTTATGCGAGAGGCTTATCTAATCGCGGAGAAGTCCTGATCCGTGGGAAAAGAGCACGGATACTGGGACGTGTCTGTATGGATCAGTTTATGGTAGATGTGACTGATATTCCGGATACTGTATTTATGGATGAAGTCGTTCTGATCGGAAGAGACGGAGACGATGAGATCACGGTGGAGGAACTTAGCGAGATCTGCGGTCGTTTCAATTATGAATTTGTCTGCTGTCTTGGAAAAAGAATTCCCCGGGTTTATAAGGGAAGCAACCTTTTGGAAAAATAAATGTCAGTTGAATACATCCGATAAAAGCGGGAATACTCAAGTATACTTCCCTGAGGGGGAGAAAATTGAAGTATAAGAATCGGAGTGTGAATAGAACGTGACAGTCAGACGAGGGGATATTTATTATGCGGATTTAAGTCCGGTGATCGGTTCAGAACAGGGCGGTGTGCGGCCGGTGCTGGTTATCCAGAATGATGTGGGAAATAAGCACAGTCCTACAGTGATCTGTGCAGCGATCACATCCAGAATGAACAAAGCAAAGCTGCCTACACACATTGAAATCAGTGCAAAAAAATACCGGCTTGTGAAAAATTCAGTGGTACTTCTGGAGCAGATCAGAACATTGGACAAAAAGCGGCTGAAGGAGTATATCTGCCATGTGGACGGAACATTTATGGAAGAAGTCAATGAAGCGATCCGCATCAGCCTGGAACTTCCTACATAACGGAAATGGGCGGGAAATGTCAGCGTTACAACTTTACAGAACGAAAAAAGAGTGATAAAATGGAACAACGAGTTTATGAGATAAAAGGAGAATTGAGCAATGTCAGGACATTCAAAATTTGCAAATATTAAGCACAAAAAAGAGAAAAATGATGCAGCAAAGGGAAAGATTTTTACGAAGCTTGGTAGAGAGCTTGCGGTTGCAGTAAAAGAAGGCGGCGGTCCGGATCCGGCAAACAACAGCCGTCTGCGTGATGTGATCGCAAAGGCGAAAGCAAACAACATGCCGAATGATACGATCGACAGAAACATCAAGAAAGCGGCAGGAGAAGGTTCTGGAGACAACTACGAACACATCACATACGAGGGATACGGGCCAAACGGAACAGCGATCATTGTAAAGACACTGACAGACAACAAGAACCGTACTGCATCCAACGTAAGAAATGCATTCACAAAAGGAAGCGGAAATGTAGGAACACCGGGATGCGTCTCTTTTATGTTTGATGAAAAGGGACAGATCATCGTTGCAAAAGAAGACTGCGATATGGATGCAGATGAACTGATGATGATGGCTCTGGACTTTGGGGCGGAAGATTTTTCAGAAGAAGAGGAGAGTTTTGAGATTCTGACTGCTCCGGAAGATTTCAGTGAAGTGCGCCTGAAATTAGAGGAAGCAGGAATCGTCATGGCAGATGCGGAAGTGACAATGATCCCACAGACTTATGTGGAGCTGACAAGTGAAGAGGATATCAAAAATATCCAGAAAACACTGGATCTTCTCGATGAGGATGATGATGTTCAGGACGTGTACCACAACTGGGATGAGTAAGCACACCTTACATAGATTTTAAATAGTGATAATGAAACCATAATAAACATACATTAGAATAAAATCAGAAGTTGTTTATCAATGGTTTGGAGGGATCACTATGGTAAAAGAAAGAAGAAGTGCAAAACGGATTAAATATGATATGGTTCGTGTTTACTCCAAAATGGAGACTCATGTAGACGGAAAAGCAAAAAGTATTTTCAAAAGAAAGCCTTATGCTCTCGCAAAATAAGGATAAAGAACAGGTCTGTCGGTATCTGGAAATCCAACAGACCTGTTTCTTTATGCAAAAAAATTGAAATGCAGTATCAGATATGCTATACTGAACAATGGTATAAAAGGAAATACAACAAAAAGAGGAATGCCAATGAGTCAGAATAGCTTACAGAATGATTTGATTGTTTTGTATGAAAAAACCAGAGAAAAAGTACGGGGATTTCAGAAGAAAACATATCAGTCAGATATGGGAATTTTAAAAGAAGAAAATCAGACACTGCTGGAATGCGTGAAAGAAACGATTGAAAAATCTGAAAAATGTATGCAGGAAGTTGCGGGGTATGTTCCGGAATATGCATCGGATATGCTCTCTCAGATTGATTCCAAGCGAAAAAGAGAAGCGGCAGTTATTGATCACAACATGGCCATGGTAGCTTTTTTTGTTCCGCTGATGGGGGAAATTCAGAGTACGCAGACGAAGATATTTACGGAGACAATCGTGGAGATATGGAATCAGAAGGTGCCTGGCAGCAAAATCGGACACTCGGATGCTGCAAGTATTGAGAATGGGTTTAGAAAAGGAGTTTTCTGTTATATTACAACTGCTGTCTGTAAGAGTCTGAACAAGCCGGATGACTGCTATGAACTGAATCTTTTGAGAGAATACAGAGATCAGTACCTGATGAGGACAAAGGATGGAGAGATTCTTGTAAAAGAGTATTATAATATTGCTCCGACAATTGTAAAGAGGATTGACCGCAGCCCGGACGCATCAGAAATTTATGCGGATATCTGGGAAAAGTATTTAAAGCCGTGTGTACGCCTGATTGAAGCGGGCGAACAAGAAGAATGCAGAGAATTGTACACAAAGATGGTTCGTTCTCTGGAGAAGAAATATTTGTATTCAGTAGGAGGAGAGAAAAATGAGTAATTACAAAACAGAGACAAAATGTATACAATCCGGATATGAACCGGGTAATGGAGAGGCGAGAGTTCTTCCTATTTATCAGAGTACAACATTTCGATATACAAGCAGTGAACAGATGGGGCGTCTGTTTGACTTAGAGGAGTCCGGTTATTTTTATACCAGACTTCAGAATCCGACCAATGATGCGGTTGCTGCAAAAATCTGTGATCTGGAAGGCGGAGTGGCAGCAATGCTGACATCATCCGGACAGGCAGCTAATTTCTATGCAATTATGAATATCGTGGAAGCGGGAGATCATATTGTCTGTGCATCTGCTCTTTACGGAGGTACCTACAATCTGTATGCCCATACGATCAAAAAAATGGGTGTAGAAGCTACGTTTGTAGATCCTGAGTGTACGCAGGAAGAGCTGGATGCAGCATTTCAGGAAAATACAAAAGCAGTATTTGGAGAGACGATCGCCAATCCGGCCCTCGTTGTTCTGGATCTGGAAAAATTCGCAAATGCCGCACATGCACATGGGGTGCCGTTTATTGTGGATAATACATTTGCAACACCGATCAATTGCCGTCCGTTTGAATGGGGCGCGGATATTGTGACACATTCTACTACAAAATATATGGACGGACATGCCGCTTGCGTGGGCGGTGCGATCGTGGACAGCGGAAATTTTGACTGGGAAGTACACAAAGAAAAATTCCCGGGACTGACAACTCCGGATGAGACGTATCATGGAATTGTATATACAGAAAAATTTGGCAAAGGTGCGTATATTACAAAAGCAACTGCACAGCTGATGAGAGATCTTGGCTCTATCCAGTCACCGCAGAATGCATTTCTGTTAAACATCGGACTGGAGACACTGCATTTAAGAGTGCCGCGCCATTGTGAAAATGCAGTTAAGGTGGCAGAGTATCTGAAAAATCATGAAAAGGTGGCGTGGGTGCGCTGTCCATCACTTCCTGGAGACAAATATTATGATCTTGCGCAGAAATATATGCCAAACGGAACCTGTGGTGTCATCACATTCGGTCTCAAAGGCGGCAGAGACGCTGCAGTTGAGATGATGGATCGATTAAAAATGGTAGCGATCGTGACACATGTAGCAGATGCCAGAAGCTGTGTTCTTCATCCTGCCAGCCATACGCATCGTCAGATGAATGACAAAGAGCTGGTAGAAGCAGGCGTTCAGCCGGATTTGATCCGTTTCAGTGTGGGAATTGAAAATATAGAAGATATTATTGCGGATGTCGAGCAGGCACTTCGTTAATTCAAGATGGTATGGATGTATACAAGAGGCATCCATACCATTTTTGCGTGAAAAAGCATCATTTTCCGTATAAACAAGGGCGGTTGATCGAATACTAAAGTATCCGGCTGTCTAAGTACAGACCTGAAAATAGAGAAAAGAAGGTAGAAGATCATGGAAAATGAGGAGAAGCAAAAACAACGTCTGGATAAAAACGAAGAGATTAAGGAGACCGGCACCTTAAATCTGAATGGAAACGGGCACAAAGCGAACATACAGCTTCTGACGATCATTGGAGAGATTGAAGGGCATGAGGCTGTTTCCGGAAACACAAAAGCCACCAAGTATGAGCATTTGATTCCAAGACTGGCAGAGGTGGAGGATGACGATGAAGTGGATGGAGTTTTGATTTTACTCAATACACTGGGCGGTGATGTGGAGGCAGGGCTGGCGATCGCGGAAATGATCGCATCCTTAAGCAAACCAACGGTCTCTCTGGTTCTGGGAGGAAGCCACTCCATCGGCGGACCGCTTGCAGTTTCCGCAGATTATTCTTTTATTGTGCCGAGTGGAACAATGATCGTGCATCCGGTGAGATCCTCCGGGATGTTTATTGGAGTGATTCAGAGTTATCGTAATATGGAAAAGACGCAGGATCGGATTACCCGGTTTATCGCAGCTCATTCGCAGATTACCAAAGAACGTCTGGAAGAATTGATGCTGGATTCCACACAGTTGGTAAAAGATGTCGGGACTATGTTAGAAGGGGAAGATGCAGTCAGAGAAGGCATGATTGATGAGGTTGGAGGAATCAGCATGGCATTGAAAAAGCTGCGGGAAATGATCCGGCAGAAAAAATGTTAATGACACACTTTTCAATTGATGTTATACTAGATGTAGTATGTGTAATTATCAAGGGGGAAGTATTATGGCTGCAAAGTCAACAAGGAAAAAGAAAACTACAAGAAAAAAGTCATCCAAAAATCAGGCAAGTACATCCCTGAACAGTGAAATTTTGATTCTGGTCATGTTTGCGGTCTGTGTGCTGATGCTTTTAAGCAATTTTGGAGTCATAGGGATTGCAGGCAGTGCGATCTCTTCTGTACTCTTTGGTTTTTTCGGAGTGATGGCATATATTCTGCCGTTTCTCTTATTTGGCGTGGTTGCTTTTGGAATTTCGAATAAAGGCAATACACACGCCTACATAAAAATTGCAGCATGTGTGGCCTTATTGTTTGCAATCTGTGCATTTTTCCAGCTGGTGATGCATCCTTTTGATGCCAAAGAAAGTCTGTGGAGCTATTATCAGTATGCCAGTGATTACAGAAAAGCGGGCGGTCTTACAGGGGGCTGTCTGGTGAAGATTCTGTGTCCGTTTATTGGTGTGGTAGGCGCTTATGTGGTACTCGTTGTACTTATGGTAATCTGTGTGATTCTGATCACAGAACGTTCTCTGCTTGCACCTCTTGGAAAAGGAAGCAAAAAGGCGTATGCAGATATGAAGCGCCGGCAGGGAGAAGCATCTGCCCGGCGTGCGAAGAACAGAGAAGAAAAACGAAGACAGGCAGAAGAAGCAAAGACAGAACCGAATGATTCTTCCAGAAGAAGTGATCATAAAGTATCGGGTGTTTCTTTTGCAACAACGCTGCAGGCCCAGGAAAGTGAAGTGCCAAAGGAGACAACAGCGAAAAAGCGTAAAAAGAATTCTTCAGGAAAAGATCCGGATATGCGGGAACTGACTGTTTCACAGGAATCGGATTTTTTAGAGCCACTGCCGTCTCCATTTGAAGATTTTGTGATCAATCGTCCGGAAAGCACGGCGTCGGATGCGAGCGCAGTGGATACTCCATTATGGGAGAATGAACCGGAACCGGCAGAAGAGGGCAACATGACGCAGGAGGATGTTCCGGAAGAGTCAGTCCGTACAAGGAAGAAGACCAAGGCGAGTGCGGCAGCTGTGGAAGCAGAGACTGTTCAGGTAGAACAGAGTATCAAAGAGCAGGAGCAGCAGCCGAAGAAAGTGTACAAGATTCCGCCAATGAATCTTCTGACAAAAGGGAAAAAGGGCGGCGGAGACTCGGATGCCCAGTTGCGCGCCACGGCCCAGAAACTGGAGCAGACCCTGCAGAATTTCGGGGTTCGCGTTCATGTAACAAATGCAAGCTGCGGACCGTCTGTGACGCGGTATGAGCTGCAGCCGGAACAAGGTGTGAAGGTAAGTAAGATTGTAGGTCTGGCAGATGACATCAAATTAAATCTGGCAGCGGCAGATATCCGGATCGAGGCGCCGATTCCGGGAAAAGCAGCCGTTGGGATTGAGGTCCCGAACCAGGAGAATACGGCAGTGATGCTTAGGGATCTGTTAGAATCCGGAGAATTTAAAAATTCTACAGCGAATATTCCATTTGCCGTGGGAAAAGATATTTCAGGAAAGACGGTGATCGCAGATATCGCAAAAATGCCGCATTTACTTGTGGCAGGAGCGACAGGATCTGGAAAGTCGGTATGTATCAATACGCTGATCATGAGTATTTTATACCATGCAGATCCGGAAGAAGTAAAACTGATCATGGTGGATCCCAAAGTAGTGGAACTAAGCGTCTATAATGGAATTCCGCATTTGCTGATCCCGGTCGTGACGGATCCGAAAAAAGCAGCAGGCGCTCTGAACTGGGCAGTCGCTGAGATGATGAAGCGGTATCAGCTGTTTGCCCAGCAGAATGTCCGGGATCTGAAAGGATACAATGAAAAGATCGCGCAGATGACAGAAGAAGGAGCTCCGAAAAAATTGCCGAAGATTGTGATCATTGTAGATGAGCTGGCGGATCTGATGATGGTGGCGCCCGGGGAAGTAGAAGGCGCGATCTGCCGTCTGGCGCAGCTTGCCAGAGCGGCGGGACTGCATCTGATCATTGCAACACAGCGGCCTTCGGTGAATGTCATCACAGGTCTGATCAAGGCCAATATGCCGTCCAGAATCGCATTTTCTGTCTCATCAGGAGTAGATTCCAGGACGATCATTGATATGAATGGAGCAGAGAAACTGCTTGGAAAGGGAGATATGCTGTTTTATCCGACAGGATATCCAAAACCGGTCCGTGTGCAGGGATCCTTTGTTTCAGATAAAGAAGTGCAGAAGGTTGTGGACTATCTCATCGAACACAACGGAAATGCCTCCTACAGTGAAGAAGTGGAGGAGCACGTAAATTCCGATCTGCCGTTACCGGTTCCGGGGATACAGGGAGCAGGGGTGCAGGATAATGCAAATGAGCAGGATGCATATTTTGCAGATGCAGGACGGCTGATCATAGAAAAAGAAAAAGCATCCATTGGAATGCTCCAGAGGATGTTTAAAATCGGCTTCAACCGGGCAGCCCGGATTATGGATCAGCTTGCCAGTGCAGGAGTGGTCGGAGAAGAAGTCGGAACAAAACCAAGAAAAGTACTGATGACAAAAGAAGAATTTGAACAGTACATTCAGGAAAATTTATAATGCAGTGGAGGAAGAAATGATGAAAACAGATATTCAGATCGCACAGGAAGCAGAATTAATGCACATCAAAGACGTGGCAGCGTCTATCGGAATTTCAGAAGAGGAACTGGAGTTTTATGGAAAGCACAAAGCGAAGCTCTCCGATGAACTCTGGGAGAAAGTAAAAGACCGCAAGGATGGAAAACTGGTTCTTGTGACAGCCATCAATCCGACCCCGGCAGGAGAAGGGAAGACCACGATTACAGTAGGTCTGGGTGAGGCATTTGCAAAAATAAATAAAAAGGCAATCATCGCACTGCGTGAACCATCTCTTGGACCGTGTTTTGGAATCAAAGGCGGAGCAGCAGGAGGCGGGTATGCACAGGTTCTCCCAATGGAAGATTTGAATCTGCATTTCACGGGAGATTTCCACGCGATCACTTCTGCGAATAATCTGCTGGCTGCTATGTTGGATAATCACATTCAGCAGGGAAATGCATTGGGAATTGACCCGAGAAATATTGTCTGGAAACGCTGCGTGGACATGAACGACAGAGTTCTTCGCAACATCGTAGTAGGACTTGGAAACAAGATGGATGGAATGGTGAGAGAAGACCATTTTGTGATCACAGTCGCATCTGAGATCATGGCAATCCTCTGTCTTGCAGACGATCTTGCAGATCTGAAACGCCGCCTGGGACGAATCATCGTGGCATATACATTTGAAGGCAATCCGGTAACAGCAGACGATCTTCAGGCAACAGGCGCCATGACTGCATTGTTAAAGGATGCGATCAAACCGAATATGATCCAGACACTGGAGCACACACCGGCACTGGTACACGGCGGACCTTTTGCTAATATCGCACACGGCTGCAACAGTGTCCGCGCGACAAAGCTGGCTTTAAAAATCAGCGATATTACAATTACAGAAGCCGGATTCGGAGCGGATCTTGGAGCTGAGAAATTTATGGATATTAAATGCCGTAAAGCGGGATTAAAACCGGACGCAGTGGTACTTGTAGCAACAGTGCGGGCACTGAAATACAATGGCGGAGTTGCAAAACAGGATTTGGGCGAAGAAAATCTGGAAGCACTGAAAAAAGGAATCGTGAATCTGGAAAAACACATTGAGAATATTCAGAAATACGGCGTTCCTGTTGTAGTAACACTGAATTCCTTTGTTACAGATACGGAAGCGGAAAATGAATTTATCCGCAGCTTTTGTGAAGAAAGAGACTGTGAATTCGCCCTTGCAAAGGTGTGGGAAAAAGGTGGAGAAGGCGGAATCGAACTGGCAGAAAAAGTGTTGGATACACTGGAGAATAAGGAAAGCAATTTCCATGTACTGTATGAGGATGAACTTTCTCTGACAGAAAAGATCGAGAAGATTTCAAAAGAGATTTACGGGGCAAACGGTGTTGTCTATGAGCCGGCTGCAAAGAAACAGCTTGCGAAGATCGAAGAGATGGGATTTGGGCATTTCCCGATCTGTATGGCAAAGAATCAGTATTCTCTGTCAGATGATGCGAAAAAACTGGGACGTCCGGAAAACTTTGACATCCATATCCGTGAAGTTTATGTCAGCGCAGGTGCCGGATTTGTCGTTGCTCTGACAGGTGCGGTGATGACAATGCCCGGACTTCCGAAAGTCCCTGCTGCAAATAACATCGATGTAACAGATGACGGAAAAATTACAGGACTGTTTTAAAGGAGTATTGAATGGCACAGATAATTGACGGAAAACGAATTGCAAAAGAAATCAAAGATAAATTGAAAGAAGAAGTATCCGTGCTGAAAGAAAGAGGCACCAAGATCTGTCTGGCAGTGATTCAGGTAGGGCAGGATGCGGCTTCTTCGGTATATGTAAACAACAAGAAAAAGGCGTGTGCCTATATCGGGATTGACTCCGTTTCGTATGAGTTAAAAGAGGCTACAACAGAAGCGGAACTGGTAGAATTGATCGAGAAACTGAATCGTACAGAGAAGGTACATGGAATCCTGGTACAGCTTCCGCTTCCGGCACACATTGATGAAGACCGGATCATACGTACGATTTCACCGGACAAGGATGTAGACGGATTTCATCCGGTGAACGTGGGACAGCTCTGGCTCGGAGAGACCGGATTTGTATCCTGCACACCGGCGGGGATCATTCAGCTTTTGAAGTATTCCGGAATTGAGATTGCAGGAAAAGAGTGCGTGGTGATCGGGCGAAGCAACATTGTAGGAAAGCCGATGGCAGCACTGCTTTTGCGTGAGAATGGGACCGTGACGGTTGCGCATTCCAGGACAGCAGATCTAAAAGAAGTGACACGCAGAGCAGATATTCTGATTGCAGCAGTCGGACAGCCGAAGATGATCACGGCGGAATACATAAAAGAGGGGGCGGTTGTAATCGATGTGGGAATACACAGAGATGCCCAGAACCATCTCTGCGGAGATGTGGATTTTGAGGATGTGTATTCCAGAGCATCTGCCATTACGCCGGTACCTGGCGGGGTAGGTCCGATGACAATCGCCATGCTGATGAACAATTGCGTGCAGGCCGCACGCGATTAGGAGGAACGAATATGAGATGTACGCATTGCAATGCGATTATTCCGGAAGGCTGGATGCGTTGTCCCAGATGTGGAAAAGAAGTTCAGATCGTCCCTGATTACAATCCTCTGGATGATGTTCTTACACAGGAAGTAAAAGGCTCGGTCGAAGATGTTACCAGGCAGCTTCATACAAAGGATGTTCGTGATTTTGGCAGAAGACAGGAAGTGTACCAGTCGAAAGCAACGCGTGTGCTCAGTCAGGAAGAGCTGGATGAAATACAGGCCAGACGAGAGCGTGCTGCGAGAAACAGATCCCGTGCAGAGGCGAAACGAAAACAGCAGGAACGAAAAAAGCAGCTGGTTCGCAGAAGACGGAAAGTGCTTTTGATCCTGTTTCTGGTCCTGTTGATTTTTGGAGCGGCGTTCGGCTATTTTCTGTATCAGAATTCTTATGTGGGAAAAGTGGCAAAAGGGTACGATGCACTGCAGATGAAAGAATATCAGACAGCAGAAAAATACTTCAAACATGCGATTGGAAAGAATGCCCAGAGGGCAGAGGCATATTCCGGTCTGGCAGAGACTTATATGGAACAGGATGAAGGGGATGAGGCAGAATCCGTATTTCTTTCTGCTATTGCTTCTTATCCATCCAACGAAGAACTGTATCGGGCAGCAATCAGCTTTTATGAGGAGACAAAGCAGCTTGATAAGATTTCCGAGATTCTCGAGGACTGTGATGACGAATCCGTGCTTTCCAGTCTGAAAGCATATGTTTCTACGGAGCCGGTCTTCAGTCTGGATGATGGAAAATATAGTGAAGTACAGGAAGTGACACTGTCCGCATCAGGGGAGACCATTTACTACACGACAGATGGAACGGATCCGACTTCGTCCAGTACAAAGTATACCGAGCCGATTCTTTTGAATGAGGAAGGAAAGACACAGATTAAGGCGATTGCCTATAACAAAAAGAAAATCCCAAGTCTGGTGGTCTCAAAAACTTATGAGATTGAATTTCCGGTAGCGGATGCACCGGTTGTAACGCCGTCCACGGGGCAGTACAGTACGGCGATGCAGATCAGTATTACCGTGCCGGAAGGATACACAGCTTATTACACGACAGATGGTTCCACGCCGACAACCGAATCTTCCTTGTATACCGGACCGATCGAGATGCCGGAAGGACAGACGCTGTTCAGTGCAGTTCTGGTGAGCAAGACCGGAAAAATGACACAGATAACAAAACGAAATTATATTTATCAGCCGCAGTAAAAGCGGCTGATTTTTTAGATAAACACTTTGTAAAAATGCAAGTGGCTTTTTTTACAAAAATGAGAGATGTTTTTTGTGCAATATTTAACGAAAAAAAACGACACATTTGTTGTGTGAAAAGTTTGACAGTGGTATAATAATTTTAGTTGAGATCAACAGACTTTAATTAAAGGAGATGCAGTACAATGAGCAGATTTTGTTTACCAAGAGACATTTACCACGGAAAAGGATGTCTGGAAGAATTAAAGAACCTGAAAGGAAAAAAAGCAATCCTTGTAGTAGGCGGCGGTTCTATGAAGCGTCAGGGATTTCTTGACAGAGCAGTAGAGTACCTGAAAGAAGCAGGAATGGAAGTACAGCTGTTTGAAGGCGTTGAGCCGGATCCGTCAGTAGAGACTGTTATGAAAGGCGCAGAGGCAATGCGCGCGTTTGAGCCGGACTGGATCGTTGCAATGGGCGGAGGTTCCCCGATCGATGCTGCAAAAGCAATGTGGGCATTCTATGAGTACCCGGATGTGACATTTGAAGATCTGTGCATTCCGTTTAATTTCCCGGAACTGAGACAGAAAGCAAAATTCGCAGCGATTCCTTCTACATCAGGAACAGCTACAGAAGTAACAGCATTCTCTGTTATCACAAACTATCAGACAGGTGTAAAATATCCGCTGGCTGACTTTAATATCACACCGGACGTTGCGATCGTGGATCCGGATCTTGTAGCAGGACTGCCTGTAAAACAGGTTGCATACACAGGTATGGATGCACTGACACATGCGATCGAAGCATATGTTTCTACACTCAACGGACCATTTACAGATCCACTTGCACTGCAGGCAATTGAGATGGTACTGGATAACCTTCCGGCATCTTACAACTGCGATATGGATGCAAGAGAGCAGATGCATTATGCACAGTGTCTGGCAGGTATGGCATTCTCCAATGCATTGCTTGGAATCGTACACTCTATGGCACATAAGACAGGTGCAGCATTCTCAACAGGACACATTCCTCACGGATGTGCGAATGCGATTTATCTTCCATATGTTATCAAATACAACGCAAAAGATCCGGTTGCAGCAAAACGTTATGCTGAGATCGCACGCAGAATGGGACTTCCGGGAGCATCTGAGAAAGCACTCATCAACAGCCTGGTTGAAAAGATCGATGACTTTAATGTAAAACTGAACATTCCAAAGACACTCAAAGACTTCGGAATCGAGGAAAATGAATTCAAAGAGAAAGTTGCCAAGATTGCAGAACTGGCAGTAGGTGATGCTTGTACAGGATCTAATCCTCGTGCAATCGATCCTGCAACAATGGAAAAATTATTCACATGTACATATTACGGAACAGAAGTTGATTTCTAATCAGACAGACTGTTTGTGAATGAGAAAAAGGGACAGGCACAAAACCAGAAGAAGTGTCTGTCCCCTTTTGGTATCGTGATAAAATCACGAACAACTATTGCCATTACGCCAATAATGGCGTATTATTAAGAAAGGTGATTTATTACAAGGAGGAAGAACATGTATAAGATTTTGAAAGCAGAAAAATTGTCTGAGAATATTTTTCTGATGGACGTGCATGCGCCAAGGGTTGCAAGTCATTGTGAACCGGGGCAGTTTGTGATTGTAAAGATGGACGAGAAAGGGGAGCGCATCCCGCTTACGATCTGTGATTATGACAGAGAAGCCGGAACGATCACCATCGTGGTACAGGAAGTCGGAGCTTCCACTGTAAAAATGTCAGAACTCAAAGCAGGAGATTCCTTCCGTGACTTTGTAGGTCCTCTTGGATGTGCTTCTGAATTTGTCGAGGAAAATATTGAAGAACTGAAAAAACAGAAGATCTTATTTGTGGCAGGAGGACTTGGTACAGCCCCTGTATATCCACAGGTAAAATGGCTGCATGAACACGGTGTAGATGCAGACGTGATCATCGGAGCAAAGACAAAAGACCTCGTGATCATGGAAAAAGAGATGGAAGCAGTAGCGGGTAATCTCTATGTGACAACAGACGACGGTTCTTATGGACGTTCCGGTATGGTAACACAGGTGATCAAGGATCTGGTGGAAAAAGAAGGAAAGCACTATGACAAATGTGTGGCCATCGGACCAATGATCATGATGAAATTTGTCTGTCTTCTGACAAAAGAACTGAACCTTCCGACGATCGTCAGCATGAACCCGGTTATGGTAGACGGTACCGGAATGTGCGGAGCATGCCGTCTTCAGGTTGGAGATGAGATCAAGTTTGCATGCGTAGACGGGCCGGAATTTGACGGACATCTGGTAGACTTTGACCAGGCAATGAAGAGAAGTCAGATGTACAGAACAGCAGAAGGAAGAGCGATGCTGAAATTACAGGAAGGCGATACCCATCACGGCGGATGCGGACATTGTGGAGGTGACGACTAATGGCAAAGGGAATGGTGAGAGTACCTGTCAGAGAACAGGATCCGAAAGAACGTGCGACAAATTTTGAAGAAGTTTGTCTTGGATATAATCAGGAAGAGGCAATGGAAGAGGCAACCAGATGTCTCAACTGTAAAAATGCGAAATGTATCGAAGGATGCCCGGTATCCATCAATATTCCGGCATTCATTCAGGAAGTAAAAGAAGGCAATATCGAGGAAGCCTATAAGATCATCGGTCAGTCTTCCGCACTGCCTGCAATCTGCGGACGTGTCTGCCCGCAGGAGTCTCAGTGCGAAGGAAAGTGTATCCGCGGCATCAAAGGAGATCCGGTATCCATCGGAAAACTGGAGCGTTTTGTCGCAGACTATGCTCTGGAGCATGATATCAAACCGGAAGGAGCCAAAGAGCAGAACGGTCACAAAGTAGCAGTGATCGGTTCCGGTCCGTCCGGTCTGACCTGCGCGGGAGATCTTGCCAAGATGGGATATGATGTAACGGTATTTGAGGCTCTTCATGAACTGGGAGGAGTGCTTGTTTACGGTATTCCGGAATTCCGTCTTCCAAAACAGAAAGTTGTTGCAAAAGAGATTGAAAAGGTAAAAGAATTAGGAGTTAAATTCGAAACAAACGTGGTGATCGGAAAATCTACAACCATCGACCAGCTGATCGAAGAAGAAGGATTTGAAGCCGTATTTATCGGTTCCGGAGCAGGACTTCCGATGTTCATGGGAATCCCTGGAGAGAACGCAAATGAAGTATTTTCTGCAAATGAATATCTGACAAGAAGCAACTTGATGAAAGCCTTTGATTCTTCTTATGATACACCGATCGCAGCAGGTAAGAAAGTAGCAGTTGTCGGCGGTGGAAACGTTGCCATGGATGCGGCAAGAACAGCCCTCAGATTAGGAGCAGAAGTTCACGTCGTATACAGAAGAAGCGAAGCAGAGCTTCCTGCACGAGTGGAAGAGGTTCATCACGCCAAAGAAGAAGGTGTCATTTTTGACCTTCTGACCAACCCAAAACAGATCAATGTAGATGAAAACGGAAATGTTAAGAGCATGACAGTGATCAAGATGGAACTGGGTGAGCCGGATGCTTCTGGAAGAAGACGTCCGGTCGAGATTCCGGGATCTGAGTATGACATTGATGTAGATACAGTGATCATGTCTCTTGGAACTTCTCCAAACCCATTGATTTCTTCTACCACAAAAGGCCTGGAAGTAAATCGCAGAAAATGTATCGTTGCAGAGGAAGAAAATGGACAGACCGATTTTGGGTATTTCAATGGGGGATCCCTTCGGCAATGGCCCGGAGATTACGGTCCGGGCCTTGGCGAACAAGGGCATTTATGACCGCTGCAGGCCCCTGGTTGTAGGGGATATGAGCAGCATGGACTATGCCCTTCGGGTGGCCAAGAAAGTAAGAGGCGCCACGCTGACCCTTAACCCAGTCAAGTGTGTGGAAGAAGCCAAGTTTACATATGGAACTATCGACGTGCTAGACCTGGGATTAGTAGCTGTAGATCAAATTCCAGATACTGCTGACCAGGATGTGCCGCAACCTTTCGGCATAGGCGCTTGCCGGTTAGGTGGTGAGGCATCCTTTCGGTATGTGGAGAAAGTGATTCAAATGGCCATGGCGGGCGAGATAGATGCTACTGTTACTAATGCTTTAGCCAAAGAAGCGATCAATATGGCCG
>ERZ1106929.1330-NODE-1330-length-21628-cov-3.913735_pt1 | contig 21628 bp, 19 predicted proteins | sample MGYA00403662_ERZ1106929 | MGnify/ENA primary metagenome ERZ1106929 (study PRJEB35170, sample SAMEA104062442) | human gut metagenome | biome: human gut; feature: human-associated habitat; material: faeces | place: Denmark | collected 2013-02-20 ... | reverse complement strand
GATCTGGCGGCTTTTTTTGTTCGCCTCGTCCGCAGTGTCCACATGGTCCACGATGGCAATGAAGCGAACGCCCCATTCAATAAATTTCCCATGCAGATATTTTTCCACCAATTCCATATCACGCGTAAAGCGCGACTGTGTTTTTGCCAGAATGACATCAAATTTGTGCTGGCCGGCCGCTTCAATCATCCGGTTGAAAGCCGGACGGGCGCGGTCAACGCCCGAATAATCCTCATCGCAGTAGATCTGATAAATATCGTATCCCTTTTCGACCGCATAATGGATCAGCATGGATTTCTGGTTTTGGATGCTCTCCGATTCTCTCCCACTTCCGTCTTTTTCTAATTCCTCATCCTCCTTGCTCAACCGGCAGTAAATTGCAGCTTTCATCGTTCACCCTGCCTTTCGTTGCAGCCGCTGTACTCAAGCGCCGGTATGTACCAGCCGCTTTTCAAGAATACGAAAGTATTCCGCCGCCAATTTTTCCAGGTTCCTTTCCCGTTCCTGCAAAGTGTCTGAGATAAAAGTCTCGGATATGGTATACGCTCTTTTTCCCATTTTGTTCTGCCCCCGCATATTTTGTCTGCTGCGCCATGTACGGGGCTGCAAGCCCCATGGTCCATGGTATGTTGCCTCAAACGGCAAAATACCGAAAATAATGTCTCTTCGCGCGCCTGAAAGCAGCGTTCAAAGCCTGCATCATATAAAAAAATAGCCGCAGACTATTTTTTTGCCATGCAGGCCGTCCCCGGCCTGCGGCCATTAAAATGCGCTTTTTTATGGCGCAGCAATAAAAAACAGGCCTCCAGAGTACATCTCTGAAAGCCTGCTGATACCTTTTGCATATAAAACCAGGAGCATGGCTGCCGCTCCGGCGCCTCAGCCCTCATTCGCCTTCCAAATCAGCTCCAAAGGCACCTTGGGCGTGCGGTCATAGGCGAGCAGCCCGTTCTGTCCCTCGCATGGCTGCGTGCAGCAATAGTCCTGCACCAATGGAGCGTGCAGCAGTTCGGCTGTAAGTTCCGCGATATAGCAAGCATACGCCCGGGGAGCGCAGTCACTGGAATATCCCGCAGCCGTCCGCGCCTTTTTCCGTGAAGCAGCTGCCGCCGTATTCGCTGACGAGCACTGGCTGTCCGGCGTATGCATGGCCGCAGGCATACAGGGCATTTCCGGCGGGCCTGCATTGCAGGATGCGCTCCATCTCCGGGTACCAGCCGTGCAGCACCTGCGCCGCGCTCTCATGGTCGTTGTAATATACCACTTCCGGGCCAAATGGGAGAAGCCGGAGGAACCGCCTGTTCCTTCGGCGGCCCATATCCTTCAATTCATCAGCGTCTCTGCCTGGAACTCCCGATAATATATCCTCTGCAGCCCCTCGTCCCAGGAGCCAGAGGGGGAGGATTCGTACAAAAGAGCCACGCGCCCGTCATTCAGCTCGGACAGGCAGCTGTAGGCATACAGCGTTCCCGCCGGCGTTACGTCATACTGGTATTCCCAGTCGATCCGGTATTTGCGGGCGCCGCCGGGGTATGCGCCGTCCTCCTTGAGCAGCCCCATGAAAAGCCTGCCGTTTGTGCGGTCCTTCCGGTTTGCGCAGGACAACAGGAGCGCCGGATATTCCTTCCCGTCCGCACGGGAGCGCACCGGACTGCCGAGCCGGACGGCCGACATCTGGCAGTTGATGCCCGCGCTGTTGTTTCCAAATGTGGATTTTACGTCCCGCCAGGTCTGTCCGCCGTCCGTGCTGGTCGCCTCGACGACGGTTCCGCCCAAAACAGACGTGTTGCGCAAAAACAGCTTGAGGCTTCCGTCCGGCATTTCCACCGGAGCCGCTTCGCTCAGCCCGTAGATGGAGGAAACGCTTTCGCCGCGCTTCCACGTCCGGCCTCCGTCGTCGCTGTAAATGACCTCTGCATCCGGCGCGCCCTGATAATAGACCGGCACGATCAGCCGCCCCGCATAAGCGCCGTTCTGTATTTGCAGCCCGCGCCCGGGGCCGAGGATATAATACCGGGAGCTTTCCCGCTTTACCATGCCGGAAATAATTTTGTCCGTATGCCAGCTGGCGCCGCCGTCATCGCTGTAAAACTGCATGATATAGCTGGTGTTGTACATCTGCAGCTCCGAGTCCTCGTAGAATATCTTCATCGGTACTTCCACAGGCCCTGCGCTTTGGTTTTCGGCGTTCTGGGCCACGGTCAGCAGCGTTCCGTCCCTACAAAGCTCATACTCTTTTGTAAGGCTGTACGCCGACAGCCCGCCCAGCGACAGGTTCGCATCGCTGACGGGCGTGCCCACCGCCTTGTACGCCCTGGGCGTCCCGTTCAGATGGTAGACCGGGTAACGGCCATTTTCGTCCGGCGCGCCGTAGATATCCGCAGCGTAGTTAAAACGGCTCCGGTCTGTGTTTTCGTTGATATTCCCCGTCTGCCCGTTGGCGTTCCCCTTCCGGTTCTGGTCGGAAAGCAGAAGATATTTTTTGCCCCCAATCGTACAGAAGCCGTCCCCCCTGGCCACGCTGCGCATCTCGGTGCCGCCGGACGCATCGGCCAGGTGCTGGAACAGGCCTCCGTTCCAGGCCCAGGCGTCGGCAAGCAGCAGGATGCGCCCGCCGCCCAAAGTATCCTGAACGATCACCGCGTCGATGAAAGATGCGGATCTCTGGCGGTACCCGTTTTCATCCGCATAGTCCAGCATGTGCATCGCATCCGGTACGAACGCATCCTGCCAGCCCTCCATCGCCCCGTATCCGGCCGCGTTGGGCTTGCGCCGCAATGCGATATCGATGTTTTCCGCCGAATCCCCGCCGCTGCCGAAATTGGCGTCCGCCCCGGCGATCAGCGTCCCGTCAGGAGTGTTCCACAGAAACGGGATGCGGAAATGCGCCGAGCCCGTCGCGTCCCCCGCATAAAACACGAAAGCGTCCCCGCGCTGCGTCTGTGCGGTGCGGGCGGCCAGCTCCTCGTCCGGGAGCGCGCCGGCATAGATCTCCAAACGCTCGATCGTCCCGGTGAAGGGATATCCCTCCGGGTCGTTGCCGCGCACCGTCTTGCCGACGCTGCAGCTCGACCAGGAGGCCGCGTCGCTCAAAAAGCGGTAATCCGCCCCCGTTTTTTCCAGCGAGGCCCCAAGAGCGCCGTTGGCAAACAGGCGGTACCCTGTATCGCGCCCCGCTGAAAAGGCCACCGTGTTCCACTCTCTGGCATATATCGTGCAGGACGCCTCATAGAAGGGGTCGTCCCTATCCCGGTATTCAAAGCCCAGCCTGTCGTTGTTCTGGTAGATATGAAAATGCGCCGCGGCCTGTGCGGGGTCGCTTACGCTGAACAGCGAACCGACGCCCGTGTTCGTATTTTTGAATTTCACGATGACCGTCATCTCGTCCAAAGCGGCGATTCGGCCCGCGAGCGTCTGCTCCAGCTCCACCGCCTGGGACGGAGTTTCTACGACGATATTTTCTGCGGCGTAAAGCAGCTGCGGGGCCTGTCCCCAGCGTTCCCCGGTAAGCTGCGCCGCCTGCTGCTGGCTGAGCGCGCGGGGAATAAAGGCAACTGCCGCGATGCGCCCCACAAACCCGCCCGCGCCCGGCAGGCCGCCCTCCACATTTCCGATGCTGAGGAACTTCAGCCCGTTGACCGTTTCATTGGCGTTGAACCAGGAGGCATAGTCCGGATACTGCGTAACGGCGCTCCCGTCGAAGCTGGTGACCGTTTTGCCTTCCGTAACGCCCGGCTGCGATGCATCCACACTGTACACAAATGTGTGCCAGCTGCCCGACGCCCTGGTGTCTGCAAGATTTGCCTGCATCCCGCCCGGGAACTGGACGCGCTGCCGGTCCACCGACGGCGCCGCATTCGCCAGAAGCGCCCCGCACCCTTCCGTCTCTGCGGACCCTCCCGCGGCAAAAATGATCTGGTTCGTGTCCGCCGTCGTATTGTAGCGAACCAGCAGCGTACCCTGGCTGCTGGCCTGCAGGCGCGCCATATCCTCCGCGGAGCCTTGCAGGCATCTGGCGCCGTCGAACACCTGGTCCTGCCCTTCCAGCACATAGGCAAAGCCGGTGCTGCGGGCCTCGTCCAAAAATTGAGCAAGCGCGGCAGGCCCGCCGTCCGGCGCGGCCTGCTCCGCTCGGGCCGGGACGAACGCCCCCGCCCACAGAATGGATGCGGCGCACAGAGCTGCCGCCAAACGCTTTTTCATGGACTGCGCCTCCTTTTCATCTTACGCGCGGGACGCGCGCGCCTGCGTCTCCCCCGCGCTTGTGCTTTCGTTCTTCTCCTGCGTCCGGAAGGCGTGGAATTCCCGCAGACAGCCGCAGTCCGCGACGTCGTAACGCGTTCCCTTCCGGGGCGGGTAGGCGCGCGTGGCGCGATATCGGTTGTCCGTCATACAGATCTCCCCCGTCTGGCGAAGCTGCAAAATCCGTTCGTCGAAACAGAAAAAGGAATTTCCCTCCAGCACGATGCGGCGGTGGAAGAACCAGCCGCCGGAATGCGCCGCCTTCGGGCAGGCGACAATGGGGGCCGCTCCCCACGCGGGGATGTAGGAGCAGTTCACAAAACGGTTGTTTTTGAAAACCAGCTCCCGCGTTGCGCCGGATTCATACCAGTATTCCGCCTCGCCCTCCAGATACACCGCCGCGCCGGGGACTTCAAACAGGCAGTCCTCCACAAGGGCGCTGCGGCAGGTGAGCAGCATGCCTCTGGCCCGGTTTCCGCGGAAAACGCACCGTTTCACCGTCACCTCCGGGGAAAGTGTAAGGTTCTCAGCCACCCAGCGGCCCTCCTCCGGCAGCGGCGGCGGCGTTTCCAGCTCCACCACCATTCTTCCCGCCTTGTCCTCCGCCACACTGCGCACCTTTCCCTGCCATGCCGGGCGCAGCACGTTTGCCTGCATCAGCGCCAGAACGTCCCCCTCCCGTGCCAGCTGCACGCCGCGCTGCATGGGGTGGCCCCAGTCCAGCAGCAGGCGGCGCGCGCCCGGCCGGCCGCGCACCACGGCATAAAAGCCGTGCACGTTCAGCCCGTCGTCCAGCTGGTTTTCAAACCGGCAGCCCTCCAGAGCGACCTTCCCTCCGCAGTTGACGAAATGCGCGGCGTCGGCCGCTGCCGAAAAGCACCGTCCCGTCCCGGGGGAGGGCGTCACATCGAACCGCTTCAGTGTGACGTTTTCGCACCGCTCGGCCAAAAAGCCCATGCCCGCGGCATGGTGGACGCGGATGTTCTCACAGCAGATATCCTTGGAATCCGCGGCATAAACGGCAGGGGCAGTGCGGGGATGGTGCCTGAATACCAGCCGGTTGCCGGCGCGGCTGCCCGCAAAAAAATGCTCCCCGCCCTTCAGCGTGATCTGCACCAGGTCTCCCGCCGCCGCCTTTATGGCCGGGTGCAGCCCCACCTTCTGGGTTTCGGTACAAAAATACAGGTCCTCCGTTCCCCAGGCCGGCGCGCGGGTTTTTGCATCCATCTCCAGCCACAGGTGCATGGCGCGGCGGAAATTTTCTCCCGTAAAAACAAGGCGGCCGTTTTCCACATGCCAGGGATATTTTTCCGGGTCGATCCACACCGTCATCTGCTGCGGGCGGACCTCCCGTATCACGCCCTCCGAATAAACGGGACGCGCAAGGTCCAGGGAAAAATTCTCAAGCCGCACGCCGCTGCTGTGCGCGACGCGGCACGGGAGCATCTGTGCGTGAAAGACCCACCTGCTGCCTCCGCCGTCCAGTGTAAAATCGCGAAAGCCCTCCAGCAGCAGCCCCGCCGCCTGCCCGCCGCACGCATCGTGGTTCGAGATGTTCCACCGATGCAGCGGCAGGCCCTGCGGGTAAAAGTGATATATCCCCGGCTCCATGCGGAGGCGGACGCCGGGCCTTTCCCGGAGCGTGGACAGCAGCGCCCCCAGGCGCGCCGCCAGGGAAACGTCATCTCCTGGCAGGACGCCCCAATCTGCGGCGTTGATCGTTTCCATTCCCATCAGCCTTCCCTTTCTCTGCGCGCCGCTTACTGCCAGACCACCCGGTCGATCTCCACCCAGCGCCCGCTGGACTCCGGCGACTTTTCCGCCTTTACCGTAATGCGCACCGTATGTGTACCGGGCTCCAGCGTGCCTGTATCGTACAGAACCTGCTGCAGCATCATTTCCGGAGCATAGGCGTCGATATCCGCAGCCGCCGCGCCGTCCACCGTTATCTGCGCCCGGCCGCACCACGGCCCCTTGAGGCCGTAGATCACCGCATTGCTTCCCTCGAATCTGAATTCGATGTGCGCTTTCCAGGTATTGCTGGAGCTGTCGTCGTCGTGATAACTGCCCGGGACCGACTGGTGCTTCCAGACGGAAAACTTTTTCAGATTCGGGTTTTCGTCGTTCCAGACGACCTTATTTATAACGGGCGCGCCGTTTTGGCTGTCCGACAATTCAACCTTGTCGAATTCGATCCACGTATCGGAGGACGCTTCGTTTTTTTCTCCCGCGACTGTGAGCGTCACCGTGTGTTCCCCATAAGGCAGCTCACCGGTGTCAAACAAAAGCGCCTGCTCCTGCGTTGTACCGGCATAGGCGTCGATGCGCACGGGCGCCCCAAAGTCCACCTGTGCGTCCGCCATGCCGCACCAGTTCCCCCGAAGCCCGTAAAGCTTCGCCCCGGTGCCCGTAAAGGTGAATTCCACAAAGCCGTCTTTTTCTTTACAGGACGCATCGTCGTTCCGGTAGCTGCCCGCCGACGCCTGCTGGTTCCAGTTGGCGCTGTAAGACAAATAGGGCGAGTCGTTGTTCAGTGTTACCGTCCCGCCCCCCGGCGCTTCCTGCGTTGTGAAGCAGGCCGTCCCGCTCGCCGCGGAACCAGCCTGGTTTTCCGCCGTTACCCGCCAGTAATACGTCGTTCCCGCTTCAAGCTCCCGCGCGGCCTGGTAGCGGCACGCCGTGCCCGTGTAGGTATCGATCACGGGTGCGGAAAGGTCTGCGTTGGGCGATACGGTAAGGCGGTAGTTCCGCCCGCCGTCCACGGGCGTCCACGCAAACGCCTGTGCCGTCCCCGCGCCGCCGGCGCCGTTCCCGGGGCTCAGCAATTCCGGCTGCCCGGGCGCTTTCCCCGGCGCGCCGGAGCTGAACGTGTACACCACAACGCTCTCTCCCGGTATGCCGCCCGTATAGCTTCCGCCCGTCACGGCTTCGCAGCCGGCGAAGAGGCTGCGGTACTCCGGCGCCGTGTCCCATACGCTTTCCCCGCTCAGCACCATCGCGCTTACGCAGTCCATCTGCTCCGGTACGTTCAGCGTAAGCTGTGTGGCGTCCCATTTGTTCAGCACGATCACGCGCAGGTCTGTCTGCGCCGCGTTGCAATATGCGTAGACCCGCACCTTCTCCGCGCTGCTGGACGCGCCCAGCCGGTTTTCCAGAACATTCTGGTTGACGATCCTGTGCGCGGCCGCCGGGCCCGTCAGGCGCACAGTCTTTCCCTCCAGATACCACTGGTCCAGGTCGAACCAGCCGAACGCGTTTTCCGGACAGCCCGAAATAGACGCTTTGCTGGGATAATGCGAAGGCCAGGTGACGATGCGGGAGTACCTGCCGTCCCCGATCATCTCCAGCATCGCGTTCAGCAGCGCCATGCTGCCGCCCATGTCCCGCACATGTCCCGCGTTCCAATCGTCCTGAACCGGCGTCCAGCCGATGTTGCATTCGCCCAGAATGCCCTCTTTCCCCTCGATGGGCGTCCCCGGCTCCAGCAGCGCGTCGCTGTTCTTGTCAAAATACTTGTTCCAGCCGTAGAACGCATAGCGGTGGTCGTCATATGCGTCGAACGCCCCCTGCGCCGCCGAGACGAGCGCGCTGTTCCAGCTGTTCCACAAAATATTTTCCGGCGCCCGCTGCAGCACCAGGCGGTAATTGGGGTTTGCCGCCTTGACGATCTGCTGGAACTCCGGGAAAAGGCTGCCCAGATACCTGGCGTTGGCAACACCGCCCGCGCCGTTGTTCCAGGGCTCGTTCCCCATGTCGAAGTAGCACAGCTCTATCCCTTCCTGCGCGATGTACTGCGCCATCGACGCCGTCAGCGCCTTTACCTTTTCCAGGCCGGCCTGTCCGCCGAAGGCGTCCAGCGATTCAATGGGTATCATGACGAAGGGCACGATGTCCTGCTGCTTGCAAAAGCGGATGAACTCCCGCAGGCCGAAGCTCCCGGCCGCGTCGCGGCTGTTCAGCCCGCCCCAGTACCGGTTCTCCGAAAGGGGCGTTTCCTGTTCCCAGTCAAAGGCCCAGGCGTCATACCCCCAGCGCATCATATCCAGCTCGCCTGCAAAAAAGCTCTGTTCCATCCAGTTTCCGTTCGCCTGCCACATGGCGTCGCTGATCATGGACATTTCGATATTGGCGCCCACCCTGCGCGCGCCGGCCAGGGGCGTCACGTCCGCTCCGTCCACGGTAACGATGACCTGCGCCGGCCCCGCCGCCCGGGCGGGAACGCCCCAGCTGCCCAGGACCGACGCCGCCAGAACAGCGGCAAGCATGCGGATAATTCGTTTTTTCCGTTTCATAGCGGCCTCCTTGATTTCTGTTTTATCATCTTTTCGGCCCGGCGCAGCGCCGGGCCGCCCAAAGCAATATAGCGTGGGTTGAGGATGCCGCAGACCCACACCGCCGCCTCCAGCACCCGGGCTGTGTATTCCCGCCCGTCCTGCGGGTCGTTCAGGCATTCGTCCAGAAGCCTGCCGTCCGCTGTGGGAACCAGCCTCAGCTCCCCGGCAAAATGGCCGCAGCCGCGAATCACGCGGCCCCCCGCCACAAAACCCGCGCTGACACAACCTCTGTCAAAATGCAAATATGCCATGTTCGTTTCAGCCGGGTCTTCGCCCGGAAATTCCGTTTCGTAGCACCGGGCGAACCCGATGGCGGCCGCGTTGACGTCGTTTTCCAATACGACGGGCACGCCGTAACGCCGCGAAAGAGCAGGCTCCACCGCCACACTGTGCAGTTCGCCTTCTTTATCCGCGTGCCAAAAGCAGCCTTCCCGCACCACGCCGGGCAGACCCAAGCCAATGGAGCGGATATCTCTTTGCGCGAACAGGCCATCCAAAAACGCCAGCACGGGCGTTCGCAGGCCGTCTGCTCCGGCCTTCAGAGGAACGGCCCGGACAATCTCTCCGTGCACATCCACCAACAGGCCGTGAGCCTGCCCGTCTGTGATACACACGGCCGCACCATAGTATTTGTCCCTGCGCAGACTGTATTGCGCCGCTCTGCGGCCGCCACTGGAAGCGCCCAGGCCAGTGCGTTCCACCTCGCCGTCCCGCAGCATCTCCTCCAGCAACGCGCGCACCGTCGTGACGCTTACGCCCGCTGCTGCAGCAAGCTGCGCGCGGGTAGCCACGCCTTTTTCCCGCAGCGCTCTGTGCAACGCGGAGCTGTTGGCCTGCTTCAGCAGGCCCGGGCTTGCATGGGAGTTTTCCACCAGCGGCACCTCTTTCGTTATTCTCTTTTATAAGTTTGTTATAAAAGTATAAGTGTATGTCTTTGGTCTGTCAATCCCGCCCGCTGCAAAGCGCAAATAAATCCAAGAAAGCACAAAAAAGCCCGCGGCGCGGGCAGCGCCGGGGCATGCATTTTGTCGGGTTCAGCGGCAGAATTTTTCGATATAATTGTCCAGACAGTTCTGAATGATGCGTTTCGCCTCATCCGGCCCCTGTTCCTCGTCCACCACCGTGGTCTTGCCTTCCAGATTCTTATACACACTGAAGAAATGGCGCATCTCGCTGAAGATATGGCTGGGCAGCTCCGATATGTCACGGTAGGTGTTGTAGGTGGGGTCCTCAAAGGGGATCGCAATGATCTTCTCGTCCATTTTCCCCTGATCCTGCATGGTGATGACGCCGATGGGATAGCACCGTACCAGGCTCAGCGGCGCAAGCACCTCGCTGCACAGCACCAGCACGTCCAGCGGGTCGCCGTCGTCCGCAAAGGTGCGCGGGATCAGACCGTAGTTTGCCGGATAGTGGGTAGAGGTATAAAGGATGCGGTCCAAAATGATATGGCCGGTCTCCTTATCCAGCTCGTACTTTTTCTTTGAGCCTTTTTCAATTTCGATCACCGCGATGAAGTCTTCCGGGTTAATGCGCGATGGGCTGATATCATGCCAGATGTTCGTCATATTCGTGTCCTTTCTTCTGTGCGGGCCGGGGCCTCCCGCCCCGCATACTTCCGCGCCGCGGAATACCGCAAGAGCTCCGTTTCACGCAAGCATTATACCATCCGCCGCGCGCGGGTGCAAACAAAAGAACGGCGCACCGGTGCAAAGCATTTCCCGGCACGGCAACAAAATTTTGTACGATACGCACAAATCAAGCCATTGGATTTCGTCAGGATGTTCACGCACCGGCTGCGTCACAGCGGTTTTTCCACAAACATGCCGTCCTCCAGCACCGTCACAGCCGTAAAGCCGATATCCCGCAGCAGCGCCAGCGTTTCGTCAAAACGGAAACGCACGGCTTCGGTGCAGTGCGCGTCGGCGTTTACAGTGACGCGCGCGCCGCTTTTCCGCAGGGCTTCCAGCAGAAAGCGCGAGGGATACGGCTCACCGCAGTAACCGCGGAACATGCCGCCCGTGTTCACCTCAAAAACAGCCCCGGTGGCGGCGCAGGCGTCCAGCACCTCCAGCGCCGCAGTACGGTAAACCGGGTCCGCTTCATCAAACAGGTGTCCGCCGCAGTTGTTTTTTTTCACCAGGTCGAAATGGCCGATGATCTCCGGCCGGTATTTCCGGACGTTTTCAGCCACAAGCGCGTAATAGGCCCGGGCCATGGCCAGCGCGTCGCCGCCGAACATCTGCGCCACACAGGCGTCCAGAGCCTCCGGTGCGCCGTCCACGGCATAATACCGGCCTGTGGCTTCGTCCCGCAGGTAATGCACAGAGCCAATGATGTAGTCCAGCGCCGCGCGGTCGTTCACCGGGGCGAACCAATCAGCTTCCATTCCCACGGCAATGCGCAGACGGCCCGCGTATGCCTTTTGCAGTGCACGCAGCTCCTGCACATAGTGTTGCTCCGATTTGACGGAATAATCCAGATCAAACGGCGCATAGCTGTGGCCGGAAAAGCCGAAATCCGTGAAGCCGGCCTCCAACGCGGCCCGGGCCATTTCATCGGGCGTGTTCCTGCCGTCGCACAGATTTGTATGGTTGTGTGTGGAGGATGTCAGTCTCATTGCATCGTCTCCTGTTTCACCTTATGGTCAATGACATGGCGCGACGCCAGCTCGGCCCGGATGTCATCCAGCGTGATGCCTTCTGCGACCATCAGGACCAGCACATGGTAACACAGGTCGGAAATTTCGTAGATGGTTTCCTCCCGGCTGCCCTTCATGGCCCCGATGATGACTTCGGTGCATTCCTCACCCACCTTTTTCAAGATTTTTTCCCGCCCTTTTTCAAACAGGTAGGTGGTATAGCTGCCCTCGGGACGCTGGGCATTGCGGCCCTCCAGCAGCGCGTACAGCGCCTCCAGTGAAAACCGCTGCACCTCCTCGTCCCGGAAAAGCAGATTGGCAAAGCAGGAATCCGTGCCCAGATGGCAGGCGGGACCGTCCTTAATGACCTCCACCACCAGCGCGTCGCCGTCGCAGTCCGCCGTGACAGACACCACATGCTGCACATTGCCGCTCGTCTCGCCCTTGCGCCACAGCTCCTGCCGGGAACGGGACCAGAAGCAGGTGCGCTTTTCCCGCAGTGTGATGTCCAGACTTTCGGCGTTCATATACGCCACGGTGAGCACCTTTTTCGTGTAAAAATCCTGCACGACGGCGGGGATCAGCCCCTTTTCGTCGAATTTCAGCTCTTGTGTCGTCATTGCTGTTTTCTCCTTTTTTAACAATGGGAAACATACTTTTTCAGCAGCCTTGCCGAATCTCTCAGCGCCGCAGGGGCAGCAGCGTCCCGCCGCTCGCGGTTCTGCATCAGCGAAAAACCGTTCCCCCGGCGGACCTGCCGAATCTCTCAGCGCCGCAGGGACGGCAGCTCCCCGCCGCATATCCATAAGCCTCCATTGAATTTCCGCTATACATCCGTCAGAATCTTCAAAACGGCAGCCGCCGCGTCCAGAATTTCTCCGGTTTTCCGGTTCTTTTCCTCCTGCCTGCGTTCTTTTGCAAAAACGGCTTGCTGCCGTTCGCGCTGCTGCGGCGTCAAGTCGTTTTTAAAAGTCGGGTTTCCCCGTTTTTTCATTCCGGCACGCGTTCCTCTCTGCATTCACAGCCGCACCGGCACGCCGCTTTCAGTTAAATACCGCTTCAAATTTCCGATATCCACCTCACCGAAATGAAAAATGCTGGCCGCGAGGCCTGCGTCCACGCCCGGCAGCGTGAACAGCGTTTTGAAATCCTCCTTTTTGCCCGCGCCGCCCGATGCGATGATGGGCAGCGACACACGCTTCGACAGGGCTTCCAGCATCTCCAGGTCAAACCCCCGCTTCACGCCGTCGGTATCGATGCTGTTCAGCACGATCTCCCCCGCGCCCCCGGCTTCGCCGCGCACAGCCCATTCCAGTGCGTCCAGACCGGTATCCTCGCGCCCGCCTTTTGTGAACAGGTGGTATTTGCCGTCCACGCGGGCCACGTCCATGGAGAGCACCACACACTGGGCGCCGTATTTCTTCGCAGCCGCTCCGATGAGGGCCGGGTCTTTGATGGCCCCGGAATTGACGCTCACCTTGTCCGCGCCCGCCTTGAGCACCCGGTCGAAATCCTCCAGCGTATTGATTGCCCCGCCCACGGTGAGGGGGATGAATATCTGCCGCGCCACGTCCCGCAGCACGTCTGTGAACAGACCGCGCCCCTCCACACTGGCCGTGATGTCGTAAAACACCAGCTCGTCGGCGCCGGCGTCGTTGTAGCGCCGCGCAAGCGCCACGGGGTCCTCAACGTCCTGCACGCCCTTGAAATTCACGCCCTTTACCACGCGCCCGTTTCGGATGTCCAGGCACGGGATGATACGCTTTGTCACCATAGAACTATTCCTCCCCCGCCGCGGCCAGCACATCCGGCAGGGCCAGCGCGCCCGTATATACGGCTTTCCCCACAATAGCCGCCTTTGTCCCCATTGCGGCCAGCGCGCGGATCTCGCTCAGTGACGAAATGCCGCCCGACGCCGTGACGCCGAGGCCCGGCACCTCCCGCGCCAGCGTCTCATACACGGACAGGTTCGTGCCCTGCATCGCGCCGTCCCGGGCGATATCGGTGTATATCACGTTCCGCACGCCCGCTTCATATACCCGCCTGCAAAAGTCCACGCCCTGTGTGCGGCTCACGTTCAGCCAGCCGTCGGTGGCCACAAAACCGTCCTTCGCGTCCACGCCCACGGCGATTTTTTCTCCGTATTTGTCCACCATGCGCTGCAAAAACGCAAAATCGCGCAGTGCGGCGGTGCCCAGGATCACACGTCCCGCGCCCTGCTCCAGATACGCGCGCACCCGCGCCTCGTCGCGAATGCCGCCGCCCACCTCCACAAACATGCCTGTGGCCGCGATAATGGCGGACACCGCGTCGAAGTTGGAGAGCGCGCCGTCCTTCGCGCCGTCCAGGTCCACGACGTGCAGGTACTTCGCCCCCTGCGCCGCAAAGCCGCGCGCGGCGGCGGCCGGGTCCTGCCCGTACACCTCCACTTTTCCATAGTCTCCCTGCGTCAGACGCACCACCTGTTTGTCCTTCAGGTCAATCGCCGGGAATATCTGCATGGCCGCTTCTTCCTTTCTGCGCCCCGGCGGCGCGCACGCCGCCCGCGGGCCGGTTTCTGTATTTTTCCCGTCACAGCGCCGCAAAAGCCCGCAGGATGCGCAGGCCGGCTTCTCCGCTTTTTTCCGGGTGAAACTGGCAGCCGTACACATTGCCCCGCGCCACCGCGCCGGGCACCGTCACGCCGTATTCGGCGCCGGCCACCAGCGCGTCCCCGCAGCCCTTGGCGTAAAACGAATGGACGAAATAGACGAAATCGCCCTCGCGCGTATTGGCCATCAGCGGGTTTTCCGGCCTTACCAGATGCAGGCTGTTCCAGCCGATGTGCGGCACCTTGTAACTAAAGCCCGCCGCCGCGAGGTCCGGTTCCAGCGGGCAGACGCTGCCCGGCAGCAGGCCAAGGCCCGCGTGCTCGCCGTACTCATAGCTTTTTTCAAACAGAAGCTGCATGCCAAGACAGATTCCCAGCAGCGGCTTGCCGTTTTCCGCCTGCCGCTCAAGCTCGGGCACAAGGCCCGTGGACGCGAGCTTTTCCATCGCGTCGCCGAACGCGCCGACCCCGGGCAGGATGATATGCGACGCCTCGTCCAGCTCCCGCGCGCTGTGCGTGATTTTATTTTCCAGCCCCAGATACGCCAGAGAGGACGAAAGGCTGAACAGGTTGCCAACGCCGTAATCGATCACCGCGATCATATCCGTCCCTCCGCATTCACAAAATCGTCCCCTTGGTGGATGGGATCTCAAGCGCGTATTTTTCATCGATGGCGACGGCCTCTTTCAGCGCGCGGGCCAGCGCCTTAAACATGCCCTCGATGATATGGTGGCTGTTTGTGCCCGCCAGGCGGCGCACATGCACCGCGCAGCCCAGGCTGCGCGCGAAGCCCAGCAGGAATTCCTCCACCAGTTCGGTGTCGAAATCGCCCACCTTTTCGGTGGGGACCTCCAGCGCATAGCCCACGGCCGGCCGCCCGCTGATGTCCACAGCCGCAAGGATGAGCGCCTCATCCATGGGCAGCGTACAGGTGCCGTAGCGGTTGATGCCGGCGCGATCACCCAGCGCCTCGCTGAACGCGCGGCCCAGCACGATGGCGATATCCTCCACGGTATGGTGATAATCCACCTGCACGTCGCCGCGGCAGGCGAGCGTGAGGTCGAACCGGCCGTGGCGGCTGAACAGCTCCAGCATATGGTTCAAAAAACCGCAGCCCGTGTCCACGTCGTAAATGCCTGAACCGTCCAGATTCAGCGTCAGGCTGATCTCCGTTTCGTCGGTGCGGCGCGCGGATTTTACGATGCGCATGCTCATGGCAAACCCTCCTGTTTCGTGTGTTTTTTGTCAGCGCGCGGCGCTGTGCCGCGCGTCCAGTATCTGCTTTGTCACATCCACAAGGCGCTGCATCTGCGCGGCGGTGCCGACGGTGATACGCACCCAGTTCTCGATACGCGGCAGCGTAAAGTGCCGCACAAGAATGCTGCTTTGCCGCAGCGCTGCATAATATTCTCCTCCGGAAACAGCCGGATGCGCGCCCGCGAACAGAAAGTTTGTTTTGCTGTCTGTCACTGTGAAGCCCAACGCGCGAAGGGCCTGCGCCGTCTCGTCCCGCACGGCGGCTACCTGCGTGCAGCAGCGCGCGAAGTAGGGTGCGTCGGCCAGCGCGGCCTCGCCCGCCAGAAGCGTCAGGCGGTTGATATTATAGGGGTTGAAGCTGAATTTGACGGTGTTCAGGTCCGCGATGAGCGCCGGGCTGCCCACGGCATAACCCAGCCGCGCGCCCGCGAGGCTTCGGCTTTTGGAAAAGGTGCCCACCACCAGCAGATTGTCGTACCGGCCCAGCAGGCAGGCGGCACTCTCTCCGCCGAAATCCACATAGGCCTCGTCCACCACCACCAGGCGGTCCGGGTCCTGCCGAAGGAGCGCCTCGATCTCCGCCAGCGGCAGGCACAGGCCCGTGGGCGCGTTGGGGTTTGCCAGGAACACCGTGCCCGGCACACCCGCATAATCGCCTGTATTCACCGAAAAATCCTCCCGAAGCGGCACCTCCTGCGCCGCGATGCCGAACAGCTGCGCGAACACCGGGTAAAAGCCGTAGGTGATGTCTGCGAATGCCGCGCCCTTTTCGCAAAACGCGAGGAATGCAAACGCCAGAACCTCGTCCGAGCCGTTGCCCGCGAACACCTGGTCCCGGCCCACGCCGAACGTCTCTGCCAGCGCGGCCAGAAAATCCGCGCACGCGGGGTCCGAATACAGGCGCAGGTTTTCCGCCGCGCGGCCGTTCAGCGCCTCCAGTACCTTCGGGCTGGGCGGGTACGGGTTTTCATTCGTGTTCAGTTTGATAAGGGTTTCCACGCCCCGCGGCTGTTCCCCGGGCGTATAGGGCGTAACGGCGCGCAGCGCGCCCGCCAAAAAACGGCTCATGCGTTTCTCTGCCTCCCTGCACCAAAAATCATTTTTCCTGCCCGCCGGGGCAACCGCCCGGGGATTGGGCATCGCTTTGTGTTTCGGCAGGCGCTTCTTTATGCCGCAGCGCCCGAAGAATGAACGCCGCCGCTGCCGCAGCGGCGAAAACTGCGCCCACACCGGGCCAGTTCAGCCAATTCCCCAGCAGGCTTTCCGCCACAAAGCCCACAAGCACCGTCACGATGAACGCAATAAACTCCATTCACGTTTCCCCTTTGCTTCGTCTTACTGCCCGTCCTCGAACCGGATGGACACGCTGCGCGCGTGAGCGGAAAGCCCCTCGCGCTCGGCAAAATCGACGATGCGCTCCTGCACCGCACCCAGCGCCTCTTTCGTGTAATAAATAAAACTGGATTTTTTCACGAAATCATCCACGGAAAGCGGGCTGGAAAAGCGCGCCGTCCCCAGCGTGGGCAGCGTGTGGTTCGGCCCTGCGAAATAATCGCCCAGCGCCTCGGGCACGTTTTTTCCCAAAAAGATGCTGCCCGCGTTGCGGATGCTGTTCAAAAGGCTGAACGGGTCGTCCACGCAGACCTCCAGATGCTCGGGCGCGATCTCGTTGGCGATGTCCACGCCCTCGGCCATGTCCCGTGCAATGATGATCTTGCCGTTGTTGTCGATGGACGCGCGGGCGATGTCCGCCCGGGGCAGCAAGGGAATCTGCCGCTCCAGCTCCGCCGAAACCGCCCCGGCCAGCGCCTCGCTGTCGCACACCAGCACCGCGGTGGCCAGCCTGTCGTGCTCGGCCTGGCTCAGCAGGTCCGCTGCCACATAGGCGGGGTTCGCCGCAGCGTCGGCCAGCACCAGTATCTCGCTGGGGCCTGCGATCATGTCGATGTCCACGATGCCGTATACCCGGCGCTTGGCGGCGGCCACAAAAATGTTTCCCGGGCCGACGATCTTATCCACCTTCGGCACGCTTTCGGTCCCGTAGGCCAGCGCCGCCACGGCCTGCGCGCCGCCCATTTTGTAAATGGCCGTCACGCCCGCCACCCTTGCGGCCGTAAGAATGGCCGGCGCCACACTGCCGTCCTTTGCGGGAGGCGTTACCATTATGATCTCCGAAACGCCCGCCAGACGCGCCGGAATAGCGTTCATCAGAACGCTGGAGGGGTAGCTGGCCGTGCCGCCGGGCACATACAGGCCCACCCGCTCAATGGGCGTCACCTTCTGGCCCAGCACCACGCCGGGCGTGTCGTTGATGACAAAATTCCGGCGGATCTGCCGTTTGTGGAAGGCCTCGATGTTGCCAGCGGCCATCCTCAGCGTCCGGATGAATTCCGGGTCCGCCGCTTCGTAGGCCGCGTCGATATCCGCCTGCGCCACGCGCAGCCCCGCCAGCTTCACACCGTCGAATTTTTCGCAATAGCGCAGCACCGCCGCGTCTCCGTTTTTCTTCACATCGGCCAGAATATCCGCCACCGCGTCCTCCACGGCCTGCGTGCTGCCGGATTCTCCCCGGTATAAAATATCCGCGCGGGCCACTTCCCCGCTTTTGAACACACGAATCATAGCTTTTCCCTCAACTTCCCGCAGATGCCGTCGATGACGCCGGCGCTGAACTGATAGCTCGCCTTGTTTGCAATGAGCCGCGCGCTGCTTTGGGCCACGTCCGCGAACACGCCCAGATCGTTCTCCTTCAGCGTCGTGCCTGTTTCCACGATGTCCACGATCACATCCGAAAGGCCCAGAATGGGCGCAAGCTCGATGCTGCCGTTCAGCCTGATGATCTCGATCTGGCGGCCCTGCGCCTCGTAATACTCTTTTGCCACGCGGGGGTACTTCGTCGCCACGCGCAATGGCAGCGAAAGGTCCTCCTGCCAGCCGTTTTTCGCTGCCACAGCCAGACGGCAGCGGCCCAGCTGCAAATCAAGCAGCTCATATACATCGGGCTGTGTTTCCAGCAACACGTCCTTGCCCACCACGCCGATGTCCGCCGCTCCGTGCTCCACATAGATGGCCACGTCGCTGGGCTTCACCAGCAGGTACCGCACGCCGCGCTCCGGGTTTTCAAACACCAGCTTCCGGTTGTCCTCGTAAATGGCCGCGCAGTCGTACCCAATGGAGGAAAACAGCCCGTATACCTTGTCGCCCAAGCGTCCCTTGGGCAAGGCGATATTCAGCATATGCCGCCACCTCCTGTCACGGGGACCGCTCCGTCCGGGCCAAGGCGCAGCGTCTGGCGCACACGCAGGCCCTCCGGCGCGCTCTGTTCGGCCCTTACGCTGCGGCCGCTTTTTAAAATGCTCTGTACCGCCCGCGCCACCTGCGCCGGGCTTTGGCCTGCATCATACAAAAGAAGAGTGTCTACGTCGTAATCGGATTTTTCCGCAAACGCCCGGCCCAGCCCGCCCAGGTACAGCGCGAAGCCCACGGCGGGCTGCGGCTTGCCGAAGCGGCGCATCAGGTTGTCGTAACGCCCGCCCGCCAGCACGGCCCGGGGCACGCCTCGGACATAACCCTTGAACACAACGCCGTTGTAGTAGTCGATGTCGTTGAGCGTGGAGAAATCCAGCCGCAGAGTATCCGCCGCATCCACAGCCTCCAGCGCGTCGTACAGGCTCTGCAGCTCGCCGCAGGCGTCCGCCATGCCCGGCGCGGCCACCAGCGCGCGGGCGGCGTCCAGCGTTTCGGGGAAGGGCCCGGCCAAAGCCGCCAGCGCGGCAAGCTGGCCCGCCTCTTCCTCCGTGCAGCCGCTTTCGGCCGCGATGGCCCGCAGCGTGTGGGCGTTTTTGGCCCGCAGCGCGTCCAGCGCGGCGACGCGGGCTTCCTCCCTGACGCCCAGCACGTCCAGCAGGCTCGTGATGAAGCCCATGTGACCCACGTCCAGAACACTCTGCGGACCAATGGCCGCAAGGCTGCGCACGGCCAATTCAACGGCCTCAGCCTCGGCATAGCCGCCCTGGCCGCCAATGAACTCCAGGCCCATCTGGCTGATCTCCCGGTATTCGCCGCTCTGCGGCGCCAGACGAAACACGTTTTCCACATAATACAGCTTGCTGGAAACAGCGTCCGGCTTCGTATGCTTGACGATGCTCATGGTAACGTCCGGCTTCAGAGCCATCAACCGGCCCGACGCATCGGTGAAGGTAATGATCCCTTCGCTTTCGAGAAAGTTTTTATTCTCCCGGTACAGGTCATAGGCTTCAAAATTGCTCATCCGGTAGCGGCGGTAGCCGCGCTGCTCGAACAGTCCGCGCAAAAGCAGCGGCACCTGTTCGTCTTTCGGCAGACGTCCCGTTTCGATCTCCATTGGCGCTTGCCCCCTTTGTTCTGCGGCGCGGGCGGTCCCGTGCAAAGCCGGCTCTCGCTTTCGCCGTCCACGGCGGCGTTTCCGGCCGGTGCGGCCGCTCCGTTTTCCGTGATAAAAGCAGTATAATACAGCCGTTCGCTTTAGTCAAGTAAATCAGTAAAGTATTTCGAAAAATTTTATGCTTTTCTCCAGTTTACACATTCTGCGCCGAAAAAGAAAGCCGCTTTTATGTGGAATGATAAAAAGCGCGCTCCGCAAAGCCATAAGACCGGACGGAACGCGCTTTTATACGACGGAACAGCATGCCGTGGCAGCCGTCCCGCATGGTTCTTTTTTACTTACAGCAGCTCCGCCACGCGGTTTTGAACCGCCGGAAAACCGTGGTTCAACTGTATGTCGGCAGCTCACTTTCGCCTGTATCCACCGCTTCATAAGCACAGCCATCCCAGCAGCCTCCAATATCCGCCGAGGTGAAATAATCCTGCTGTTCTGCGGGGAGCTTCAATCGGCCTTTCTTAACAGCCTCTGCGCAATAAATAATTTCATAGCTTGTATGATCCGAAAGGTTGAACCTGAAGCTCGTTACCGCTCCCCCCACGACCGGCTCGGTCTTTCGGTCGCTCACAGGCAGTTCCGAAAACACGGCGTAAAGCTCGCTGATAGCATCCGCCTGCGTTATGATCTTTTTTCAGCGGAGGCCGGAACGACATAATGGTACATTTCAACATTTTCCACGTCCGAGGCTGCAAACGGAAGGCTGATGGTCATTGCTTTTCCACAGCCGGATAACAGCGCGCAAAGCGTTATTGCCAAAATGAATATCGCTGTTTTTCTCATGGATAAACACTTCCTTTAAGCCCCGCTTTCAGTTTCTTCGAGCCCGTTTCACCGCTCAATCATAGGCGATATAAAGATAGGAAACATAGCCCGCCTTGCCGTTGTAAGCCACCCTGGCCCACTCATTCTCCTTGTTGCCGTAGCACTGTATTACGGTGCCGTTGGGAATGGTGAGCAGTTTTTCGGCCGTTTCGCTGGCAGAAGCGCGCAGGTTCAGGCCCGTGGACGCGCGCACGGTAACGGGAACCAGCAGATAGTCCTGAGAAACATAACCTGTTTTGCCGTTGTAGGTCGTTTTCACCCAGCCGTCCCCCTGAGAAATGCAGGGCAGCACGGTGCCGTCCGGCACGGTGAGCAGTTTTTCGTAGCTTTCGCCCGGGCCGCTGCGCAGGCGCAGGCCGCCGTCCGCACGCACCTTGCCGTCATACAATAAGTACACTGCCGAGACATAGCCTGTTTTGCCCTCGTAGGTCGTTTTGGCCCACCCGCTCTGCCAGCCGGTGCACTCGATGTGCGTGCCGTCGGGGATCGTAAGCAGCTTTTCGCTTTTTTCGCTGGCGGATGCGCGCAGACGCAGGCCGCCGTCCGCGCGTACCGTAGCGCCGCGGCGTGTGCTCTGCGTGGGCGTGGCGGCCGCGGAGGACGAAGCGGCAGAGCTGGACGCCGGCACGCTGCTTGCCGCCTCCGATGACGCCGCGCTGCTGGAGCTTGCAGGCTGCGACGATGCGCTTGCCGGCGGTACGCTGGAGCTTGCAGGCGGTGTTGAAACGCTCTGCGGACGCGAAGACGAGCTGTCATCCTTTGAACACGCGGCAAACAGCACAGCGGCACAGAGCGCCGGTGCGAACAGCTTCCATACAGTTTTTTTCACAACAAAGCACTTCCTTTCCCTCTGGGGCATCCCTTTGTTTGTTATACGTCCGGCAGGAACAAAATATTTCATATTTCCGCATGTTTTGCGCAAATTTCACAAAACGCAAATGAAAAAGAGGGGGAGGCGCCGTCTCCCCGTTTTGTGCTTATTTGTCCAGGCCTCGCGCCCGCTCACGGGCAGCCCTTTGGGCCTGCCCGCAGTGATTTTCAATGAAAGGGGCCCGCCCCTTTCAAGCTATCCCCGCTCACGCCGCATACAGCGCGATGATATTTAAAATGATCTCCACGGCCTTGTCCATACTTTCTGCTGTGATACACTCGTAAGGCCCGTGGAAGTTATGGCCCCCGGTTCCCAGGTTCGGACAGGGCAAACCCATATACGACAGCCGCGCACCGTCTGTACCCCCGCGCGTCGCCTCCTCAAACCACTGTACGCCCGCCGCCTCGCAGGCCTTTTTCGCATTGTCAATGAGGTGCATGCAGGGACGGAT
>ERZ1106929.1323-NODE-1323-length-21712-cov-8.013437_pt1 | contig 21712 bp, 24 predicted proteins | sample MGYA00403662_ERZ1106929 | MGnify/ENA primary metagenome ERZ1106929 (study PRJEB35170, sample SAMEA104062442) | human gut metagenome | biome: human gut; feature: human-associated habitat; material: faeces | place: Denmark | collected 2013-02-20 ... | reverse complement strand
AAAGATCCGGCCCGAGCGAGGGGGAGGGAAATCGCTCGGGCCGGACGGGAGGGGGGAGGATTGTCGCTTAGGGGCGCTTAGGCCTGCACAAGCTCGTGGGCTTGATTAGCCGCCGAGCGACCGCCGTTGATGCATTCAGCGCTGGCGCTGCCGGGCACGTCAATGGGGTAGACGTCGCGATAGAGCATGATGCCGTCAAGGCCGATGACCCAAACGTTGTCGAGCACGCCGCCCTCGGTCAGCACAGGCTGGAACTTGCGGTTCGTCTTCACGCCGCCGAGCGGGCCCTCGATAGCCTCGTGGATCTTTGCGACGTAGAAGGGGCCCTCTTGGATGGCGAGGAGGTACTCCGCGTCCTTGCCGTAGAGGTCGTCCTTTCCTGCGGCGCATTTTGCGTTATACTCATCGACGGCTGTCTGTAAGGCTGCGGCATCCAGTCCGGCTGCCTCGGCCACTTCGGCAAGCGTGTCTGCCCGCCAGACGTCGTCGCCGGCAGCGATGATGGCCTCCATTTGCTCAGCGAGGTCCACCTTCCACTCTGCGGCGGCGTCCGCGTTGTCGGCGAGCTGCTTCTCGTAGATAGCCTGATCGAAAATGCTGTAGGCCACGCCGTTCTGGCCGTGGACGGCTGCCGACTGGGTAATGGCGTTGCCGACGCGGAAGACATAGCCTTCATCGACGAAGCGCTCGCAGTCTTGGTTCACCCAGAGCATGGGGCCGCCGAAGGCGAAGGCTCCCCAGTAAGCACCAAATTTCTCTACCTGATGGCTGATGCGGTTGTACTTCAGGTAGCAGACGCCGTTGAATTCCTCGGCGCCGGCGGCGATGGTCATGTTGATGCCATCGCCGAAGTGACCGGGAGTGCCGATGCGCTCGAGGGTGGTGAGGTCGAAGCCCCACTTGGTCATGCGTCGGTCGTCATCGGCGAAGCCGCCCGTGGCCACGATAACGGCCTTGGCCTGGTACTGCACGAGATCGCCGAAGGCGTCGATGGCGTACACGCCGTTGATGCCCCCGTTCTCGTCGTAGCTGAATTCCAGGCCGCGGTTGTTGAGGCGAATGTCCGCCGCCGCATCGCGCAGCTTCTGCTGCATGGGCAGCACGTAGCCCACGTAGGCGGCGCCGTCCTTCCACCAGTGGAAGGTATCGACAGAGCCCACGCTAACGCCGAAGGGGTAGTTGTCGATGTTGCCCTCCAGCTCGCAGCCGCACTGATCGACGAGCCACTCGATGTTCGCCGCCGAGTTATCGCAGAGATCCTTGTACAGTAGGCCGTCGGCCACCCACTGGGTCTTCCCGAGCTCTTCCTGCATGATGACGGAGCGGTCGACCTGGATGCCCTGCTCTTTCTGGAAGCGGGAGTCCACAGCGAAGGTGCCCTCGACGCCCTGACCGTTGCCGCCGAGCGTGGCTTGAGCCTCGAGAAGAATGAAGTCGTCGCCGTTTTCGGCAGCTTGCACGGCGGCAGCGAGGCCGGAGAGGCCCCCGCCCACGATGACAATATCGGTCTCGATGACCTCGACGACCTCGTCGGGGTTCACTTCGATGCCCGAGCTGTTGATGGGCTCTTGTGAGCCGCTGCCGGTGCTCGCCAGCTTCTCTGAAGCGGTTCCTTTCGCCTGTGGAGCGCAACCGGCCAGGCCGGCTGCGGCGGCGCTAGCGGCGCCGAGCGTTCCGAGGGCGAGAAAGCTTCTGCGAGACAGATTTTCCATAGTGTTCTCCTCTGTGTGTTCCGGGGGTGTGGGGCTGCTATGCCGAGAAGCCTTTGGAGGCGTCGTAGGTGATGGTTTTGCCGTTGACCGTCATGGTGGCGCTCTTTATGGCGTAGCGGTAGTTCGTCTGGGTGCTGTCCTCGCGTGCCGTGGCTGCTTCGACGGCAGTGATGTCGGCGGTGATCTCGGCGTTCTGCACATCGAGGTCGGCAACCTTCTTGTACTGGAGAAGCTCGTCCCAGAATTCTGCGAAGGCGGGGTCGTCCTGGGAGATGGTGGCGGGACTGTCGGCATCGGTGAGTCCTAGATCCATCATGGTGAACAAGTCGCCGGCGGCCATGATCACCTGTTTGGCATTCGTGCGATCCTCCGTGGGGATGTTGCTTTTCGCCGTGTCCCGCTGTCCCGCGCAGCCGCAAAGGGCAAGTGCCATGATGGCGGCTATGGCCAAGGCTATGGCGAAGGCCTTTGCCGTTCCGTTTCGCTTCGTGTGCTCCCTCTGTTCCATTGATTCCTCCTTTGAGTTTGGGGCCGCGCCTTCTTGTGCCTTTATGCGGCCTGCAAGCATATTGGCCTGTGCCGACGCTGGAAGCGACCTCCCAAAATAGTGAATTAGCTACCGTTCGGAAAATGTCACCCGAAAAGGATTACGAGAGCGAAAGACCAGGCAGAGGCTTTGATCCGGCAAGACACGCCAAAAGGCTGTGCTAGAATTTTTCCTGTTGCACGGCGATCGGGCCGCTTGAGCGCTTGCGGTCGTTTCCGAAGGGGAGTCATGGGGCAATCGAAGAAAAAACGAAGACGCACCCAGGCGCTAACGGGCTCGGCATCGTGGCCGAGCATCGTCGGCGCCGCATTCTATTGGATGTGGATGGATCGCGCGATGTTCGGCGACGCGCTGCTTCCCGATGCGGTCGGCTCGGGGGGAGCTGAGGCGTTGGCTTGGCTGGTACCGCTCATCGTTCTTTCCTCAAGCTGCATCGCCCTTGCGCTCATCGTCGTTGTTTTGGTGCGCAGCGACGGTGGAGAGTTTTGGCGCTGGAGGACGTTTGCCGGCTGTGCCGTGACAGGGGCCGTTGGAGGCGTGGCCGCAACGGCGGGCTATCTGGGCTCGGTGACGCCGGTGTGTCTCGCCGGTTGCTGCTTGATCGGGGGAGCCATGGCTCCCGTCATTGTTTTGTGGGGACGGGTGGCCACGGCTCAGGGAATGCAGAAGGCACTCACCCATGTTTCGGGCGCATGGGCTTTGGGGCTCGTGGGCAATCTTCTTCTCGAGGGGCTCCTCCCCCTGGCGGCGGCCACCATGCTGAATGTGGGGCTGGACCTTCTCTTTGTGGGGGCCTGCTCCATGGGAATTGCCGGGGCGGCCATCGCAACAGTGCTGGCCCAGGGGGCGGCGGCGCTGATGGCGCTGGCCTATCTGAAATGGCGGCTGCCCCAGCTGCTGTTCGGCCGGGCCGATATGAAGATGGACTGGAGCATGCTCCAGCGGACGGCGGCCTTCGGCGTGGTGTCCGCCCTCCACCAGTCGGCGGTGTACATCGGCAAGCTGCTGGTCCAGGGGGCGGTAAACGCCCAGGGGACGGACGCCATCAACGCCTTTACCGCCGCCACCCGCATCGAGGGCTTTGCCAACTCCTTCGGGGACAGCGGGGCGGAGGCGGTGTCCGTCTTTGTGGCCCAGAACACCGGCGGAGGCAGGCCGGAGCGGGTGAGACGGGGCTTTTTTACCGGAATGGCGCTGATGATCGGCCTGGGGCTGGCCATGTCCCTCATTATGTTTGTGGGGGCCCGCGCCTCCATGGTCCTGATGCTGGGGGAGGCGTCTCCGGCGGCTATGGACGAGGGGATGGCCTATCTGCGGTGGATCTCCGTGTTCTATGTACTGTGCTTCATCGGCAGCGCCTATGTGGGGCTCTACCGGGGAATGGGCTGGGTGTCCGTGCCGGTGATCGGCAGCGTGCTCCAGCAGACCATCCGGGTGATTCTGGCCTACACCCTGGCCGGACCTATGGGGCTGGCCGGCGTGGCCCTGGCCATCGGTACGGGCTGGTCGGCTATTGTGCTCTATCAGACGATTCTGTTCCGGACCAAGGTCCGCCTTCGTAAAAATGTCGTATGAATTTGAGAAACGGGGTACCTTTTTTGACGAAAGTGTGCTATGATAGGGTGCAAGTCGGGAGCGAGGCTCCCAAGAGAAGAAAGGATGAAACCCATGGCAACCAAAACAAGCCCCATCGGTATCATCGATTCGGGCATCGGCGGCTTCAGTGTCGCCCTGAAAATGCAGCAGCAGCTGCCCCATGAGAATCTGCTCTACTTCGGAGACGGGGGCAACATGCCCTACGGCAATCACTCCGCGGAGGAGATTCTGACCATGACCCGGTACATGCTCCGTTTTATGGAGGAGCGGGGCGTAAAGGCCCTGCTGGTGGCCTGCAACACCATCTCCTGTCTCATTGACCGGTATCGGGACGACATGACCTGCCCGGTGCTCAGCGTGGTGGAGGCGGGGGCGGATGCGGTGTCCCAGATGGCGGTCCACAAGGTGGGCGTCATCTCCACCTGCTTTACCCATTCCACCCGGTGCTATCCCGACCTTATCGGCAAGAAGGCCCCGGACAAGGAGGTGGTCAGCCACGGCTGCCCCGATCTGGCTAAGCTGGTGGAGGCAAACGTGGGCGACCCCGCCGGTCAGGAGATTTTGGATGCGGATATCCAGGCCAACATGGACGCGCTGGTGAACCAGGAGAAGATCGACTGCTGCGTGCTGGGCTGCACCCACTACCCCCTGGTGGAGAAGAACATCCAGCGGCTGTATCCGGGACTGCCCCTCATTGATCCGGCCGACCAGATGGCCAAAACCATCGCCGGCTACCTTCAGGGGAACGGCCTGGTCAACGACCAGCCGGGCAAGGGCACCCTGGACATCTACACCACCGGCAGTGTGGAGGAGTACCGGGAGAAGGCCGCCAAAGTGGGTCTCAATCCGGTGACCTCGGTGCAGGACTACCCCATTCTAAAGCTGTAATTGGACAAGGCCGCCGCGCCAGGGAAAGGCGCGGCGGCCGTTTGATTTACAGGGGAGCGGGAGGCGGCGCGGAGGGGGGAACCTCTCATACCCTGGAAAAATCCGGCATATAGTAGCACAGCAGACCCAAATCATGGGGGAGATGTTGCTGTGTGAAAGGAAACATGGAAGAGCGGGCCTGTCAGCTGGCCCTGTACATCATAGAGAACAAGGCCACGGTGCGCGCCGCGGCCCGGAAATTCAACATCAGCAAATCCACGGTGCACAAGGATCTGTCCGAGCGGCTCCCCGCCTTTAACCGCACCCTGTACCTCCAGGCCAAGCAGGTGCTGGAGGAGAACAAGGCCCAGCGGCACATCCGGGGCGGGATGGCCACCCGGCGAAAATACAAAGGAGTCTGACCGGCCAGGCGGCGGGAAACAATGCTTGTTCCCCGCCGCCGGTTCGTGTATAATAAGGTCTACTGAACATACAGCGGACGATACAGAAGATGCCGCCGAAAGGAGAGCAGTGCAATGAGTTACGCCGATCAGGTATTCATTCAGAACTGTAAAGATATTTTGTCCAAGGGCGTGTGGGACACCGGCCGCCCGGTGCGCCCCAAGTGGGAGGACGGGACGCCCGCCCACACCATCAAGCTCTTCGGAGTGGTCAACCGCTATGACCTGAAAAAGGAGTTTCCCATTATCACCATCCGCAGGCAGTACCTCAAGTCGGCGGTGGACGAGCTCCTCTGGATCTGGCAGAAGAAGTCCAACAATATCCATGACCTGAACAGCCATGTGTGGGACGCCTGGGCGGACGAGAACGGCTCCATCGGAAAGGCCTACGGTTACCAGCTGGGAGTGAAGCACCACTACCCTCAGGGGGACATGGACCAGGTGGACAAGGTCCTGTGGGATTTGAAGCACGACCCGGGCTCCCGGCGCATCCTCACCAACCTCTATAATCACCACGATTTGAGCGAGATGGCCCTGTACCCCTGTGCCTACTCCATGACCTTCAACGTGAGCGGAAACACCCTCAACGGCATCCTGAACCAGCGCTCTCAGGACATGCTCACCGCCAACGGCTGGAACGTGATGCAGTACGCGGTGCTTCTGCACATGATGGCCCAGGTGTCCGGCCTGGAGGCGGGGGAGCTGGTTCACGTGATTGCAGACGCCCATATCTACGACCGGCACGTGCCGGTGGTGGAGGAGATCATCGCCCGGCCCCCCTATGAGGCCCCCAAGTTCACCCTGGACCCGTCGGTCACCGACTTCTACGACTTCACCCGGGACAGCGTGAAGCTGGAGGGGTACCAGGCCCATGAGCTGGAGGGAAAGATCCCGGTGGCGGTCTGATTGCTGTATCCCGCCCCCGCCCCGCAGGGGCGGGGCAAATGGAACAATTCTTATGATATGAAGGGACAAAACTGATGAATGTAATCGTAGCAGTGGATCAAAACTGGGCTATTGGGAAAGACGGGGACCAGCTTGTCTACCTGTCGGAGGACCTGAAGCGCTTCAAGTCCCTGACCATCGGGCATCCGGTGATTTTAGGGCGGAAGACCCTGGCCACCTTTCCGGGGGGACGGCCTCTGAAGGGCCGCCGGAATCTCATCCTCTCCCGCAGCGCGGGCTTTGCCCCGGAGGGGGCGGAGGTGTTTTCCGACCTGGAGACCCTGCGGGCGGCCGCCCCCGAGGATTCCTTTGTCATCGGCGGGGCCTCGGTGTACCGGCAGCTGCTTCCCTGGTGCGACACCGCCTATGTGACGAAAATCGACCGGACGTTCCCGGCGGACTGCTATTTCCCGGACCTGGAGCAGGACCCGGCGTGGGAGCGGACGGAGGAGAGCGCCCCCCTGGAGCAGGACGGGATTGTCTACCGCTATCTGACCTACCGCCGGAAGAAATAATGGAAATTTGTAAAAAAGGAAGAAAAAATTTGGTTGAGATAGTTTGATTTTAGCAAAAATTCCGAGTTGCATTTCGGAAACTTCAGGACTATATTGAATACATCCAAAGAAAAACCGGAATATCCGGTGGAAGGAGGGGACCGCAATGAACATCTGCCGCGTGGGTCAGAATGGGAATATGCTGGTCTCCTCTCGATTTTTCTTCAGCTGCAAGGCGCGCTTTTTTGCGGGCCTGTTTTTTGACGTCTTTTTTGGCTTTTTCTTTATGCAGAGCAGACGTCTGGAACAATTGCAGCCAGCCTGATCGAGGCATTTGGGATATTCTCAGGATACCAAAACGGCTCCGTTGTTTCAGACAGCGGAGCCGTTTTTGTATATGCAGGTCCCGGTGCCTCCGACCGCTGTGGACCTGACCTCCAGACCGCTTCCGGCGGAGCGGACCCGGTCTGGAACGGGGGATCTCCCCGAAACTGGTTCACAAAGGAGAAATGAAACATGAAAAAGCTTCTTGCCGCGGGCCTGGTTCTGACCATGGGCCTGTCCCTCACCGCCTGCATGGGCGGGACCGCCAACACCAGCTCCGCCGCCTCCGGCGGCTCTGAGAGCAGCTCCGGCTCTGCCGGCGCCGACGGGGTGTACAATATCGGCATCTGCCAGCAGATGCAGCACGTCTCTCTGGACGAGGCCACCCAGGGCTTTGAGGACGCCCTCACCGAACTGCTGGGGGAGGGAAACGTGGAGTTTGACTATCAGAACGCGGGAGGCGAGCAGGCCAACTGCACCTCCATCGTGTCCAAGTTTGTCACGGACAATGTGGATCTGATCATGGCCAACGCCACCACCGCCGTTCAATGTGCCAAAGAGGCCACCACCGAGATCCCTGTGGTGGGCACCTCGGTCACCGACTACGTGTCCACCGGTATTGTGGACTCTGCGGAGAATCCCGGCAGCAATGTCACCGGCTATTCAGACCTGTCTGACGCCAACAACCATGTGGAACTGATCCAGCAGCTGCTGCCGGAGGCCAAGACCGTGGCCATTCTCTACTCTACCGGGGAGGAGAACTCCCGCATTCAGGCGGAGAGCGCCACCGCCGCCTTTGAGGCCGCCGGGCTTACCGCCGAGTCCTATACCGCCAACGACTCCAACGACATCTCCTCGGTGGTCACCGAGGCCTGCACCCAGGCCGATGTGATCTACGTCCCCACCGATAACCTGATGGCCGCCAACATGGAGCTGGTGAAGAACGTGGCCCTGAACCAGAAGGTGCCCGTGGTCTCCTGCTTCACCGCCGACGAGAACGACGGGGCCCTGCTCTCCATCTCCATCAGCTACTACACCATGGGCTACCGGGCCGGCGAGATGGCCTATGAGATCCTGGTCAACGGGGCCGACCCCGCCACCATGCCCATCGGCGTCATGTCTGTGGAGGACATGGACATCACCATCAACCAGAGTGTGGCCGACGAGCTGGGCATCACCATCCCGGAGTCCATGCAGCAGTACGCGAAATAAGCACGCGCTTTCAGATCTTGTAACAGGAGGAACCATCCATGAACTTTTTCACCGCGCTCCTGGCCCAGATGCCGGACGCCGTAGCCAAGGGCCTGATCTGGGGCCTGATGGCGCTGGGGGTGTACATCACCTATAAAATCCTGGACTTTCCGGACCTGACGGTAGACGGCTCCCTGTGCACCGGGGGCGCGGTGGCCGCGGTCATGATTGTCAGCGGCATCCCCGCCCCCATCGCCCTGGTGGGGGCCCTGATCGCCGGCGGCGTCACCGGAGCTGTCACCGGAGTTCTGCACACAAAAATGGGCATCCCGGGCATTCTGGCCGGAATTTTGACCCAGCTGGCCCTCTACTCCATCAACCTGCGGATCATGGGCAACCGCTCCAACGTGTCCGTCAGTGTGGACCAATTTCCCTTGATGGCCAGCATCCGCTATCCCGAGCAGACCTGCCTCATCGCCCTGCTGTTCTGCGTGGGCATTGTGGCCGTGCTGTGCTGGTTTTTTGGCACCGAGCTGGGCAGCGCCGTCCGGGCCACCGGCAGCAACCCCAATATGGCCCGGGCCCAGGGAATCAACACCAACGGGACCAAGATGGTGGCGCTGATTCTGTCCAACGCCCTGGTGGGACTGTCCGGCGGCCTGTTCGCCCAGTACCAGAGCGCCTCTGACGTGAATATGGGCCGGGGCGCCATTGTCATCGGCCTGGCCGCCGTCATCATCGGACAGGTGCTGTTCTCCCGTGTCCGGTCCTTCGGCGGACAGCTCACCGGCGTGGTGGTGGGCGCCATCGTCTACTACATCGTCATTGCCCTGGTCATCCGCATGGGTCTGAACACCAACGACATGAAGCTGATCTCCGCCCTGGTGGTGGCCATCTTCCTGGCTGTTCCCTACTGGAAGGCGAATTGGGCCGTGAAAAACCGCCGCCGGAGCGTATCCGCCGGCGTGCAGTCCAGAGATCCCGCTTGGAACAGGAGGAGCAACCATGCTTGAACTGCATCAGGTCTGTAAGACTTTCAACCCCGGCACCGTCAACGAAAAGGCTGCGCTGAATCACCTGTCTCTCACCCTGGAGGAGGGGGACTTCGTCACCGTCATCGGCGGAAACGGGGCGGGAAAATCCACCATGCTCAACGCCATCTCCGGCGTGTGGCCGGTGGACAAGGGCGCCATCCGTATTGACGGCGTAGACGTCACCGAGCTGTCCGAGCACCGGCGGGCCGTCTACCTGGGCCGAGTGTTCCAGGACCCCATGGTGGGGACGGCGGGCAATATGACCATCGAGGAGAACCTGGCTCTGGCCGCCCGCCGGGGGGAGAAGCGCACTCTCCGCTGGGGCATCAAGAAAAGCGAGCGGGAGCAGTTCAAAGAGCTGCTCCGGCCCCTGGGACTGGGACTGGAGGACCGGCTCACCGCCAAGGTGGGACTGCTCTCCGGCGGACAGCGGCAGGCCCTGACCTTGCTCATGGCCTCCCTGAAAAAGCCCAAGGTGCTCCTGCTGGACGAGCACACCGCCGCGCTGGACCCCAAGACGGCGGCCAAGGTGCTGGAGCTGTCCGACCAGATTGTGGAGGAGCACAGGCTCACCACCCTGATGGTCACCCACAATATGAAGGATGCCATCGCCCACGGCAACCGGCTCATCATGCTGGACGCCGGCCGGGTCATTCTGGACATCCGGGGCGAGGACAAAAAGAAGCTGACGGTGCCAGACCTGCTGGCCCGGTTTACCGCGGCCTCCGGCGAGGAAGTGGAGAGCGACCGCCTGCTCCTGGCCTGATTTTAGGGAAAATAGCAGCGCCGCCTGAGTGTCTCAGACGGCGCTGTTTTTATTCAGACTGAGATTCCGGCTGCGGCAGCTTCTCCTCCGAGGCCTCGCCGTTCGGAGCACGGCGGAAGTCGGGGCCGGGGATGGGCTGAAATTCCGGCTCGGTCTCCAGATGCTCTTTGGTGCCTACGCAGCGGTTGATGGGGGTGCCTAGCTCGTGGAACTTGGCCTCATAGTCGGTCATCACGCCCTGGATGCCGTGCTCGTGCAGGTTCCGGGTGACTTCGGAGAGGGTGTACCCCGCCTTGGGAAATTGGAACAGGGAGTACTCGAACAGATCGCGGTTGTCCGTTTTAAAATGGATCTGCCCCCCGTCTTTCAGGATTCCCCGGTAGAGCACCAGGAAGTTCTGGTGGGTCAGTCTCCGGCGGGCGTGGCGATTGGAGGGCCAGGGGTCGCAGAAGTTGATGAACAGGCGGTCCACCTCGCCGGGGGCAAAGAACTCCCGGAGCAGGGCGGCGTCCCCGTCCACGAAAAAGACGTTGCTCAATCCTTTGGCGGCGCACCGCTCCATGGCCACGATCATGGCGTCCGGGACCCGCTCCACCGCGATATAGAGGACATCCGGGTTCTGCTCCGCCGTCTCAGCAGTAAAGCGGCCCTTGCCGCAGCCCAGTTCCAGCCAGAGCTGCCCGGCCTCCGGCTTCAAACTGCGCCACTGTCCGCGCAGCTGTTTCGGGTCCTCAATTAAAAACTGGGCGCAGCGCTCCATCCGCGCTCCCAGATTCGGCTTCTTTCTCATGCGCATGCTGTGTCACCTCTCTGTTTTGTTGCGAAAATATCTTAACATATCCCACGGACCTCTTGCAATCTTTTTCAAAATATACTATACTACTTAGGCGAGTTTTCCTTTGTAGATGCTAAGGGACTGTTTCGCAACTGAAAACTTTATAACCGGGTGTAGCGCAGTTGGTAGCGCGCTTGCTTTGGGAGAATACGCCCGAGCCACCCCACAACTTAATATCCGGGTGTAGCGCAGTTGGTAGCGCGCCTGCTTTGGGAGCAGGATGCCGCAGGTTCGAATCCTGTCACTCGGACCACCTTTTGCAGAAAAGCCGCCTAAATAGGCGGTTTTTCTGCGTTTTTAGTTTGATTTTTGAGATTTTGCTGATTGCTGTTTTGCTGCGGTTCCAGGGGTGGAACAGCGGCGGGTGCACGAACAGCGAGAGCCGCCGAAGCCGCCAAATCCCTAACCCATCCCTAATTGGCGTGACCGCTGTATTATCCTCGTGAATCCGACGAATTCTTGTGTTTCCCCGCATTCTCCATTATAATGGTTTTGCGGTGAGTCTTTGTGCCACCATGGCAGCCGTGTGGAAGCGACTCCGTGCGGCTGCTTTCGATTAACTGTAAATAAACTTCAATTAATTATTGATGAATCAAAACAACATAAGATACCAATCATTTTCTCATATGATGTAAAACAGTATCTAAGGAGTTCTGAAGGAAGGGATATTGAAGAATATATACAAACTAATTATCCCGAAATTCCTGTCTATTCACAGAAATTGACCACAAAAATACGCACTAATAAGGAGATGGCATCCTTCATTACCAATCTTCTAAATATCGGAAGCAGTAAGGACCATTTAAATTATGATTGTGTTTCTATTGAATATTTGGAAACAATGCAGGATCTTCAAGAATATATGGAATTCTTGAAGAATTCTGGATGGACCACACTAACCTATACGACCTCGCAATACAATCCGGATCCATATGATGAATTGGCTGATTTGTGTGAAAAAAACGCTCACGCTGTTATAGGACAAGAGTTTCCTAAAGTCGCTTTTGTCATGGACCAAAATTTTCGGTACAAAGGAAACAAGTTAACTGCAAAAATAGGATATTACTCGCCAAAAGGTATGTTGTACCAAATTGTGACAAGAGCAGTCGATGAACTTAAAATAGTTGTATTCAATAACCCGGAATTGTATTTGAAATTAACAGAAATAAAAATGCTATCTATGCAATCGTAATAGCATAATCAACACGGTTTACTACGCTACAGCCTATCTGTTTTATCGTTTCGGATTCTGGATAACGACCCTTACCGGTATTGTGTTTCTGTTTAGCTTCGGCATTGCTTTTGACAGTGTGGTTTCTTTTACTGCTTATCTGTGAAAGATTCACATTTGACTGAACCAGCACGGACAGTTCGCTTCGCTATCAAACGAACTGCCCATGCTGGTTCTTGTCTATAGCTTGTTAAAAACTGATACGCTTAATGAGCAACTATCCTGTGAGTATTCGCTTATTGAGCTTTTGTTTCTGTTTCGTGGGCCATCTTTGCTTTTACCCCACTCTCTCAAACGGTATCACCTTGCACCGGCTCTCCTCCGTCGGATCAGGCGGCTCAGGTTCCGGTTTAGCCGTGGCCGTTTCCATGAAGCCGCCGATCTTTTCCGCCGCACCTCTCTGCATATCGTTGGTAATGTGCGTATAGGTGTCCAGGGTAAACCCGGCGCTATAGTGGCCCAACATACTGGACAAGGTCTTTACATCCACGCCGCTGGAGAGGGCCATGGTGGCGAAAGTATGGCGCAGATCATGGAAGCGAACATGCTCCTCAATGCCCGCCTTCGCCAGCAGCTTCCGGTTAATCCTGGACACCGCATCCGGGCTCCAATAGCCGCCGGTGCGGGGCGACGGGAACAGGATGGGGTTATCCGGGTGCTGTTCATGCTCCTTCACCAGCAAGTCCACCGCCTGCTGGGACAGCGCCACCTTGCGGACGGAATTCTTGGTTTTTGGCTCCGTCACCACCAGCTCCCCGTCGATGCGGGTGACCTGCTTGCTTACCGAGAGGATGCGGTCCTTCACATTCAGGTCATCCCACCGGAGTGCCAGCAGTTCCCCACGCCTCAGGCCGCTGGACAACTCCAGAAAGAACATGGGCAGGACGCCGTACTTCTCCGCCTCGCTGAGGTACACCCCCAACTTCTCCGGCGGGATGATGGTCATCTCCTTGTGATCTTTGGGCGGGATGCGGCAGTTGTCGCAAGGGTTATAGGGAATGATCCGCTCCTTGACCGCCTGCTTCAGCGCCGAGGACAGCACCATGTGGATGCGCCGCACTGTGCTTCCAGACAGGGCTGTGTCGGTCTTTTTCTCGAACCGCTGCACCCGCCCTTTGGTCTTGGAATCGTTGTACATCTTCTGGATCTGGATGGCGGTGAGCCGCTTGAGCTTAACTCCTCCGATGGCCGGTACGATGTGGTTTTCGATCATGTTCTCATATGTCTTTGCGGTGTTGTGGCGGATCACAGGCTTGCTGTAGGTTTCAAACCACAGCCGGCACCACTCCGCCACAGTATAGTCCTCGTTGTGGTTCACCGGGATGCCCCGGTTGTCCCGAATGGCCTTTGCCAGTTTCTCTTTGCACTCGGCCTGTGTCCTGGCGGACACGCTTTTCTGAATAGCGCGGCCGGTGTTGGGATCGATGCCCTGGGTGTATCGGCCCTCCCAGCGGCCGTTGGGTTTCTTTCGGATGCTACCCTCGCCGTTTGCTCGTTTCTTTGCCATTGATCATCCCTCCTTGGCAACACAAACAAATACCACAGAATCTTTGAAATAGCCACTAAAATATTTCCGTCTTTTTGGCTGCCTGCTCGTCGATCCACGCCATGAACTTATCACGGGGGACGATGATCCGGCTGCCCAGGGTGATAGTGGGGAAATCCTGCCGGTGGGCAACCTCGTAGGCGTGGGCCAGTCCAATGCCCAGCACATCGGCCACATCCTGCACGGTCAGCATCAGAGGGAGTTCATTGAAAGAGTTGTACTTGGATCGTTTCATCGGATTCCTTTCTACCCTTCTCGCGGAAGGGGTTTTATTCTTTGTTTTGCGGCTCATATTCTGCGCCGCTTACATGGTCATTTCAGGCCACTGCTCCTCATGGTCATCCGGTTTGTGGCCCATAGCAATCTTCTTCTCCTGGATCTTCCGCCTGAGTTTTCGATCCACCTGCTGGCCCATTGGGACGGCGGGCGGCACAGAGTTGTCTTGGAAGATCCGACTCATGTGATAGAGCAACTGAGTGACCGCCAGCATCACGGAGGGCTGGTGGAGATCGTTTCTCTGCTCCAGGAAAAACTGAGCATACTGATTTCCTTGGGCGGCGGAACGGCTGAACCACGCCATCGCTTGGGCCTGATCCCGTGGAAGCCCCTGTCCCATTAGGCACAGTTTCCCCAGCATGTACTGGGCGTACTGATTGCCAGCCTCCGCCGATTTGGTAAACCAATCCGCCGCTCTGACGGTGTCCTTGTTGACGGCGTTTCCCTCCAGATACTCTTTGCCCAGACGGTAAGCGGCGAAGTGGTTTCCGTTTTCCGCCGCCTGTTTCAACCACCGGATGCCCTTGTCTGTGTCCCGCACTTCCCAATCGTCAGAGAGAAGCAACTTGCCAAGGGCGTACTGTGCTTCAGGCAGGCCCTGTTTCGCTGCCTGAGTGAGCCAGTGTTTGGCCTTGCGGTTGTCCGGGATCAGCAGAGGGCCGTCCCGGTAGAGTTGTCCCATTCGGTATTGCGCATGGGCGTCGCCTCGCTCCGCCACCTGCTCCAGCTTCTCCACCGCCCGGTCACGGTAGTCCAGAGAAATGTCCTCGTTCCGAATGATTCGCCACAGTTCCCGGCAGGCATTGGACTCACGACGCGCCGGTTCCGGCTCGTCGTGCTTAGCCAAGTCATCATCCTCGAAGGAGATCTCACCCAGACGGATGTGCTCTGCCTCCTGGATGACAGCGTTTTTGATCTGCCGGAACTCTTTCTCCTGGGACAGCTTTTTTCGTCCTCTGGGTTTGTCGTGGTAGTAACTCTCCACCTCACCCTGGAGCCTGCACCACCGGTCGTAGCATTCACGCACTACCGGCAGCTCCTCCAGCTTGTCCACTACCTCGTCCACGGTTTTCTTCACGGACTTGGGAAGGTAGCCGTAGGATTTTTTGCCTTTGACCGTTTCCAGTTGTCCGGCCAGCTGCTCCATCTTCTGCTCAATCTCAGGAGCCGTACAGATGCTTTGCACCATCTCCTGGGTGAGCTGCCGGATCGCACGGCGAGCCTCCCGCACCAGTTCATCCCTCGACTGTGACTTCTGTTCGTAGGTGTGGAGCATCTCCTGTTTGAAGATCTGATTGGTGAGTGTGGATTTGATATTGCGGATGCCGTCTCGCGTCAGGTACGCTTCTCCCGGCTGTGTTGACCACGCCATCATGTGGACATGGGGATGCTTGCCCTCATCGTGGAAGGCGGCATACCAGCGAAAATGATTTGGTTGGATGTTCATAGCGGCAGCGACTTCATTGCGATTTGCTCGGAGCAGGTTTCGCCATGCTTTGGCATTGTCATATCCAAGACGCACAGCGTCCTCACGCTTCAGTGAGAGGATATGCGTCCACACATTCCCGTTGTATTGATCCAGCTCTCGCATGGCCTGTTCCAAATTCACGGTCTCCTCATCACCAAAGAGCCCGTGGTCACCAAGCCGCTCCGCGCGAGGCCGAGTGGCAATGTACTTCATGTAGCCATCTGATTGCTGAACTTGAGACCAGTTCTCCTCCAGTGCTCGGGTGATAAAGACAGAGGCATTGGCCTTGGTGGGCTTGTCTTTGTAATCGGAATACTCACCCAGCTCCTTGGCCTCCAGGAAATCCTTTGTCAGTTTGGAGATGAGTTGCTCCTGCTTTCGAGTGGGCGGACGGTCATCCGGGAGGATCTCTACCCGTTCCCGCGTGCCGATGTACCGCAGATAGCCGCTGACCAAACTGCCGCCTCCGCACTTGAGATAAGGGCTTTTCACGATCAATCCTGCCACTCATCGTCCTCCTCCCAAGCATCACGCACCCGTTGCTCCAGCGAGATGCGGCCATTGGTTTTCCGCACATTTTGAACGCTCTCCGCCCGCCGTCGGCGCAGATCTTCGCTGCTGAACTGATACGCGTCGGCGAGGATACCGGCCACCATGTCCTGCTCCACCGCCTGCCGGAAGGCGATGGAGGACAGCCGCTCCTCCAGCTGTCCCATCCTTCCGTCCAGGTAGGACTTGATGGAGGTGGGGAGAAACAGTCCGGCGTTGTTGGCGCTGAGGTAGTCCAGATAAAAGTCCACCGCCCGCTCAATGAAGGCGGTGATGCTCCGGCTCCCGTCCTCCTGATATCGGCGCTCCAGGATAGCCTTTTTCTCCGGCGAAAGGTAGAGGGGGAATTTCTCTTTTTTGCTCATAATGTTCTCCTTTCCGGGGGTTGACCCCTGTTTTTTCCTTGTGGCAGTAGGGTTTCGGGGATTGTGACCGCAGAGATGATGTCACAGTCCGGATTTTGACCCCATTTCCAATCCCCGCAAAATCCCCCGCAACTGCCCGCACTGCGGGCAGAGGTGCTTCTGGCGGGGGCGCTTGCGACCCCGTCGTTTATCCTGCTTTTTCTTTCGTCCTCGAGAGTTCCTCCGAAAGCGGGCCAAATTGGGCCTCCAACTCCGGGTCGGCACTGGGACTCGCTTCCGCTCCGAAAGGCGCACACAGGGCGGTCTGGGGGCTTTCACGGGCTAATTCTGCGAGGCGTTCCGCCGCCCTTTGACGGGCGGCATCCTCCTCCAGTTGCTGGAACTGCCGCTCGTAGAACAATTTGATTGCCGCCTGGATCGGACGGATGGTGTAGAGCAGATTCCCGTTGAGCGGCCTGCCGTCTTTGCTCCGCACCATCGTCGGCTCGGTGCGGATGAGACCTTTCTCCTCCAGGCTGCGTACATACTTGCTCACGGTGTTCTCACTCATACCCAGCGCCTTGCCGATGGTTTTGTAGCTGGGGTAGCACTGGTAGGTTTCTCTGTCCTCGATGCTCAGCAGATAGCAGTAGATGGAGATCTCCGGGTAACTGAGACCGATGTGAAATACTTCATTGGGGACCTTGAAATAGTTTTTGTCGGGATCTCGTTTGGGCCACTGTTGAAACTTCATATAGCACCTCCTGTATGCTCCTCCATCCACTGAATGCACTTTTCTTTCGGCACCACTATGCAGCTGCCCACGCGCGGCACCGCGAAGTCCGGTTGGTACATCAGTTCATACCCGCTGGACGGTGATACGCCCAGCACCTTCGCCTCGTTGTAGTTTTTGCAGACAGATACTTTCATGTTGACCATCTCCTTCTCAAAACTCCCTCTACTTCTTTAGCCACAAACATTTGCATGTGACATAGGTTTGACATAACCTTTGGATGGTGTCCGAGTTGTCTCTCTACTTGTATTGGGGAAAATATATCCCACTGACATACATTTGACAGAAAAACGGAGCGCCTGCTTTGTCGCAGACGCTCCGTTTGAGGTTGGATTATTTACTTTTGTGCTGGTTTCAGCAGCCGGCATGTTCCCTCCGCCTCGTCCCGCTCTTTCAGCAGAGAGGCCAGAGCAGAGAAGAATTTCTTTTGCTGATAGTCCACGCTGCCACGGTTCAGCTGATGGGCTTCCGCATACTTGCGGATGGACAGGCCATCCATGAATCGCTCCCGGAAATAATCCTGGTATGCAGCCAGCACCGTTTTCATGGCATTGTCCAGAAACTGCAGGTCCTCTTTCAGTTTGGCGAAGTCACTTTTGGTGATGGCAGCAAGTCTCTTTTCCTTTACGCAGAGGCGATATTTGTTCCTGTCGAAGTTGTAGTGCTCGCAGAGATCTTTTGCGTATGCGTAGTAGGTAAGAGACTGCTGGTACTCGCGGGAGTCGTATGCTTCATCCAGCTGTGGTCGCTGCCGTTTACGAACCGGTCCCCGAAACTCCTCTTCCTCCAGCCGCTCTATTACTTCACCTGAGATCTTCATGTTGAGCAGCCGCTTATACTTGGCTTTCCGTTCACCATTTAATTCGACGTGGTTTTATTGGACGCAGATTATCCTTGTCCTAAGGTTTATTCGGGCTTTTGCTATCAAAATCTATCTGTGTCATCCTATCAGGGTTTTACTTGAGACAGACGATTGGATGGTTTAGAAATTATAGTACAAAAATACTTATCCCTCAACAGATCTTGCAATTGAGGATTAAGAACAACACGAGTCTTTATCCATTTGTCTCAATGACCTTTTGCAACTCACTAACGAACTCTTCAATTGAAGGATCTTCATTCATAACTGTAGAGTAAAATGCATTTACTAAGACACGTCCCTCAACAGATAAATGCTTGCGAAATTCCAAAAACCAATCGTGACAATCAAGCCCCTCGATAGTTGCTAAGAATGCAAAAATCCTGTAATTTTACAAGTTCTTCATCAACTGGTTCAATATTTCCATCTACAGAAATTTTATTGCAGTAAAAGTCCCGAATAGCAGCTAAACGTTGCTGACCATCTAAAACTTTGTAAGCGTTCCAATAGTGCAATCGAAAGAATCCCAGAGCCAGCACCAGGATCAAGGATAGAAAGTGTCTGGCATTCATTAGGAATTTCAAATAGCCCAGCCATAAAAGCTGCAGTTTCTTTGCTTGTAAAGAACTGGCCATATTTTTTGCGCTGGCTTTTCGGCATATGGTCAATATATTCTATTGTTGCATTAATTGCAAAATCAAGCATGCTCATGATTCGTAAACTCCATAATTTCATCGATGCCGCAGTCTAAAGCCACACAAATTTTATATAGGCTTTCCATTGATACAAATTCATTTTTCCCCATCTTTGCTAAGACATTAAAGCTAATGCCCGCAGCATCCTTTAAGTCCGAGCGTTTCATCTTTTTGTCGATGAGAATTTTCCAAAGTTTATCATAAGATACCGGCATTGCTACTTCTCCATTCATGTGTGGATGAGTAATTATATCATAAAGCACACGATACCTCAAGATAGCCTCACGAAAACATGAGTTTGTTTTTAGCAGCGACTTGTTTCAATACGATTGGTGGATTGCAAAAATAAGTTCCAACCCTGAATACGGATATATTCCAAATATCAGCAGTTGTTTTTTACTATTTGAGCAGTCGGGGGGTCAGATCAATATCGTTTATGAGGATTTCCTGAGTGCCGAGAGAGGGCAGGATACCCTTCGCTCGGATGTGATGCCGAACCGTGAGGGGCATCTGTGTATCGGCACCGGGCTGCTGACCGACTTTGTGACAGCCGCCTATCTCAGGTGGAAGCGGCAGGTGGATGCGGTCCTTCTGTGGGAACGCCGAACCAAGCCTACAAGCAGAATGCCTGGGCAACTTTTCGAGGGCTGTCCAGGCTGATTTTATATTCCGTCTTCCCATACACAACGAGCGCCCGTTCTCCTGGTCCGACAGGAGAATGAGCGCTCGTTTTCCTCATTTTGCAGTTCTATTGAGAGCCTCCACGCCAGTTCAAAGCCGGCAATAAAACTGTCGAGGGAGGTCTGTTCTATGATCAAGTTCTGGGCATCAATGATTCGTAGCACCAGCTTGCGTTCCGGCTTTGCCAACGCCTCGATCAATGCTTTGTGGCACTCCTCCACTTCGTTCTCCTGTTCGTCAAGCTCCGGGCGGACATAAAAGTAATCATACAACTCTTTGAGCAGTTTGTTTTCCATCGTCATCATCTCCTTGTGACCCAAACACATACCACACCTTCCGTAGAATATCCATCAGAATTTCAGAAGATTATCCAAAATATTTGCCGTTTCCCTAAGATCTTCCGTGGATGCTTCATTGGGCTTGTTTTCTCTTTTGGCGACAGTATGGGCCAGTGGTGCATAGTTCTGCCGGGTCATTGCGGTTCTGAAGTGGCCCAGCATCCGAGAAACCTCTTTCGTGCCCATTCCATTCTGTAGCGATAGGACGGCGCAGGTGTGCCGGAGATCTGCGAACCGGATGTGATCCAGCCCGGCCTCTTTGATGATCTCATTATGCAGTCGGCGCACCATCTGGGGTGAGTAGGGCCTCTGGGTGGCCGGGTGCATGAACATGAGCGGACTTCCTGGGTGTTTAGCGTGTTCCAGGCGCAGGAGTTCAACCGCTTCTGGGGTCAGACTGACGATCCTGGTGCCGCCTTCGTACTCCACCAGCTCCCGCCGTTCCACCGAGCGTTTCTCAGTGATGGTCAGCGTCCGCTCCTTCGTGTCCAGGTCGCTCCACTTCAGGGCAATCAGTTCGCCTTGCCGAAGTCCTGCTGTCAGCGCTAGCAGGAACATGGGGAGGTGGCCCAGCCGCTCTGCCGCGTCCAGATAGTCCTCCACTTCTGCGGGCGTCAGCACATTGGCGCTGACCTTCTTTGGCTTTGGGTAGTGAAACGATCGGGCGGGGTTGTCCGCTATCAGCCCATCGCGGATCGCCTGATCCAGGCATTGCTGGAGCAGCCGATGGATGTGCCGCAAGGTATGCTCCCCCAGCCCTGGGTATTCAGGGCTTTCCGGGCGATGACCGCCAAAGCGCCTTCGATCCTCCAGGAAATCTCCCACCTGCTCCACGGTCAATTCAGAGAGCGAGATCTCCCCCAGACCTGGGAGGATGTGATTTTTGAAGATGTAGCCATGAGCTGCGTATGTGGTCGGACGGCTCTGATTCTTGTCATAGACCTCCTGCCAGTGAACGATATACTCTTTCAGCGTCATATCCCCACCTCCATGCATTGGCGCTGCAAATTCCGGAAGGCCACCCACGGCAGGCCGGCCTGTTTCAGTATCCGCTTGTGCAGATAGTAAAACTCATGGAGCTGGTACGGTGCTCCGGTCTTGGGGTTGAGGAACACATAGAAGCCGGTTTCCGGTATCCGCTCCAGAAGATGCTCGGCTCTGCTGTTGAGGGGCAGCAGGCGCTGTCCTTTGAGGATGTACCGGCAGCGGATATGAAAATCGGCCCACGACAAGGTGATAAGTTCACATTGTCGTAGGCCGCTGGAGAGTCCTGTGTAGATGAGAGGGAGTACGCCCAGTTGTTCCGCCGCGTTCAGGTACCGCTGGAGCTGCCCCAGGCGCAAGGGAGCAGTTTTATACGCTTCTGCTTGTGGTTCCCGGCAGAGCCGCACCGGATTGTAGGGAATGCGCTGGTCACGGGCCGCCTCGTCCATGCAGCGCCGCAGGAGCAGATGGACGCACCAGGCGCTTCTGGCGCTGAGCCCCTGGCTCCGCAGGCTGTCATAGAAACTGGTGACGGTGCCTTCGGTCAGCTCCGCCAGTGGGATATCCCCGATTCCGGGGAGAATGTGGCGGTAGATCAGGTTGCGGTATCCGCCCACGGTGCTGCCGCTCCATCTGCCCTGGTTCTCGCAGAACCAGCGGTCGCACCACCGGCCTACCGTGAGGTTAGTTTCTTTCTGCATATCGTCGCCTCCTTTTGGCAAACGAACAATACCACAGAAAGAAGGAAATAGCCACTACTTTATCGCCATGCGTATCCCTCTGTTGTCTTTGGTGCAGCGGCATGGTAGAATGAAATAACTTTGGGGAGACAGTCATTAATTTGTGAGGAGGTGGGCTGCGCTCAGACTACTGGCGGGAAGGGCTTTATTCTTTGTTTATGCGGCGCAATTCCTGCGCCGCTCCTCTGCGGTAATTTGCTCTGCCATTGTCCCTCAAACCGGGCGGAACATCTTTTAATACACAGAATCCAATCCCACACAAATCCCAAAAGGCGGAAGGATTCCTTGAAACAAGCAGGGCAAAAGAGTTCTAAAGAGGAACTGGCGGAGCAGCGGAAAGGGCCAAAGAGGACGGAAAAGTGTCGGCTGAAGGTTGTGCCACACATTTGGGAGCAAGATGCCGGGAGTTCGAGTCTCCCCACTCGGACCAAAAACC
>ERZ1106929.1322-NODE-1322-length-21716-cov-21.694520_pt1 | contig 21716 bp, 18 predicted proteins | sample MGYA00403662_ERZ1106929 | MGnify/ENA primary metagenome ERZ1106929 (study PRJEB35170, sample SAMEA104062442) | human gut metagenome | biome: human gut; feature: human-associated habitat; material: faeces | place: Denmark | collected 2013-02-20 ... | reverse complement strand
CCTACCGGGGGTGTTTTTTCTTTTTGGTTTCCGGCGCTTCCGCTTTCATACTAATCTGAAACGCGTCACCTGCTGATGAAGCGGTCTTCCGACCGCTGAATCGGACCTGAACCCAAGCCCCCCGCGGATCCTTCCGCGGGGGGCTTTCCTTTGTGCGGGTCCCTCCCCCGCTCCGTCCACCTCCGCTCCCAAAAGACCATCCCGAGTCCCTCAAAACCGCGCCCGAGGGGCACTTCAAGGGGCCGCGGTATTGACGATGGGGAGCCGATCCGTGATAATCATCCGATTGATCAGGAAGGCGGAGACGGCGCCCGCCGCGCCCCCCCGAAGGGAAAGCGCAGCACGGAACCCCGATCCCACGTCCGCCCATCCAACTATTCGAGAGAGAATTCAAATGGCAGAAGACACCAACTACGTCACCCTTGAAGTGGCCATCGATTCGTCCCTTTATGACAATCTGATTCATGCCGCCGCCAACCGCGGCCAGTCCGTGAGCGAGTTCGTCGAGTCCGTGCTCGACCGCGAGGTCGAACAGGCGCTGAGCGAAACGCCGGTCGAGGTCCGCGACCCGCAGGACGAGGAGTAAACCCCGCAGGGCTCTCCCAACAGACACCAACGACAGGGATTCAGGATCAGGAAGAAGGAGACAAGGCGATGACGGCCTGTGCACGAAAGAAGGTTTTGCTCATGATTCTCGACGGCTGGGGCATCGGCCGCGGCGACAGGGCCGACGTGATCGGCAGCGTCAGGCCGCAGCGCCTCGGCGAGTTTGCGGCGAAGTATCCGCACGCCGAACTGCGCACCGACGGCGAAAACGTGGGCCTGCCCGACGGCCAGATGGGCAACTCCGAAGTGGGCCACCTCAACATCGGCGCCGGCCGCGTCCTCTACCAGGATCTCGTCAAGATCAACCGCGCGGTCGCCGACGGCTCGATCGGCGACAATCCCGAGGTGAAAGCCCTCATCGACTACTGCCGCGAAAAGGGCTGCGCCCTGCACGTCATGGGCCTTCTCTCCGACGGCGGCGTGCACAGCCTCAACAGCCACATGTACGCGTTCCTGCGCCTTGCGAAGGCCGCGGGCCTCGAAAAGGTCTACGTACACGGCTTCCTTGACGGCCGCGACACCGATCCCAAGAGCGGCGAAGGCTTCGTGAAGGACATGCTCGCCGAAATGGCGAAGCCCGACACTGCAGGCGAACTCGTGAGCCTCGTTGGCCGCTACTGGGCCATGGACCGCGACAAGCGCTGGGAGCGCGTGCGCCGCGCCTACGACCTGCTCGTCAAGGGCGTGGGCAATCCCGTCGCCGACATGCCCGACGCCGTGCGCGTCTCATACCGCCAGGGCATCACCGACGAGTTCCTCGAGCCGCAGTACCTCACGGACGCTCACGGCGTTGCCGTGGGCCGCATCCGCCCGCACGACGCCGTCGTCTTCGTGAACTTCCGCAACGACCGCGCCAAGGAGCTCACGACCGTACTCACGCAGGAGGCCAGACCCGATTTCGAAATGGAGCCCTTGCCGCTCTACTTCTGCACGATGACGCCCTACGACCCGACCTACAAGGGCCTGCACGTCCTCTTCCCGAAGGAGAACGTCGTCAACACGATCGGCGAATGGGTCTCCGCCCAGGGCCTCAGGCAGCTGCGCATCGCCGAGACCGAAAAGTACGCCCACGTCACGTTCTTCCTCAACGGCGGCCGCGAAGCCCCGTATGAAGGCGAGGACCGCATCCTCGTGCCGAGTCCCTCGGTCGCGACCTACGACCTGCAGCCCCAGATGAGCGCCCCCGAGGTCACCGAAAAGCTCGTCGAGGCCATCGCCACCGAGCAGTACGACTTCATCTGCCTCAACTTCGCCAACGGCGACATGGTGGGCCACACGGGCGTCTACGACGCGATTGAAAAGGCCGTCGTCACCGTCGACGCCTGCGCGGGCGCCGTCATCGACGCCGCGCGCGCCCACGGCTACGAGGTCGTCCAGATCGCCGACCACGGCAACGCCGACAACGCCGTCAACGCCGACGGCTCGCCCAACACGGCCCACTCGCTCAACCCGGTCCCCATCCTCGTCGTCTCCGACCGCGTCGAGCGTGTTGAAAACGGCGTCCTCGCCGACGTCGCCCCGACCGTGCTCACGCTCATGGGCCAGCCGATCCCGCCCGAAATGACGGGCCGCGTCCTCGTGACGATGCGCTGATCCCGCACTGGTCCGGTTCAAGATCAAAACAGCGAGCCCCTGCAGCCTGCCTGCCGGGGCTCTTTGCATTCCGGCCTTCCTCGTCCTCAGGAGCCCTGAAGCGTTCGCCTGTATTCGCCGGGCGTCATCCCGAAGACCTGCCGGAAGGCGGAGATGAAGGCCGAGGTGTTCTGGTAGCCCGCCGTGAGCGCCGCCTCCTCAACGCTCGTCTCGCGCGCGAGCTGTCCGAGGGAGACGAGGAGCACGTGCTGCAGACGCCAGTTGCGGAAGGTGAGTCCCGTCTCGGCCTGCACCTGACGGCTGAGCGTGCGCACGCTCATGCCCGCAAACGCAGCCCAGTCCTCCATCGTCCACTCGGCCTTCTCAAAGGAGGCGAACTCCATGGCGATCGCCTGAAGGCGCGGGCTTCTCGGGAGTGGCGCAAAGTGCGGCGGCAGGCGCCTTGCGAGCCTCACCTCCTCGATCGTCGCGAGCGCGAGAAGGCGCCTTGAAGCTTCCGGGCGCCTTCTATCGAGCCCGCGGGCCGCAAAGAGCACCATCTCGACGGCCATGGGATTGAGCATCATGCGCACGACCTCGTCGGGAAAGCCCTCGAGCTGCGAGGGACCGACGTGAAAATAGACCGAGCGGCCGTCGAGCCCAAGCACGCCCGTGTGCGGGACGCCGGGCGGCACCCAGATCGCGCAGAGCGCGGGAATCGACCAGTAGCCGCTCTCGAGCTGCAGGCCCACGAGCCCGCCCACGGAGAGCGCGAGCTGCCCCGTCGGGTGCGTATGGAGCGGAAGCTGCGGCGAATCGGCGCTCACGTCGACATGTTCGTCGACGACGGCGGCGATCGACAGGACGGTCGGATCGTCGGGATTGAAGGCTGCGGGCCACTTGGTGGCGTAGGAACGTGCGGTCATGCCGGATGGAGGGGGTGGCAAGGATCGAAGGGTCGCGATTTTTCAAGGATAGGCGAGAAAAAGGGCCGCGTCTTCCGTCTGCGGGAAAACGCGGCCTCTGCGTGTGCCGCCTCACGTTGTCTGAAGCCGCCCGGAGGCAACGGTGAGCGGCTTCAGACCGTGAGACTACGGTACCTTGTACTCGAAGAGATGGCAGCGGCTGCACATGTTGACCGACTGTTCGTGGCCCTTGTGGCACTCGACGCAGTTGAGGCCGAGGCTGTGGTTCACGTGCGGGTCTGGCGACTGGGCGTTGCCGCGGGCGTGGATCTTTTCGGAGACGGCGTTGAGCGAGACGTGGCAGGCAAGGCACTTCTGCGTGTCGACTTCGGCGCCTTCGGCCGGAGTCTTCACTGCATGGCAGGCGGCGCAGTCGACCGAGCGCGCGGCATGGCGGTCGGCGAGGTGGCCGGGCTGGGCGGCCGTGGCGGCCGCGGCGATCATCGCAAGGGCGCCGGCAAGCGCCAGTTTCTTCATGTCGAACATATTTCCTTTCCTCCCGATCAAGCCTTCTTCGCACGAGCCGCGGCGTGGCGCGCGGCAAGGCGTCCGAACACCATGCAGCCGCCGAGCTGGCTGCCCGAGACGTCGGCCGCATACCAGATGCCGCCCGCTGCGGCGCCCGCAGCGTAGAGCCCCGGAATCGGACGATCCTCGGTGTTGACGACGCGCGCGTTGGCGTCGATCTTCGGGCCGCCGAAGGTGTTGGCGATGCCGCCCACGGCGGGAACGAGATAGAAGGGACCGGTCTTGAGCTCATGCGGATGCTCATTGAGGTACGGCGGCACCAGCTCGGCGGTCTTCCCTTCGCGCACGGCCTTGTTGTACTCGGCAACCGTCTCCATGACGGCCTCGACCGGCAGGCCCGCCTGCTTGACGGCCTCCTCGATCGTCTTGCCCGAGGCCACCTTGAGGCCGAGCTTCTCGAAGCGCGTGAGCGTGTTCGAGAGGATGTTGTTGTTCGCGTCGGCGTCCTGACCGATGAGCAGGTAGCTCATGTTGTTCTTCGTCAGGCTGGCGATGCCCACGGCCTTCTCGATCTGGCCGAGGTGCTCCTGCACGAAGCGCCTGCCGTCCGTGTTGATCTGGATGCCGTAGCCCGCATGCATGAGCGGCGAAGGGTTGCAGTGACCCACGGGCGAAATCGGACCCGCATAGAACTGGTCCATGTTCACCATCCTGGCCATGACCTGTTCGGCCATGCGGATGTTTTCACCGGTCGCCCAGGGCGCGCCGCGCACAACCATGCGGGAGGCCCACGGGCCGATGTACTGGCCGACCATGGCGTTGTTGCCGGCAAAGCCGCCGGTGGCGAGAATCACGCCGCCTTTGGTCATCAGTTCGACGCGGCGGTGCTTTTCAATGCAGGAGACGCCGAGCACGTTGAAGCACTCGTCGGTCACGAGCTCGACCGCCTTCGTGTTGTAGCGAACGGGCACGCCCGCCTTCTCAAGCGCCTCGAGCATCACCTTCACCATGTGGGCGCCGCCCGTGAGGCCGTTGACTGCAGGCACGATGTGGCAGCGCATGCGTTCGGGCGCGTGCTGCTTCCAGATCTTGTACGTCATGCCGTGGTCGCCGAGCCAGTCGACGCTTTCGCCCGCAATCTCGGCATAGGCGCGGATGAGGGCAGGATCGGAACGACCGCCCGAAACCTCCATCATCTCCTTGAAGTAGAGTTCCTTGGAATCGTCGTCGTCCTTGTCCTGATAGCGCGTTTTCGTCGCGGCGATCCAGCCGGAGCTGTAGGCGGACGTGCAATCGGGACGGCCCATCTTCTCGATGAGAAGAACCTTGGCGCCCTTTTCCTTGGCTTCGAGCGCGGCGCAGAGGCCCGCGAAGCCCGCGCCCACCACGACGACGTCCCACTCCTCGCGGGCGATCTTCGACTTGGGCTCGACTGCGGCGGAGGCCGGGAGCGAGACGCCTGCGGCAGCGGCGGCACCCGTGCACATGAGGCCGGTCTTGAGCAGATTGCGGCGTGCAGCTTGCATGATTTCTCTCCTTTTGTCTTGAGCGGCGCCGGACCGGTCACGTCCGACGTCCTTTTCATGCTACGACGGAACACTTCGGCGCACTAACCTCAGGAAGGACATTCGATGCGCTTTTTCGGCCATCGGGCGGCCTCCCGGGGCGCCCCTGAAGGAAAACCTCAGGCCTGCGGCCCTGCGCCGGGCGCGGTAATATTGAGAATTCATCCAACCAACCCATCCGCTTCACATTGGAGACCAGCATGGCACTCAACGTCGTCGAGATCTGGCGCGACCTGCACAAGACGCCCGAACTCGGTTTTGAAGAAAACAAGACCTCCGCCTACCTTGCCGAGGCCCTCGAAAAGCTCGGCTACGCCGTCACGCGCGGCGTCGGGAAGACGGGCGTCATGGGCGTCATCAGGGGCGCCGAGCACGGCCCCGTCCTGATGCTTCGAGCCGACATGGACGCCCTGCCCTTCAGGAACGATGACGGCTCGATCGAGGCCGTCCACGCCTGCGGCCACGACAGCCACTGCGCGATGGTGCTCGCCGCCGCCTCCGAGCTCGCGGGCCGCGTGCGCCGCGGCACCCTCAAGATCCTCTTCCAGCCGGGCGAGGAGACGCTCCACGGCGCGCTCGAGGTCCTGAAGTCCGGCGCCGTCGACGACGTCGACATCGCCCTGGGCTGCCACGTGCGTCCGATCCAGGACATCCCGACGGGCACCTGCGCCGCCGCCGTTCGCCACACCTCGAGCACCTTCGCCGACATCGTGATCCACGGCCGCACGGCCCACGCCTCGCGCCCGCACCTCGGCGTCAACTGCGCCGAAGTGGCCGCCGCCGTCACGCAGGCCGTCGCCGCCATCAAGGGCGACCCCGCCAAGGTGTGGTCCTGCAAGGTGACGAGCATCCAGGCCTGCGCCGCTGCCGTCAACATCATCCCCGACACCGCAACCCTCAAGCTCGACATCCGCGCCCAGACGAACGAACTCATGGACGAACTCCTCGAGAAGGTCCGCATGGCCGCCGCGGGCACCGCCGCTGCCTACGGCGCAACCGCCGAAGTCATCCTCCCCGGCGTCGTCATCCCGGCCGCCGTCTACGACGAGGACCTCGTCGCCGAACTCGCCGGCACGATCCGCGAGGTCCTCGGCGACGAATGCCTCGCCCGCGACTGCGGCGGTGGCGGCGAGGACTTCCACTTCTTCAAGAAGGAACGCCCGCACATCCGCGCCGCCTACTTCGGCGTGGGCGCAGGCTGCACGCCCGGCCTCCACGCCCGCAACATGACCTTCGACGAAACCCAGCTCGACATGGGCGTCAGGGTCCTCACCGCAGCCGCCCTCAAGCACGTCGGCTGACGCATCACAAAGCCGCATCGCTCCCCTGCGGGGCCCTCCTCCACACGGACGGCCCCGCCTTCATTTCTTAAGCAGCGCCAAAACGCCCGCCGCACGAGCCATCTTCAAAGCACGGGATTGAGACCCCGATCGAGTGCAGGCACCCGGGCGCAATCACATGAAATCCAAGTACTTCCGCCCATAAAGCTTTGACTTTCGTCAAACTCCATGTTCGAATTTGAGAACATCTGTTTCAGGTCTGCTAGGGTATTTCCTGTTACGCCCCTGCAGACAAATGCGGCGGGCATTGAAGAACACCACTGGAGCAGGAAAATGCCGGAATGCAGAATTGAGGCGCTGGCCCTCGCAAGGCAGCCATTGAACGAGATTGAAGCCATGCTTGCGCTCACGTCCGTCACCTCCGCCTCCTCCTCCACATCCTCCTCTACATCCACGCGCGGCTCCCTCTAAGCCCGCGCGTGCGATATCAGGCGCCGTTGCGGCCTCCCCGGCCGTGAACGTCCGCCGCTCCTTCCCCAACACCCCCTTTGACAATCCGACCGGCCGATTTTGCATTTCGGCGCACTGAAGGCTCAAGGCCCCACTGCACCCGAAATCCGTCAAAAGAGCCGGGAAACCCCGCCGGAAGACCGTCCGCACCCATGGACGGGGCCTTTCGCCCCACAGGAAAAACTAGGAGACTCAACATGGATCTCATCAAGAACTGGAAGCTTCATCTGCTGGCCCTCATCGTCGTGATCGTGGCCGAATCGATCGGCATGCACCGCTTCGGCCTCGTCGTGCTGCTGCCGCTGCTCTACGCGCTGGTGCTGGGCGGCATCCTCTCCTTCCCGAAGTTCGGGATCCTGAAGTTCTCCGAAATGGACCGCGCCGCGAAGTTCATGCCGATCGCCATGCTGGTCCTCCTGACGAAGATCGGCCTGGGCATCGGACCGAACCTCGAGAGGCTCCTCAATTCCGGCTGGGCCCTGATCATGCAGGAGTTCGGCCACTTCTTCGGCACGCTGATCTTCGGCCTGCCCGTCGCGTTGCTCCTCGGCATGAAGCGCGAGGCCATCGGCGCGTGCTACTCGATCGACCGCGAGCCCAACGTCGCCATCATCGGCGAGAAGTACGGCCTTGACAGCCCCGAGGGCCGCGGCGTGATGGGCATGTACATCTGCGGCACCGTCTTCGGCGCGCTCTGGATCTCGATCCTCGCGGGCGTGGTCGCGGGCCTCGACATCTTCCATCCGCACTCCCTCGCCATGGGCGCGGGCATCGGCTCGGCCTCGATGATGGCCGCCGGCACGGGCTCGATCATCGCCGCCTACCCCGAGGCCGCCGAAACCGTCGGCGCCTACGCGGCCGCCGCCAACCTTATGACCTCGGTGCTCGGCATCTACTTCGCGCTCTTCATCTCGCTGCCCGTCACGGTCAAGATCTACGAACTCGTAACCGGCGACAAGCGCGCCGCCTGAGAGACCTGAACACACCGCACCGAACCCCCGTCACAAGGAAAGTACATCATGAACGCCATTGCCGCCCATCTTGAAAAGCTCAAGGACTACATCTTCATCCTGCTCGTCACCGGCCTCTACACCGTCGTCGCCAACACCTTCGGCTACAACGGCGACCTCGCCCAAGGCGCCGTGGGCATCCTCGTCATCGTCGCGATCGCCTTCTTCGGCGTCGTGATCCAGATGCTGCCCGGCTTCAACAAGCTCCCCGTCGTCTTCTGGGTCTCGCTCACCGCCGTCATCGTCTCGATCCCGAGCTTCCCCGGCGGCGTCTGGATCGTCGAGCAGACCAAGCACATCAACTTCCTCGCCACGACGACCCCGATCCTCGCCTACGGCGGCCTGTGCCTGGGCAAGGACCTCGAGGCCTTCAAGCGACTCTCCTGGCGCATCGTCCCCGTCGCCATGGCCGTCGCCTCGGGCAGCTTCCTCTGCGCCACCGCGCTCGCCGAGCTGATGCTGCACCTCGAGGGCATCTTCTGATCCTCGTTCCGACAACCGTTCTACAATGACCGAATGCCCGCCGCCCCTGCGGGGGCGGGCGCACCCGGTCCCGTCAATCACCAGATATAGAAAGGAGCGGACCGCAGGCGCCGCCATCCGGCGCCGGAAACGGTCCCCTGTACAGATCATGGACAAAGCCGCCATCAAGCAGAAAGTCTGCGAAGCCATCGCCGCGCACCGCGCCGACATCGAGGCGATTTCCGAAGCCATCCTCGCCGAGCCCGAACTCGGCTTCAAGGAGGTGAAGACCTCCCGCAAGGTGCAGGAGGCGCTCGAGAGACTCGGCATCGAATTCACGGCCGGCCACGGCATCACGGGCGTCAAGGCCCGCATGAAGGGCAGGAACTCGAAGCGCACCGTCGCGATGCTCGCCGAGCTCGACGCCATCGTCTGCCGCAACCACAGGAACGCCGACCCCGTCACGGGCGCCGCCCACTGCTGCGGCCACAACATCCAGATCGCCAACATGATCGCCGTGGCCTGCGGCCTGCGCGACGTCATGCCCGAACTCGACGGCGACGTCGTCCTCTTCGCGGTCCCCGCCGAAGAGTACGTCGAGATCGACTGGCGCAGCGCCCAGCGCGACGAGGGCCGCCTCAAGTACCTCGGCGGCAAGCAGCAGCTCATCGCCGAAGGCGCCTTCGAGGACATCGACATGGCCATGCAGATGCACGTGGCCTCGGGCGACGAATTCAACCTCGGCGCCTCGAGCAACGGCTTCATCGGCAAGCTCATCGAATACCACGGCTGTCCCGCCCACGCCGCCTTCGCGCCTGAAGAAGGCATCAACGCCCTCAACGCCGCCATGATGGGCGTCATGGGCGTCAACGCCATCCGCGAAACCTTCCGCGACCAGGACCACGTGCGCTTCCACCCGATCATCAACGCGGGCGGCGACCTCGTCAACGTGATCCCCGACTACGTCAAGATGGAAAGCTACGTGCGCGCCTCCAACATCGACGCCATGGCCCGCTACAACAAGGCCGTCGACCGCGCCCTCAGGGCGGGCGGCGACGCCATCGGCGCGAAGTGCGAGATCAGGAACCTGCCGGGCTACCTCCCGCTCGCCCCCGACGACGCCTTCCGCGAAGTCCTGCGTGACAACGCCGTCGAACTCTTCGGCAAGGAGAAGGTCACGCTCGGCGAACACAGCTCGGGCTCGACCGACATGGGCGACGTCTCGCTCCTCATGCCCGTCATCCACCCCTGGGTCGGTTGCGTCGACGGCGTTCTCCACGGCGCCGACTACGAGCTGCGCGACCGCGAGGCCGCCTTCACCCGCATCCCGCAGGCCCTCGCCCTCACGATCGTCGACCTGCTCGCCGACGGCGCGCAGAAGGCCGACGAGATCTGCACCGCCTTCAAGCCCCGGCTTGACCGCGAATCCTACGTGGCCTTCATGGACGACATCAGGTAAGGCCTCATCCACACATTGATTCCTGTCCCATGCGGTCCGGCAAAGGCCGCGGGGGTTTCGGGACGGCGTTGCAGCAGAGCGCCGTCCCCTTTTTTTCCTCATCTCCCCATCACGCCCCTCCTTTTCCCTCTCCCGCAAGCCGACTTCCCCTCCCGCCCTCCTCCGAACCCCCGCCACTCACGGAATGAATACCACTTCGATCTCACTTCCAAAGCTCGCAAAACCGTTACAAAAGCGCGGAGGAGACGAGGATTGTGCCGAGCGCACACGCGGCGAGTGATTTGCACATGTCTTTTCTCCTTTGCATGCCATGTGCCGCCCGCGTTCGGCGAACGGGTTCCGGACGACACATTCGTTCACCATGCGCGCCGGCGGGGCCGATCCTTCACTCATCGGCTCCGCTTGAGATGACCGCCTCGCCCACATCGGGCTATCTCGGCCGCCTTGACCCCGCGACGCCCGTGACGGTCATCGAGAAGAAGGGCGACAAGGTGAAGGTCCGCGTTTCGGGCCGGGCGCTCAAGGACTATCCGTCGCAGATCTTCAGGGATGCCGGCCTTCGCATCCAGTACGCCGCCTTCGACGAGGACGGCACCGTGAAGCTTTCGGGCGCCGAAAAGTCCGTTCAGGGCAACGCCTGGCAGGCCGCGAGCGCAGAAGGCTGGGTGCCCCCCGCCGGGCTCACTCAGGATCTCGACGGACTCTGGAAGCAGGCCGAGGTGCGTCAAGCCGACGCCTGCTCCACCTGCCACGGCGCGCCCAAAGCCTCCGCCCACACCGCCAACGAATGGGCGGGCCAGCTGCCCAAGCGCGGCGGCCGCACCGGCCACTCGAGCGCGGGCGCCAACGAACTGATGTTCAAGTGGATGCAGGCGCACGCCAAGCCCATGTAACACGTCCCCGCCGCTCATGCGGCCTCTCCCAAGCACCCGTCCGGCATGAACGGCGTGCGTACGCTCAAGGGCGGCCGCATCAAACGCATAGAGCCCTTCAAGCGCGACCTCGCGCCGTCGCTCCGGCTGCAGGCCTTTGCCCAGCAGCCCTACAACCACGCCCGCATCCGCCATCCGATGGTTCGCAAGAGCTGGCTTGAAAAGGGCCACCGCGCAGGCGGCGAAGGCCGCGAGTCCGATCCGTTCGTGCGAGTCTCTTGGGAAAAGGCCGCGAAGCTCGTCGCGGGCGAACTCAAGCGCGTTCGCGAGACCTACGATCCCGGCGCCATCTGGGGCGGTTCCTACGGCTGGATGAGAACGAGCTCCGTGGGCAACGCCCGAAACCTCCTGCAGCGCGTCCTCAACCTCAACGGCGGCTACACGACCTATACGGGCGACTACTCCACGGGCTGCGCCCAAGTGGTGCTGCCCTACGTCATCGGCTCCAACGGCGTCTACGAACAGGTGACGTCCTGGGAGCTCATCAACGAGAAGACCGAACTCGTCGTCCTCTGGGGCGCCGATCCGACGATCACGAGCGACATCGACCGGTGCACGACGATTCATGAGAACGCGGGCGGCCTGCGAGCCCTTAAGGCCCGCGGCGTCAAGGTCGTGGCGATCAACCCGCTCAAGCCCGACACGGCCGAATGCTTCGGCGACAAGGCGCAGGGGATCGCGCCGCGTCCGACCGACGTCGCGATGATGCTCGGCAGGACCTCCCGCGCATGCGCGTCTGGGAGCAGCCCGAAATAGTGCGTGAGGACGACTGACGTCCGAGACCGGCCCGGTCCTGAACCCGCGGCCGGCTGATCCCGACGGATCCCGAGAGGGTCCGCAGGCTTGCGTCTGCGGGCCCTCTCTCGTCTTTCGCCCTCACATTCCGCCCTCTTCCCGCACGCACCTCTGCGCCGCACTCTTCGCCCCGCACCCCGCAAAAAACCTGAATCGACATACTCGAAAACCCAAGCATTTCCAGTTTTTCTTAATACTCCTGCAGAACTTTGCGGCGCCTTCGGTTTTCGACTTGACGCAAATCAAGATTTTGACCTCCCCCGCGCCTAGACTCGATTCATCGGAAGGCGGCATGAACCGCCTCTCGTCACAACAACACTCAAAAGGAGAAGACATCATGATGACGAAGAAGGCACTCGGCCTGATGATCGGCGCGCTTCTAAGCGGCGCCCTCATCGGTGGCGAAGCGGCGGCGGGCCAGGCGCTCGCGGACTTTCACTCGAAGATGGGCGGCTGCGCCTCGTGCCACGGCACGAACGCGGTGACGGCGGCGTCCGTCCCCGACGACGAGCGTGCGCTCAACGCGCAGTGCCAGACCTGCCACGGCTCCTACAAGGACATCAGGAAGACGGGCACGGAAATCGATCCGCACCACTCGCATCTCGGCGACATCAACTGCACGAGCTGCCACACCGCGCACGCCCGTCCGAAGCTCGTCTGCAACGACTGCCACACCTTCCCGAACAAGATGCCGTTCGCCGATGCGCCCGAAGCCGCACCGAAGGTCTCCCCCGACGAAGCGGCCATCGAGGCGGCAATGAAGGCCGAGCCGCGCGAATCCTATGACGTCGTGGTGATCGGCGCTGGCAGCGCGGGCTTCAACGCAGCGATCGCCGCCAAGCGTGCGGGCGCCTCCGTTCTCCTTCTCGAAAAGCACAGCTTCTCGGGCGGCAACTCCATGCTCGCCGCGGGCGGCTACAACGCCGTCGGGACGAAGCAGCAGAAGGCCAAGGGCATCAACGACACGGTCGAGGCCTATGTCGAGGACACGCTCAAGGGCGGCCGCGGCAAGAACGACCGCGCTCTCGTTGAAATCCTCGCCAAGGAAAGCGCCGCAGGCGTCGAATGGCTCGAAGGCATGGGCGCGGACCTCTCCGAAGTGAAGCGCTCGGGCGGCGCCCGCGTCGACCGCACGCATCGTCCGACGGGCGGCGAGACGGTCGGTCCCCACATCGTCAAGACTCTGCGCGCTCAGGCCGAGAAGGACGGCGTGCCCGCACGCCTCAACTCCCGCGCCGTCAGGCTCATTGTTGACGAAAACCACACCGTCAGGGGCGTCGTGGTCGAAGGCAAGCACAGCGGCCTCTACCGCGTCAACGCCAAAGCGGTCGTGCTCGCTGCTGGCGGCTACGGCCAGAACAAGGAGATGGTGGCCTTCTATCGTCCGACCTTCAAGGGCATGACGAGCTCGAACAACGTCACGAGCACCGGCGACGGCGTGCGCATGGCACTTGAAGCCGGCGCGAGCATGACCGACATCGACTGGATCCAGGCCCACCCGACCGTCGGCAAGGGTAGCCGCATTCTCATCAGTGAAACGGTCCGCGGCGTCGGCGCCGTCATGGTCAACGAAACGGGCGCGCGCTTCGTCAACGAACTCACGACCCGCGACCGCGCTTCCGACGCGATCCTCAAGCAGCCCGGCCGCCACGCCTGGCTCGTCTTCGACGCCGATCTCTACGCCAAGGCCAAGATGGTCCGCGGCTACGACCACCTCGGCATGCTGAAGAAGGCCGACACGATCGAAGGGCTTGCCGAGGCTGCCGGCATGGATCCGAAGGTCCTTGAAAAGACGCTCGCCGACTACAACGCGTACCGCGCCAAGGGCCATGACGACGCGTTCGGGCGTCCCGACATGCCGCTCGCCGTCGCGAAGGCGCCCTTCTACGCCGTCGAAGTTGCGCCCGGCATCCATCACACGATGGGCGGCGTGGCCGTCACGACCGAAAGCGAGGTCCTCGACATCCAGTCCCGTCCGATGCCCGGCCTCTATGCCGCAGGTGAAGTGACGGGCGGCGTGCACGGCTTCAACCGCCTCGGCGGCAACGCCGTCGCCGACACCGTGGTCTTTGGCCGCCGTGCAGGCGAACACGCTGCGAAGTACGCGCTCGAACAGAAGTGAGCGCAGCCGCCTCAACATAAAAGGCAGGACGGCATTTCCTGCAGGCGTCTGAGGGAGACGCCCGCAGGATGAAAATGAAGGCGCCGTCTGCGGCTTGTGCGTCCGCAGGCGGCGCCTTCGTCGTCACCAAAGATAAAAAGAACCCCGGACCGCGAACGGACCGGGGCAGCAAAGCCGGCTGCAGACCGGGGCAACCGGCACAGGGAACGATTTTCAGAATGGGTTTCGAGGCCTGTGCGCGCCCAAGCGATTGGAGGCGTACCCGAAGGCGCGCGCAGGCTTCGAGAGGATCATCCGCAGAGAGGCACGCAGCGCTTCTTGAGAACGGGAAGCAGAGCGGCAACAAGGACGCCGAAGGCGGCCAGAATCATGGACAACATGGAAATTCGGAGTGCTTTTGCACGAGGTTGCAGGATGGAACGCGTCCGCGCACCTGGGCGGGCTCGAGGACGAAGGCGTCATCAGCAGGCGCGAGGGCTCGGGCACGTACATGAGGACATACAAGGGCACCGGCAACAGGAATCCCTTCCACATCATTTCGGGCCTTGACGGCAGGCCGCGCGGCACGCGCAAGGAGCTCGTCTCGATCTCGACCGTCGCCGCGCCCGACTTCGTGGCCGATGCCCTGGGTTTGCCGAGAAAGGCGCCCGTCATCCTCATGGAGCGCTTTGCGGGCCTCACGTCCGAGCGCTTCACGAAGGGATTTCTTGAGGACGACACGCTCTACAAGTTCTACGACCGCGAGTTCGGCATTGTCATCATCCGCCAGAAATGCAAGGTCCGCTTCGAGCGCGTGGCGGCGGATGCGGCCCGCAGCCTCGACCTGCCCGAGGGGCTCGAGATGCTGCGCACGGACCGCGTCTCCTACGACATCACGAAGGAACCCGTCGAGTACCGCATCAACCGCGGCCCCGTCGAGCGCACGCTCGTCTCCTTCGACGTCGTGATCTAGCAGCGGGAGCCGACGGCGCCCCCGCCCAAGGGAAAACCCGATTCTCGTATCGCTTCCGTTGGCGTAAAATGCGCGCCTTTCCCAAGGCATCAGGACAGAACCTCACCGATCGGGTTTTCTTGCAATGGACTGGCTGGCTCATCTGCTCACGGACGTCTCCTCCGTCCCTCACATCATTCTCGTTTACTCGCTTGTGATCGCCGTAGGCGCGCTGCTCGGGCGCATCCGGCTCTTCGGCGTCTCACTTGGCGTCACCTTCGTGCTCTTCGCGGCCATTGCCGCGGGGCACTTCGGCTTCACCGTGAATCCCGCCGTGCTCTACTTCCTGCGCGACTTCGGGCTCACCGTCTTCATCTACTTCATCGGCCTTCAGGTGGGCCCCTCGTTCTTTTCGTCCTTCAAGAGCGGCGGCATGGTACTCAACCTCCTCACCGTCCTGCAGGTGCTCCTTGGCGTCGCCGTGACGATCGTGCTCTACATCCTCTTCAGGGACACGCTGTCGTTGCCGCAGATGCTCGGCGTCCACTATGGCGCCGTCACGAACACGCCCGGTCTCGGCGCCACTCAGGAAACGCTCGAGCTCTTCAAGTACACGGGTGAGAACATCGCCGTCGCCTACGCATGCGCCTATCCGCTCGGCGTCATCGGCACGATCGGCTCCGCGATCCTCATCCGCTTTATCTTCCGGATCAAGCTTGCCGAAGAGGACAAGGCGTGGGACGCCGAAGAGCGGGCCCACCATCAGGAACCCGTCTTCTTCCACGTCGAGGTCAGCAACCGGGCGCTCGAAGGCCGCACGATCGAACAGGTGAGGAACTTCATCAGCCGCGGCTTCATCGCCTCCCGAATCCTCTCGGGCAGCAGCATCTCGAGTCCCAACGGCTCGACCGTCCTGCACATGGACGACTGCCTGCGCATCGTGAGCCAGCCCGACGTCAAGGAGGCGATCGTCGCCTTCTTCGGACGCGAGCGCACCGACATCGACGTCGCCGAGGAGAAGTCTCCGCTCGTCGTGCGCACGCTCATGGTCACGCGCGAATCCGTCAACGGCATGCGCATCGAGGATCTCGCACTCAACCGTCTGGACGGCGTCAACATTACCCGCGTCTTCCGCGCGGGCATGACGCTCTTTCCGTCCGCGAAGCTCCACCTTCAGGTGGGCGACCAGGTCTACTGCGTGGGTCCCGAGACGGCCGTCGCGCGCATGGAGGCCAAGCTTGGCAACCAGGTGAAGAAGCTCGACCATCCGAACATCATCACGATCTTCATCGGGCTTCTGCTCGGCGTCATCGTCGGCAGCGTGCCGTTTGCCGTGCCCGGCCTGCCCGTCCCGCTCAAGCTCGGCCTCGCGGGCGGTCCGCTCATCGTCGCCATCCTGCTCGGCCGCTTCGGTCCGACCATGCGGCTCGTCACCTTCACGACGCCGTCAGCCAACATGATGATGCGCGAGACCGGCATCTGTCTCTTCCTCGCCTCCGTGGGTCTAGCCGCAGGCGACGGCTTCGTCGCCGCCATGACCGACGGCAACGGGCCGCTCTACATGGCGCTCGGCGTCCTCATCACCGTAATCCCGCTTCTCATCGTGGGCGTGATCGCAAGGCGCTTCCTGCACATCAACTACCACAGCATCGTGGGCCTGATGGCGGGCGCCACCACCGATCCTCCCGCCCTCGCCTACGCGGGCACGCTCTCCGAGCGCAACTCCTCGGCCGTTGCCTACTCGACCGTCTACCCGCTCGCCATGTTCCTGAGGATCCTGATGGGGCAGCTCATCCTCGTCATCCTCTGGCCGTTCCTCTGAAAGAGGCGAAGGTCACACTGAAAGCCAGTCGCAGACAAACCGAAGGCCGCCGCCGGAAGCGCTCCGACGGCGGCCTTTCAGGTGTACGATGAATGCCTGCGGCACGTCCGCACCCGACGTCTTCATCCCGAACCGACAGCAGCCCATGAGAATCACGCTCCGACAGCTCTCCGTCTTCCGAAGTCTCTACGAGACGCACCGCGTCTCGGCCTCCGCCGCACGCCTGCACCTGTCGCCATCGGCCGTGAGCCAGTCGCTCAAGGAGCTCGAGAGCGCTCTTGGAGCCCGCCTCTTCGTTCGCGAGAGCAAGGGCCTCACGCCCACGCCCGCCGCACTCACGCTCCTGCCCTACGCCACGCTTCTCGTCGACAAGACCGACGAAGTGGAGGCGCTCTTTGCTGAAGCTGGCGAAGGCCGTGCGGGCACGCTAGCCGTCGGCGCCAACAGGCGCTTCGGCATCTACGTGCTCTCGAGGCGCCTCATGCACATGAAGCGCAGGATGCCCGCCATCGAGACAAGCCTCATGATCGAGGACAACGACGTCGTCGAGGACGCGGTCGCTGGCCACCTGATCGACGTCGGCTTCATCAGCGGACGCCCCACGAATCCTGACCTCGACGGCTTTCCGTGCTTCGAGGACCGCTTCGCCTTCGTGGTCGGCCTCGGCAGTCCGCTGATGTCCGCCTACGTCACCGCCCGCGAACTTTCCGACGCCACCTGGGTGCTCGAGCGCGAGCAGCGCACGCAGCGCGACGTCCTCGCGCACCTCGAGGCCAGAGGCATCCGCATCCGCCACTCCGTCACGATGGACACCATGGGCGCCGTTAAGCGCGCGGCGGGCACGGGACTCGGCGTCGCACTCCTTCCCTACCTTTCGGTGCGCGAGGAGATCCTCAGGGGAGACCTCGTCGAAATCATGAAGCCCGCCTCCACCGAGCTTGCGGACAGCCAAAAGATCTGGGCCGTCTGGCGCAGGGATGCCGAAGGCGCGCTTCGCAGCGCCTTTTTCCAGGCCTGCAGCATCGAACCGATCGCCTGACGGCAGGCCGGGAAGGACACGGACAAAAACGGCCGCCCGGAAGATCCGAAGCGGCCGTTTTCCTCGAGCTGAAATGCGATCCCCGAGCGTCAGGGTTCGTCAGTGCCCGTCGTGCTGGTGTGCCTTGCGCGTCAGCAGGTCGATCCAGCACATCACGAGAGCTGAGAGAACGAAGGTCAAATGGACGATCACGTACCAGAGCAGCTTGTCGTTCTCGATCGTGCTGATGTTCATGAAGATCCTCAGAAGGTGGATCGAGGAGATCGCCACGATGCTCGCCGCCACCTTGTTCTTGAGGCTGCCTGCGTCCATCTTGCCGAGCCAGCCGAGGCGCTCCGAATCCTTTTCGTCAAGGTCGAGCCTGGAGACGAAGTTCTCGTAGGAAGAGTACATGACCATCACGATCAGGCCGCCCACAAGGCCCATGTCGACCATCGAGAGAAGCGAGAGGATGAGATCGGACTCAGAGAGCTCGAAGACGTGGGGCAGCACGTGCCAGACCTCCTGAAAGAACTTGAGCGCAAGTGCCAGAAGCGCAAGCGAAAGGCCGAGAAAGAGCGGCGCAAGAATCCAGCGCGCGCTGTAAAAGAGTTTTTCGAAAAGCGATTCCATGGGTCGTCCCGTATGAACGAAGTCTGAAAAAAGCTATCGACATACATGAGCCGATAGCACGAGGTCCGCAGATTCTACAACATGCAGCCTTCTTCGTGCGTCCACCCCGGGATAACTGCATGCCGAAGAGCAAGAAGCTGTTCGATCACACATGCGATGCAGACACCCGAAAACAGTCCCGGGCATCGCTTTGAAGAGCGTGCGTCAAAAGCAAGACGACCGCCGAACCGGAATCCGACAGCCGTCATTTTCAATTTGCATTCAAGCCCGTCCGCCCGCCTTCGGTCGCCTTCAAAAAAAGGCGCCGCATCGCGTGATGCAGCGCCTCGAGGCTTTGGATGGGTGCCGTCCGGACGAATTCCGTAAATCGAGCCGATGGTAAGAAGGCTTCGTGCTGAACCGTGAAAGTACGAGCGTGGAAGTGAGTCGTGAAAGTGCAGTTCTGACCGGCGGCTTCCGGCCGATCCGGCCTGACAGCGGCGGCTCCGCCTTCACGAGGCTTCGCCGGACGGCATGATCGTTAGAGTAGCTCGGTCTCCCAGTTCGCCTGCTGGATGCGGGCGTCGATCGCGTTGATGCGAAGCGCGAGCGCGTCGAGCTCTGCATGGCGGCGGGCGGTGCTGAAGGTCGTCACCGACCTGACCGAGCCGGGACCGCCGTGGCGGTCGTAGGACGGGGCGGCGGCCCGGAGGGCGCTTTGGAGCACGCGCAGGCGTCTCCAGGAGACGTCGCGTTCGGCGATCCAGTCGGCGAGGATGCGGCCCTCGACAACGGTTTCGACGTTGGTGCGGGAGATCCTTGAGACGATCTCGACAAGCGCCGCGGCGGCCTTCTCGAGCATGGCATAGAGCGCGTCAGGTGACTCGTCTGGCTCAACCCCCTCCTGAACGCGGGCCGAGGCGTGGAGCCTCTCCTCAAGACGCGTGAGGCGCGCCTCGAGCTCCTTGCGGGCGTTGAGTGCTTCGGCAAGCTTCATCATGTTCTCCTCAGCAGAGCTCGGTCGCCCAGTTGGCGGCCTGAATGCGGGCGTCGATGCCGCGGATGCGGGCGGCGAGCGCGTCGGCCTCGTGCTTGCGGGCGACAACGTCGATGACGGGCACGACGCGGACATCATCCGCGCTGCGGCGCTCGATGCGCTCGGACGCCCTGTCGGCGACGCCCGACAGGATGTTGAAGCGGCGCACGGAGACGTCGCGATCGGCGATCCAGTCCGCAAGCGGACGACCGTCGACCACAGTCTCCCTGTTCGTGCGGGCGATGCGCACCATCAGGGTGCGGAGCTCCTCGGCGGTTGAGTCGAGGAGCGCGAAGAGCCTTTCGGGATCCTCGCTCACGGCGTCGCCCTCCTGAATGCGGGCGTTGGCCCTGAGGCGGCCCTCGATCGAGGAGAGCCGCGCGTCTAGCGCCTTGCGCTCAGCGAGCGCTTCTGCAAGCCTCATACTATGTCTCCCAACCTGCGGCGCGGCTCAGAGCGTGATCTGCATGGTCTTGAGACCGGGGATCATGCTGCTTTCGGCGTAGCGGACCGCCTGGGCCTTCTCGGGATGGAGACCGAGGATCTGACCGTCGCGCAGACCCTTGCCCGTCTTGAGCGTGTAGGAAGCAACCGTGTAGAGGAATTCCTGGATCACCTCGGGCTTTTCGGCGGTCGGACTGATCTCGAGCTCGTTGTGACCGAGGAAGCTCATGCCCATGGTGAAGGCGACGAAGTTGGTCTCGTCGGCCTTCGCGATCGCGAAGGTGACGAGATTAAAGAGCGGAAGTTCGCCGCCCTTCATGACGGTGGCGCCCTCACGGTAGCCATCCGTGCCGAGAATCGTGGAGCCCGTGTCGATGGCAAGGGCCGAAGGCTGGTTGCAGAGCGAGGAAACCACCTTGACGAGCACCTGGGCGGCCTCGACAAGGGAGGCGCTCTTCGGAATCGCAGCAACGGCGAGGTGGGCGCGGTGCAGTTGGGCCATGGCGCCCGCCTGCGGCCAGAGCGGATTCATGGCGGCGTGCATGCGGGCCATCTCGGCGGGAAGCGGTTCCTCGAAGAGCTTCACGGCGATGACGGCGCCCTCGGCCTCGAACACGAGGGACTCGGAGGCGTCGGCGGGCAAGTCCTTCTCAGGCACCGTGATCTCCCATTCCTGGGCAAGGGTCGTGGCGAGAAGCTTCGGATCCCATTCGGCACCGGACAGCAGGACGGAGGCCTCAACGGGCGTGATCTGGACTTCGGATTCGGAGGCGTTGGTTTCTTCGGTCATGATGAACTTCGTGTTTGTCTCAAAGGGATGTGCGGCTTCGAGCAGCGCTCTCCTCGGGCGCCGGACCGCATGGATCAGGCATTATAGCCCGCCGGTCCGCTGCGCTTTCCCTCCCGCGTTCCTCAGGACCGTGATGCCGGGCGAGGACGACCGCATCCCGTACGCCGTGGTCTGCAGGCACTCGCCGCTCTGGGTGACCGAGGACCTCGAGCCGCACGGGAAGGAGCCCGGCATGCTCGTCGAAAAGGAACTCAGGTTCTGAAGACGGACGTTCCGAAGACGGCCGCCTCAAGGAAGACGTCCCCGCCGCTTCTCATCTTGCAGCGAACCTCGCCGACACCGCCGCCTTCGTCTCTCTGGTGAACTGCAGCGACTCGCGGATCTTCCTCACGGTCCTTCGAAGCGTGACGTCATCAAGACGCCCTTCTGCACGCCAGGACTCGATGCGCGAGCAGACGGCCTCAAGGTCCGCCGTCGCGAGCATGGAGAGGCACCAGGCAAGCGACATCGAAAGATAGTAGTCGCCCGAGGCGGCAAGCGCGAGCGCCCTGCTCGTCCCGCCTCCCAGAAGGTCGAGTGCCGCCTGCGTCCATCGGGCGTCGCGGTAGTGCTCAAGGAGCCAGACCTCCGCCACGCGCACGGTCCAGGGATCGTCCGAGGCGAGCTTTTCGCCGACGTAGCCGATGAGTTCCTCCCTGTTCTCCCTGAAGACCCTGACGGCCGATCCCGTCAGGTCGCAGGTCGCCCAGCCCGTCATGTGCGGCAGGAGCCTGTCGACGAAGGCGAGCCGCTCCTCGAGCTCGAGCGCCTTCGCGCCGCCCGCCACGATCACGCAGACCATCAGCGCCTCCTGGGAGGCGAAGCCGCCCGCAGCGAGCATGGCGTTGAGAAAGGCGCGCACGTCCTCCGTGCGCATGACGTCTCGGGCCACTCTTCGCACGAGCGGCATGCGCACGCCGAGGCGGTCGGTGACGCCGGGTTGGAGGCTGTCGCCGAAGGCCTTGCAGGCGGGATCGGCCAGAGTTGAGAGGCGGTCATGGAGTTCGTCGGGCGTCATGGTTTCGGGATTTCGTTCGGAATCAAATGGAAGACTGTTGAAAAAGCCGCTCCGGCGAAAACGCCGGGAGCGGCTTCGTGGCGGATCCGGACGCAGGGCGCGGATGCGCCCCGTCATCGAGTCCTCTTACTTGGCGGCCTTGGCGGCAGCCTCGCCCGCGATGCGGCCGAAGACGATGATGTCCGTGTAGGCGTTGCCGCCGAGACGGTTCGTGCCGTGCGTGACGCCGGTCACTTCACCCGCGGCCCAGAGACCCGGGA
>ERZ1106929.1319-NODE-1319-length-21764-cov-10.628864_pt1 | contig 21764 bp, 19 predicted proteins | sample MGYA00403662_ERZ1106929 | MGnify/ENA primary metagenome ERZ1106929 (study PRJEB35170, sample SAMEA104062442) | human gut metagenome | biome: human gut; feature: human-associated habitat; material: faeces | place: Denmark | collected 2013-02-20 ... | reverse complement strand
TTTTTTAAATTTTTTCGTAACTTTTACCTTCCAAACTACAATTCCTGCGTCGGCTCCTGTGCATTCAAAATCTGCATAAATTCATCACCGGTAATGGTCTCTTTTTCATACAGATATTTTGCCAGTTCGTGGAGCTTCTGCTTATTATTTTTCAGAAGATCCATAGCTTTCTCATACTCTTTCTTCAAAAGCGTTTTTGCTTTTTCATCAACGATTGCTGCGGTCTCAGCGGCGCAGGCAAGGGAAGTGTCTCCGCCCAGGTACTGACCATTGACAGTCTCCAGTGCCATCATACCAAACTCATCACTCATACCGTAACGTGTGATCATGGCACGGGCAAGCTTGGTCATCTGCTCAATATCATTGGAAGCACCCGTGGTAATGGAACCGAAGATCAGCTCTTCTGCTGCACGGCCTCCCGCATAGGTTGCAATCTTATTTTCCAGTTCTTCTTTGCTGAGCAGATACTGATCCCGTTCCTCCACCTGCATGGTATAACCAAGTGCTCCAGAAGTTCTCGGAATGATCGTGATCTTGGTGACCGGTGCTGAATGACTCTGCAGGGCTGCCACCAGCGCATGACCCGTCTCATGGTATGCTACGATCAGTTTTTCCTTATCAGAAAGAACGGCATTTTTCTTCTGATATCCAGCAATAACTACTTCGATACTCTCTTCCAGATCTTCCTGGATCACATAAGTACGACCATTTCTGACTGCACGGAGAGCTGCCTCATTTACCATATTTGCCAGCTCTGCGCCAGATGCACCTGCAGCGGCTCTTGCGATAGCATGGAAATCTACATTATCTCCCAGCTTCACTTTCTTTGCATGTACTTTTAAGATGGCTTCACGGCCTTCCAGATCCGGCAGTTCCACCGGGATGCGCCGGTCAAAGCGGCCCGGCCGCAGCAGGGCGGGGTCCAGGGAGTCGGGGCGGTTGGTGGCGGCCAGCACCACCACGCCCTTGGAGCCGTCAAAGCCGTCCATCTCGGTCAAGAGCTGGTTCAGGGTCTGCTCCCGCTCGTCGTTGCCGGAGAACTGGCCGTCCCGCTTCTTGCCGATGGTGTCGATCTCGTCGATGAACACGATGCAGGGGGCCTTCTCGTTGGCCTGCTTGAACAGGTCCCGCACCTTGGCCGCGCCCCGGCCCACGAACATCTCCACAAACTCGGAGCCGGCGATGGAGAAGAAGGGCACGTTGGCCTCGCCGGCCACCGCCTTGGCCAGCAGGGTCTTGCCGGTGCCCGGAGGGCCCACCAGCAGAGCGCCCTTGGGCAGCTTGGCGCCGATGGAGCGGTACTTCTCCGGGTCGTGGAGAAAGTCCACGATCTCCCCCAGGAGCTCCTTGGCCTCGTCCTCCCCGGCCACATCGGCAAAGCGGATGCCGGTGGAGGAGGGCACGTACACTTTGGCCCCGGAATTGCCGCCCATGCCGAACATCATGCCGTCGCCGCCCCCCATGGCGTTCTTCATCCGCTTGTTCAGGAAGTAGCCGATGATCAGGAAGGGCAGGAAGGGCAGGATCCAGCTCAGCAGGATATAGAGCAGAGAATTGGTCTGGCCGCCGGTGTCGATGCTGCTCAGCTGGCCGCCATGCTCGTACACCCGGTTCACCAGGTCCATGTCGCTGGGGATGGGCACCGTCTTGTAGAAATTCTCCTGGGCCTTGTCGGTGAAGATGATCTCGTCCGTATCAATCTGAACCAATCCGATGTTGTCGTCATAGGTCATGGACATGAAGGTGGTGTAGTCCACCTCCTGTACCGGAGTCTCCCACATCATGGGAAACAGCGTGGCGTTCAGCAGCATGATGACCAGAACGATGACCACATAGTAGAAGATCAGCGGTTTTTTGGAGGGCTGCTTCAACTCTTGCATACATATCAATCCTTTATTTTGAGAGATGGGAATTTGCGAATGCCGTTAACAGGTTAATTGTATTGTACGGGTTTACGGGGAAAAATCTATGGTAGTATGTGAATATTTCGTTGATAATTTGTGAACATCCCCAGAAAACAAAATACCCCGGACGTCCACCCGTCCGGGGTATAAAATCGTTTCTGTGACTGAGACTCAGGCGGCAGCTCGGGAGAGCCGCTCCTCCGGGATGAGCGCCCGGAAAAAGGTGATGCGGGGCAGAACGCGGATCAGGAGCGAACCCAGAATATAGCAGGCCAGCAGCTCGCCCAATCCCACGGTAAAGGCATTGAAGGCAAAGGCAGGCCAGAAGGCGGCCGTAAATCCCACACTGGTCCAGGCAATCTCAGCGCCCACAATGACCGCATTGAAGAGCACCGGAGGCAGAGGCGCCAGCCACCGGGAGGGCATGTACTGGGTTGCCCAGCACCCAAAGAGAGTGGCGGCGGTGCCAAAGAGGATGTCCAGGGGGAAGGGAGAAAATAGGTTGGCGATAAAGCATCCTACCACCAGTCCCGGCGTGGCGGCTGGAAACAGGAAGGGCAGGACGGTCAAAGCCTCGGCCAGACGGACCTGAATGCCGCTGTACTGAGGGATGGGCAGAGTCACCGTCAAAACGGCGTACACGGCGGCAATCAGGGCCGCCAGGGTCAAATCGCGGGTGGAAAACTTGTGCATTGGGATACCTCCATTTTGTTATTTAGAGAACGGCGGAGCCCGGAACATAGCTCCCCGAACGAACATAGAGCAGCGCGTACACGCGCTGTTGTCACGCTGCGGATTGGGCCCGCGGCCGGGTCGACAACTCCTCCGACTCCGGGCAGACCCGGTCCCGCTTACAGCGGGCCCTGGGCTCTGCCCATCCGCTTCGGAGTCTGTCTCCCCTGCGTGCCTATCCTCCGCGCTTCCCTATGCTTGGACGAGGTGTGGAGACTCGTCAGGAGGTATCCTATCACAGCGGGGCGCGTTTGTCCAGACCAATTCCGGGCCGCGCCCCCCTCTCAAATTCGCTCAAAGGCGATGCGTGGAGCCCCGTCCTCCAGATGGATGACGCCGCACTGCTGGAAACCGTGCTTCTCCACCAGATGACGCATCACCGCGTTGTTCTCATGGGTGTCGATGCGCAGGTGGGGAATGACCCCCCAGGCGTAGTCCACCATCTGTCCAAACAGCCCCCGGACCTCCCCGCTGCCGGCCACCCGGTGCAGGGTTCCGTAGGGCGCGCCCGACTTCCAGGTTCCGCCCTCGATCACCTGATAGGTGGGGTCCTCCCCCAGCAGGAAGGCAAAGGCCCCGTGGACGTTCCCCGCCTCCTCCACCACATAGAGGCGGCCCAGCCGGATGTCCTCCCGGAGCAGTTCCTCCGGCGGGAAGGAGTCTCCCCACTGGGTGGCGTTGCCGGTTTTGGCCATAAAGGCCCTGGCGATGGCATAGATCTCACAGACGCGGGAAAAATCAGTTTGCCGTGCCCTCCGAATCATCCCTATCCGCTCCTTTTCCAAATTTTGTCTCGGAATACCGGTCCTCCAGCCCCGGGACCTGTTTCCATAATAGCATGAAACCGCCGCCCCAGCAAGGCGTTCCCACATTGACGGCCAGAGAAAAAACATGCTACAATAAGGCCGGCGGACCTTTGCGCGGCCGCAGGCCGCACCGCTCGGCTCCGCCGTCCATCCGCAAATTGAGAAAGGAGCTCATATCCTATGAAGCAGGTCATCCACACTGACAGCGCCCCCGCCGCCATCGGCCCCTACTCCCAGGCCATCCAGATCGGCGACCTCCTCTTTGTCTCCGGCCAGGTGCCCATCGACCCCAGCACCGGCTCCATCGTGGAGGGAGACGTCAAGGCCCAGGCCCAGCAGTCCCTGAACAACCTGAAGGCCATCCTCAACGCCGCCGGCACCAACATGGGCGCGGTGGTCAAGACCACTGTGTTCCTGGCGGACATGAACGACTTTGCCGCCATGAACGAGGTGTACGCCCAGTTCTTCCAGGAGCCCTTCCCCGCCCGCTCCGCCGTCCAGGCGGCCCGCCTGCCCAAGGACGCCAAGGTGGAGATTGAGGCCATCGCCCAGCTGTAAAACCGGAAAAACGGCCCATTTCCCCCTTGCATTCCGGATATTTTTGTAGTATAATGTTTTCCGCGTCCGGTGAACCACCGCCGCAAATCTGATTTTTCGCCCGGCTGTGGGCTTGAAAGGAACGATAACCATGACTCCAAAGCTCGCCCTTACCATTGTACAGGTGCTGTGCGGCCTGATTCTGATTGCGGTGGTCATGCTCCAGTCCGGCAAGAGCGCCGGCCTGTCCGGCGCCATCGCCGGCGGCGTGGACACCTTCCTGTCCAAGAACAAGGCCAAGACCTGGGACTCCAAGCTGGCCAAGCTGACCAAGTGGGTTGCCCTTCTGTTTGTGGTGCTCACTCTGGTACTGAGCCTGATTTAACCACATTGCGTATAAAAAATCCCGGATGCGGTGCATCCGGGATTTTTTTATTGGTTCGGGGTCAGAGCCCGGGCCAGCTCGGGCAGGTCCCTGGCGATCTGCACGCAGGGCCACGGCGCAAAATCCTCCACCGGGGTGGTGCCATTCAAGACGGCGGCGAAGTCCACCCCCGCCCGCTGGGCGGCTTCCGCGTCCAGCACCGTGTCCCCGCAGTAGAGGAACTCCTCCTTGGAGACCCCCATCCGGTCCAGGGCCTTGAGAATCCCCTCCGGGTGGGGCTTGTGGCGGGTCACGTCGTAGCTGCCGATGACAAACTCCAAAGTATCCTTCAGCCCATAGCGGTCCATGATGTACTCGATGGTCTCTCCCGTCTTGGTGCTGACGATGCCCAGGCGGACGCCCCGGCTGTGGAGTCCCCGGAGCAGCTCCGCCGCCCCGGGAAACAGGGTGGTCTCCTCCCGCTGGCGGGGCTTGGCCACCTCCAGGAAATAGGCCCGGAACTGGGCCTTGTGGTCCGGGTCCCCATCCCCGGTGAGGAGCTCATAGGCGTCCTCCAGCAGGTAGCCGATGGTGCCCCGCACCGTCTCCCGGTCCGGGACGGGCTGCCCCAGCCGGGCAAAGCCGTACTGGAATCCCGCCACAATGGAGTCGGTGGAGTCCCCCAGGGTGTAGTCAAAATCAAAACAGATGGCGCGGTATGCTTTCATATGGTCTCCTTATTCCTTGGGACGGGCCCGCCGGCCGCTGGCGCTGGAGATGCCCAGCTCGTCCCGGTATTTGGCCACCGTGCGGCGGGAGATGGTGACCCCCTCCCCCTCCAGCAGCTGGCACAGCTTCTGGTCGGACAGGGGGCGGGCCTTGTCCTCCCCCTCCACCAGCTCCCTGAGCCGGCTCTTGATCTGATGGACGGAGGTCCCCTCCCCGGCGGCCCCCACCTCCCGGGAGAAGAAGAAGCTGAGGGGGTAGACTCCCCGGGCGCACTGGAGATACTTTTCCCGGATGGCCCTGCTGACGGTGGACTCGTGGATGGCCAGTTCCTGGGCCACGTCGCTCAGGCGCAGGGGGACCAGGTGGCCGCCGGCGGAGCGGAAAAAGGCCTCCTGCCGCCGGACGATGGCCCGGGCGCAGTCCAGCAGGGTGGAGCGCCGCTGCTCCACCGCCTGGATGACGAACTGGGCCTGCTTGATCTTGTCGGTGAGGTACTGCTTCACCTCCGGGTCGGTACTGCGCTGCTGCAGGTCGCAGTAGTAGCCGCTCAGCTGCAGGGAGGGGGCGTAGGCGTTCTGATAGACCACCGTCAGCCCCTCCTCCGCCTCCACCACCGCCAGATCGGGGATCAGGTAGCTGGGCTCCTCCCGCCCGGCAAAGGCGGAGCCGGGGCGCGGGTCCAGGGCCTGGATCTGCCGCTCCGCCTCCCGCACCTCCGCCTGGGAGATCCCCAGGTCCTGGGCGATGGCGTGGTACTGCTTCCGGGCCAGATGCTCCAGGTGCCGCTGGACGATGGCCAGGGCGGGGCCCGTCTCCCCCAGCCGCTGAAGCTGAAGGGCCAGGCACTGGGACAGATCCCTGGCCCCCACCCCCGGCGGGTCCAGGGTCTGAAGCAGGGAGAGCCCCTCCTCCAGAATGGAGGCGGGCAGCCCCGCCGCCTGGGCCAGGTCGGCCACGTCGTCCCGGAGATAGCCGTCCTCATCCAGGCTGGCGGCCAGGAACTGGGCCCCCCGGAGGACGATGGTGGAGGCGTGGCTCCGCTCCAGCTGCCTCGTCAGATGGAGCAGCAGGGTGTCGGCCAGCCCCCCGTCCGTTCCCACCCGGGCCAGGGGGTCCAGCTCATCCCGGTCGGCGGTGACGTACTGCCGATTCTGGTGGTCCAGATCCGCCAGGGACTGCAGGCGCCGCCACAGCTCCTCGCTCTCATCCCCCGGGTCGGGCGGCTCGGCCAGCTCGGCGGCCGGGTTCTCCTGGACCAGCTCCTGGATGTATTCATTGAGCTCCAGGGTGCTCATCTGCAAAATCTCCATGGACTGGAGCATCTGGGGACTGAGCTTCAGCGTCTGTTTCAGCGATAACTCCAGATTCATGGCGACTCCTCCCGTTCGTAAGAATTCTCCAGCCGCACACGGCTGGCGCCGCCGCTTTTTGCGCAAAAGCGACAAGAACAGTATAGCATAAAACCGGGGCCAGGGCAACGAAAATGGTCCGGCGGGCGAACGCAGTTTCTATAAATTTAGGATTGACAGACGGCCTGCGCTGTGTTATCCTCACATCAGTTAGCTATCGCTAACTTTATCGAGGGCGCCGCCCGCTTTTTTCTTTCCACATTCGTTAGCTCTCGCTAACCAATAAGGAGGTCTCCCATGAACCACACTGAGCTGGACCTGGAGCGCACCCTGGCCTACCACGGGGCTCCGGCCATGGCGGGCATCAAGTCCGCCGACCTGATCGCCTGGGGCAGCCCGGAGGCCTGCTCCACTCCCCTCTTCCGTCAGTATCAGCGTCAGCTGGCCCGGCGGGGCATCCAGCTGCGGGTAATCTGGACCGGCTGCCCCCGGTGCCTGCTTCTTGTCTACCGGCCGGACCGGCTGGAGCGGCAGCTGAACGATCCGGCGGTGCGGGCACTGCTCCTGCGGGAGGGCTACCCGGCCCAGGGCGGCCTGGAGGCCATGCTGGAGGCTCTCGGCCGCCGTCTGAATCAGGGGGACTTCCCCCACGAGGTGGGCCTCTTTCTGGGCTATCCCCCCGAGGACGTGGAGGGCTTCCGCCTCCACCGGGGGCGGGACTACAAGCTGGCCGGCTGCTGGAAGGTGTACTCCGACGTGGAGCGGGCCCGCCAGTGCTTCCGCCGGTACGGGCTGTGCCGGGCCGCCCTGTGCCGCCGCCTGCGGGAGGGGAAGGCCCTGGCCCAGGTGTTCCGGGTGGCGTAAATTCATATGTGACCGCCGCCGCTGCGGCGCTTACAGATATCAACTTTTCAATCCGATGTCATATGGAGGTTATGCAAGATGAGCAAGATGGCAGTGATCTATTGGAGCATGACTGGCAACACCCAGGCCATGGCCGAGGCCATCGCCGACGGCGCCCGGGAGGCCGGGGCCCAGGCGGACCTGTTCTCCGTGGACCAGGTCACCGTGGACCAGGCCCTGGAGTACGACAAGCTGGCCCTGGGCTGCCCCGCCATGGGGGCCGAGGTGCTGGAGGAGGCCGAGTTCGAGCCCTTCTTCACCGCCCTGGAGGGCCGCCTGGGGGGCAAGCGGGTGGCTCTGTTCGGCTCCTACGGCTGGGGCGACGGCCAGTGGATGCGGGACTGGAAGACCCGCGCCGACGGGGCCAACGCCGTGGTCTATCAGGACGAGGGCCTGATCCTCAACGAGGCCCCCGACGAGGAGGGGCTGGCCCAGTGCCGGGCCTTCGGCGCCGGGTTCGCCCGGGACTGACCCTTCCCGCCTGAATGCAAAAGCGATACCGCTGTTTGACACACCGTTCAAACAGCGGTATCGCTTTATCCCCCCGCGCGGCGGGGCGGCAGCCCCGGATCAGAGCCCTGCTGCCAGGTGACCTGTCCCGAACTGCCGCCCGCGCGCCGTGGGAGGCATATGTTGAGAGCGATTACTCCACGTCCATATCCGGCTTGTTGAACTCGCCGAACAGCTCCTCGTTGGAGGGCATATCCTGAAGGACGTGAAGGAGGTCATCCCCGAGGACGCCCTAATCTTCACCGACGTGGGCTGGAACAAGAACGGCGCGGCCCAGGACGGCATCGCGGTCACCTGGGTGGTGATGAACAACTCCGCCTTCGGCACCATCGCCGGCCTGGAGAACGCCAACTACCACCACAAGTTCGGCACCGTGTTCCATACCCCTGACGTGGAGTCCTACACCCCCAACTGGGCGGAGGTGGCCAAGGCCTACGGCATCGAGTCCATCCGCTGCTCCTCCGCCGAGGAGTTCAAGCCCGCCATGGAGAAGGCCATGGAGGCCAACCGGGCCGGCCGCCCCTTCCTGGTGGAGGCCCCCATGGAGAACATCGTGGTGCCCACCCCCGGCTGCTGGAACATCAACGACATCTACACCCCCAACGAGCTGGTCAAGGAGGGCAAGCTGGTCAAGAAGGAGAACGGCCAGTACGTCGCCCCCAGCCACTCCAAGTCCCACAACGCCAAGTAATCCAAACTCTGCTGCCAAAGCGGCGAACCCCGGACTGCGGGTTCGCCGCTTTTTTGCCGCTTCTCCCCCGCCGGCTCCGTCCTCCGGACCGGGAACAGGGCCCTCCGCCCCAGTTTTTTCCGGCGGCGGCCCCCATCCGCCAAACTTTTTTCCCTGAAAACCGTCTATTCTTATGGTACCATATTTACAGATGAGGTGATGTTATGAAGCGGCTGTTTGCCCTGCTGCTGTGCGGCGCCCTGATGGTCCCGCCGGGGCTGGCGGCTCCCGCGGCGGACTGGCCCCAGTGGGCGGAGGAGGCGCTGTCCTGGGGCCGGGAGGCCTCCATCAGCCGGGACCTCCTGGCCGCTCCGCAGAAAACCGTCACCCGGGGGATGGCGGCCCAGCTGCTCTACGAGGCGGCGGGGCGCCCCGCCGTCTCCGGGGCCTGCCCCTTCTCCGACGTGTCCGAGGAATATTCCAGTGCGGTGACCTGGGCGGCGGCGGAGGGCTGTCTCTCCGGCGTGGGGGACGGGACCTTTGCGCCGGACCGGCCGGTGACCCGGCAGGAGTTCGCCGCTATCCTCTGGCGGCAGGCCGGCTCGCCGGAGACAGCGGCCCAGGGGCTCTCCCAGTTCCGGGACGCGGGGAGCGTGGCCGAGTGGGCCCGGGAGCCGGTGCTCTGGTGCCTCCAGGCGGGGGTGATGTCGGGGCGCGTGGCGGACCAGCTGGCCCCCGCAGGGACCATCACCACGGCGGAGGCCCTGGTGATGCTGGAGCAGGCCCGCTCCCTGCCCGATATAAGCCAGCTTCGGGCCGATCTGGAGGCCCTCACGGCGGCCCACCGGCCTGTGGGCTCCCAGGGGGAGGCGGACGCTGTGCAATATCTGGAGGGGCGGTTCGAGGAGATGGGCTATCAAGTCACCCTCCAGCCCTATACCGACAGCCAGGGCCGCTCCGGGCACAATGTGGTCGCCGTGAAGGAGGCCGCCTCCCCCGACGCGGATATTCTGATCCTGTCCGCCCACCACGACAGCGTGCCCACCGCCTACGGGGCCAACGACAACGCCTCCGGTGTGGCCGCCCTGCTGTATGCGGCCCAGGCCCTGAAGGATGTGCCCACCGACACCCAGGTGCGCTTTGTCAGCTTCACCGATGAGGAGAACGGCAAAAACGGCTCCCGGGCCTACACCGCCTCTCTGACCGGGGCGGAGCAGGACCGGATGATCGGCGACATCCAGTTTGACATGCTGGGCGGCCTGGGCTCCGACGGCACCCTGGTGTGCACCATGGACGGGGAGGCCAACTGGGTCAGCGGCCTGCTCCAGGAGAAGGACCCGTCCCTGGCGCGGGGGGCGGAGACCGCCAGCGACCACGCCTCCCTCCAGCTGGCCGGAGTCCCGTCCGTCCTGCTGATGCAGAACGGGGAGGGCTATCTGTACCACTCGGCGGCGGATACGGCGGACCAGCTGGACCTGTACGCCATCGCCTCCGCGGCGGAGACTGCGGTGGAGGCGGCGGAGGAGATCTGCTCCCCGGATACCCCCTCCTACCGGGAACTGGCCCGGGCGCAGGGGGAGGGGTACACCTACCGCCAGACCCGGCAGAACGTCATCTATTTCAGCAGCTCCCGCTCGGACACCGAGGCCTACATCGGCGCGGCCGGGGAGCTGGCGGACAGCTGGGAGGTCTCCGGAGACGGCTGGACCGACGCCTATGAGACCTACCGCTACTCCATGCGCTGGTTCGACGGGGAGACCCCCATGAACACCTACTACCAGTACCGCAACGGCTTCCTGGAGCGCATTATCATCCGCCCGGAGGAGACCGGCTATCCCCCGGAGGAGGTCCGGGGGCTGATTGAGGCCATGTACGGCGCGCCGGAGCGGGAGGAGGACGGCCAGGCCAGCTGGGCCGACCCGGTATACAGCAAGTACATCACCCTCTCCTCTGACGAGGAGGGATGTCTGGTCTCCGTGGGCAATTACAGCCTGGGCATCACCAACGTGCTCGCCTCCTACCCGGTGAGCGGCGGCCAGGCCGGCATCTCCGACCCGGAGGACCGGGCGGTGTGGGACTTCCTGTGCTCCATCCTCCCCCTGGAGGCCCGGCAGAAGATTGCGGAGTTCAACCTGTTCACCGACGGCGCCAGCAACATCCTGGCCTACACCTCCCCGGTCAAGGAGGGGGACGTCACCGACAACACCCGCTTCTCCATCAGCATCGACTACTACGACGTGTACGACGAGAACGGGGAAAAGCGGGACTGGAGCAAGCTGACCTACACCATTCTCCATGAGTACGGCCACGTCCTGCTGGAGGACGAGACCCAGATTGACCTGAGCAGGGGCGCCGGCACCCACGACCCGGCCGCCTTTGTGGAGGGCTCCTTCCGGAAGAACTTTTATGATGCCTTCTGGAGCGGGCTGGGGGACACCGGCGTGGGGGACTACGAGGCCAACCCCACCCGCTATGTGAGCCGGTACGGGGCCAACTACTTCCACGAGGACATCGCCGACACCTTCGCCGTCTTTGTGCTGGGCGATGTTCCCCAGGGGAACACGGTGGCCGAGGAGAAGCTGCGCTTCTTCTGGGCCGACCCGAATATGACGGCCCTGCGCTCCGCCATCCGGCAGGATTTGGGGCTGGACTGGCCGGAGGAGGCCCCCTCCGCCGGCCCGGCTCCGGAGCAGCCGGAGACCGGGGCTCCGGCGGTGGCCAGCCTGGAGGAGCTCCGGGAGGAACTGACCCGGGCCATCGCGGCGGCGGAGCAGCCCCCTGCCTTTGACGTGTCCGCCCTGGAGAGCCAGGAGGAGCTGCCGCTGGCGGTAAAAAATCTCTACTACGGCATTTTGTCCGGCAACCGGACTTACAGCTACGCCTACGATTTAAACGCGGAGCTGGGGGCGGACGGCCTGCTCCGCTGCACCATCTCCTATATGCCCTACCGCACCGGGGACTACCCGGAGGGCTTCCAGGGGACGGAGGTGGACTCCCTGGCCGGCCTGGTGCAGGCGGCGCGGGATGGATTGGCGCAGGAGAGCATTCCCATCCGCATCACCGATCCTGAGTTGCTAGTAGACCACATGAACAAGGCGCTCCAGCAGGTGGGTGGGAGCTACCTCCTCTGCCAGCTCAGCCGGGACGGGACGGCTGTCACGGTGACGCCCCAGGGCGGGCTGACCCGCCAGCAGGCCCTGGCGCGGCTGGCGGAGCTGGACGCCCTGGCGGAGCAGATTTATGGGGAGACAGTCACCCCTGAGATGAGCCAGCGGGAGCAGGCGCAGGCCCTGTATGCCTACCTGACCGAGCAGGTGCGCTATGACTTCCGCTACTACGGCGCGCCCGGCGAGATGCCCTACGACTCCACCACCGCCTACGGGGCCCTCCACGACGGTCTGGCCATCTGCGGGGGCTATGCCCAGGCGTTCCAGCTGCTGCTGGAACAGGCGGGCATCCCCTGTGTCACCGTCAGCGGGAAGCTGGGGGCGGAAAACCACATGTGGGACCTGGCCCAAATCGACGGACAGTGGCTCTACTTCGACCCCACCAGCGACCGGGGCCGGGCCGCCTACGGCTTCCAGTGCTTCGGCGTGGAGGCCGGGAGCCTGGAGGGGCACACCTGGGACCAGACCTGGGCCGCCGCTCTGGCCGAGGGTCTGTTTCCCTCCCCGGAGCAGACTCAGCCGCCCATGTGAAAATGGACAAATCTTTCCGAGAGACCGGGGCGGAATCGGGGCGAAAATGAGCTTGACAAATGGGCGGCGGCCCACTATAATCTTGCCCGCAAATCCTGTTTGAAGAATCGGATGCGGCGGCTGCCGCCCATTTTTCTCCCAAAACTACTGCCCCAGGAGTACCGCCTTGCCATGAAAACCCGTTCTGCCGACAGTCTTTTTGATACAGAGAGCATTTGGGCCATCCTGCTGCGGATCGCGCCCCCTGTCATGCTGGCCCAGCTGATCCAGGCCATGTACAACATTGTGGACAGCTACTTTGTGGGCCAGTACTCCAACGACGGTCTGACCGCCCTGTCCATCATCTACCCGGTGCAGCTCATCGTCACCGCCATCGCGGTGGGGACCGGCGTGGGCGTCAACACCCTGATGTCCCATCTGGACGGGCGGGGAAAGCACCATACGGCGGACCGCACCGCCGGAATGGGCACCGTGCTGGCCCTGTTCAGCTGGGCGGTGTTCGCCCTGCTCAGCGCCCTTCTGATGCGGCCCTTCGCCCTCTCCTCCACCGACACCCCCGCTGTGGCGGAGTACACCGTCACCTACGGCATGATCGTCTGCGTGGGCAGCCTCGGCGTATTTCTGGAGAGCAACTGGAGCAAGGTACACCAGGCCCGGGGCAACATGCGCCTGCCCATGGCGGCCCAGATCGCCGGCGCCCTCACCAACATTGTGCTGGACCCCCTTCTGATCTTCGGGCTGGGGCCCATCCCGGAGCTGGGGGTGGCCGGGGCGGCCTACGCCACGGTAGCCGGTCAGGTGCTGGCGGCGGTGATCGTCTCCTCCGGATTCCGCAGGCCCCCGGCCCCCAGGCTGTTTCTGGCCTACGCGGCCCGGATCTATCAGCTGGGCTACCCCTCCATCTTCATGCAGATGCTCTTTACCGTGTACATCATGGCCCTGAATCTGATCCTGGCGGGCTTCTCCGACGCGGCCGTCACCGTCCTGGGCCTGTACTACAAGGTCCAGTCCTTCTTCTTCATCCCCCTCAACGGCCTTCAGACCTGCATCGTCCCACTGCTGAGCTACACCTACGCCAAGGGGGCCTACTCCCGCTGCCAGCGGGTGGTAAAGGACTCCATTGTGCTGGCCATGGTGTTTATGCTTGTGGGGATCGCCTGCTTCGAACTGATCCCGGCACAGCTTCTGGGGCTGTTCACCTCAGAGCCGGAGGTCTTTGCCATCGGGACCCACGCCTTCCACATCATCGGCCTGAGCTTTCTGCCCGCGGTGCTCTCCCTGATCTTCCCGGTGTTCTTCCAGGCCATCGGGGCGGCGCTGCCCAGTATTCTCCTCTCCCTGACCCGGCAGATCTTCTGCCTGATCCCCGTATTCTGGTTCTTCTCCCGCATCGACCTGTCCTATGCCTGGTTTGCCTTCCCCATTGCGGAGGTCATAACCGGCACCCTCGGCTTGATTTTCTACGCCCGGCGCGTCCACATCTGGGGACGGCTGGAGCAGGCCGCGCAGACCGCCCGGCGCAAAGGAGCAGTTGTTATGAAAATGATCACGGCAATTATCAACAAGCGGGACAGCGGCGAGGTGTGCGCCGCCCTCACCGAGGCGGGCTACTACTTCACCCGCATGTCCTCCACGGGCGGCTTCCTCACCGGCGGAAACACCACCCTGCTCATCGGCACCCCGGAGGAGCGGGTGCCCCAGGCCATCTCCATCATCCGGGAGCACTGCTCCCGCCGGACGGAAAAGATCTCCTCCAATGTGCAGCTGGCCACGCCGTCCGCCCCCTATCCCACCGAGGTTACAGTGGGCGGGGCCACCCTGTTCGTATCCGACGTGACCCAGTTTGAAAAGATCTAGTCCCCCATCCCCCCGCGTCCCCGGCGGGAACCGCCGCCCGCAAATGTGAAACGGCCTCTGGAATCGGCGATTCCAGAGGCCGTTTCGCGCGCCCGCCCCTTTGCGGAGAGGCCCGCACTTCCCGGGCCCCTTGGGCCGGCGCTGTCTGACGTTTGCCGCTTGTCCGCGCCGCTCTTCGAGAGGGGGAGGTGCGCGCGCCGTCATGCGCCGCCCGCCAGGCAGGCCAAAGTTTCCGGCATAAAAAAATCCCGCCCCGCTTGCGCGGGACGGGATTTTGTAAACAGGGGATCTGAATTAGTGGAACATATCCACAAACAGATTGATGTTGAAGGTGATGAGCACCGCATTGAAGAAGTCGATGAACATACCGCCAACCATGGGGATGGCGAAGTAGGCGACCGGAGCGGGGCCATACTTCTTGGTGACCACCTGCATGTTGGCCATGGCGTTGGAAGTCGCGCCCATGGCGAAGCCGATGAAGCCGGCGGACATGACGGCGGCCTCGTAGTCGCGGCCCATGACGTTGAACACCACGAAGTAGGAGAAGATGATCATGACCACGCACTGCAGCAGCAGGCAGATAATCATGGGCAGAGCCAGGTCGACCAGCTCCCACAGCTTCAGGCTGGACAGAGCCAGGGCCAGGAAGATGGACAGGAACATGGTACCCATGGTGTCGATCTCCTGGTCGGGATACTCCACCTTCACGGCGATCATCACGTTGCGGATGACCACGGCGGTGAGCATGGCGCCGATGTAGGAGGGGAAGGTCAGACCGGTCAGGTCAGTCAGCCATACGCTGATCTGAGCGCCGATGCCCAGAGCGGCCAGCAGGAGCATGAAGCCCTTGACGAAGCGGGGGCTGGCGGAGGTGAAGGACTCATCCTCGCCGGCCACGTCGGCAGCCAGAGTCTCAGCACTCTTGGCCGCAGCCGCATGGCCCTCAGTGGAGCGCAGGTTGTGCTTGACGATCAGGCTGCGGGCCACGGGTCCGCCCATCAGGGATCCGGAGACCAGGCCGAAGGTGGCGGCCGCCAGAGCGGCCACGTCGGCGCCGGCAGGGGCGCCGGCCTTTACCAGCTCAGGACCATAGGCCGCGGCAGTGGCGGGGCCGCCGATCAGAGCGGTGGAGCCGATGCCGATGCCGATGAGGGGATCCTGGTCGAAGGCCAGCATGATGCCGCCGCCCAGAGCATTCTGGATGGGGATCATAATAATGGACAGAATCAGGACCAGAACCACGGACTTGCCGCCGCGGAGCAGAGCGGGGATGCTGACGGTGAAACCGACCGTGGTGAAGAACAGGTTCTGGAACACCGTCTGCAGAGTGCCGTCAAAGGTGATGCTGGCCACGCCGCTGACGGTCAGGATGCAGTTGATGATCGAGAACAGCAGGCCGCCCACCAGGGGAGCGGGGATACAATAGCGGTTCAGGACGCTCACCTTATCGGTGATGACGCCGCCGATCCAGAACAGAACAGCACCAAGCGCTACGGCATGGTACATATTAAGGCTAATTTCCATCATAGTGATATCTACCTTCTTCCCATATCCTTGCTAAATTGTTAGATCCGATACACAAAATTGCATAGGAATTGGCTCGAGCTTACGTCGACTTTACCACAAATTTCACAGAAGTGGAAGGGCTTGCGTGTTAAGATTTTCTCCAAAACCGTTAAGAAATCGTTAAGATTACAGATTCCTTCAAAAAGTTACAGGAAGTTACGGGAATATCCGAAGGAAATTTCAGCGTTTTTGCGGAAACCTGCCGGACGCCGCGGTGAAAAAGGCGGCCGGAAAACCAAATTTTTGTTGGTTTTCCGGCCGGGTGTTAAGAAAGTATGAAGAAATTGTGTCCGCCTCAGCCCCGGTTCTGGGCCTCCACCAGACGCACGCCGCAGTACTTCTCCCGCAGCTTGGGCTTCTCGATTTTTCCGGTGGGGTTCCGGGGGACGGGGGCGAAGATGATCCGGCGGGGCCGCTTGTACCGGGGCAGATCGGTGCAGAACTGGTTGATCTCGCTCTCGGTGCAGGTCATGCCCTCCTTCACCTGGATGATGGCGGCGGCGATCTCCCCCAGCCGCGGGTCGGGCAGGCCGATGACGGCCACGTCGTGGACCTTGGGGTAGGCGGAGAGGAAGTCCTCGATCTGGACGGGGTACAGGTTCTCGCCGCCGGAGATGATCACGTCCTTCTTCCGGTCCACCAGGAAGTAGAAGCCGTCCTCGTCCTGCTTGGCCATGTCCCCGGTGTGGAGCCAGCCGTCCTTGAGCACCTCGGCGGTGGCCTCCGGGTCGTGGTAGTAGCAGGTCATGACGCCGGGGCCCTGGACGCACAGCTCGCCCACCTCCCCGAACTCCACGGGGACGTCGTTCTCGTCCACGATCTTCACCTTCCAGCCGTAGCCGGGCACGCCGATGGCCCCCACCTTGTGGATGTGGTCCATCCCCAGATGGACGCACCCCGGGCCGGTGGACTCGGAGAGCCCGTAGTTGGTGTCGTACTTGTGGTGGGGGAAATACTTCATCCAGTGGCGGATGAGGGAGGGGGGCACCGGCTGGGCGCCGATGTGCATAAGCCGCCACTGGGACAGCTGGTAGTTCTCGATCTTCAGGTCCCCACGGTCCAGGGCGGCCAGGATGTCCTGGCACCAGGGCACCAGCAGCCATACAATGGTGCACTTCTCCCCGGACACCGCGTCAAAGATGGCCTGGGGGGAGTTGCCCTTCAGCAGCACCGCCCGGCTTCCGGTGAACAGAGAGCCGAACCAGTGCATCTTGGCCCCCGTGTGGTACAGGGGCGGGATGCACAGGAACACGTCCTCGTGCTTGGTCTCGTGGTGGATGGCCTCCATCCGGGCGGACTGGAGCAGGCACTGGTGCCGCAGCAGAATGGCCTTGGGGAAGCCGGTGGTGCCGGAGGAGTAGTAGATGGCCGCGTCGTCCTCGTCGTCCACCAGCACCTTGGGGGCGGCGGAGGAGCAGTTGGCGGTGGCCCGGTGGTAGTCCTCGGCGAAGGAGGGGCAGGTGTCCCCCACGAAGAACAGCAGCATCTGGCCGGAGATCTTGGGGACGATGTCCTCCACCCGGCCGATGAACTCGGGACCGAAAAACAGCACGTCCACGTCCGCCTTTTTCAGGCAGTAGTCGATCTCCTGGGCGGTATATCGGAAGTTCAGGGGGACGGCCACCGCCCCCGCCTTCAAAATTCCAAAGTAGATGGGCAGCCACTCCAGGCAGTTCATCAGCAGAATGGCCACCTTCTGGCCCTTCTGAATCCCCCGGCCCAGCAGCAGGTTGGCCACCCGGTTGGCCTTCTCGTCAAAGACGGACCAGGTGATCTCCCGGCGGTAGGGGGCGGTGGAGGTGGGCTGAATGAGGGCGTACTCCTTCCAGGTGACCCGCTGGGTCTCCTGAACCTCGGGGTTGATCTCCACCAGGGCGATCTCGTCCCCGTAGAGCTTGCTGTTGCGCTCCAGCAAATCGGTGATAGGCATCTTATGTCGGTCCTTTCCCAAGGGGGGCTGGCCCCCCGTTACTGATACTTCAATGGTTTCAACCTTTAAATCGTTGAAGTATCATAACCCATTTTTCGCCCTTTGTCAAGAGGTTCCCGCCCCTCCGGGACAAAAATAGGGCAGACCGCCCGGTTCAGCTCAGAAGCAGGTCCAGGTCCGCTACATCCAGCCCCGGCTGGAGCGCTAAGCTGATGCCGTAGCCGATGCGCCTAACGCCCTAACAAAGTGCGCTGGGCAGCCTGTCAAAAAACGGTTGGCCAACAGGTTCGGAGGGAAAGATAGTGTGAAAGAAAACCGTCAGGGTTGTCTTTCACGTGCAATCAAACCACTTTTCAGAACGTTTTAACGTTCTGAAAAGTGCGGTCAGCTTGTCGAAAAAGTCTTTTTCGACAAGCTGGGCGTTGGGGACCCGTTGGGATTGAAATGCTCGGCGGAAATAAATTCCGCCTCCGCCAAGGTTTGCCTGCGGCAAACGCTTGACGCGCTTCGCGCGTGGGGGCTGCGCCCCCGCAAAGTCATCGGCTCGGTTCAGCTCAGCAGCAGGTCCAGGTCCGCTACATCCAGCCCCGGCTGGAGAGCTAAGCTGATGCCATAGCCGATGACTTTGGCCAGATCGTCCACCTGGCTGTCGATGTCCTTGGGGGTGACCAGCAGGTCCCGCCCCTCTCCCAGAGGGGGCAGTTCCTCCTGACCCAGCAGGTCGGCGGCCAGGGTGGACGCGTCCACCACCGTGGGCACTCCCACCGCCAGTACCGGCACCCCCAGGGAGGCCCGGTCCAGGGCCCACCGGTGGTTGCCCACCCCGGAGCCGGGGGCGATCCCCGTGTCGGACAGCTGCACCGTCCGGCACAGCCGCTTCAAGGACCGGGAGGCCAGGGCGTCCACCGCCACCACGCAGGCGGGCTTTAGCCTCCGGCACACCGCCTGGACCAGCTCCCCGCTCTCCATCCCCGTGGCGCCCAGCACCCCGGCGGACAGGGAGGCCACCGGCCGGAAGGCCCCGAAGTGCTCGGGGATCTGCTCCACCAGGTGGCGGGTCACCAGGGTGTGCTCGTGGACCTTGGGGCCGATGGCGTCGGGGGTGATGGCCCGGTTGCCCAGCCCCACCACCAGCACCAGCCCCCGGTCGGGCACCCCGTCCATGAGCCGGGCCAGCTCTCCCCCCACCGCCCGGGCCGCCCGGGGAAAGGCGTCCTCCTCCCGCCGGGCCAGGCCGTCCATGGTGAGGGTCACATACCGCCCCGCCGGCTTGCCCAGGGCCTTCTCCCCCCGCTCGTCCAAAATCTCCACTGTCTCCGTCAAAAACCCCTCCCGGGTCTCCGTGAAGGCCTCCACCCCCTCCAGCCTGGCGGTCTGCCGGGCGCTCTCCTCCCACAGCTCCTTGGCCTCCAGGGCCAGATCAGTCCTCCGCTGGCGCATATGGGTCCCCTCCTTATATAATTTGTGCGCCCCTCCTCCGCCGGGCCCCGCCCGAATCCCCGGCCGCTCCCCGTGAGGCGGGCGTCTGCTCCCCTTAGTCTGTCCGCCGCCCGGCGGATTTTTGCACAGGAGAACAGGAAAAACCTTTTTCGAATTTTCTGAAAAAAACAGTTGCTTTTTCCAGGCCTCAATGTTATAATACATATCCGCACAGAGTTTCGATGCTCAAATCATATTTTATTTTAAAATCGGAGGAGGTGTTTGGTTTGCCGAATATCAAGTCTGCCAAGAAGCGTGTCCTGGTATCCCAGACCAAGGCCATGCAGAACAAGGCCGCGAAGTCCGCGCTGAAGACCGAGATCAAGAAGTTTGAGGCCGCGGTGGCGGAAGGCAACCGCAGCGAGGCCGATGTCGCTTACAAGGTGGCGGTCAAGGCGGTGGACAAGGCTGCCGCGAAGGGCCTGCTGCACAAGAACAATGCCGCCCACAAGAAGAGCAGCATGACCATCAAGCTGAGCAAGCTGGCCTGAGTTTCTGTTTGTAGGCAAGGTACAAGCCGTCTGCGTTGCAGGCGGCTTTTTGCTTTTCTCCCAAAACCGCCCGAATTTTCTCCCCTTCCCTGCTATCCTTGATTCTGGCCCCACCATTTTGGAGAGGAGGTCCCCGCCATGCGCGGAGCGTTTTTCCAGCTGCCCCCGGTGCTCTTTGTCCGGGATATGGTCCAGGCCTACGGCCGTCTGGGGGTATCCCGGGCCGCCGCCGCCCTGGCCTATTTTCTGATCTTGACCCTCTTTCCCCTGCTTGTGTGCGTCAACTTCTTCATCGGCCTGCTGGAGCTGGACCCGGAGGCGGTGTTCTCCGCCCTGGACTCCCTTCTGCCCCGGGAGAGTCTGTCCATCATTCTGGACTACCTGACCTATGTCTCGGGCGTCCCCCAGAGCCAGTCCACCCCTCTGCTCCTGGCCAGTCTGTTCACCATCCTGCTGTCCGCCTCGGCGGGGCTGCGCACCCTGCTGAAAACCATGGACGAGCTCTATCAGGTCCGCCATGTCAGCAGCCTGCGCCGGGTTGTTGTCAGCGTGGCGCTCTCCATCCTCTTCCTGCTGACCATCTATCTGTCCATCGTGGTCATCTTTACCGGGGATTGGTTTTTCCAGCTGCTGGAGGCCCGCCTGCCCTCTCCCCTGGCCGAGCTGATCCCCCTGCGGCTTCTGTCACAGCTGTGGGGCTGGCTGCGCTACCTGCTGCTGTTCTTCTGCGTGCTGCTGCTGGTGCTGGCGGTGTACCGCATGGGCACGCCGCCCCCTCTCCGCCGGGAGAAAAAGGTCCTGCGCCTCACCGCCCTCTTCTCCGCCGGGGCCCTGGTGGCCTGCTCGGTGCTGTTCTCCTGGTTCATCGGCATGTCCTCCCGGTACTCCCTGGTGTACGGCTCCCTGGCCTCCCTGATCATCCTGCTGGTGTGGCTCTACTTCTGCGGAAACATCCTCCTGGTGGGAGCGGTGGCCGGCCGGGTGTGGTTCCATCGGCGGGATGGGACCTGATCCGCCTCCGGAGCCGCAATTTTTTGGAAAAACAAGAAAATTCCCTTGACATTTCCCCAAAATCTTATATAATAGTTAAGCCTGTTTCCAGATACAAACGGGCACATCCCTTGCTCCCGGCCATTCCGGGGGCCATAAGACCATAAGGAGGTGCAATGACAATGGCAAAGATCAATGCAAACTACGAGGCGCTGTATATCCTGGACCCCTCTCTGAGCGAGGAGCAGATTGCCGCCCTGGTGGCCCGGTTCCAGTCCGTGGTGGAAGCCAACGGCACTGTCTCCGAGGTGAACGAGTGGGGCAAGCGCCGTCTGGCCTACCCCATCAACGACCTGATGGAGGGCTACTATGTGCTGATGACCTTCAACGCCGCCGCGGCCGTCCCCGCTGAGCTGGACCGTATCTTCCGGATCACCGACGGCGTGATGCGTTCCCTGATCGTCTGCAAGGACCAGTAAGGAGAGGGCACAGCTATGCTCAACAAGATTTTCCTGATGGGCCGTCTGGCCCGTGACCCGGAGCTCCGCCGGACCCAGACCGGGACCCCTGTGGCCTCGTTCCGTCTGGCTGTGGACCGGGACTTCAAGGATCGCAACACCGGCGAGCGGGCCACCGACTGGATCGACGTGGTGGCCTGGCGCCAGACCGCCGAGTTTGTCAGCCGCTATTTCACCAAGGGCCGCATGGCCGTGGTGGAGGGCCGGCTGCAAATCCGCGACTGGACCGACAAAGACGGCAACAAGCGCACCACCGCCGAGGTGGTGGCCGACCAGGTCTACTTTGGCGACTCCAAGCGGGACGGCGACGGCGGAGGCTATGGCAATTCCGGCTATTCCTCCGGCGGCTACTCGGGCGGAGGATATGCTTCCTCCGGCGGTTATTCCGCCCCGGCCGCGCCCGCGGCACCCTCCGGCTTTGGCGCCCCTGCGGGCGGCGACCAGTTTGCCGAGCTCTCTGACGACGACGGCGAGCTGCCGTTTTAACTTTGACCGTATCTGGTCGTAAAAGGAGGTTTCTCTCATGGCTATGGAACGTGATAACCGCGCCCCCCGCGGCCGCAAGCGCCGCAAGGTCTGCGCCTTCTGCGTGGACAAGGTGGAGTGCATCGACTACAAGGACGCCGCCAAGCTGCGCCGCTACACCTCTGAGCGGGGCAAGATCCTGCCCCGGCGCACCACCGGCACCTGCGCCATGCATCAGCGTCAGCTGACCGAGGCCATCAAGCGCG
>ERZ1106929.1294-NODE-1294-length-22232-cov-25.810389_pt1 | contig 22232 bp, 17 predicted proteins | sample MGYA00403662_ERZ1106929 | MGnify/ENA primary metagenome ERZ1106929 (study PRJEB35170, sample SAMEA104062442) | human gut metagenome | biome: human gut; feature: human-associated habitat; material: faeces | place: Denmark | collected 2013-02-20 ... | reverse complement strand
ACTGTGTGGACGAACATGATTATAATCAACGTATGCAAATTCTTCTACCTTTTGAAACTATTCGAATGATACGATGTCTTGGAGTTCTTGCTATGAGTGCTCTGATACTAGTACAACATTTTTTTGGGGATCACTCATTTGATGGAGAAACCTTTTTACCCAAGGAATCCTTTTATAATGGTGAGGCTGCGTATTTGTTAAATCAGTCATCTGCTACATGGGGACAGAATTTATCTTCGGAAAATTCGCTCCCAAATCCCTGTGCATCTGACAAGTATAAGGTTTATAAGGGGTGTACCGGATATACCAATGATGCAAGCGAGGCACATCACAATGTCAAGAATGGCTTCTGTACCAATGCCGGATGTGATTATTATGAAAAACCACATTACAATGAAACAGATGGAGTCTACGAGATCAGTAATGCCGGACAACTATATGCCTACGCAGATAATGCACAGACAGTTTATACAAAGGGTGCAAGGCATACAGCAGATATCGTAGTAAATGAAGGAACATTGATTCAGGAGGATGGTACTCCTGTTGCGAAGATGGATGACATTAGGATGTGGGACGAGGTGTTCAGAACATCTGGATATCCATACAATAACCAAAAGCTTGTATTTGATGGTAACAATCATTCTATCAGTGGACTGTATGCGAACGGAAGCGGACCGCAGGGTTTCGCGTTATATAATTATGGAACGATAAAGAATCTGCAGATTAAGAATTCGGTATTCATATCAACGGATGGCAACGCAGGAGGCATTGTTGCAGGTTTTCCTATTGGACCGGCTGACTATAAGGTAGTGTTTGTCGGCGTTTTTACAGTTTGTTTTGGAATTTTGTCGACCGCGAGGGTCAAAAAAAGAGAGGTGTTTTTGTTGCGTAGCAAGGTGCTTTTTGCAAACAGCCTTTGCTATTTCAACACCTGTGTCTTTCCTATGTATTTTCCCATCGTTTCACCTTGTTGTTAAGGAACGGCAGGGCGCCGTACCTATGGCAGAGCGTTATTTTGCATTTCTTCGAATTCTTTTTCCGGAAGATACATCGGGGTCACCTCCTGTATGGATTTATTTGTTCGCGAGAAACAAAAAACGGTCGCACTATGCTTTGTGGCATAGTACGACCGCTTGCGGACGCAGACAGAAAAACCGTCTTGTTATGACGGCTGTGTGCCTTATGTTTTGAAAGTGTACACGGTTGTTAGGGACATCTCCTTGTTTTCATAACTACCTCGCTGTATGGGGGATTCATTGATTTTATTCTATCCGATGCAAGAGCAACTGTGAAGAGCGCATAAGTTTGATATACACAGTATACATTGCATTCGGTAAAAAATTTGTCGGGTTAGGTAGAATGGAGCAAATTTTGTCTGTTTCAGGCGCCGAATGCTTACACATGGCGGGATTAGGCCAAAAAAGCACAGCGAATGAATATCCGCTGTGCTTAAAAAGGATAGTTTATTTCTGCCGAGAACCTTGTTTAGATGACAAGGCTTCTCCTTATCAGGATTGCTTGTTGTGATTTCATATTTGACTGTTATTACGGCATTGTCAGCCGGCAATTACACCTTCTCGAATTTCTTAATCGGCACAGCGATTTGAGTAATATAATCGGCACTGTTATCGCCTCGGTTGGGTGGTCCCTCTAAATAAACGGAGCGTAACCGTCCTGCGGGTTTAATGCCGTTTTTGCTCACATGTTCCATCAGCACCCGCATGGCTTCGGCAGTTCCTTCATACGGTCCGCGGTAGTAGATGCACAAGGCGTGCGTTTCGTCAAATTCCATGCGCTCGACCCCGTCAAAGCTCTCGTCCACCGGAATACAGCACATCAAATCAAGAATACCCAGGTCATCCGTCATGCGCACGGTGAACATACGTGCCACCATGGACATTTTTCCGGTTCTGGCGGCGGCAATGTAGGTGTCCCGCAGTTTAATAGCTGCCTCGGCAACATCTTTACACCGATATTCCCGACAAAAGCACACCTGACGCGGCAGAACGGTTTTATGCACTGTGAAATCGCCTTGCTTTGCCGAACGCACCTGAAGCATCTGAATATTTCTGTCCAGCATTTTCCGCAGCTCATAAAGCTTATCTAAAAGCTTATCCATATTTTCGGTGTCGTAGTAATATTCCGCTACCTCCTTTAAGGAAAGACCGAGCGCCTGTAGCGAACGGATAGAGCGGATCTGCGTCATGTTGTCTGCCGAATAATAGCGAAAGCCGTTGGTTTCGTCCTTTACCGCCGGTGTCAGAAGTCCCATATTTTCGTATACAAGCAGTGCCTTGCGGGTGACTCCGAGTATTTTTGTAACTTCTCCGATTTGAAATAGGCTGTTATCGTGTTTTTTCATCATTATTTCACCAAATTTCTGTAAAAGTTATTGACTCGTCCCCTAAGGTACGATTTACAATATAATATATCGTAGAAGAAAGAATAATGCAAGTTCAATGCAAAAAGGAGAATACCGCTATGAAGAAAAGATTATTAAGTGTATTTCTATGCTTGTGCATGGTGTTTGGTTTAGTTCCGGCCACGGTGTGGGCGGAAACAACAACCGGGCACACCCACTACCTTTGCGGGGGCAGCACCTGTAACGGCAGCGGTCACGAAAACGAAACCTACAAGACCACATTTGAAAAGGAGATTAAGCAGGAAGGCAACACGCTGAAAATAGGCGACAAATCCTGGGCACCGACAAAAGGCAGTAACGATACATTCTACATACTTCCTACTGGCACTTACTACCTCGGCAGTGACATTAGCCCGGAGTATACCATTAAGATTGAGAACAATGTCACCCTCTGTCTCAACGGGCACAAAATCACGGCCGCAGACGGAATGGATGCCATCTATATGACCGGCGGCAGCTTCACCCTCACCGACTGCAAGGGCGTCGGCACGATCACCCATGCAAGCAGCAAGACCGGCAGAGGCGTGTATGTGAGTTCCGGCACCTTCAATATGTACGGCGGCAGCATCACCGGCAATCGTGCCACCGGCGATGGCGGCGGCGTGTATAAGAGCGGCAGCAATTCATCATTCAATATGTACGGCGGCAGCATTACCGGCAACACCGCCAACAGCTATGGCGGCGGCGTGTATGTGGACGGCGGCGGATTCACCATGTCCGGCGGCACCATCGGCGGCACGAAAACGGGTGAGACCAACACGGCCACCTATGGCGGCGGCGGCGTATATGCGAAGGCCAACTTCGAGATGACCGGCGGCAGCATCACCGGCAACGAAACCAACAGAGGCGGCGGCGTGTATGTGACCGGCAAAGGTAGCTTCACCATGTCCGCGTCCGCCGACGGCCAAAACATCCCCTCCATCACCGGCAATAATGCCACCGAAAACGGCGGCGGCGTGTATGTAATTGGCAGCAGCAGCACCTTCGAGATGACCGGCGGCAGCATCACCGGCAACAATGCCGCCTATGGCGGCGGCGTGTGTGTTAGCAAAAACGGCAGCTTCGAGATGTCTGGCAGTTCCTGCATCACCAACAACAAAGCCGACTCCTACGGTGGCGGCGTGAATATAAACTACGCCAGCGCCACTTTCACCATGAAGGGTGGCAGCATCACCGGCAACAATGCCGCCTATGGCGGCGGCGTGTATACGGTCAATGAATTCAAGATGACCGGCGGCAGCATCACCGGCAACAATGCATACAAATCTGATTACATATCAACCTTCGGCGGCGGCGTGTGTGTGGGCAGCGGTATCTTCACCGTCAGCGGCGAGGTGACCGTCACCGACAATACCAAGGGCGGCACAAAGGGCGCAGACGGCAAGTTCACTGGCGACACGAAGAACAATGTCTATCTTTCCACCGGCAAGACCATCACCATTGGCACCGACAAATTGTCCGAGGGTGCGCAGCTCGGCGTGACTGTGAGCGGAGACTATGGCGATTACCCGTTCACCTCCGGCTGGAATGACAATATGAGTGACAAAACCCCATCCGACTACTTCATCTCCGATACCGACGGATATGTGGCCAAGTTGAACGGCAGTGAACTGAAAATGGTTACCCATGTGCATAACTGGACTTACGCCGCAAGCGGTGATACCATTACCGCAACCTGCAAAAATTGTTCGAATAATAACGGTAACGATTTCAGCGGCGGCAGCGTGACCATTCAGAAACCCGAAAAAACAAAATTTAACGATGGAAAAGATGAAAATGCGAAAGTAGAAAGTGTAGGCTGGTTCGGCAAAGCCCCATCCGTCGCGTATGCGGTCAAGGACGGCAATGCACTGTCGGCTGCCCCTGTGAATGCGGGCACATACACGGCCGGCATTACCCTTGGCAATGTCACTGTCAGTGTGACCTATATCATTGATAAGGCTACGCAGACGGCTCCTACCGGTCTGACAACCAAAGGGGATATTAAGAACAGCGGCACCGGAGAGATTAAGAACACCGCCGAGGACATGGAGTATAACATTTCTGCCAATGCCACCACCGGCTGGATCACTTGCGACAATGGTAGCACCAGGGTCGCCCCCGCTACCTACTATGTGCGCTACAAGGAAACCGACAACTACTTAGCAAGCGCCGTTTCTGCCGCGCTGACAGTCAAGGCACACACACATTCCGGCGGCAATGCGACTTGCCAGAAAAAAGCGGTTTGTGATGGATGCGGGTAGGAATACGGTGAGCTTGGCAACCATAAGTTTACCGAAACGGTTAGCAAAATGTATCTTAAATCGGCTGCGACCTGCCAAAGCCCCGCAGTATATTACAAAAGCTGCCTTGTTTGTGATGAAAAATCCTCCGAGACATTTGAATACGGTGAGAAGGATTTTTCAAATCATATCGGCAATACATATTTAGTGGGACAAAAGGAAGCCACCTGCTACGCAGAAGGCTATACCGGCGATACTTATTGCTCTACCTGCAATCATGAGATAGAAAGAGGAACATCTATTGCGAAAAACGCTCATAACCCTGCGTCGGTTTGGACAACGGATGAAACCGATCACTGGAAAGAGTGTCAGACAGTCGGCTGCGGCAATATCATTGATAAAGCACATCATTCCGGTGGAGAAGCCACCTGTGTGAACAAGGCTATCTGCGAGGTATGCAAGATTGAGTACGGTGATGTAGACGCAACCAACCACAAGAACACCGAAATTCGCGGCGCAACCGATCCCACTTGCTGTGAAGCCGGCTATACCGGCGACAAATGGTGCACCGACTGTAATACTAAAATCGAATCAGGCAGTGAAATTTCCTCAACCGGCAATCATACCGATGTTGACGGCAAGTGGGAATCCGACGGCACAAATCATTGGCATACCTGTTATTTCGGCACAAAGTTTGATATTACGGCGCACAACGGCGGTGAGGCAACCTGCAAATCCCCGGCCGAATGCTCTGAATGCGGACATTCTTACGGACCGCTTGACGCAAACAATCATAAGGGCACAACATATCTAAAGAACCAAAAGGAAGCCACCTGCTTTGAGGAGGGCTATACCGGCGATACTTATTGCAGCGATTGTAATGAGAAAATCGCAGACGGACAGTCCATTGCGAAGAATGCTCATAATCCCGCATCTGTCTGGACTACCAATGAACACGATCATTGGAAGGAGTGTCAGACTGTCGGCTGCGGAAATGTTATAGACAAAGCGGCACACAGCGGTGGTGAGGCTACTTGTGTAAGTAAGGCAGTTTGTGAGGTTTGCAAGGCGCAGTACGGTGATGTAGACGTAGCCAATCACAAGCATACCGAAATTCGGGATGCAAAGCCCGCTACCGAGCAGGAAAAGGGCTACACCGGTGACAAATGGTGTACCGATTGTAATAAGAAAATTGCAACCGGTTCGGAAATTGCCATGCTTGAGCATAAACTTACGTTAGTAGAGGCAAAGGATGCTGCCGTAACGGAGCAAGGCAATATAAAGTATTATTATTGCGAAAACTGCGGTAAATATTTTGCGGATGTAGCCGGCACAAAAGAGATTTCTCTCATCGAAACCGTTATTAAAAAGCTTCCTCCTGAGATTATAGAAGGCAATAATGCTACCGTAAACAACGGAGAGAAGAAATCCTTGACATTCCGTTCCAATGCGGCATTTGCCGATTTCATTCGTGTAGAGCTTGACGGCAAAACTCTTGATGAAAAGGATTATACAAAGGCAGAAGGCAGCATTATAGTTACCTTGAATAACAATTTTGTTTCTACACTTTCCGTCGGTGAGCATACGCTCGGAATCGTTTCGGAAAGCGGAACGGCAACTGCAAAGTTCACGGTGAAAGCGTCCGAGATTCCGAACGAATCTCCCAAAACAGGAGATGACAACATGGTTGCCGTCTGGAGCTTTGCGGCGGTGCTCTCACTTGCTGTTCTCGGTTTCACTACCGTAGTATCAAAGAAAAAGCGAGCAAAATAAAAAGAATTGCGGCGGCAACGTAACTATACGCTGCCGCTGCAATTTTATATGGAGAGGGTTTTTATGGCAAAAGAATATTTATATAAAGCCTACGGCAGCAAGCTTGCTGCGCTGAATAAGCGGCGTAAAAAAAGCGTAATACCATGAAGAAAGCAATGCTTTCGGCGGCGATAATAATCACTGTTGCGGCAGCTGTAATTTTAATTATTGCCCAATTCGGTAAAAAATCAAATGAATTGGTCGGCACATGGAGATATGATGAGCATACGCAATATGTTTTTGAAAAGGACGGTACAGGCAAATTACTTGCCGATGATGTGACATATTCTTATGCCTACACCGTCAAGGGTAAAAAGCTCATCCTCGATTTTACAGAGGATATTGTCCGCGATTGCGATTATACCTTTTCGGTAAACGGAACCGCCTTAACACTTATCGGCGGTACAGGAACCGATGGCGGTAGCTACAAACTTAACAAAGAGTAAATGAGCAAATAACCAAAGGAGCCTTCAAACGGAACAAACGGTCAAAAAAACAGCACAAGCGGTAAAAAAATAATTTGATTTAACTCTTTCACAGCAGAAAGAAAAAAGGCAGCGGCGGTGAATGTGATTTCGCCGTTGCCTTTTGATAACAAGCTGTTTGCTGCGGCTTAATGGAACATTACTGTTTTTCTTTTCTGCTGATATATCTTTTCAGTTGGGTAGTTCACTTTCTCCTTCCACCGTGACAGGTGGCACCTGTCACCGAATGGGAGCAGTTGCCCCTTGGCGGAAAAATCCCTTGAAAAACTGTTCTTTTGAAGGTTATGTAAAAGGAGCAAAGTATTCAGGGGGAATCGCCGCAGTCGGCCATAAAATAAGCAATTGTTATGTTACTGTTGACTATGTAGAATACAAATAATTTATAGAAGAGAGTTCCAGAACCCTGAAATGATTTTAAAATTGATAGGGTTTTGGAGCTTTTTTTCTGTATTATTTGCATTTTTGATTTTTATTTACGTAGACAAAGATAACTGACGGTGTTAATCTTCAAGTAAAGATTATTTTAATAACGGAGGAAAAAATGGCTAAAAGTTGTTGTAACAAAGCATGTATTGTTCAGGGGGGAAAATATCGTTTTTCGGTGCTTACGCCGTTTATGATGAGAATGGAATATTCAGAGACTGGTGTGTTTGAAGATTTACAGACGCAGACTGTGCTTAACAGGGAATTTCCGGTACCGGAATATTCAGTGACACAAAGTGACGACCGCCTTGAGATAGAGACAGAAGCATTTCATATGATATACGATAAAAAGAAATTTAGTGAAGAAGGACTTTTTATAGATGTAAAATATGATTTTACCAATTACGGTGGAAGGTGGTATTTTGGTGCAAAGACGTATAGTTTTCCGCCTCGGGAGCATAATCTCAAAGGCACAATGAGAACTCTTGACAGGGCTGACGGGGAAGTTGAACTTGAATACGGGCTTATGGATAAGAGTGGAAGGACGTTTTTTGATGACAGCAAATCGTTTGTGTTTGATGAAGAAAATATGCCATCAAAAAGGAAACATGAAGAGATTGATGTTTATTATCTTGCATATGGGCGTGATTATTTTGCGTGTCTGCGTGATTTTTATAAATTATCGGGGGCTGTTCCGCTTCTTCCAAGATACGCTCTTGGAAACTGGTGGAGCAGGTATTGGAAATACAGTGAAGAAAGTTACATTGAGCTACTGACGGAATTTGAAAAAAGAAATATACCATTTTCCGTTGCTGTTATGGATATGGACTGGCATATAGTCGATGTGCCGATGGAATCTGGTGGCGGATGGACAGGATATACATGGAATAATGATTTATTTCCGAATCCGGAAAGATTTTTGTCATGGCTGCATGAACATAATTATCATGTAACACTGAATGTCCATCCGGCATCAGGTATCCGGAATTTTGAAAAAATGTATAAAGATATGGCAGAGTATCTAGGAATTAATCCTGACAGTAAAAAAACTATAGAGTTTGATATGACTAACAAAGAGTTTGTTGAGGCGTATTTTAAGTTTGTACATCATCCACATGAAAATGCTGGAGTTGATTTCTGGTGGATAGACTGGCAACAGGGCAACAACGGAGGAGCAAGCGGAATTGACCCATTATGGATGCTTAATTATTTTCATTTTAAAGATATGGAAAAAAGAGGCAGAAGAGGACTTATTCTTTCGAGGTATGGCGGACTTGGAAGCCATAGGTATCCGATAGGATTTTCTGGAGATACGATAGTTACATGGAAATCGCTTGAATTTCAGCCTTATTTTACAGCAACGGCATCAAATGTGGGATATACGTGGTGGAGTCATGATATAGGCGGTCATATGAACGGATATAAAGACAACGAGCTTGCATTAAGATGGTATCAGTTTGGTGTGTTTTCACCGATAAACAGGCTTCACAGCAGCTCTAATCCGTTCTGTGGAAAAGAACCATGGAATTATCCTGAGCCATACTGCAGTGATATGGAAAAGATTTTAAGATTCAGGCATGCACTTATTCCATATATGTACACACTTAATTACAGATGTCATTGCGAGCATATTCCTGTAATAATACCAATGTATTATTATTATCCATTTGAGGAGAAAGCATATAGTTATAAAAATCAATATTTTCTTGGTAGTGAAATGCTTGTGTGTCCTGTTACAACAAAGATTGATGAAGATTCACAAAAAAGCGGTGAGGAATGTTTTATACCAGCCGGAATATGGACAGATATATTTACCGGTGATGTATACAATGGCGGTAAAAATGGAAAAAGTCAGATTTTATGTAGAAATCTTCAAAGTATTCCTGTGCTTGGACGTGCAGGTGCAATAATACCGCTTGCTTCGGAATGTGGCAGTAATGATATTATTAATCCGAAAAAAGTTGATGTGGTTATATGTCCAGGTGCATCAAATACATTTGTTATGTACGAAGATTCTGGAGATGGATTTGACTACGAAAAAGGCGAATATGCTTTGACAGAGTTTGTGCTCGACTGGAATGAAGATAAGGCAAAAATAAGCATAGATGTAAGCGGTGACTTATCGGTAATTCCACGAAACAGAAAGTACCGTTTTATATTAAGAGGATTTGCACGTGGTATAAGATTTGAAAATGCAGATAATGCCAAATACGATATAAAAACAAATACATGGACAGTTACATGTAACTGTGATGGTGCGTCAGAGCTTGAAATATTTGCTGATAATGAAGAAAACAATCCTGTATACAACGGTGAAAATGTTAATGATAAAATATATGATTTTCTTCTGCAGGCACAGATGGATAATAATGACAAGAGAAGTATTTACAGATTATTTACATCCGGTGAGAACAAAAATGTTATTATATCAAACATTATGTCTATGAAACTTAATGATAAAGTTACAGCTGCAATTATAGAATATCTTTTGAGATAATGTATAATAATGCAAAAATAAAGTGAAATCTGAGTAAAATTTTATTTTTCTGTTGACATTAAAAAATGATATATTATAGTAAAAAAAGATTTGGATAAGAGTTATCCAACATGCAGACCACATGGTTATATTACATGTTAAGCCTTGCGGACGGGCGGGTCGGTTGCCGAGTGTGACAAGGACACACATTATTGATTGGGTTAGAAGCCCAAGTTTTATAAGTTGATTTTTAAAATTATCATGCGAAGGTGCATATCATCTTGTGAAACGGTCAATAAGAGCGGTAACAGTGACTTACTTGGATAAACTCTGAAAGGTCAGAATCTCAGTGCTTTGTATGTATGAAGTAATATGTATACGTACATGTACAGGGATTAATAAAAGAATGATTGAATATACCACGGGGCTGTCGCTCTAACGATTTTCAATCGTTAAAGCGACAGCCCCTTATTTGCTTTATTCTACAAACACAATCATTACTTTTCATTCCTGTCAATCTTTAAATCTTTGTAATATTGCATTGGAGTAACACCATATTCTTTCTTAAATGCTCTAAAAAAATGATTATACCCTCCAAATCCACCAAGCGCATATACCTCATGAATACTTTTCCCCTGCTCTATATAATGGCGGCATAAATCAAGTTTGCTCTTTACAATGTATGAATGAGGTGTCTCACCTGTCAATTTTTTAAACTCTCTTACTATATGATAACGGCTTATATAAAATTCATTTTCCAAGCGCTCCAACGAGATATCTTCTGTCAAATGTTCTCTGATATAAATAAAAATATCATCCATTACAACGTGCTTTTTCTTATTCGTCTTAATCTGCACATCCTCCTGAACAGATGAGCGAAGTGCAAGTACAAGAATCATAGTTAATAGGCTTTTCTCGTATAATGAGTGGGCAAATTTAGGCGGCTCATTATTCATCGAATAGAGCTTTTTTGATATATTCTTTATAAGCATAGCCGATTCAGTCTCAGAATGAACAATCTTAACTTGATACGGAACAAAATCAAACGCTTCATCAAGTCTTGTTTCTTCATCTGACAATTTCCTTAAAAGTTCTCCACCTATATAAAGAACATAAACTTCAAGAGGATACTTATTTTTACGATATTCAAGTTTTACTTTATTACCTGGCTTAATAAATATCAAATCCTCCATAGTACATACAATATTATCGTCCTCCTGGTGCATATGCCCTATCCCACCAGCTATAAATACAATTGTATAGCTCTTCTTTTGCCCAAAGCTTCGCTGGGCACTATCCAATATTTTCAAATATTCCATTTTGTAGCCTTGCTTTTCCATATGTCTATTTTGTACACTTTCCTATTATATTTTTTGTTCATTTCGTCAAAATATACAATATATCAATTTTTCGTAGTTTGCAAGCAATATTTGTATATGGATATCAGCATAACCACAATATAATAAGATTGTAGCTACTAAAACAATATAAATTTGGGAGGTAAATTATCATGAAAGAAACAAGACCTTTTTCCATGAAGGACAAAATTGGTTACACTCTTGGCGATTTGGGATGTTGCTGTACTGAGCAGTTCCGTGCCATGTATCTTGCTATTTTTTATACACTGGTATTAAAAGTTAATCCAGTACACGTAGGAATCCTTATGCTTGTTACAAAGTTTTGGGATGCTATAAATGACCCTTTAATTGGTGCACTTGTTGATAGCCACAAAAACAAAGGAAAAGGAAAATTTATTCCTTGGATTAAATTCTTTGCTTTTCCAACTGCAGTACTCTGTATATTAGGATTTGTTAACGTATACAATTTCGCTTATGGTGCACGTATTGCTTATATGTTCATTACATATATTGTTTACGAAATTATGTACACATGTGTCAGCGTTCCATTTGGTAGTCTTTCAAGTGTAATGACTGATGATGTTAACCAACGTACTGACCTTTCTCGTTTCAGAAGTCTTGGCGGTACAATTTTTATGACAGTTATCGTTATTGCTGGACCAGTATTCTTATATAAAGATAACCAGCCAGTACCTAGCCATTTCCTTATTATGTCAGCAATCTGTGCAGTTATTGGATTAATCTGTCTTATGTTTACATCTCATTGGTGTAAAGAGCGTATTATTACAGAGCCAGTTGTTGAGAAAAAAGAAAAGCTTAACTACTTCCAGGTAATTAAAGATATTACTAAAAACAAAGCATTACTCGGAGTTATGTTATCAAGCTTTATCGGTATTGTTGGAGCAGGTATGGTTAACGGATTAAATACTTATTTATTCCGCGATTATTTTGGAAATGTTGCCATCATGGCAGTTTCAGGTATGTTAAGTGTACTCTGGTCACTTATTGCATTCGTAGGCACAAAATTTGTTGCTAAGAAATTTGGAAAGAAAGAATGGATTATGTACAGTGCAACTTTCTCAGTTGTTGTTTATGCTATTTTATTCTTCTTCCCAATTGAAAATCCTATTCTCTTTATTATCATCAACGGAATCTGCTATCTTGGAGTAAGTGGTTTCCAAGTATTAGTTTGGGCACTTGTAAATGATGCAATTGATTATCAAGAACTTCAGACAGGAAAACGTAATGAAGGAATTGTATATTCGGCATATACATTCTTCCGTAAACTTGCTAATGCTGTATCAGGAAGTATGAGTAGTTTTGCACTTGCAATTGCTGGATTCCAGGTTAATGAAGCTGTCCAGAATGAAGCATTCTCAGGACATCTTTGGAAAACATATACAGGTTTATATGTTGTAGGATATTTATTAGCTGTTCTGGTATTAAAATTTATCTACCCTCTTACAAAAGAGAAAACAGCTGAAATGTTACAGGATTTAGCTGACAAGCGAAATGCTACTACTGCAGAATAAAATTAGAAATGGAGGTATTTTAAATTGACAAAACAAGTAGAAATCACAAACCGTGATGGACACATCTTACGCGGAATAGTTAACATTCCAGAAGATGGCACAAGATTTCCTGCTATTGTAAATGTACATGGCTTTACAGGGAATAAAAGCGGTTACAAAAGTATTTATACGCACACAGCCAGATTCTTAGCTGAACATGGATTTGCCAGTGTCCGTTTTGATTTATACGGAAATGGTGAAAGTGATGGTGAATTCGAGGACATGACCTTTACAGGTATCCTACACGATATCGAGGATATTATAAACTGGACTAAAACACAAGATTTTGCCAATCCAGATAAGATTATCTTATCTGGTCAGAGTATGGGAGGATACGCAGCTGCTACTGCCGCTCCTATTGTTAATCCTTATGCTCTCATGCTTATGTGTCCAGGTGCTGGAATGTGGTTTGGATGTAAGGATCGTGCTGAAGCCATGGAAGCTAAGGGGATCACCAAGGCCGATATTGAAGGACTCACTTTCCCAACATCTTTTAATCATGATTTATTTAATTATGAGCCATTCTCGTCAGCAGAAGGATACAACGGACCAGTCCTCCTTATAAGAGGAACTGCAGATGATTTGGTAGATGATGCAACATGCCATAGATATGAGTCACTTTACAATGGAAAATGCAATTATAAAACAATTGAAGGCGCTAACCACAATTTTGCCAGTGCTTTTGCAAGAGCAGAATTAGACAAATTAATGTTAGAGTTTTTAACACCACTTAAATAGTATATTCAATTTGAAAGGAAGTATGAACAATGAAATTATTAGAGCCTATAAAAGTTGGAAATATTGAGTTTAAAAACCGTATTATGTTCCCACCACTTACAACAGGATATGAGGAAAAAGATGGTTCAATTGGAGAACAGAGTTTTCGTTTTTACGAGCGTCTCGCAAAAGGCGGTGTCGGATATATAGTAATTGGAGATGTTGCACCACTTCCAACATTCTCTCCTACACCAAAGCTTTATTCATCTGAACAGGTTCAAAGCTTCAAAAAACTTGCTGACGCATGTCATGAAAATGGCGCAAAACTTGGAATTCAGTTATTCCATCCTGACTACAATGTTAAAGCTTTAAACGACTTGTTCCATCAGGGCAAAATGCAGGAAGCAAGAGCTAAACTTCACCATGATATGCAGCACTTTGTAAATGAAGTAACTGCAGAAGAGCTTGATGAAATAATAAAGCATATGGAAAACTGTGCTAGCTTAGCACACGAAGCTGGTGTTGATTGTATTGAAGTACATGGAGACCGTCTTGTTGGTTCTCTTTGCTCTCCTATTTTAAATCATAGAACTGATGAATATGGCGGTGACCTGGCTAATCGTACACGTTTTGCATTAACACTTGTAAAAAGATTAAAAACAATCGTACCTGACATGGTTATCGACTACAAGCTTCCTATAGTTACTCCTCTTGGAGAAAATAGTTTTAGAGGAAAAGGTGGTCTTCCACTTGATGAAGCTTGCATTTTTGCTAAAGAATTAGAAGCTTGCGGTGTTGACACATTACATGTTGCACAGGCTAACCATACTGGAAATATGGGTGATACAATCCCTGCCATGGGAACACAGCCATACGGATTTATGGTTTCTTATTCTAAAAAAATCAAAGAGCTTGTATCTATTCCTGTATCTGTAGTAGGCCGTATCGTTACACCAGAAGCTGCTGAAGCAGTTATTACAAATGGTTCTGCTGATATTATTGGATTAGGTCGTTCTCTTCTTACAGACCCTGACTTTGCAAACAAATGTGCAGATGGACATTGCTGTAATGTCAGAACATGTATGATGTGTAATAAAGGATGTACAGATAATATTCAGAATCGTGCTTTCTTAAGTTGTGTACTTAATGCTGAAAACGGTTACGAAGCAACACGACATATAACTCCTGCAGCATCATCAAAGAAAATAGCAATTATTGGTGCTGGTATTGCTGGACTTGAAGCTGCACGTGTTGCTGCATTAAGAGGTCATCATGTAACCATTTTTGAGAAATCACTTCAGATTGGTGGTCAGTTACTTATTGCTAGTGTACCTCCAAGAAAAGAAGAAATGATGAGAAGCATTAATTATTATACAAATGTACTTCCTGAATTGGATGTAACATTCAGACTTGGTCAGGAATTCACATCACAGGATTATAATTCATTCGATGAAGTAATTGTGGCAACAGGTGCAAACAACGCAATAATCCCTGTTCCTGGCAAAGATCTTCCAACTGTTACAAGTGCATGGGATGTGCTTGCCAAGAAAGAAATCGTATTCGGTAATGTTTCTGTAATCGGTGGTGGTCTTGTAGGTGTTGAAACCGCTGAATATCTGGCTTCACGCGGATGTAAGGTTACAATTATTGAAATGATGGATCAGATTGCAAAAGAAGAAAGTAACACTATTTTACCTACTCTAATGAGGGAATTAGAGCATTATAATGTTCAAATAGTAACATCTGCAAAATTATCAGAAATCAAAGATGATTCTGTAGTTGTTGAAAAAACAATAGACGACAATACATCAACAGAAGAAATTGCTTCAGACTTTGTTGTAATGGCTGTTGGTGCAAGAAAGAACCTTCCAGAGCTTTCTGATTGTCCTCTTCCACTTCACTATATTGGTGATTGTGCTGGAGAACGTCCAAGTAATATTGAGCATGCTATTAAATCAGCATATGATGTAGCATGTGAAATATAAATTATTAATTACCCTATTACCACAAAGGGGCTGTCGCACTAATTTCTTAGTGCGACAGCCCCAAGAATAGCGATAGAATTGATGCAGGAAAGTCATGACCAAAGAGTGCTGATCAAATCATATTTAGTTCCTATTTTTATATCATTTTAGCGGTAAAGATATTTACTCGATATTATCCACAATAACAAAATGCAGCATAGATGATTTTTGACTTCATATTGCTTCGATAGAAGAAGTAGCAGGTTTAGAGAAGATAATCGCAGAAAGCAAGTAGATCGTCGCTACTAATCTTGTGTTTCTCTTTATTAAGACTCTCAGAAATTTCATATATGACACAAAGAACCACCAAGATCAAGGCAGAAAGGTGGTTCTTATATTTTGCAGTGAATGAATCAATTATTTTGTGATGATATCACAGAAAATAATTTACCTTTTGCTTATAATGTAGCTACAAATTAAGTAAGGAGGTAGTCTAAATGAGATTAAAAGATAAAGTTGCAATCATTACGGGTGGCAGTCGTGGTATAGGATTTGCTACAGCTGATAAATTCTTGAAGGAAGGTGCTTCTGTTGTGTTGGCAGCAAGTTCACAGGAATCAGCAGATGTTGCTGTAGATAAATTAAAAGAAAAATATCCCAATGCAATAGTTGCTGGAATTAGTCCAAATCTGGCAAGCATGGAGTCTGTCAGAAAGGCTTTTAAAGAGGCAACTGAAAAATATGGATGTGTCGACATACTGGTAAATAATGCAGGAATTTCAGAAAATACCTCATTTATGGATTATACAGAGGAGACTTTTGATAAAGTCATTGACCTAAATGTAAAAGGAGTATTTAATACTACTCGTGTAGCAGCAGAATGTATGGTGGCAAGAGGCAAGGGTGTCATTCTCTCAACTTCTTCCATGGTGAGTATTTCGGGACAGCCAAGTGGGGTTGCTTATCCGGCATCGAAGTTTGCAGTAAACGGATTGACTGTATCATTAGCAAGAGAACTAGGACCTAAAGGTATTCGTGTTAATGCTGTTGCACCTGGGATTACAGAAACTGATATGATGAAAGCTGTGCCAAAGGAAGTTATCGAACCTATGATTGAAAGAATTCCATTGCGTCGTCTTGGACAGCCAGAAGATATTGCCAATGCGTTTGTGTTTCTTGCATCAGATGAGGCGAGTTACATTACAGGTGTTATATTAAGTGTAGATGGTATGGCAAGAAGTTAATTTAATGTGGTATGGTGATGTAATCACGGAAAACAAATGAATTTAAGACTATAACAAAGCTACAAAAAGATAAGGAGGACTGTAAAATGTCAGCTATTAATATCAATAAAAATAATTTTGAGAACGAAGTACTGAATTCCGATAAAACCGTTCTTTTAGATTTTTGGGCATCTTGGTGTGCGCCTTGCCGTAGGGTAGTACCTATTGTAGAGGAGATTGCAGATGAGCGTAGGGATATTAAAGTTGGAAAGATTAATGTAGATGAAGAGCCTGAACTGGCAAATAAGTTCAGTATTATGAGCATTCCGACTTTAGTGGTTATGAAGAATGGGAAGATTGTACAGCAGGTTTCAGGGGCGAGACCTAAGAATGCGATTTTAGAAATGCTTTAGGGAGGTGTGCTAATGGGATTTTTTGATTTCTTTAAACAGTCGAATATTAATCAAGGCATAGAAGAATATAAAATGACTGCTGGTGCAGTTCTGCTGGATGTCCGTACTCCGCAGGAATATCAGGAAGGACATATACCAGAAAGTAAAAATGTGCCGTTGCAGCAACTAGACAATATTGTTTCTGTAGCGAAGAATAAGGATATCCCTCTGTTTGTATACTGTTATTCCGGTTCCCGGAGCCGTCAGGCAACTGGGATGTTGCAACGAATGGGATATTCTAAAGTAAATAATATCGGTGGCATTGCAGCTTACTCAGGAAAGGTGGAAAAATAAGATGAAGGTAATAATCGTAGGAGGTGTAGCAGGAGGAGCTACAGCCGCAGCAAGAATACGCAGACTGAATGAGCATGCTGAAATTACTGTGTTTGAAAGATCCGGATACATATCCTATGCAAATTGTGGACTTCCATATTATATTGGAGACGTGATCACAGACCCGGAAGAACTTACACTACAGACACCAGAGAGTTTTTTTAAACGCTTCCGTATTAACATGAAAATTCATCATGAAGTTATCTCAATACATCCCGAATGTAAAACTGTTTCAGTTAAGAATTTAGAAAACGGTGAAATATTTGAAGAAAACTATGATAAGCTGATCCTCTCTCCAGGTGGCGGTTTTATTGGTCTGGAACTGGCAGAAAATTTGAGGGAGCTTGGCATGGATGTTACGATTGTCCAGCGGCCTAAGCAGCTGATGAACCCTTTTGACCCGGATATGGCATCCATGATCCATAATGAAATGAGAAAGCATGGGATAAAACTGGTACTGGGCTATACAGTAGAAGGATTTAAAGAAAAAGACAACGGAGTGGAGGTTCTGTTGAAAGATAATCCATCCCTTCAGGCTGATATGGTAGTTCTGGCAATCGGAGTCACACCAGACACAGTATTAGCAAAAGAAGCCGGTCTGGAACTTGGCATCAAGGAAAGTATTGTAGTGAATGACAGAATGGAAACCTCTGTACCGGATATTTATGCTGCAGGTGATGCAGTTCAGGTAAAACATTATGTTACGGGTAATGATGCGCTGATTTCTTTGGCAGGACCAGCCAATAAACAGGGCAGAATCATCGCTGATAATATTTGTGGCGGTGATAGTCGTTACCTGGGCAGTCAGGGAAGCTCCGTTATAAAAGTGTTTGATATGACAGCAGCCACTACAGGTATCAATGAAACCAATGCCAAAAAGTCAGGATTAGAGGTAGATACAGTAATTCTTTCTCCTATGAGTCATGCCGGTTACTATCCTGGTGGAAAAGTGATGACCATGAAGGTGATTTTTGAAAAAGAGAGCTATCGTTTGCTTGGCGCTCAGATTATTGGATATGAAGGAGTTGATAAACGTATTGATGTGCTGGCAACAGCAATTCATGCGGGGCTGAATGCAACCCAGTTGAAAGATCTGGATCTGGCATATGCACCACCTTATTCTTCTGCCAAGGATCCGGTAAACATGGCTGGATTTATGATAGACAATATTGCAAAAGGGACATTAAAGCAATGGCATTTGGAAGATATGGACAAGATTTCTAAAGATAAAGATGTGGTGTTGCTAGATGTGAGAACTGTAGGTGAATTCAGCAGGGGGCATATTGATGGATTCAAAAACATACCTGTAGATGAACTGAGAGAACGAATTAGTGAAATTGAGAAAGGAAAGCCTGTGTATCTGATATGCCAGAGTGGTCTGCGCAGTTATATTGCGAGCCGTATTCTGGAAGGAAACGGCTATGAAACGTATAATTTCTCTGGCGGATTTCGCTTCTATGATGCAGTGGTCAATGACCGTGCGCTGATTGAAAGGGCATATGCATGTGGTATGGAATTGATATGACTCACAATCAGGTTGTCCGGATGGTTTGTAATGATCTGATAAGGTTATTACTATTATTTGATTGACAAAAATTAAATAGGTTTTATAATGAATAATATCTATATCCCCCATTTGAAATGGGGGGTTACTAACTTGATATTAAGAATTCTTCCTAATAACGAGTGGGATAGAAACAACTAAAAAATAGAAGAAAAGGGGTAAGATTATGTTTGAGATGAAACCAGAGTATTACATTGGAATAAAAATGATTGATGAACAACATAAACAGTTGTTTAAATATGCGGATGAAGCATATGAATTACTAAATGACGAATTTACACCAGATAAATATGATAGGGTCGATATATTGCTGGAAAAGTTATACGATTATACGGTGAAACATTTAGCAGATGAAGAAGCATATATGGAATCTATTCATTATAACAAGTTATTTACGCAAAAGGTGCAGCATCAGGCATTTATTGAAAAGCTTGATGAGTTTATGGAAAGCCATAACAAAGAAGAGGAAAATCAGGATGAGCAGATTATGAAGATTTTGACATACCTTACGGAATGGTTAGTAAATCATATTTTGTATGTTGATGGACAGATTCCACAGGAATGATGTCATATATAGGAGTTTTTGAAAGAGATTTATGGATGAAAAACAGTTAAGCATAGATATCGTTGGTTTGGCAGGAGGTTCCTTTATTTGCAAGGATTATTCATCTTGCGGATGTAATAGATGCGATTGCTAACAACATAAAATGTAGACAGGAAAAATGGGATAAATGTTGTGAATTTCTTGTAAAACAAAAAGGATTATTATTTGATGATGAGTGTGTAGAAGCCTTTTTTGAAATGATATCAAAAGAAACATTTGTTTCGTTAGAGGATGGATCTTTTGAGTCAAAGTTATGGGAGATCGTTCCAAGAAAAAAACAGATGTTTGATTGGAATACTTGTAAAAATATTGCAGATTTCTTTGCGAATATTGTTGATTATAAATCTCCCTTTACAAGTAGACACTCTATTGGTGTTGCAGAAAAGGCTGCGCAGTTTGCAAAGTATATTGGATATGATGTTTCAGATATCGAAAAAATGTATCTGGCGGGAGCATTGCATGATATCGGAAAAATGGCGGTCGGTAATGAAATATTAGAAAAACCGGATAAACTTACGGATGAAGAATTTGATAAAATGAAAAACCATGCGGGCTACACATATCTTATGTTGTCACAAGTAGATGGTTTTGAAGATATACGGGATTGGGCTGCATTACATCATGAAAAACTAAATGGGAAAGGGTATCCATTTGGAAAAACTGCAGATGAATTAAATGAACAAGAACGAATTATGGCATGTGTTGATATTTATCAGGCGCTTACGGAAGAACGTCCATATAAGAAAGGAATGTCGCATGAAAAAACATGTGATATACTTGATGAAATGGCAGAAAAAGGTTTTGTGGATGCAGATATTTCACGTAAAATGAGAGATTGTTTTCATTAGCATAGTATGAATGTTACAGAAAAACGGGTAGCCATTAACTCATTGGTATAGTTTGCGACGGGAGCAGATTCATTCATGATGCTCTTGTAAATCTCAGCAGGGATGATCCAAAGATCAGTATCTTTTTCTGCTTCAATGGTTACTTCAAATTGAATGGATCGCATGATACATGAGGCGGATAAAAGACACATATCCATATCGAACAGACGGTAAAGTGTAATCTCCCGTCCTTCATCTGAAAGTATGTAGGTTCGAAGCTGCCCGGTTTTAACCAGTAATAATCCAGTACAATCCAGGTTTCCGTTGTGAATGATCGTTCCTTTTTTTACATCCCGTGTGATTAAATTGTCTGAAATTATTTTTTTCTGTGCTGTATTTAAGTCATTCCATAGTGGAAAATAATTTTCGAAGTTCATAACAGTTATCTCCTTTACGAACATAGTATACTTGCTTTTTTTAGATGCGTCAATTATATAATTGACATATGCCATAAATAAAAATATACTGACTATAGTACATGACTGTTGTGAATATGAGGGAGGGATAAATAATGCAGGGAGATGTCAGTTTTACATTTTTGGACCGAATTGAAGAAGTAGAACTGAATATTGTAGATAGACGATGGCAGTCTGCACTGGCATTGGCATTGACTTTGCCAGATATTTGCGGAGGTATTGCTTTCCCGGAAATTGTTAAACATTATCGAGATGGCCGGGTTATGCTGGATCGGCAAAAGAATCCGACCCGTGATGTGGGAACCCAGTATATTCGCTGGTTTGATGAATATGCAGGGGACTACTTTAAACTATCTCAATCCGATGAAAAGCCATATATTTGCGGAGAACGCTGTTGGCAGCTTCGATGTGAATATCTTCATCAAAATAAAGGATTTTTGAATGATGAAAATAATATACGCTTTCATCTTGGACTAAACTGTGGAATGTCAGTTTGTCAGTTGGAAAGTATGAACATACAGGAGAACGGAAACGATATTCGTATAGACATAGAACAGTTTTGTCTGAGGATGTGCAAGGCAGCAAAGAGTTATTATGATAAAGTTCATTTGGAAAAAGACTTTAGTCTCTATAATACACCAGTTTTGGATTTTATTCAGGTAACACAAAAAAAGAAAGCTGCTTCTATTATTGCACTGGTCTGTGGCAGTGAACGTTATGCAAAAGGATTAAAAGAAACATTGCAATTTATTTCAGATCAGATCATGCTGTTTTACACACCGGAAAGTGCTAAAACAAGATTAGGCAGACATAAGCCGGATCTTTGGATTGTTACCGAAGATATGACGAGCCAACCGAATCAGCCATGGCGTGCGGACAGGACAACACCTGTAATTTTAATCACAGGCAATCCTGATGCTGTTGAAATTAAAAAGAATTCAGGAAAACTAACTGTTCTTTCTATGCCATTATCAATAGTTGATTTGCGGAAAACCGTCGAAATATATGTGTCGTGAGGAGAAGTTTATGCTGTACATAATACTATTATTTGTAGTTGTAGTTGTATATTTGATGATGCTTATGCGGAGACAGAAAGAAAAGATGAGCGAAATTAAAATACAAATAGATCAACTGCAAGCACAACATGATCGATTGCAGAAAGAAAGGGATCAGTTACTAGAACAGATGAATCATCTGGAAGAGCAACGAGAACACTTGCAAATGCAAACAGACCAGGCATTTCGGAGTGCTGATGAAATTGAGAAAATTTGCGATGAGATATGGCATCATGCTAATACCATCC
>ERZ1106929.1284-NODE-1284-length-22316-cov-5.025965_pt1 | contig 22316 bp, 20 predicted proteins | sample MGYA00403662_ERZ1106929 | MGnify/ENA primary metagenome ERZ1106929 (study PRJEB35170, sample SAMEA104062442) | human gut metagenome | biome: human gut; feature: human-associated habitat; material: faeces | place: Denmark | collected 2013-02-20 ... | reverse complement strand
GTTAAGACATCGCCCTTTCACGGCGGTAACACGGGTTCGATTCCCGTAGGGGTCATTTCTTCATATTGCAATAGGATTTATCCTGTGATATTATATTCATAGGAAGTGGATTGCTCACATATGTATAGAATATGGCGACTTAGCCAAGTGGTAAGGCATGGGACTGCAACTCCCTGATCATCGGTTCAAATCCGTTAGTCGCCTCTTTTTTTTCTAAGACTCTGATTATTAATCGGAGTCTTTTGTAACTTTACTTTATAGAAAAGACCATATGCGGCGCTTTGCTAAATGGAAAAGAGCCCGCAGATATGTGGACATGACAAATGGATGGTTTGGGATTTAAAAGATGTAAAAAAATTCTTCTCTAAAATCGTCATTAAGGTCAACTTATTTAGAAAATAGTCAATGTCTGGAAGTTCCTCTTCGCTCATACGGCGAATGTCCTTGGATGTCATTCCTTCCGGGGAATTTTCGATGTATTTTTATCCTTTTCTCCTCCTGGTGTCACCATACTTGCCGAACTAAATTCTTTGGTCTGTTCTAATCAGAAACTTTTGTGTTCCTTGTTTCATAAATGCTCCGCTGAGACACTTTTGGAATTATTGGAAAACAAAATGTATCTCGGGGCAACACTTGGCATTATCCAGGTTTTACATACATGGGGACAAGAATTGAATTACTATCCTTATATCCACTGTATCAATATTCTTTTAATCCCCAAAGAATTGTAAGAATAATGGTTTGTATATTTCATGAAGAAACATGGAGAAAAAGAATGTAATAACTCATGGAATGATGACAATTATCCATATATTAAAAATACATTTTTCCATCGAATTAGGCTGTTAGTTGTAGTATAATAAAAAAAACATTCAATAGAGGAGGATGATGATCATGTGTTATGCAAAACGTAGAAAAACCCTTTTTGTTTTTTTCCTTGTTGCTTCTCTTGTGCTTACGACCACTTTGGGCGCAGCTCCAAATCTCTCGCAGGCAAAAAAGAAAAAGCAGGGAATTACTGTAACAAATAAGATGACCAAAGGTGTTTTGGTGATTCGAGAAAAAAAGAAATTACAGTTAAAGCTAAAGTTGCGCGGAAAAAAAGTTTCATCCAAGAAGATAAAGAAGATATTCAAATTCAGGTCTTCAAACAAAAAGATTGTGACAGTGAATAAAAAGGGAAAAATTTATGCTAAGAAAGCTGGAAATGCTAAAGTGTATATAACACAAAAGGCAAAAGGCAAGAAGAAAAAGTGTAAATTAAAAGTGAAGGTTGTGGCAAAAAAGAATAAGCCCGTGGTAACTGTGACGACGGAGTCAACGAAGCAGCCAACGGTAGACCAAACAAAGCAGCCAACGGTAGACCAAACAAAGCAACCAACGGCAGAGCCAACGAAACAGCCAACGGCAGAGCCAACGAAACAGCCAGCGGCAGAGCCAACGAAACAGCCAACGGCAGAGCCGACGAAACAGCCAACGGCAGAGCCGACGAAACAGCCAACGGTAGAGCCGACGAAACGGCCAACGGCAGAGCCAACGAAACGGCCAACGGCAGAGCCAACGAAACAGCCAACGGCAGAGCCAACGAAACAGCCAACGGCAGAGCCAACGAAACAGCCAACAGCAGAGCCGACGAAACAGCCAACGGCAGAGCCAACACCGTCCGCAAGTCAGGAACCGCAATTGGTAAATAGCGGAGAATGCAGTAAAATGACATGCGGAGGAAGTTATGCTGGCGTTGCTGGTGATAAAGTAGTGTTGTATTCTAATGGTGACTATTGTAGCACATCTTACGAATTTGAAGGGACAAATAAAAAATACCGTATGGTGGTTAAAGGAGCATCTAGTAATTCGTCAACGGCGAGTGTTTCTGTATATATTGGTGGAAAGAAAGTTGGAACAGTTGGATTTACTGGAACTACGTTGTCGGAGCAGTCTCTTGAATTTAAAATGACAGATGTAACAGGAAAACAGGAAATAAAATTTTTACTTGAAACAGATAATGGATCGAATGATACCTATGTAAATAGTTATGAACTTTATTACATTGGTGATGTGAAACCATTGCCGGATGCTCCAATACCAGCATCAGTTGGAGCTGTGTCTACAGGAAAGTACAGAAATTTGTTTAAGGAATTAGGATATTCGGATGCAGAGATAGATAAGAAGGTCGAATCGGCCTGGCAAAAATTCTTTTATGGTACTGACGATGAACGAATCTATTATCCGGTAGGCGAAGATATGGCTTATATTTATACAGCAGATACCGATGATGTACGTTCTGAGGGAATGTCTTATGGTATGATGATTTGCGTTCAAATGGACAAGCAGGAAGAGTTTAATCGTCTGTGGAAATGGGCAAAAACTTATATGCAGCATACAAGTGGAGAGTTTAAAGGATATTTTGCTTGGCAGATGAATACGAATGGAACCAAAAAAGACAATACGCCGGCAGCAGACGGCGAGGAATATTTTGCAACATCGTTATTGTTTGCATCAGCGCGCTGGGGAAATGGTGAAGGAATTTATAACTATAACAAAGAAGCGCAGGAAATCTTGACAACGATGCTTCATCAGGCAGATGATGGTCAAGGTGTGAATATGTTTAACAAAGAACATAAAATGCCTGTATTCTGCCCAATTGGAAACGCTGCAACATATAGTGATCCATCGTATCATTTGCCGGCATTTTATGAAGTTTGGGCGAGAGAGGCAGAGCAGGACAAAGATTTCTGGAGCGAGGCAGCTGAAGCTAGTCGACAGCATTTTAAAGATGCAACAAATGAAAAAACCGGATTAGGTCCGGATTATTCCGAATATTCAGGGGCTGCTAAGAACGAGGGAAATCATGGTGATTTCCGATTTGATGCATGGCGAATTGCAGCTAATATTGCCTGCGACTATGCATGGTGGGCGCAGGATGACTGGGCAACCACGCACGCGAATAGAATCCAGTCGTTCTTCTACGACCAGGGTGTTGATAGTTATGGAAATCAGTGGTCATTAGATGGAAAGAATCTTAGTCCTGATCATTCTCCAGGATTGGTTGCTATGAATGCAACAGCGAGTCTGGCATCTAGTGATAAAAAATCATGGTCATTCCTTGAGGATTTGTGGAACATTTCTCCAACGACAGGGAAATATCGATACTATGATGGATGTCTTTATATGATGGGATTGTTACATTGTAGTGGTAAATTCCGCGCATATTTGTCAAGTAATACGCCGGAAGTAGGCGTCGTGAATGGCAAAATATCGACAACAAATGCCGAATTTGATTTGAGTGCAGATAAGAAAGAAGATGTGACAACAAAACTTATTTTAAATGGTGTTAGAACATTATCAGAAATTCGAAACGACAAGACAGTGTTAGAAAAAGGAAAGGACTATACCATTAGTGATGATACAGTGTCTATTCGCAAAGAGTATCTTTCCAAACAGGCAGTAGGAGTAACGAAATTGACATTTGTCTTCGATGCGGGGAAAAATGCTGTTATGTCGATTACGATAAAGGATAGTAAGTTGCCTGATGTACCGGCAGTGTCTGGACCATTTGATAAAATAAAGGCTACAGACTGTACTGCAGATTCCAAAGATATAAAGGTTGAAGATGGAAAAGTCACCTTAAACACTACGGATTCATATATAGCGTTTGATATTGATTTTGGAAGTGAAACCGCAAAGAGTATAACTACCTATGTGAAAGAACCAAATAATAGTGGACAGTTGTTTGTACGAATTGGAAGTTTAACTTCTAGTCCGGCAAGGATCTATAATCTAGGTAATGGTTCCTGGAAAGAGATTAATAGTTCTTTGTGGCCTACGGTTACAGGAAAGACAAAAATTTATATACAGGCAAATAAACCGGGAGTTCAGATTGATTGGATACAATTCGGAAAATAAGTAAAAAATTGCGAAAGGATATCATACATGCTTAACAACCGAAAAAAAATGTTAGGTGTATTTGTTTGCAAGCTTCCAGAATATTTCCAGCGCACCCTGTGTGGTGCGCTGGCTGATGAAGCGGTGGCAAATGGATACAATTTGGTTGTTTTTTCGACTTTTGGTGAATACGATAACAATCATGATTATGTGGAGGGAGAAAGCAATTGTCTTTATATTCCAAATTATGACGAATTGGATGGGATTATTTTATGCCTTGATGTGTTTGATATTCCTGGCATGGCAGGAAAATTAATTGAGCAAGTAAAGGAAAAGGCGCATTGCCCTGTGATTAGCATTCGACAAAAAAGAGATGAGTTTATTAGTGTGCTCAGCGATGATAAAAAGGCTATTATGGCTATGGTTGATCATTTGGTAGATGAACATAACGCAAAGCGGATTTATTACTTGTCTGGTCCCTCTTACATGCATGATATACGTATGAGGGAGGACGGATTTCGCGAAAGAATGAAAAGCAGAGGTGTTGCCTTTCGTGAGGAATATATCTTTATGGGAAATTTGTGGTATAACATTGGTAAAGAAGCAGTTGATTATTTTCTTTCACTGGATGATGAAAGACCTGATGCAATTCTATGTGCCAATGATTATATGGCAATTTCTGTATGTGAAGAACTGTGCGATCGAGGATTCCGTGTACCGGAGGATATTATTGTGACGGGATTTGATGATGTTGAGGAGGCTAGAGATATATACCCAATGTTGACAACAGTTGAAGCTTGCCCAGAAAATTTTGCGAGATGTGCTATGGAAATTATTAAAAAGGCGGAACGAGGCGAAAAACTAGAAAAGCAATATTATATTTCAACGCAAAATCAGTATCGAAATTCCTGTGGATGTAAAGAAGCGGAAGAAGCGAAACAAATTTTTCGTAAACAATTAAAAAAAAATCGGCGTTTGGTTCACATGTATAAGCAGAATATGTTTATGGTTTTTCAGATGGAAGGAATACGAGATTATCAGGGCCTTTCGGATTTAGTTGGAAAGTTTGTAGAAGGAAACACGGGTGTTTCAGACTTTTATATATGCCTAAATCCAGATGAGAAATATGAATTGGATGATTCTAGAAAAAGTCCATATGAGGATGAGATGGAAATGTTATTACATGCCTATTATGGAAAGAAAATGTCAATTGAAGTGCCGATGCCACAAAGACTTTTTAAAAGAAAAAATCTTTTGCCTGCCGACGAAGTGACGGACAGGCCTTGTGTTTTTTATATCAATCCGCTTCATTGTCGAAAGCATTGTTTTGGATATGCAATTATTTCGTTTTTTAATAATCGATTTTATGCGGCAGAAGATTTTTATCAATCTTTTGTGATAAACATTTGCACCGTGTTAGAAAATATTTATATACAAAATCAAATTGAACAGTTAAGCAACGATAAAATACGCCTTATTCGACGAGATTCGGTTACACATATGTATAATCCGTATGGGTTTCATGAAATGGCTACACAAATGCTACATGATGCGACAGTAGCAGGAATTAATTGTGTCTTTTTTTATGTAAGAATAGACAATTTACAGGAAATAACAGAAATATATGGAAAAGAAGAATCAAATGAAATCCTTCTGTGTATGAAGTCTGTTTTTGAAAAATTTGAGCAGGAAAAACATGTGTTAGGACGATTAGGAGGAAGTGATTTTTGCCTATTACTAGAGGATAAAAAGCAGGAAGAAATAGAAGTTCTTGCACAAAATTTTGTTAATGAAGTAAATGAAGTGAATATTTCATGGAATAAAGAATTTTTCATTGAAGTACGCTATGGATGGTTTGTTAAGGAAGTGGGAACTATTTCTAGTACAGACGAGTGCATTCGCAGTGCGAAAATGAAAATGAAAGTTGGTGCACAAATGCAGACGAGTGCTGCAAAATATGCTTTTGAGGCAATGAAGGAAATCAGACAGAATTATCAAAAAAAAATTTCTGTTACATACATGGCAGAACAAATTGGTATATCGCGTACGCACTTGTCCCATTGCTTTAAATTGATATATCAGAAGTCAATACAAGATTATATTACTTCTTATCGAATGGAAAAGGCGCAGGAACTTCTGATTCATACTCAGAAAAAGATTAAAGAGATTGCTTTTTTGGTTGGCTATAAAGATGAGTTGTACTTTTCGAAAGTGTTTGCCCGTCTGTATGGTATGTCTCCCAGTAAATATCGTAAAACAATGTTGACATGAAAAAAATATGAGTAAATTGGAGATGGATAGAAAAATCAGTAGTAAGTGTTCAGGGAGTCTGTAGAGAGTTGCTGGATGGTCTGAGGCAACGACGAATGGACTCGGGATGGCATCGAGTGATATCGCAGCAGGATTATCAAGGATCTTGTCTCTTTCCTCACAGGAGGAAGGGGCAAGATCCTTTTTAGTGCGCCTGGCGGCGCACGTCACTAATGGGTGAAAAGCCATAATCCGCCCTAGTAGTGGGAAGGATATAGCCAAGATCAAGTGTGTCCGTGAACTCCTTTGATATTACCTTCTACCCTATTACAATGGATAAAAAAAAGACTGTTGCCGAAGCAACAGCCTTTTTAGCGTTCTCATTACTTACAATTAAGCAACTTTGATTACACATTTCTGAACTGTGATAGAATCTCCTTCTTTGTATGGAGAAGTATCTTTCATGTTCGGGATGTACATCATGATTGGGTAGTGAGCACCTGTATCTTTGTCTGTGTCACCATTTACAGCATTCTTAGGAATTGTAAATGTGAAGTTAAAGGTGTAAGATTTACCTTTCTTCATAGCTTTTGTGACAAACTTGCAGTGCTTATGTGTTTTGTCTTTCTTAACTTTAGCGCTCAGTTTCTTAGCAGAAACATGAAGAGCCCATGGGTAAGCACCTGTGTCTCCACCTGAAGTATAGTTGAAGCAAACACCCATCTCAGGAAGTGTACGTTTACCGGAGTTCTTTACTTTCAAAGAAATTTTCAGTTTACGTCCACGGTAGTCAGGAGAGATGTAAGTTTTCTCACCCCAGAATGTTGCGTCACAAAGCCAGATACGGAATGAGTTATATTTGAACTCAGAGTAATCAGCTTTGTATGGTGGATGGTTATCCGGGTTAGTAGATTTAGCGAAGTTGTAAATTACTGTACCCTTCTTTGCGTTTTTTACAGATACTTTACATGTCTGTTTCTTTCCGCCTACAGTTGCAGTGATTGTTGCGGTACCTTTTTTGATACCAAGAACTTTGATGGACTTGCCTTTTGTTTTCTGGCAGTGAGCAATGTTATCATTGCTGGATGACCATGTTGCACTTCCACTTGCAGTCAATTTTACTTCCTTACCCTGCATAACAGAAGCTTTTTTCTTCATTGCTGCGCTAGCTGTATCATCACTTGCTACTGCAGCGGTGGTAACAGCCATAGTTGCAACTAAAGCTACAGCTACAACCTTTTTTGAAATTTTAGCGAACATTTCAAATTCCTCCTTTTTTAATATTAAAATGTTTTTTGATTTTTGTGCTAAATAGACAAAAATCAATCGCTTTGCGTGGATATATTATATCATTTTAATAGTTTAAAATCAAGAGGAAATGAAAATAATTACAGTACTATTTTTTGCCAAAAACATGACGTTTTTTTGCCTTATTTGCAGTTATTTGCGTGGCTGCAATTTCCTGCCTTGTTTTCTGGTAACTGCGAATGGTTTCATCCAGTTCACGAAAACGTTTTTCATCTGACTCTTCTTTTTCGCGAAACAGATAATCCAATTCTTTGTTGACCTGCACCGATACAGTATCAGCAATATCCGATGTAAGACTGTCAGAATTTTCCCTTATAGCATCGGAGACAATACGGGAAAGAATGGTTTTAAACTGTATCATTTTGTCATTTGGGGAAATTTCCGACTCGGAAACCGGGTAGGGAATTACCTGGCCGGATGATTTTGGTGAGAGTTTGTGTTCAATGTCTTTTAAGGAAAAACCGTCTTTCTTCATATTAATAATCTGCTCTAATTGTTTCATTTCTTTTTCTGAATAAACGCGGTGCCCCATTTCGTTTCGCGGGATATTCAAGTGAAGTTCCTCTTCCCAAAAGCGCAGAACGTGAGAGCCTACGTGAAGTTTTTTTGCCGCTTCCGAAATGGTATATTGTTTTGCTTCCATGTAGATAACCTCCTGTTTTATTTTTTTTTATTATAGCATGGGAAAAATGTCGATTGATTGGACATGCATTAAATGTAAAAAAACAGTGTGACACAGGACGACAAAAAACAAGAAGAATCGGAGCCAAAGCCCCGATTCGACAGAGAAAATGGAATTTATTCGTCGTGATATTCCAAATTTGCAAATTTTGTGTACTGGTTCAACCACTTAAGCTCGACGGTGCAGGTTGGACCATTACGCTGCTTACCAATAATAATCTCGGTGATTCCCTTTTTGGTAGAAGCGTCTTTTGTGTAATATTCATCGCGGTACAAAAACATAACAACGTCGGCATCCTGCTCAATCGCTCCCGATTCACGCAAATCAGAAAGAATTGGTCGTTTGTCCTCACGTTCTTCTACTTTACGGCTGAGCTGGGAAAGCGCAATTACCGGGCAGTCCAGTTCACGTGCCAGAGATTTTAAGGAACGTGAAATATCCGAAATTTCCTGCTGGCGGGAAATGTTTTTTGAACCGCTGTTACCGGACATGAGCTGAAGGTAATCGATAATGATTAAACCGAGGCCTTTTTCCATTTTTAGTTTACGGCATTTACTTCGTAAATCATTGATGGAAATGCTGCCGGTATCATCGATATAAAGCGTTGATTCACCGAGGATAATAGAACTCTCGGTAATCTTTGCCCATTCATCATCTTCCAGTTCGCCGATTCGGATTCTTTGGGAATCTACTTTTGAGTTCATGGCAACCAAACGCTTGGCAAGCTGCACTTTGCTCATTTCCAGACTGAAAATAGCAGTTGGAATATGATTAATCATAGCAACATTTTCGGCAATGTTCAGAGCAAAAGCAGTTTTTCCCATGGATGGGCGGGCAGCAATCAAAATTAAATCGGATGGCTGCAAGCCGGCTGTTCGATAATCCAAATCAATAAAGCCGGTCGAAATTCCGGTTACATCACTGTTGTTCTGAGCAGCTTTTTGAATACTCTCAAGTGTTTCCAGGGCAACCTCTTTAATTGGTGTAAAATTTTCAGAGGAGGCACGTCCCTGAACGAGTTCAAAAACTTTGCGTTCCGTATCATCCATCAGCTCAGCAACATTAGCGGAATCCTGATAGCATCGGTTGGCAATGTCCTCCGTTGTTCGAATCAGCGAGCGCAGTTGTGATTTCTGTTCAACAATATCTGCATAGTAGCGGACATTGGCTGATGTAGGAACGGCGGAAATGATATTACTGAGAAACTCGACACTGCAAATGTCATCGGAAGCGTTTTTCTCATGAAGTTTATCCACAAGAGTAACTAAGTCTGCCGGACGTCCTTCATGAAACAATTCCACAATAGCGGAAAACAAAATGCGGTACCTGGCATTGTAAAAATCATCTTCATTTAGTTTTTCAGAAGCGAGAACTACCGCATCCTGGTCAAGAAGCATTGAACCGATAACTGCTTCTTCTGCCTCTCCATTATGCGGCATAACTCGTTTGATTACAGTTTCATCCATGATTATTTTCCTTTAACAATTACTTTAAGTTCGGCTGTTACTTTTGGGTGCAGACGGATTGGCACATGGTAGGTTCCAATGTTTTTGATTGGCTCCTTTAACTGCATTTTTTTCTTGTCTAAATCATAGGAAAGTTGTTCTTTGGCAGCGGTAGCAATTTCTTTGGTGGATACCGAACCAAAAACGCGTCCGTCCTGACCTGCTTTAATGGCAACTTCAACGGATTTTGTCTCCAGCTCTTTGGCGAATTCCTGCGCTTTCTCCAAGTTTTCTGCAGCAACCTTTTCGTCATTTTGTTTCTGAAGTTTTAAATCATTTAAATTTTTTGAGGTTGCTTCTACGCCAAGATTTTTTTTCAAAATAAAATTTTTGGCATAGCCGTCTTTTACGGTTACAACTTCACCCTTTTTTCCAACGGATTTCACATCCTCGAGTAAAATTACTTTCATTATATGTCACCTTCTTCTTTCATTTTAGTTAAAATTTGTTTGATTTGTTCAGCGCCTTCTTCCAGTGTACAGTTCTCAAGCTGGGCACCGGCACTGGTAATGTGGCCGCCCCCACCCATTTTTTCCATGACAACCTGAACATTTAATTCATCAATGGAGCGAGCACTGATATAAACTTTACCTTCATAGGCAGTTAATACAAAAGTAGCGCGGATGCCTTTGATATCAAGAAGATCATCGGCAATTTTTGCACCAACAATGGTTGGCGATTCACAGTTATCCGCATTACAAGGAGAAATAGCAAAACAATCCATAAAAATTTCTGTATTTTGTATTGCTTCAGCTCGAATTTTGTATTCTTCAATGTCGGAACGGAACATTTTGCGAATGCGAATAATATCTGCTCCGGAACGACGTAGGAATGCAACTGCTTCAAAGGTGCGGACACCCGGTTTATTCATAAAGTTATTCGTGTCAACCATAATACCGGAATAAAGTGCATCGGCTTCTACGGCTTTTACACGTATTTCCTCACCGGCATACTGTAAAATTTCTGCTACCATCTCACTGGCTGAGGAAGCAAACGGCTCAACATAGGAGAGAGTAGGGTTTTCAAAGGATTCACCGGTCTGTCTGTGATGGTCGATAACCACTAGAGAGGAAACTATCGGAATCAAATCCGGTGCATCGGTGTAGGACGGACGGTTAACATCAACGACCACAAGTAAAACTCCGTTTCCATTTCCGATAAATTCCTTCGCATTCTCACTTGTAACAAAAGTGCCATCCGGATAATCTTTGTTGTTCTCAAATAATTTCAAAAGCGGTGCCAGTGAAGAAGTTACCTGATTTACAATGATTTTCGCTGGTTTTTCCAGAGACTGTGCAATTCGGTAAATACCAATAGCACTGCCAATTGCATCGACATCCGGCAGACGGTGTCCCATAATGACTACTTTATCAGCATTAATAATGGAATCACGCAGTGCCTGTGCCTTTACGCGGGCTTTAACGCGTGTATTTTTTTCCTGCTGAATACTTTTTCCACCATAATAGAGTAAATTGTCTTTTGTCTTAATGACAACCTGATCACCACCGCGGGCAAGTGCCAAATCAATAGCACTGCGGGCATATTCCTGACGTTTGCGGTAGGTGTTTGCCTGAATTCCGATTCCCATACTAATGGTAATGGAAGTATCATTTCCCACATTAATCGAGCGGATATCATCAAGCAGTGAGAATTTGTCTGCCTGCAATTTTGACAGATATTTATGCTGGAAGAGGAAAATGTATTTATCCTTTTCAATTTTACGCGTAATCGCATCAATGCTTAACATGTATTTATTGATTTTTCGATCAACCATCGCAGCCAATAAGGAGCGGCGTACATCGTCAACATTTGCAAGGGATTCATCGTAATTATCGATGTAGAGCAAGCCAACATTGACACGCTGGTCGTAGTTTTCACGGATATAGTGCACAATTTCGGTTTCATCATAAATGTAAATGACATACAAAGCGTCACCGATTCCCACCTGTCCGGCGTTTTTATGGAGGGCATCCGGTGCCTTTTCCAGAGAAACCAATTGCGTAATTGCCTTAAAGTAAGTTTCTTCCACGTGAAAATGAAGTTCTGTTGTCTCATAATTTTCCTCAGGAAGATATTCTTTGGTGAGAGCCGGAATGGCATCGTTTATATGGTAGTTTTTTGATAATTTGTCGGAGAACTGTTTGCGGAAATTCTTGTTATCCCACACACAGACTCCGTTTGTGTCCAAAATACAAATCGGAATGTCCAATTCCGTGGCAAGTTTATTAACCGTGACGTGAAATCGCATCGAGTAATCGACTAAGTTGCGTAGTACAGCACCTCGTTTGAAAAAGTATAAGACACTGGCAATGATTAAGTAAAATAAAACGTAAATACTCATAATAATGCCGGCACGCAGGTTGGTTACATAAATATGAACATTCATTACGATTAATAAAAGCCCTAATAGGAGCGGCCATCGCAAATAAGATTTCAAAGTCCCTTTAATTCGATTCTGACTCAACTTTTTACCTCCTCCCAGGAAATGTTCTCAAATTTCATCATATCAAGAATATTATTATATCACGGATTGTAAATGTTGACAAACCCTATTTAATAGATGTATTATGAGGGTAAAATAGAGAACAAAAGATTGAGTAAAGGAGGATACCATGTACTGTAAAAAGTGCGGAACAGAATTAAGGGAAAATGATACATTCTGCTATTATTGCGGAAATCGAATTGGATGGATGCAGCGGATGTTGTCTAGTAAGGCATTTATAGGAAGTGTGATTGCGGTTTTTGTTGTTATCATTGCAGCAGTACTTACCTATCTTATATGGACAGGAAAAATTACGATGCCGTCGTTTGATAAGGGTCAGACGACAGAGCAGAATAAGATTGTGGATTCAGGAAAATCCGGAAAGGATTCAGATAATCCGGCAGCAAAGGCAACAGCTACGCCGGCACCGACTGCTACGCCGTACGCGTTTACTCCATCGGATGTAACGAAGACGATGAAGAAAGAGATGAAACCTTTGACAGAACGGCTGAAACCATTTTTGGCATACAGCGCATCGTTTTATGCAAATGGTTCCCATAGATTTAAATTTGACACGACCTTTGTGACGACGATGGCAATTTTTAATTTGGAACATTCGGATAAGACACTGCGGTATGGTGATTCAATGTCCAAAGTGAAGAAGGAAGCTAAGAAAGAAATTAAAAAGATTTTTGGCAGCAATTACAAATACAAATTTGCGTATACGGGAACTTATCCGGGCTATGTGTACCGTCCGACCGGAAATACAATTGTGTTTAATTCCATGCGGATTCCGGGAAAAGATTATCAGATGAAAGTGAAAAAGATTACGGAGTATGAAGAGGGGAAATACCGTCTTACGGTGGAAGCATATCTGACGAATACGGGCAGTAGTGTCAAAGGAGTATCGCAAAAATACAAAGTGTATTTGGAAAAAGACGACAGCTCCGAATTTGGGTTTGTTGTCAGCAAAATTAAATTATAAGAAAAGCACATGAAAAAAGAACTGATTCTGCGGAATCAGTTCTTTTTGGATTCTATGCAATTAGTCCAATGTATATGGCATCAAGGATACGTGACGGGCACGTTTGATTGCTACAGTCAAAGCTCTCTGATGCTTTGCACATGTACCGGTAATTCTTCTAGGAAGAATTTTACCTCTTTCAGACATATATCGTTTCAGTTTTGCAACATCTTTGTAATCAATGTAATCATGCTCTTTGTCAGAACAGAATGCACAAACTTTTTTTCTTCTACGTGGGCCTCTTCTTCTCATTGGAGAATCGCCTCTGTCTTTATTGTAAGCCATCGTTAAAACCTCCTATAAAATTCTTGTATCAAGAGCTAAGCCTAGTTAAATGGCAGTCCGTCTTCGATACCATCCGGAATGTTCATGAAGTCATCATTTGCTGCTGCGTTTGGCTGTGGAGCACCGCCACCAAAGTTTCCACCCTGGGCTGCGTTTGCATCCGCTGTGCTTTTGCGCTCTGCAAATTCGATTTCTTCAGCAATAATCTGGACACTGTATACTTTTTCACCGTTGTTGTTGGTGTAATTGTCGTTCTGAATACGACCGGTCATCAACATACGGGAACCTTTGCGAAAATATTTTTCCACAAATTCAGCCTGACGGCCAAATGCAGTACAGTTAAAAAAATCGGTATCGGTATCACCCTGACGGGCAAAACGACGATTTACTGCAATGCCAAATCTGGCAATAGCCAATGAATTTTCACCCTGGGAATAACGAATCTCAGGGTCACGGGTCAGATTACCCATTAAAATTACCTTATTCATGGAAGACTCCTCCTTATCTTATGCCTCCTGTCTTACGCATAAGTATCTGAGCACGTTGTCCATAATGCGAAGTCTCTGTTCCAATTCAGCCGGAGCACTTGGCTCAGCGTCGAACTGAATAAAGTAATAAAAGCCTTCACCCATCTTCTGAATTTCATAAGCAAGTTTTTTCTTGCCCCATTCATCGACGTTTGTAATCGTTCCGCCAAGAGAAGTGATATACTCTTTTGCCTTCTCGACGGTGGCATTTCTTACTTCGTCTTCAACTTTTGCACTAACAACTAATGCTAATTCATACTTATTCATAGTTGCTTGCACCTCCTTTTGGTCTCTGGCTCTTCCAATCTATACACTTCATAGAGGAAGAACAAGGAATATGATTAAATATCACGGAGTTAAATTATAACACAGAGGGTAGGCAATTACAAGAAAAATTTACAAAAATCCACGAAAACTTTTCTCGACGGTTTTTCGAGGTACCATTACCTGATGACTGCATTTTGTGCAGCGTAGGCGGAAATCCATACCTACCCGTAAAATTTCCCAGCAATTTTCGCCGCAGGGATGAGGTTTCTTCATTTTAATCTTTTGTCCTACTGAAAAATCCATCGTAATCTGTCCTTTCTGTAAATTATTTGTCCTCGGATTGCTACAAAAAATATTTAATCAACATGACAATGAAAAAGCCAAGGAAGAAGAGGATGAGAAAGAGCTGGAATCCGGTGTCCGCCCGGTCAATCCATCCCTGCTTTTCTGCCTTTCGCAGTTTGTCATAGTCGACATCGCCGTTAATAATGTCTTTAATACGGTCTTTGAAACGATATTCTTCTGACATGAAAAGCCCTCCTTGCTACTTTTTCTTGTTAATCTTTTCTAATGATATGTTGTCCTCGATGTAAACGGTGTAACTGTTTTTGGTAAAGGATACTTTCATTAAAAAGCCCGATTTAACCTGCTTTTCATTTAATTGGAAATAAGCTGAATAATTTCCTTTTTTCTCATCAAAGTTATCAATTTTGATACAGTGTTTTTCTGACTTTAAATAATTATAGTAGGTTTTGGCATCGGATATTCCTTTGTCACCGGCAACATCGGTGTAGTAGTAGGTTATCATACCATGGTCGCTTGTGGATGAAGTATCAATGGTATCCATGCTGCAGTCAGTACCGCAGACAGTTGTGATGGATTTGATATTCATGCCAAGCATCGAATGAACTTCCGGTTTTTTGTAGCCACAACCCGTCAAGGCGAGTGTGGCTACAAGAAACAGAAGTGATAATAATTTCTTCTTCATAATATTAAGCTTTCAGTGTATCATACAATCCTTTTACTGTAGGATAGATTTCTTTGAATTTTGCGTATTTCTTATCGTATTTAGCAGCAAGTGCAGGATCCGGTTTTTCTGTGCCGATAACTTTGACAATCTTGTCAGCAGCTTCCTGAACGGATGCATATTCGCCACAGGCAACAGCAGCTAACATGGCGCCGCCAAGACCAGGACCTTCTTCACTCTCGATAATGTTTACGTTGATGTTTAATACATTTGCCATGATTTTGCGCCACAAAGGACTCTTTGCGCCACCGCCACAGATTTTTGTCTCTGTAATGTTAATGCCGAGGTCTTTTGCAATTTCATAGCAGTCACGCATAGCAAATGCAACACCTTCCAAAACAGCCTGTGTCATGTCAGCGCGTGTTGTATCCATTGACATACCAATGAAGAGTGCTCTAGCATCCGGGTTGTTATGAGGAGAACGCTCGCCCATCAGATATGGGAGATAGTAAACGTTGTTCTCGCCGAGTTTATCGTCGGTAATTGGCTCCTGCTCTTTTCCGTAGTCTTTTGTTCCAATAATTTCATCCATCCACCATTTGTTACAGGAAGCAGCACTGAGCATGCAGCCCATCAAATGGAAGTTTCCGTCTGCGTGGTCGAAAGAATGAAGAGCGTTGAAACGGTCTACGCCAAATTCCTTGCTGGAAATGAAAATGGTTCCGGAAGTACCAAGTGAGATATTACATCCACCATCACCAACCGTTCCGGTACCAACTGCAGCAGCAGCGTTATCACCGGCGCCGGCAGCAATTTTACAATTGGTTGTAAGACCAAGGGCAGCAGCAGCTTCTTTGGTAAGAGAACCGGTTACTTCATAACTTTCAAATAATTTTGGAAGCTGTTCTTCTTTTACGTCACAGATTTCCATCATTTCTTTAGACCAACATTTATTCTTTACGTCCAAGAGAAGCATACCGGATGCATCAGAGTAATCACAGCTGTGAACGCCTGTCATTTTGTATGCGATGTAATCTTTTGGCAGCATAATCTTTGCAATTTTAGCAAAGTTTTCCGGCTCATTTTCTTTTACCCAGAGAATTTTCGGAGCAGTAAATCCGGCAAATGCAATGTTTGCGGTATACTCAGAAAGTTTTTCTTTTCCGATTTCGTTGTTTAAGTAATCAACCTGTTTGGTTGTACGTCCGTCGTTCCAAAGAATGGCCGGACGGATTACGTTATCATTCTCATCGAGAATAACAAGACCGTGCATCTGTCCACCGAAACTAATGCCGGCAACTTCTGAAGCATCAAAACCGTCTACCAGTTTTTTGATACCGTCTACGACAGCATCCCACCAGTCTTCCGGTTTCTGCTCAGACCATCCCGGCTGAGGGAAAGATAATGGATATTCATTTGAAACGATATTGCAGATTTTACCGTTTCCTTCCATTAAAAGCAGTTTTACTGCTGATGTTCCTAAATCAACACCAATGTAATACATAATGTACCTCCTGATTTGTTTTTTGTTGGATTCTTAAGAATCTCTGTATTGATAGAAAGCGACCCGCAAGCGAGTCGCTTTCTTATACTTTACGCTATTTGATTATTAAGCGAATGGGTTCTCTGTTGGGTAACGAACACCTGCCGGCTGGTTATAACCAATTTCCTCAACCGGAACACCGATATACTTGAATACTTCGTACAATGTTTTGCCAAAGTGACCGAATGCAACAGCACCATGGTGAGGATAGTTACCTTCAATCAATACGTGGCGGTAGAAACGGCCCATCTCAGGAATTGCAAAAATACCAATTGCTCCGAAGGAACGTGTGGCAACCGGAAGAACTTCACCGTGTGCGATGTAAGCACGAATCTGTGCGTCGGCTGTGCTCTGCAGACGGAAGAATGTGATATCGCCAGGAACGATGTCACCTTCCAAAGTTCCGTTTGTAACTTCGATTGGAAGTGAACGAGCCATAATCTTCTGATATTTCATCTCATGAGCAGTCAGCTTGCAAGCTGCTGTATTTCCGCAATGGAATCCCATGAATGTATCTTTTAATGTATAAGTGCCATATTTGCCCTTGATATCTTCTTCGTACAAGTCAGCAGGAACGGAGTTGTTAATGTCAAGAAGTGTTACAACATCCTGGCTTACAACAGTTCCGATGAACTCAGAAAGTGCTCCGTAGATATCTACCTCGCAGGATACCGGAATACCCTGTGCTGTCAAACGGCTGTTTACATAGCAAGGTACAAATCCAAACTGTGTCTGGAATGCAGGCCAGCATTTGCCGGCGATTGCTACATATTTGCGGTAACCTTTGTGTTCTTCAACCCAGTCAAGAAGTGTCAACTCATACTGAGCAAGTTTTGCAAGGATTTCAGGTTTTTTGTTGCCTGCACCAAGCTCTTTTTCCATGTCAGCAACCACGCCAGGAATTCTTTCGTCTCCCTCATGTTTGTTGAATGCTTCGAACAAGTCAAGTTCGGAGTTCTCTTCAATTTCAACGTTCATGTTGTAAAGCTGTTTGATTGGAGCGTTACAAGCAAGGAAGTTAAGTGGACGTGGACCAAAACTGATAATCTTTAAGTTGTTCAATGCTACGACTGCACGTGCAATCGGAACGAACTCATGAATCATGTCAGCACAATCCTCAGCAGTTCCAACCGGATACTCAGGGATGTATGCTTTTGTGTTTCTCAATTTCAAGTTGTAGCTTGCATTGAGCATACCACAGTAAGCATCTCCACGGCCATCCATCAGGCTGTTGCCGGATTCCTCAGCAGCGGCACAGAACATAACCGGACCGTCAAAGTGTTTTGCCAACAAAGTCTCAGAAATTTCCGGACCGAAGTTACCTAAGTATACGCAAAGAGAATCGCAGCCGGCTTTTTTGATATCTTCCAAAGCTTCGACCATCTGAATCTCGCTTTCTACGATACATACAGGACATTCATAAATGTCATCTGCTCCATATTTTTTTGTGTAAGCTTCTACCAAAGCTTTTCTTCTGTTTACAGAAAGTGACTCAGGGAAACAGTCACGGCTTACTGCAACAATTCCGATTTTGGTTTTTGGCATGTTGTTTAAGTTCATTTTAAAAAACCATCCTTTCTTTATATAAATAGTAATCGTTTACTGTGCCTGATAAAACAAGCACTCTTGAAACAAAATCAGTACTTTCATTTTATACTATATGTGTGCAAAATGCAACAGAATTTTACACCGGATTAAAAGTCTACATGGTCGGGGTCGCCGTGCATTTCATTTTTGTTTAGGGCGTCAATTTTTTCGATATCTTCGGTGCTTAATTTAAAATCAAAAACCTGCGAATTGCTGAGGATTCGGGCTTCTTTGGTGGATTTTGGAATTGTGACGATGCCGTTTTGCACATCGTAGCGCAGAATAATCTGTGCAATATTTTTTTCATACTTTTCGGCAAGGCTTTGCAGAACCGGGTCGTCAAAGCACGCACCACGGGCGAGCGGACTCCATGCCTCCGGTACGATATTGTGTTTCTTACAGTAGTTACGAAGTTCTTTTCTCGTTAAATAAGGGTTACATTCAAACTGGTCAACGGCCGGTGCAATGTTTGCATGGACACTTAATTCTTCTAAGTGATGCGGTAAAAAGTTGCTTACGCCGATGGCCTTTACAAGTCCCTCTTCATATAATTGTTCCAGCACATGCCACGTTTCTTTGATTTTGCCGGGTATTGGCCAGTGGATGAGATATAAATCGACGGCATCTACACCAAGGTTGTCTAAACTTTTTTCGAATGATTCACGCTGGCGGCTCTCGCGCTGCATGTCGTTCCAGAGTTTGGTTGTAATAAATAAATCGTCTCGTGGAATTCCACTGTCTTTAATCCCTTCACCGACTTCTTTTTCGTTTTCGTAAAATGCGGCAGTATCAATCAGGCGGTATCCGTGTCTGATGGCTGTCGAAACGGCGAAAGTGGTTTCTTCCTTGGAATTGTAAACGCCAAGCCCGAAAATAGGCATAGCCACACCATTGTTTAAGGTTACGGTTGATTGTAAAGACTGCATAGGAAATCCTCCTATTCTGTTTTTTTGAGTAGATTCTATTATATGGAAGCGAGGGTGTCAAGAGGGGGAGAAGATATCGAATCAGTCCGAAAGGATTTCGTGAAGGAATTTAAAGAAGTTTCTTTAGTGTGTGAAAAAAAGAAACCTATACATTAGTTTTTCTTTACTGATTCACGATATGCTTTTGGCGATGTGGTGAATTTTTCTTTAAATTGCCGACTGAAATGTTCGACGTTTGAATAGCCGCATTGTTCTGCAATTTTGTATATTGGTAATGTTGTTGTGGCCAGCTTTTCCTTAGCTAGCAGGAGGCGGTGTTTAATAACGTCTTCCATACACGATGTACCGAATTTTTTTTGATACAATTTTTGCAGATGCCTTGTTGAAATGTGTAATTGTTTGGCCATATCCGGTATATTCCATGGAGAGGACGGATTGCTGGTAATATTGATATGAAGCTGCTGCAAAGCCATTTCGTGGAAAGTACTAGATTTATTGTAGGACAGAGATTCTTTTAGTTTTGAAAAAAGAATCTGAAACAGGGATTGAACAGTGAAATTTTTATATTGGTTTTGAAAAAAAATTTCCACAGCAATTAAGTGAATAAGGCTGCTTATATAAGAGTGATCCATTGCTTTAAAAGGGGTACCAAGAGGTACGCTACCATTACAGATAAATGGTTCATCTGTATAAAATCGCAGCCAGTCATCACAGAATATTTCATTTTCAAGGGAACCGTATTCAATAGAAGAATAGGGTGGGTATAGAGTAATGCTGTGTGCGGGCATGATAATACGTTTTCCATCTATGATATGGTAAGCCGGTGTATGTGTCATAGTTATCAGCCACCAGTCATTTGACTGATCAGTTACGGTACAGGTAAATCCTGCAGGATGCGAAGCATTGCTTTGTACGTAAATAATGTCTATCATAGTTATTCGAAGCCCCTTTGCTGAAAAATTTTGACCCTAAAAATAGAATACACGTTATGGCAGAGAAAAGCAACAAAAAATGCCCCTATATATCATGAAATAGAACATAAAATGTCATGGAAAGAACTATACAGATTTGTTAAAATAAAGGTGAAAATGATTAAAGGTAAGAAATGGAGGCTTGTGAAAATGAAAAAAATTTTTTCAAAAGTTGTTGCCGGAGCACTTGTTCTATGCATGGCGACATTATCATTATCAATCCCATCAAAAGCGGACAATCCAATTGTGCAAAATATTTACACAGCGGATCCGGCACCGATGGTTTCGGGGGATACGCTGTACTTGTATACAACGCATGATGAGGATGAACTGGTAAAAAATTTTTACACAATGAATGACTGGAAATGTTATTCAACAAAAGACATGGTGAACTGGACAGATCATGGGACTGTTCTGTCAAGAGACAATTTTAAGTGGATGGATACGAAGGATCCTCGTGCTTGGGCACCACAGTGTGTTGAGAGAAATGGCAAATTTTATATGTATGTACCGGTTCATAAAAAGAATGGTGGTATGGTTATTGGTGTAGGCGTCAGTGATAAGGCAACCGGACCATTTGTTGATGCTATTGGTAAGCCATTGGTAGATGAGGGGGACTGGAATGACATTGATCCGACCGTATTTATCGATGATGATGGACAGGCTTATTTGTATTTTGGTAATCCCAGTCTTCGCTATGTGAAATTGAATGAGGATATGCTTTCTTATGATACGACTATTGGTAAAAAAGGTGTTGTATCGCTTGATATGAATGAGTCAGGTTTTGGTCCTAAAGTGATGGAAAATGGGAAATTATCCCGTCAGTGTTCTTATGGAGAGGGACCATGGTTCTATAAACGAGGCAGTTTGTATTATATGGTATATGCTGCATTTGGACCAACAGGTGGAGCAGAACATCTGGCATATTCTACAAGTAAATCGGCAACCGGTCCGTGGGAATATCAGGGAGTTATTATGCCATCCCAGGGGGGCTGCTATACAAACCATCCGGGTGTTGTAGACTTTATGGGACATTCGTATCTGTTCTATCACGATCAGAAATTAAAGGGAGGCAGCAGTTTTCACCGTTCTGTTTCTGTGGAAGAGTTTACATATAATGAGGACGGTACATTCCCTACTTTAAATATGACAGAGGACGGACCTGCCCCAATTGCAAAACTGGATCCATATCAGTGGACGGAGGCAGAAACCTATGCAAAAGGAACAAATGTTGAGTCAGAAGGAAATGGCACAGTGGGAATGAACCTTTGTGACATTAAAAATGGAAGTACGATTAAAGTAAAAAATGTGGATTTTGGTGAAAAGAGTGCGGTTTCCTTTAGAGCTGCCATAGCAAGCGAGAAAAAAGCAACTATGGAATTACACTTGGATTCAGCAGATGGACCATTGATCGGAACACTTAGTATTGATAATACCGGTGGTGAGTATATATTCAAAATACTTTCTACGGATATAACAAATGCAACGGGAATTCATGACCTATATATGGTATTTAAGGGAGAAGATAAGGTATCTCTGGCTAAATTTGATCACTGGAGATTTGTAGATGAAAAAGGTGCCGATGCAATTCCGGATCCGACACCAAAGCCGACTCCTGTACCGACACCAAGTGTGGCTCCTTCTGTAGCGCCGACTGCTACACCGAATGTTACGGAAACACCGGCACCGACTATTGTACCAAGTCAGACACCGGCACTGACACAGTCTTCGGGAAACAAGAAAATAGAAAGCCCACAGCCGAAAGCGACTGTGAGGGTAGTAAAAAAGATTAAAGTGGCTAAAGTCAAGGGTGTAAAAGTAACAGTGACAAAGGCAAAAAAAGCTAAGATTTCCTGGAAGAAAGTCAAGAGGGCAGCCGGTTATCGGGTGATGTATTCGACCGATAAGAAATTTAAGAAGGCAGCCGTTAAGATTACTACTAAGAAAGCAAATTATGTTACGAAAAAGCTGAAAAAGGGCAAAAAGTATTTTATCAAAGTAGCTGCATATCGAAAAGACAAAGCTGGTAAGAAAGTATACGGAAGTTTTAGTGCTGTTAAGAAAATTAAAGTAAAATAATAATTACAAGATACTATAGATCTGTTGTAAG
>ERZ1106929.1279-NODE-1279-length-22377-cov-12.855479_pt1 | contig 22377 bp, 18 predicted proteins | sample MGYA00403662_ERZ1106929 | MGnify/ENA primary metagenome ERZ1106929 (study PRJEB35170, sample SAMEA104062442) | human gut metagenome | biome: human gut; feature: human-associated habitat; material: faeces | place: Denmark | collected 2013-02-20 ... | reverse complement strand
TGCCGCACCTCGCTCGCCGTATCGGCACTTAGAATTATGCGGTATTGCCTTAACATTTGCGTTTGCAATCTATTCTGCTTACCCCAAAATTGCAAAGCTCTGTGCACCCAGCACCAGCTCATTGCCCTTCACTTCGGCTTTGCCGATCACATGCAGCACGCGGGTACCGTCTTCCAGCTTCAGGGGCAGTTCTGCTTCCTCGCGGGCGGGGTTCACCGCGCAGATCAGCTTGCCGCGCTCCCAGGCAAACGGGCGGTAGCTGCCCTTTGCCTTGGGGGCAAACCGCACATGGAACGGCGCATCGGAATCCAGATCCCGGTGGCTGTGGCGGAAGTTCAGCACCCCCTGCACGGTATGCCACAGGCTGTCAGGGTCTGCCTGCTGGGCAGCCACGGTGGGGGCGTCCGCGGCATCGTCCACCGGCAAGTACAGCTTGTCGGCTGCGGCGGTAGAAAATCCCTTGTTGGCGCTGTTATCCCACTGCATGGGGGTGCGGGAACCGGTGCGGAAATAGCCGCCCTCCTTGGTGGGCAGAGGCAGATAGCGCATGCCGATCTCATCGCCATAATACACAAACGGTGCGCCGGGCAGGGTAAACAGCATGGCGTAAGCAATTTTCAGCTCATCCGGGGTCAAACCGGCGGAGGGGCGGATGGTATCATGGTTGCAGGTAATCAAGCAGTACAGGCCGTCCTTGCGGGTCGCCTTGTAGCTGGGCAGCCAGTCATCCAGGAACTTGTCAATACCCGTGCCGGAATCCGCACAGAAATACGCCTTGCCGATGTTATGCGGGTCAGAATCTATTGCGCCATCATAATTGCGCATCAGCCAGCTGTAGCCATTGCCCTGCCATTCCAGCATAAAGTCCATATCAAAGCCGTTTTTCAGGGACTGGCGCGGCTGGTTCCATTCGCTCAACAGAGCGGCTTCGGGGTATTCCTTGTCCAGCATAGCGGCAATATCGCGCCAGATGGCACAGGTATACTTTTTGTGGTGGGTATCATTCTTGACCAGGCTGGATGCCATATCCACACGGAAACCATCGCAGCCCATATCCAGCCAAAAGCGCATCACATCCTTCACGGCTTCCACCGTTGCGCGCGGGCCGGGGGCGTCGGTGGGCATTTGCCACTTTTCGCGGCACTTGCCGTAACCATAGTTCAAAGCAGGCTGGCACTTGAAGAAGTTCAAAATATAAGTACCGTTGCGGTCGGTCTCGCCGCCAATGAACGGCATACCGTCACCGGCGCTAAAGCAGGAGTCCGTCCAGATATAGCGGTCGGAATACTCATTCTTTTCCGGCTTGCTGCTCTCCTTAAACCATGCGTGTTCCTCGCTGGTATGGCCGGGCACCAGGTCCAGCAGCACATGGATGCCCTTGGCATGAGCTGCTTCAAACAGTGCTTTGGCATCCGCGTTGGTGCCATAGCGGGGGGCAATCAGCTTATAATCGCGCACATCATACCCGGCGTCCTTGAACGGGGAATCAAAGCAGGGGTTGATCCAAAGGGCGTTGCACCCCAGCTCTTTGATGTAATCCAGCTTTTCGATAATCCCCTTCAGATCGCCGATGCCATCCCCGTTGGTATCATAAAAGCTTTGGGGGTAAATTTCGTAAAAAACTGCGTCTTTCAGCCATTGTTTCAAAACAATCCCTCCTATTATTTTCTGTCCCTCTGCGCGGAATCCGGCGCACCGTATGGTTCCCGCTGCACCGGGCAAAGTTCCACTTTTATCATACGGTTCCGCACGGCAGTTGTCAATCGCCTTTCACAAAAACAGACGCAGATATTTTTAATTTTCTGGTTCCGATGCACAATTTTGTCCGCTTATGGTGCATTCTGCTGCGTAACGCTGCTGTTCAGCATCCGGGCAAATTCGCGCGCAGCTGCGTTGGGAACACGGCCGCCATCCTGCACCAGCACAACATGACGGGTGGGGATTTCCTCTTTCAACTGGATGGTAAACACATCCCCCGCGGCCAGGGCATCCTTGGCAAAATTCTGCGGCACATACCCCAGCCCCAGCCCGCTTTTGACCAGCGGCACCACCTGGTCGGTGGTAGCGGCCTCAGTATCCGGCTGCAAAACAAGATTGTTGCTTAAGTAAAACTGGTTATAGAACGCATAGGTCATCGTCTCGCTGCCCAGGCAGATCAGAGGGTATTGCTGCAGTTCTTTCAGCGCCCAGCGGCGGCCCTGCAAAAATTCAAAGTCCCTGCCGGCAATCAGAATTTCCTGGAACGGCATCAGCAGGGTACGGCGCATCGTGGATTCCAACCGGGCCGGGGTGGTGATCACACAAAGATCCACCAGCCCGCGCCCCAGCGCACGGATGGCCTGCGGGGTGGAATGGTTGGCAATGCGCAGCCGCACGCCGGGGTAACGCCGGTGGAATTCCCGCAGCTTATCCAGCAAAAACACATTCAAAGCGGTCTCGCTGGCGCTAATGGTCAGCGCGCCGCTTTCCAGCGCGGTAATGCCCGCCAGCTCGCTTTCCCCCGCCTGCAGCTGCTCCTGGGCGATTTCCACGTGGGCAAACAGCACCTCGCCCTCCGGCGTCATCGTCACGCCGCGGGTGCTGCGCACCAGCAGCTTGCAGCCCAGCTGTTCCTCCAGCCGGTTCAGGGCGCGGGTCACATTGGGCTGGCTCATGCGCAGCACATTGGCCGCGCGGGTTATACTGTGATATTTGCAGACATAGTAAAATAAGCGGTAATATTCATAGTTTACATTCACAGTTTTTCCTCTTTTCCTGCGTTTTGCCATATCAAATACAAATATTTCGTATGCGAAACATATATTTTACAAATGTGTTTTCCGACAGTATAATACAAACCGTTCCAGAAAACAAGGCATACCGGCAGGGTTCGTGCATACTCCCCCCAGGGTGTACCTGAAACGTCGAAAATTTAAAACGCGGCCGGATTCCGCGTTAAAAATCCTTGGAATCCACAAAAGATTCCTGCGGCTTTTTGCCTCGAATCCATCGCACATTTGCGAAATCTTCGTCATTTTCTTCGTTTTCAGCTACACCAGGTAAGCAAGCGGCCCTGCCGGTATTGCCCAGGAAGGATGACACCATGCAGTATCAGGATATGACAAAAAAAGAAATGCAGCGGGAATACCACCGTCTGTGCCAGCGCTACCAGGAGTACGAACAGCAGGGCCTGCAGCTGGATCTTTCCCGCGGAAAACCTGCGCCGGAGCAGCTGGCACTTTCGCAGCGCATGCTGGGTGAACTGAACTCCCGCAGCGTGCTGGACAGTGAGGATGGCACCGACTGCCGCAATTACGGCGGGCTGGACGGCATTCCCGAAGCAAAAGCCCTGCTGGCCGGTATGATCGGCGCGCGGCCGGAGCAGGTCATGGTGGGCGGCAACAGCAGCCTGACCATGATGTTCGATATCCTCAGCCACGCCATGCTGGACGGCCTGCTGGGCGCAGAGCCGTGGGTGCAGGTCAAGGACCGCAAGTTCCTTTGCCCCGTGCCGGGTTATGACCGCCATTTTGCCATGACGGAGCATTTCGGCTTCCAGCTAATCCCCATCCCCATGCACAATGATGGCCCCGATATGGACATGATCGAAGACCTGGTCCAGCGGGATGCTTCCATCAAAGGCATCTGGTGCGTACCCAAGTACCAGAACCCCACCGGCATTGTGTTCAGCCCCATGGTGGTGGAGCGCTTTGCCCACCTGCAACCCGCAGCGCCGGATTTCCGCATTTTCTGGGATAACGCCTACTGCGTGCATGACCTTTACCCCAACGCCCCGGCCGTCCTGCCAGACATCCTGTCCGCCTGCGCCAATGCCGGGCACCCGGATATGGTGTATGAGTTCTGCTCCACCAGCAAGGTTTCCTTCCCCGGTGCAGGCATCAGCGCCGTGGCGGCAAGTTCCGCCAACCTGATCGATCTGCGCAAAGTGTGGAAGTTTGCCACCATCGGCCCCGATAAGCTCAACCAGCTGCGCCAGGCACGCTTTTTCCGCAATGAAAGCGGCATTGAAGCCCATATGGCACGCCATGCCCGCCTGCTGCGCCCCAAGTTCGAGCAGGTCATCTCCATTTTCCGCGAGGAACTGGACGGCAGCGGCATTGCCAACTGGACGGAACCCCGCGGCGGCTACTTCCTTTCCTTCGATACCATGCCGGGCTGCGCGGCCCGCACGGTGGAGCTTTGCCGCCGGGCCGGTGTCAAATTCACCCCCGCCGGTTCCACCTGGCCCTATGGCCGCGACCCGCAGGACAGCAACGTCCGTATTGCCCCCAGCTTTGCCAGCGCCGAGGAGATCGAACCTGCGGCCCGGCTGTTTACCATCTGCGTGCGGCTTGCCACACTGGAAAAGCTGGCGGCTACCCGCTTTGCATCCGAAACTGCCCTTGGCGCGGAGCGCATCGCCTGAATTTCCGCTCCTTGGCAGTTTTGCACAAACACCGTACCTTTCCCTCACCATCAAAACCGCACAGAACCGCAAGATTTGTTTGAAATCAAGAACTTTTCCGTATTTTTTGTCATTAAATTCAGCAATTAGCTCAATTTTCAGTGCGCTTTATTGTGCATCATACACAGTATTTTTAATCTGTCAGAATCACGGAATATCCAAAAGGCAGAATGTGCGGCAAGGGACTTACAAATGGCGGGGAATGGTGGTATTATGGCGGCATAAAAAACGCAGCAAGGAGGGTGCTGAAACGGAACATCGCCGTTTCCCCCTTTCTGTTTTTCTCCTTGGTGCGCTTTTTATCAGATAAATTCAAAACATAAAGCCAGCCCGGCGCACAAGCTGCCCCGCTGGCCAGAGGAGGCGGAATAATGAACGAACTGACCGCCGCCTTAAAAGAGGAGCTTAACGTTGATACGGCGTTTACCCTTCCCATTTTTGGCGGCATCGACATCCCGGAATCCATCGCGGTAAGTTGGGGCATCATGGCGTTTTTGGTGATCGTTTCGATTTTGCTCACACGCAATCTCAAGGTCAATCATATCAGCAAGCGCCAGGCCATCCTGGAAACCGCTGTGGTAACCATGGATAACTTCTTCAAAGATCTGCTGGGCGAAGCCGGCAAACAGTATGTGCCGTACCTGATCACGGTTGCACTGTACATTGCCTGCTCCAACCTGATCGGCATCATTGGTCTCAAGCCCCCCACAAAGGACCTGAATGTTACCGCAGCGCTGGCTATTATGAGCATTGTGCTGATCGAATATTCCGGCATCCATGCAAAGGGCGGCAAGCGATTTGTACACAGCCTGGCGGAACCCATTGCCCTGATGACCCCCATGAACATTCTGGAAATTGCCATCCGGCCCACCAGCCTGTGCATGCGTTTGTTCGGCAATGTTCTGGGCGCATTTGTCATCATGGAACTCATCAAACTGGTGGTTCCGGTTTTTGTCCCCGCAATTTTCAGCCTGTATTTTGATTTGTTTGACGGTCTGATCCAAACCTATGTGTTTGTCTTCCTGACCTCCCTGTTCATGAAAGAAACGATGGAATGACCTGCGTTTTCTTTCCCACTTTTACATTATTATAAAAAGGAGTAATTTATTATGGCAAGTTTGGTAGCTTTGGGCGCTGGCATCGCAGCACTGACCGGCATTGGCGCCGGCATCGGCATTGGCATTGCAACCGGTAAGGCAGCGGAGGCCATCAGCCGCCAGCCGGAAGCTGAAAGCAAGATCAGCAAGAACCTGCTGCTGGGCGCCGCCCTGGCAGAAGGCACCGCCATTTTCGGCTTCGTTGTTGCCCTGCTCATCATCCTGTTCCTGGGCTGATAACGGAGGCATAAACGATGCTGACACTGAATTTGAATATTCTGTGGACGGTCGTCAACATTCTGGTTCTGTTTGTTCTGCTGCGCAAGTTTTTGTACCGTCCCGTTATGAACGTGATTGAGCAGCGCCAGAAGCAGATCGATGATGCGATCGCCGATGCAGAAGGCAAAAAGAACGACGCACAGGCTGTTTTGGCACAGGCGCAGGATAAACTGCAGAATGTGGATACCGAAGCTGCCCAGCGCCGCGAAGCCTACGAAAAGCAGGCTGAAAAAGAGAAAGAACAGCTTTTGCAGGACGCCCAGCGCCAGGCAGATGCGATTGTGGCCGAAGGCAAAGCCGCTGCCGAAGCAGAGCATGCCCGCCGCCTGCGCGATGCCAATGCTGAAACTTCCGCCCTGGCCCGCGATATGTGTGAAAAGCTGCTGGCGCGCAACCTGACGCAGCAGGACGATGCACGCCTGCTGGATGACCTGCTGCAGAAAGCGGGGGACAGCAATGGCAAGTGAATTCAGCCGCGAGTTTTTCTCCGCCAACCGCATTGTAAAGGCCGACCTGCACTGCGCCCGCCAGCCGCGGGAACAGGACCTTGATAAGATCAAGGCCGAGCTGAAATCCCTGTACGATGCAACCGAAGTTCTGCTGGATGTCAGCGTGGATGAAAGCCTGCTTTCCGGCTATGTATTGCAGGTGGGCGACCGTGTGTTTGATAACTCCGGCCGCCATGCCCTGGACCAGATGACCGGCGACAAGCCCGACCTGGCCACCCTGAAGACCCGCGTGGAGGACTACAAGCCCGCCGCCAACACCGCCGAGGGAGGCACGGTTGTGTCCGCTGCCGATGGCATTGTTACCGTTGAAGGCATGGACCGCGCCGTGTACGGCGAGATCGTCACCTTTGAAAACGGTGCCAAGGGCATGGTGGAAAGTGTTGAGCCTTCCCACCTGGGCATTATGCTGTTTGATGGTGCCGAATCCGTCGGCGTGGGCACCCTGGTGACCCGTACCGGCAAGCGCGCCGGTATCCCCGTCGGCGAAGCTTTCCTGGGCCGTGTTATCAACCCGCTGGGCGAGCCCATCGACGGCAAGGGTGCTATCGAAGCCGTTGGTTACAACCCCATCGAGAAGCAGGCCCCCGGCATTCTGGAGCGCCAGAGCGTGGACACCCCGCTGCACACCGGCATTCTGTCCATCGACTCGATGTTCCCCATCGGCCGTGGCCAGCGTGAGTTGATCATCGGCGACCGCCAAACCGGCAAGACCTCCATTGCCACCGATACCATCCTGAACCAGAAAGATACCGGCGTGCTCTGCATCTACGTTGCCATCGGGCAGAAGGCTTCCTCCATTGCCCGCGTGGCCGAGGACCTGAAAAAGCATGGCGCTATGGGCTACACCACCATTGTGGCCGCCACCGCCAGCGACAGCGCCCCCCTGCAGTACATTGCCCCGTATGCCGGCACCGCACTGGCCGAATATTTTATGGCCCAGGGCAAGAGCGTGCTGATCGTCTATGACGACCTTTCCAAGCACGCCGTGGCATACCGTGCCATTTCCCTGCTGCTGCGCCGCTCCCCCGGCCGTGAGGCTTACCCCGGCGACGTTTTCTACCTGCATTCCCGTTTGCTGGAACGTTCCTGCCGTATGCGGGACGACCTGGGCGGCGGTTCCATCACCGCACTGCCCATTGTTGAAACCCAGGCAGGCGATGTTTCCGCCTACATTCCCACCAACGTTATTTCCATCACCGATGGCCAGATCTTCCTGGAGACCGCACTGTTCAACGCAGGCAACCGCCCGGCTGTCAACGTTGGCTTGTCGGTTTCCCGTGTCGGCGGCGCTGCCCAGACCAAGGCCATGAAAAAGGCCAACGCCAACCTGCGTATCGAGCTGGCCCAGTACAAGGATATGGAATCCTTCTCGCAGTTCAGCTCTGACCTGGACGCTGAGACCCGCCGCCAGCTGGAACACGGCAAGGCTTTGATGGAACTGCTGAAACAGCCGCTGTACCAGCCCAAATCCGACGCCGAGCAGGTCGTTTTGCTGACCCTCGCCGCCCACGGCGTGCTCGACGAAATCAAAACCGTCGAGCTGCGCCAGAAAACCTCCGCATTTGTGCGTCAGTTCCGCACGGACCCGTCCGGCGTGATGGACGAGATCCAGGCTTCCGGTAAGCTCAGCCCCGAACAGGTGCAGACCATCCTGAACGCCTGGAACGCATTTGCGGGAGGCGATGCCCATGCCATCCACTAAGCTGCTCAAGGAGCGTATTGAGAGCATTCAGGACACCATGAAGATCACCAATGCCATGTACCTGATCTCCTCCTCCAAGCTGCGCAAGGCACGCAAAAATTACCAGGCGGTTTCGCCTTACTTTGAGCGCATGCAGATGACGATGACCCGCGTGCTGCCCCACCTGCCGGAAGAACCGGTCCACCCGTTCTTCCACACCCGCAACCCGGAATCTCCGCGCCGCGCCTATCTGGTGCTGACGGCGGACAAAGGCATGGCCGGTGCGTACAACCAGAACCTGCTCAAGTTTCTGAAATCGCACTGCGGCGATGACCCCAAGGCCCGCTTTTATGTGGTGGGCCAGACCGGCTACCGCGCCCTGCTGCACAAGGACCCCCGCCTGGTGGAAGATTTTCTGTACAGCGGCCAGGCCCCCACATTGCAGCGTGCGCGTGACATCACGGCGGACATGATCGATACGTTCAAGGCGGATGAGGTGGATGAGGTTTACCTCATCTACACCAAGATCCAGAACGCCCTGACCGCTGAACCGGTCATGCTGCAGCTGCTGCCGCTGGAACGCTCCCACTTTGCGCCGCTGCCGCCCGCACTGGGCGATCCCCATGGCGAGGTTGAGCTGTTCCCCGATGCGTGGTCGGTGTTCAAGCAGATGGCCCCCATCTACATGCACGGCATGATCTTCGGTGCCATGACCGAGAGCTATTGCGCCGAGCAGAGTGCCCGCATGACCGCCATGGATTCCGCCACCAAGAGCGCCACTGATATGATTCACGCGCTCCAGCTGGAGTATAACCGCACCCGCCAGGGTGCAATCACCCAGGAGATCACCGAGATCATCGGCGGTGCTTCTGCTGTGCAAACCAGCGACTATTAAACTTTTTGCACTGTATCCCCTATCGGGATACAATATTCAAACATTTATCTACTTCTGAAATTAAGGAAGAGGCTATCGTATGACACAGGGAACAATTATTCGTGTAGCAGGCCCCGTGGTGGACGTTCAGTTCACCGAGGGCAAGCTGCCTGCCCTGCAGGAAGCGCTGACAGTGACCGCTGAGGGCACCGAGCGCACGATGGAAGTAACGCAGCATGTGAACGAAACCACCGTTCGCTGCATTATGCTTTCTGCCAGCGAGGGTCTTGGCAAGGGGATGACCGTGAACGCACTGGGCCACGGCCTGACTGCCCCGGTGGGCGAAGCCACCCTGGGCCGCATGTTTGACCCCCTGGGCCGCCCCATTGACGGCAAAGGCCCCATGGCCGCAGACGTCCCTACCTGGCCCATCCATCGCAAGGCCCCCGGCTTTGAGGACCAGAAACCTGCAACCGAAATTCTGGAAACCGGCATCAAGGTCATTGACCTGCTGGCACCGTATGCCAAGGGCGGCAAGATCGGCCTGTTTGGCGGCGCCGGTGTTGGCAAAACCGTGCTGATCCAGGAGCTGATCCACAACGTAGCCACCGAGCACGGCGGCTACTCCATCTTTACCGGCGTTGGCGAGCGCAGCCGTGAGGGCTGTGACCTTTGGGGCGAAATGAACGCTTCCGGCGTTCTGAACAAGACCGCCCTGATCTTCGGCCAGATGAACGAACCGCCGGGAGCCCGTATGCGCGTTGCCGAAACCGGCCTGACCATGGCAGAATACTTCCGCGAGGAAAGCCACAAGGACGTGCTGCTGTTTATTGACAACATCTTCCGTTTTGTGCAGGCTGGCTCCGAAGTTTCCGCCCTGATGGGCCGTATGCCCTCCGCCGTTGGTTACCAGCCCACGCTGGCCAACGAGCTGGGTGCCCTGCAGGAGCGCATCACTTCCACCCGTGATGGGTCCATCACCTCGGTTCAGGCCGTTTATGTGCCTGCCGACGACCTGACCGACCCCGCCCCGGCCACCACCTTTGCCCATCTGGATGCCACCACCGTTCTGTCCCGTAAGATCGTAGAACAGGGTATCTACCCCGCCGTGGATCCGCTGGATTCCACCAGCCGCATCCTGGAAGCAGACATTGTGGGCGAGGAGCATTATCGCGTGGCCCGCAAGGTACAGGCTACCTTGCAGCGCTACCAGGAACTGCAGGACATTATCGCCATCCTTGGCATGGACGAACTGGACGACAACGATAAGCTGACCGTTGCCCGCGCCCGCAAAATCCAGAAATTCCTGTCCCAGCCGTTCTTCGTTGCCGAAAACTTTACCGGCCTGCCGGGCAAATATGTGCCCCTGGCCGAAACTGTCAAGGGCTTTGCCGCCATCGTGGACGGTCAGGTCGATGATCTGCCCGAATGGGCGTTCTTCAACGTGGGCACGCTGGACGATGCTCGCAAGAAGGCTGCCGAAAAGGGCGGTGTGGCCTGATGGAAAAGTTCATTCTGAACATCACGGCCAGCAGCGGCGAGTTTTTCCAGGGCGAGTGCGAAAGCCTGACCCTGCCCACAGCCGACGGCCAGTACGGCGTACAGGCCGGACACAGCCCGGTGCTGGTTGCCCTGGAAATGGGCATCATGCAGTTCACCGTGAACGGCGAAACCCGCAGCGTACTGGTGGGCGATGGCATTGCCGAAGTGACCCCCACTTACGTTGTGCTGCTGGTCGACAGCGCCGAGCGCCCGGAGGATATCGATAAGAACCGTGCCGAGGCCGCCCGCATCCGCGCCGAGGAACGCTTGCAGCACAAGCAGAGCATGCACGAGTATTACCAGAGCAAGATTGCCCTGAACCGTGCCATGCAGCGCCTGCAGGCTACTGCAAAATACAACCGCTGATTACCTTCCAACAAAGTTGCCACCCGTTCTGTGCAAGGGATTCCTGCGCAGAGCGGGTGGCTTTGTTTTATCCTGTATCTGTTTTTCGTCTTAATTTGTCTTACTTGTTATAGTAATTTTATGTCAAAATTAAGATTCAGTCTTTTTCTTATTGACAAAGCAGCCCAAACTGTGTACAATCAGCAGTAAGGGAATGTCTTTCCCCCTCCCGGCCCATACTATGGTGTAGATACGCCATAACCATGTCCGGCAAACAGCAGCGGAACACGCTGCTTTACAGTCATAATTAAAGGAGGGAACCTTTTTATGGTTACCAAAATCAGCAATAATGATCTTTCCCAGGCCAAAGCACAGGGCGTGGCCGTTCTGGATTTTTCTGCAACCTGGTGCGGTCCCTGCCAGATGCTTGCCCCGGTCCTGCATGAGCTTGCCGATGAAGTTGGCAGCAAAGCCGCATTTTACAGCATTGATGTGGACGAAAACCGCCAGCTTGCCACCGAATACGGCATTTCCAGCATCCCCTGCCTGGTCGTACTGAAAAACGGCCAGGAATCCGCCCGCAGCGTCGGTTTCCTGCCCAAGCAGGCTTTGCAGGATATGTTGGATAAGTATATTTGAGAGATACGCACGGCCTAAAAAGGAGCAGTTCCCCTTCAGCGCAGCGGGCGCACATTGTGCGCCCCTACGGGTGGGGGTACACCATAAATATTGCCGCATATTATAAAATGCACTGTAGGGAACGGTCTTGACCGTTCCGAAAGCATGAGGAGAATACCATTCTTACTTTTGCTGCTACCTACAACACGATTTGGCTTCCCTTGAGGGAAGCTGTCCGCGCTGCGGACTGAAGGGTGGTTCCTTAAGCAGGGCCTAAATATTTACATTGTCCGCCACCCCGGCGGCCAGAGGGCTCTGTGTTCGCAGATGCATTTCGGAGGTCTCGCCCTACCGTGTAATTACCAACAAATGCTCAGTAAATTTTACGTCCGTCCGGGGCGTCGGAGACGCCGCCCCCTACAAGCGTTTATTGCTTCGTTGCAAATTTCCAATGCTCAACGTTGCAATGTTCCCGGCGGGGTCGGGTGACCCCGCCCTACCGGTTATTTTATGTCCGCAATGCATAATAAATTGCGCTGTAGGGAACGGTCTTGACCGTTCTGGCACCACAAAACATCTGCTCAAACCAACCTTGCCGCTCCCTTTCCCCACCTCCAATTCCTAATTCCACATTACCTCCTCACTCCTACTTCCTAACTCCTAACTAAAAAACGCCATGCTTTCTTCGGAAAGCATGGCGTTTTTCTTATTTCACTTTTTCCTCAATTGCGCAGGCATCATAGGGTTTCAGCTCCATGCTGCCCAAAACGTTTTTGCCGCTCAACAGGTCTGCACCGGATTCCACCTGCACCTTAACTGCGCTCTGGGTGGTGTTGATGTAGAAATGGTAGCGCGCATTCTCGCTTTCGCGGCAGTGGTATTCCACACCTTGCGGCAGGTCACGCAGGTGCACCTTGGCATCGGCCAAAGCTGCACGCAGCACAGCGGCGTTGCCGGCATCATCCAGGCGCGCACCGATGTAATAAGCGTGCCCCTTGCCGAACACATGGTGGGTCACAGCCGCATGGCCGGAATAGAAATCCTGTCCATACACAGCCACCACCTCGGTACCCTCGGCAGGCTGCAACAGTTCGCAGTAATCCTTGATGCTGCTCTGCTGGCTGCTCTTGACCCAGATGGCACGGTTGCCCTCGCCGGGGTACAGGGTGTCCAGTTCGCTTGCGGTCACACCAAACACTTCGCGCAGGCCGTCACCGGGGAACCCGCCCAGCCAACACAGGGTGCTTTCATCCACATAGCCCAGCAGATAGGTGGCCACAACGGTGCCGCCGTTTTCCACATATTTGCGGATCTTTTGTGCAAAACCAGGCTTGGTCATAAACAGCATGGGCAGCACCACCAGCTTATAACGGTTCAGGTCTGCATCCACGCCCACAACGTCGGTTTCCACACCGCAGTGGTTCAGCTGGGCGTACAGCTGGCAGCAGGTTTCGCGCAGATTCTTCTGCTTGATCTGCATGCCCCAGGCGTCATCCAGCGCCCAGCGGTTGTCCCAGTCAAAGATCATGGCCGCGGCCGCTTTGGGCAGGCTGCCGCACACCGGGGTCAGGGCGGCCAGGGCTTCGTTGGTGGCGGTCACTTCGTTGAACACGCGGGTATCATCGCGGCCATCGTGGTCCACAACCGCGCCGTGGAACTGCTCAGAGCCGCCGCGGCCCTTGCGCCACTGGAAGTACTGCACGCCGTCCGCACCACAGGCCACTGTCTGGATAGCGCTCATCCGGTTCACGCCGGGGCGCTTGAGCTTATTATACTCGTGCCAGTTCACCAGGCTGGGGGTGCTTTCCATCAACAGGAACGGCTTGTCCGGCTTGCAGCCGCGGATCAGCGCATGATCAAACGCCGTCATGCCCGCCGTCACGGTGGTGCTGCGGTCGGGGCGCCCCCAATGGGGGTAACTGTCCCAGCAGACAAAATCCAGCTCTCTTTGCAGCTTGTGGTAGTCCAATCCGGGGAAGTACTCCATCAGGTTCGTGGTAATGGGCACATTGGGGGTCCGCTTGCGCAGGATCGCCGTTTCGCTGTGTACATAGTCCATCATGTTCCAGGTGGTAAAGCGCCGCCAGTCCAGCTTCAGGCCGTTCAGGCTCTGCTCCCCGTTATCAAACGGCGGCTCCACCTCGTCAAAGCTGTCGTAGTGGTGGCTCCAGAAGCTAGTCCACCAGGCATGGTTCAGGGCATCAATGGTATGATACTTTTCTTTCAGCCAGCCGCGGAAGCGCTCTTGGCACAGCGGGCAGTAGCATTCGCCGCCCAGCTCATTGGAAATGTGCCACAAAATCAGGCCAGGGTGGTCGCCCACAGCGTCGATCATGTGGTTCAGCAGCTCCTCTACCTTCTGGCGGTAGATGGGGCTGGTCAGGCAGTGGTTGTGGCGCATGCCCTGGTGGTCCCGCACACCGTTGGACTGCACGCGCAGCACTTCGGGGTATTTGCGTGCCAGCCAGTTGGGCTTTGCACCAGTGGGCGTTGCCAGCTCGGTATAAATGCCCTGGTCATACAGTCGATCCATGATCTCGCGCAGCCAAGTAAAGTTATATTCCCCCTCGCGCGGCTCATATGCTGCCCAGGCAAACACACCCAGCGTAACGCTGTTCATTCCGGCCTTTTTCATCATGCGGATGTCCGCTTCAAGAATATCCGGGCGGTCCAGCCATTGATCCGGGTTATAATCGCCGCCGCACAGCATCACAGGGGCTTTGGTGATAAAGTTCATAATGGATTCCCTTTCCTCTACACTGTAAAGCATAAAACAAAAATTAGGAATCGGAAACCCGAAAGACGGAACTGGCGGTCTGCACCGAAATTCCTCATTCCTGATTTCCAATTCCTAAGGCAATACCGCATAATTCTAAGTGCCGATACGGCGAGCGAGGTGCGGCAGATGCTAAGCCAAAAGCGCAGATAATACTGGATGTCTTATCGAGCATTTTGGCAACGCAGATGCCGTGCCGCAGCCGCCGGAGCGGTGCTTAAGCCGTAAGGCGGGAATTATGCGGTATTGCCATAATTATAGTAGATTCTGCAGCTATTGTGCCATGTGCCGTTGATGCAAAGGTTTAGCCCTTTGCTGCACCGGAGGTAATGCCCTCAACATAGAACTTCTGCATGATGACAAACAGGATGGAGATGGGGACAGCCACCAAAACACCGCCTGCGCAGAAACGGGAGAAGTAGCTGTTGACCAAAGCCTTTTGCAGCATGTTGTACAGGCCGATTGCCACCGTCCAGTCCGACGAAACGCCGGAGTTCAGGATCATCTTTGCCACAACAAAGTCGGTCCACGGCGTCAGGAAGGAGCTGATAATGGTGTACACCAGGATCGGGCGGGACATCGGGATGACGATCTGGAAGAAGATGCGCGCTTCCGAAGCGCCGTCCAGCTTGGCGGCCTCACGCAGTGCCACAGGCACCGTATCAAAAAAGCCCTTACAGATCAGGTAGCCCAGGCCGGAAGAGCCCGCGTATACCATGATCAGACCGGCGTAAGAGTTGGTCAGGTTCATGTACTTCAAAACAAAGTACACAGCGATCATGGCCAGAACGCCGGGGAACAGGTTGACGGTAACGGACAAGTTCTGCAGCAGCTTGCGGCCCTTGAAGCGGCAGCAGCTTATGGCGTAAGCCACCATCAACACAAAGCAGGTGGAGATCACACAGTTAAAGCATGCCACAACCAGGGTGTTCATGAACCAGCGCGGGAACTGTGCAACAGAGTCCGGCTGTGTCATAATGCTGACGTAGTTCCACATGGTAAAGCTTTCCGGCACAAAGCGGGTAAAGTTGATGCCCTTATCGGTGGAGAACGAGGTCAGCAGCAGCCAGGCGATGGGTACCAGCCAGATAAAAGCCAGCAGCGCCAGCACCAGATGGCGGATGACGGAGAAGATGCCTTTTTTCACTTTGCCCTGCTTGAGCTGCTTTTGCACAGCGGCAGAGGATACAGCAGTGGTACTCAAGAGAACGTCGCCTCCTTCTTATTGATAAAGTGGAAGCATACAACCGTAAACACGGCACACACAATGAACACCATAATGCCCAGCACGGCAGCCATCTTGTAGTTGTAGTAATCCTGCGTCAAGCGGAACAGCCAGGTAACCAGCAGGTCAATTTCCTTTGCGTTGGACTGTGCAAGGGCCTGGTTCTGGGTTACAAACACGCCCTGCGTGAGCAGGTAAATGACGTTGAAGTTGTTGACGTTCTTGACGAAATCCGTTACCAGAGAGGGACCCTGCACGCTGAGCAGGTAGGGCAGCTTGATGCGGAAGAACATCTGCACCGGGTTGGCGCCGTCAATGCGGGCGGCCTCGATCATGTCAGCGGGAATGTTCATCAGCACGCCGGTAGCGATCAGCATCTGGTACGGCACGCCGATCCAGATATTGATCATGATGATGGTGAACATGGCCCAGCCCGGCTGGGTCAGGAACGGAATGTAAGAAAGGCCCTTATCCAGCAGGCCGATGTTATGCAGGAAGTCGGTAACACCTGCATTGGCCATCATGGTATTGAAAATACCGTTGTTGGAGAAGAAGTTGCGCACCAGCAGCAGCGTAACGAACTGCGGCACCGCAATGGTCACCATGAACAGGGTACGCCAGAACTTGGGGAACTTGGTCTTTTTGTCGTTGATGAACATTGCCATCAAAATGCCGCCAAAGAAGTTGGTAAAGGTGGCAAAGAACGCCCAAACCAACGTCCAGGTTAAAACCTTGGCAAAGGAATAACTAAACGTGGAGGTCATTCCGCCGCCGCCAAACAGGGTAAAGAAGTTGTTCAGCCCAACCCAGGTAAACAGTTCATTGGGCGGCATGTGCTGCTGGTCATAGTTGGTGAACGCAACGGCGATCAGGATGAACAGCGGCACAATGGTGAACACCACAACGCCCAGAACCGGCAGGGTGAGCAGGGTCACATAGAACTTTTCGTTCAGGTAAACGTTGATGTCCTGCACAAAGTTGTTGGTCTTTTTGCCAGCTTCACGGATCTTCTGCAGCTGATAGTTGGAAGATACCACCATCATGGCCGCTGCAATCAGGGCCGCGATCACGATAAAGGCGATCATGCTCATCAGCAGGATTTCAAACGAGTTATCGTAATCGTTTACAACGTTTTTCATCGTGGCAACATCGAACACCATTTCCATTTTTACGGTGCCAAGGGTGCCGAACTTTGCCAGGTTGGGTACGCCAAAGAATGCCAAGAAATACAGCGCAAAGCCCTGTACAAATGTGACCAGAAGCGCCTTCATCAGCTGGCCGTGGCCAATGTAGCCCAGACCCCATACAAAGAAGGATAGTTTGGTAAAGATATCGCCGTGCACAAAGTCATGACCAAATTTCTGCAAAAAATTGGGTTCCTTTGGTTCCGTGTGCAGGGCCGCAGCAGCGGATTTTGCCACAGGAATCTCTCCTTTCCAACGCGGTTACGCCAAACGGCCCACACGCGCCCGGCAACCGTTCCGGACCGTTTGTGGGCCGTTGTTTTAGTGTATCAATGCAGCTTTTTTCGTTTTAACAATTACTGGGTAACCGGTGCGGTGATGCCAGCAACAGCATCTTCAATCAGGGTCTGGGGATCCTTGCCATCGGGGTTGCCGTTGACACAGATCTGGCCGAGGGTTTCAGCAGAAGCCCAGTAGTTGCCGCCGACGCGCTGCAGGTTAGCGTACTCAGACTGAGCAACAACAGCGGTCAGAGCCGGAGAAGAAGCGGCTGCCAGAGCGTTGGTGTTGGAGGGGCCCTGTGCACGCTGCTGGAAGCGGAGGGTCTCGTTCTCTTCGTTGGTAACGTAATCAGCCAGCAGCATGGCAGCACCAACGTTAGCGCTGTGGGGGTTGACGCCGATCAATTTGAAGCCGGAGAAGGAAGCCATCTGGACCTGCTCGCCGTTCAGGGTGTAGGTAGGCAGCTTGCAGGCAGCGTAATTATCGCCCCAAACTTCAGCAGCGTCGTTTGCACGCCAGGTGCCGTTAACGCCAGCAACCAGGGTGCCGTCCTTCAGCTTGCCGGTGAACTCTTCATCCTTCAGGGCGAGGAAGCCGGGGTTCTTGCAGATATCGATGACAGCCTGGGTAACGTCAGCGCCCGGGGCTTCGTTCCAGTTGCAGACGGTGCTCACGCCGTCATCAGCCAGGCTCAGGTTCAGGCCAGCGCCAGCATAGAAGCTGTACAGGTACCAGCCGTTAGCAACGTCCATCGAGACTTTCTTGCCTGCGGCGGCTGCCTTCTCCATCATCGTGTCAAGGCTCTTGACGTCATCCTCGGTGAAGAAGGACTTATCATAGAACATGAAGTAGCCGTTATCAGCGGTCAGGGGGTAAGCATACAGCTTGCCGTTCAGGGTTGCAGCGTCAACAGAAGCTGCAGTGTTGCGGCTCTTGATGTCGTCAGCGTTCAGCTGAACTTCCTGCAGGGCGCCTGCCTGAACCAGCTCGTTCAGCTGGTCATCAGCAAATGCGTAAACATCAGCAGCGGCGGTGGGGTCGGTCAGGACGGTATCCTTAGCTTCCTTTTCGGACTGAGCGCCCAGGTTGATGGTGATCTTGCCGCCGTAATTGCCGTATTCTTTGATAAAGTTGTCAGCGATGGTGCGCAGCAGTTCCTGGTCTTCCTCGGCGCCCCACATGGTCAGGGTAACGTCGTTGGCGAAAGCAGCGGCTGCAGCCTGCTGCAGAACGTCACCATCGTCAGCTGCGGTGCTGTCGGTGGAGGCGGCTTCGCTGGAAGCTGCAGTGCTGGTGGACTCTGCAGCGGAAGAGGCAGTTGCGGTGCTGCCGCATGCTGCCAGGGACAGTGCCATCAAGGCAGCTGTTGCAAGTGCGAGTTGCTTTTTCATAATCATTCTCCTTCATCTGCTATATCACAAGCTTCTCAAGGTTGCGCATCATCGTTGCGCAGCTTTGTTTCACAACTTAAGGATACACAATTCTATTTTCAGTGTCAATGTTCATAATCAACATGTTTTGCCATGTTTTCTTGTGCATTTTTCACGGCCTGTTACACTTTTGTAACAATGTCGAATTTTGTATGCGCAACGTAGCGCAACTTTAGTACAGGCTTTTTAACAACAATCAGCCTTTCCTGGTGCACACGCTGTGCGCGCAGGAAAGGCTGTATCAATCATCATATTTTATAATATTGGTAATATTATCTATTTTGTGGACTCGCGCAAAATCACCTGATATCCCTGCATCTGGCGCAATGCGATTTGCTTGCCCGCCAAAATATCCAGCAGCATCCGGCATGCCGTGGCGCCCAGGCGCTCGCCGTCAAACTGAGCGGCCGAGATCTGCGGGGTTGAGCTGATCAGCAGCTCACTATCATAAAAGCTGGCCAGTTTCACCTGTTCCGGTACCTTGATGTGCCGGGCGCGCAGCTCCTGCAGCACCGCGGCCGCCATGCTGTCGTCCGCGCAGAGCAGGCATTCGGGCTTTTGCTCCAGCGCACCTTCCAATGCATCGATCCGCTGTTCGCTGGTTTCAATGCCAGTCCAAATCAATTTCTGGTCCACCTGCACCCCACAGTCGGAAAATCCGCGCAGGTAGCCGCGCAGCCGGTCCTCGTTGACGGTATAGTTGGTGCAGCCACACATATAGGCAATGCGGCGCATGCCCAGCTGCAGCAGCAGGCGGGTCATCTCGGCGGTCGCTCCTACCTGGTCGTTATCCACCTGGGGCACCTTATCGTCATCCACGCGGCCAATGGCCACAAAAGGCACGTTGTGGCGCTGCAAAGTCTGCACACATTCATCGTGCAGCATCGTACGGGACAAAATCACGCCATCCACCTTGTGGGATTCCAGCTGGCGTTCCAGCTGGCCAACATCGGTTTCTCCCGCATAGCACAGCAGCAGGTCATACCCGCGCTGGGCCGCCATGTTCCACACACCGCCCATGCACTTGCGCAGGAACGGCAAGTCCAGCCGCATAAAATGCTTGGGGATCACCAGCGCAAGGTTATTGGTTGGGCCCTGCTGCGCAGTGCGCAGCGGCGCAGCTGCATCCTGGCGGCCCTTGCCGATATAATCGAACACACGCGCGCGGGTAGCCTCGCTCACGCGGCCCTTGCCGGATATTGCGCGGGATACCGTTGTTTTTGATATATTCAATGCCTCCGCCACTTCCGCGATGGTCACTTCATCACGCTTACCTGCCATTCAGCACCCTCCTTTTCCCATGTTGCGCATGCGTTGCGCACCAATAACAGCATATGTGTTTGTTGTACATTTGTCAATCTGCAAACAGCACAAAAAAAGCCTGCCGGATTTGGCAGGCTTGCCGCGCAGTACAGCCGTTCCAAGCATAGGCGGATGGCCGCTGCCCGGAATCTCTCCCGAAATTTTTCGTGTATTAAAAATTCTGTTGGGAGCATAGGGGCGCACATTGTGCGCCCGCCGCCTTGACATAGCAACGCACATTTATGTCATACACATGGCAAATCTCCGTGGGCGAACGCTGTTCGCCCTTACGGAGCATCTTTGTTTCCCTGACGTTTTCGATCGGTGTTGTGCTGCTTATTTTTTCTGCGGTTCGCCGTTGGCAATGTCGCGCACAACCTCACCCGCAATGATCAACCCCGCGGCGGCGGGCACAAAGGCGTTGCTGCCGGGAACCTGGCGGCGCTGGGTACATTTGTGGGCCGTGTCGGGCGGGCAGATGCAATGGGTGCGGCAGCTGATGGTCATATCATCAATGGGGGTCAGTGCAGGCTCTTTGGAGTATACCACCTTCAGGTGCTTGACCCCGCGCTTGCGCAGCTCGGCGCGCATTACGCGGGCCAGCGGGCAGACGGAGGTATCGTAAATATCCGCAACCTCCAGGGCGGAAGCATCCAGCTTGTTGCCCGCGCCCATGCAGCTGATGATGGGCGTGCCCGTTGCCTGCGCCTGCATGACCAGTTCCAGCTTGCCCTTTACCGTGTCGATGGCATCGACCACATAGTCGTACTGGCTGAAATCGAACTGATCGGCGGTGTCTGGCATGTAGAACGTCTTGTAGGTGTTCACCACGGCGTCCGGGTTGATATCATGGATGCGCTCTTCCGCCACATCCACCTTGTATTTGCCCACCGTTTTGTGGGTGGCCAGGATCTGGCGGTTCAGGTTGGTCAGGCAGACCTTGTCGTCATCAATCAGGTCCAGCGTGCCAATGCCGCTGCGTGCCAGTGCTTCCACCGTATAGCCTCCAACACCGCCAACGCCAAACACGGCCACACGGGCGTTGTACAGACGCTCCATTGCCTCCTTGCCAAACAACAACTGCGTTCTTGAAAACTGATTCAGCATACTGCCTGCTCCCCCACGGTTTTGTAAATTAACAAACAAATGGGCGGGTTCGCGCCCGCCCAACCTATCAAATCGGTAGTCTTTTCAAATTATAAAGCGCAGCATACAAAAAGTCAAGGGGAAGCCCTGCGCAGAGCTTCCCCCTGACATATGTTTTACATTTTACAGCTCGCTGCCGTTTGTGGCGATCACATGGGCGTACCACGCAGCGGAATCCTTGGGGATGCGTTCCATGGTGCGGTAGTCCACATAAATCAGCCCAAAGCGCTTGCTGTAGCCTTCGGCCCACTCATAGTTATCCATGATTGACCAGTAGGTATAACCGATCAGCGGGTAGCCCTCCTGCAAGGCGCGGCGGGCGGCCAGCAGGTGGCGGTGCACATAATCAATGCGCTGTGGGTCGTGCACTTTACCGTCCAGCATCACAAAATCTGTGTTGGCCATGCCATTCTCGGTAATCAGGATGGGCCGGCCATACCGCTGGTTCAAAAAGCGGATGGCCCAATAGATACAGTCCGGCGTGATGGGCCATTCCATCGCAGTGCGCGGGCTGCCCTGCCAGGTGTTGGCGGTATACTCGCTGCCCGGCTGCTGGGCCGCGCAGGCATTGTAGACGTTAAAGCCCAGGTAATCCAGCGGCTGGTGCAGCAGCTCCAGTTCCTGCGGGGTGAACACATCCGCCCCCAGGGCTTTGGCCATCGGCTCCGGCACCCTGCCCAGCAGAACGGGATCGCACCACCAGCTGATGGAATAGCAGCCTTCCACCTCCATCGTCCGGCGGTAAGCTTCGGCGATGGCGGCTTCGCTTTCGTCCCCGCAGGGCGAAAACACCGGTCCGGTGGGAGCATACCCCACCTTAGGCGGCAGCTTTGCATACTGGCGGATGGTCTGTACCGCTTTGGCATGGGCCAAAAGTACATGGCGAGTCACGGGGCGCAGGCTGGCCGGTTCATCAAGGAACGGCGCATGCCGCCCCTGCAGATGGCCGATACCCACAAAGCACTGCGGCTCGTTCAGGGTCATCCAATACTGTACCTGGTCAGACAGGGCTTCCACCACAATTTTGGTGTACGCTGCAAACCAATCCGGGATCTGCGGGTTCTTCCATCCGCCCTGCAAATACAGCGCATACGGCAAATCCCAATGGTACAGCGTTACCATCGGCTCAATGCCCGCGGCTTTCAACTCCCGCACAAGGCTTTGATAGAACTCAATGCCTTTTTGGTTGATTTTTTCCGTGCCATCGGGCAGGATGCGGGACCAGCTGACCGAGAAGCGGTAGCTTTTCAGCCCCATCTTTTTCATCAGGGCCACATCTTCACGGTAGCGGTGGTAGTGGTCGCACGCCTGCAGAGGGCCCTCGTTATATTTGGTGTGGCCGGGGTACAGCACATCCCAGATGCTCGGCCCGCGGCCATCCTCATTCCAGGCGCCTTCCACCTGTGCCGCTGCCGATGCCGCACCCCACAAAAAGTCTTTCGGGAATTCCATTTTGTCACCTCTGCTGCTGACATATTTTATCAATCTATTTTGTGTATCCTAGGGTGTATCTGAAAAAGTAAAAGCATCAAGAAGTCAAAAATTCATAGAAAAATCAGAAATCGCGAAAACCGCATTAGAAATTGTATTTAGGGCAATACCGCATAATTCTAAGTGCCGATACGGCGAGCGAGGTGCGGCAG
>ERZ1106929.1267-NODE-1267-length-22516-cov-10.643694_pt1 | contig 22516 bp, 20 predicted proteins | sample MGYA00403662_ERZ1106929 | MGnify/ENA primary metagenome ERZ1106929 (study PRJEB35170, sample SAMEA104062442) | human gut metagenome | biome: human gut; feature: human-associated habitat; material: faeces | place: Denmark | collected 2013-02-20 ... | reverse complement strand
AGCTGCCGGAGCGGTGCTTAAGCCGCAAGGCGGGAATTGTGCGGTGTTGCCTTTATTCAGTTATGCCTGTTCTTTTGCCTTGATGGCTTCGTCAATGGCCTTGGCGGCTTCCTTACCGGCGCCCATAGCCAGAATGACGGTAGCGGCACCGGTAACAGCATCGCCGCCGGCATAGACGAACGGGCGGCTGGTCAGGCCATCGGGGCCATCGGTGATGATGCAGCCGTGCTTATCGGTATCCAAGCCGGGGGTAGTAGAACGGATCAGCGGGTTGGGGCTGGTGCCCAGAGCCATGATCATGGTATCCACATCCAGCTCAAACTCGCTGCCCTCCTTGACGATGGGGCGGCGGCGGCCGGAAGCATCGGGTTCACCCAGCTCCATCTCCACGCAGGTCATGCCCTTCACGCAGCCGTTTTCATCGCCCAGAACCTCGACCGGGTTGGTCAGTGTCTTGAAGATGATGCCCTCTTCCTCGGCATGCTCGACTTCTTCCTTACGGGCAGGCAGTTCGGCCATGCCGCGGCGGTATACAATGTACACCTGCTCGGCACCCAGGCGCTTGGCGCAGCGGGCTGCGTCCATGGCGACGTTGCCGCCGCCCACAACGGCAACGGCACGGCTCTTCATGATGGGGGTGCGGCTGCCGGGCTGGTATGCTTTCATCAGGTTCACGCGGGTCAGGTACTCGTTAGCAGAGTAAACGCCCTTCAGGCTCTCGCCGGGGATGCCCATAAAGCGGGGCAGACCGGCGCCGGAAGCGATATAGATTGCCTCAAAGCCATAGTCGTTCATCAGCTCGTCAACGGTCAGCACCTTGCCGATGACCATGTTGCACTCAATATCAACACCCAGCTCTTTCAGGCCTTCCACTTCGTGCTGCACAATATCCTTGGGCAGACGGAACTCCGGAATGCCGTACATCAGAACGCCGCCTGCAACGTGCAGGGCTTCGTATACGGTAACCTTATAGCCCAGCTTGGCCAGGTCGCCGGCAACGGTCAGGCCGGAAGGACCTGCACCGATAACTGCCACCTTATGGCCGTTCGGCTCCGGCTTAGCAGCCGGGGTGTGGACGTTTTCACGGTGCCAGTCAGCCACAAAGCGCTCCAGGCGGCCAATGCCGACGGGTTCGCCCTTGATGCCGCGCACGCACTTGCCCTCGCACTGGTTCTCCTGCGGGCAGACACGGCCACAGACAGCGGGCAGCGCGCTGGACTTTGCGATGACCTGGTAAGCAGCTTCAAAATCGCCTTTTGCCACTTCGGCAATAAAGGCGGGAATATCGATCTGAACAGGGCAGCCGGTGCGGCAGGCGGGCTTTTTGCACTGCAGGCAGCGCTTGGCCTCGTTCACAGCCATTTCAGCGGTATAGCCCAGGGCAACTTCCTTAAAGTTTTTGTTGCGGACGTTGGGGTCCTGGCTGGGCATGGGGCATTTTTTCGGGTCCATATTCGGCATGTTACTCAACCTCCTTTTTCAGCAGGTTGCATTCCGCTTCCCGCGCGTGGGCTTCAAAATCGCGGTACATGGTGCCGCGGTGCATGGCTTCATCAAAATCGACTTCAAAACCGTCGAAATCGGGGCCATCCACACAGGCAAACTTGGTTTTGCCGCCCACAGTCAGGCGGCAGCCGCCGCACATGCCGGTGCCGTCCACCATGATGGGATTCATGGAAACAACGGTCTTAACGTTATAAGGCTTGGTGGTCTTGACAACGAACTTCATCATGATCAGCGGTCCGATGGTGATGACCTCGTCAAAGTTGGCGCCAGCCTTGATCTTTTCTTCCAGCGGCATCGTCACAACGCCCTTCTGGCCGTAAGAGCCGTCATCGGACATGATGATCAGCTCGTCACAGCAGGCGCGGAATTCGTCTTCCAGGATGACAAGGTCCTTATTGCGGAAGCCGATGATGCCGGTAACCTTGGTGCCCTGGGCCTTGAGGGCCTGGGCAACGGGCAGGGCAATGGCGCAGCCGACGCCGCCGCCGACCACACAGACATTTTTGAGCCCTTCAATTTCAGTTGCTTTGCCCAGCGGGCCGACAAAGTCATGCACATACTCGCCCTCTTTGAGGGAGTTCAGCTGCATGGTGCCTGCGCCGACGATCTGGAAAATGATGGCCACAGTGCCTGCTGCGGCATCATAATGGGCAATCGTCAGGGGGATGCGCTCGGAATCCTCCTTGGCGCGGATGATGATGAACTGGCCCGCTTTCGCCTTTTTAGCGATCAGCGGTGCTTCAATGACCATTTCGGTCACTGTGGGGTTCAATTCCCGCTTTTTAACGATCTTGAACACTTGTTCTAACCTCGCTTTTTCTCCGTTTTATCATTCCGTCCCCCGCCTGCCAAATGCGCACAAGCAGGCAAAAGGGTAGATGGTATCATTGTACCATACTTACTTTACCAGCTTTTTTCAGGATTGTAAAGCGGTAAAGTGTGGTGTTTTATCGTCGCAGTGTGTCAAAAAATGCTCTGTCGGGGCGAACATTGTTCGCCTGCAGTCTTTCTCCGTGTATGCTGTTTCCCGGAAAAGCCGCTGCATCATCAGGTTGGTGGGCACACAATGTGCGTACCTACGGCCTCCACAGAATATTTTGGCATGCCAAGTTATGACATGCGGTACCGTCCTGTCTGCGCTGTTCACACCGTCAAAGCGTCAATGGCGGCTTTGCATGCCTGCAGGGTCAGGTAGGTGACTGCACAGTCTGAGCCGATAAACCAGCGTTCTTCGCCGTTACAGACAATTTTGCGGATCAATTTTCCACGGTACTCCGCCTGGATATAAATGCCGTTTGCCATGTTGCTGCCCCCTTTTCCGGCCGGCTAAAAGTAGCTTTACTTTTTATTGTGCCATCTTTTGGAGCAGCTTACAAGGGCAGGCAGTGTAAAATTTCGCCCATGCTGCGTACAGAAAATTCAGCAGTTGCACCAAAACTTTATCCATGCGCGGCAAACTGATAATATTTGACAGCGTTTTCCAGTTTTTTCACTGGAAAACTGTAGCTTTTTATGCTATACTGTATCAAAATATCTGCGGTTTTATTTTTACAAAATTATTGCGTCCTTTTGCAGGGCGTGTATAATATAATAGTAGATAATACGGGTGTAGCTGCACCCGGCTGGAGGAATACGGATATGACAAAGCAAGAGATGCTGCAGTTAAAAATGACTGCGACCCGCGTGCGCATGGGCATTATTGAAGCGACCCATGGCGGCAAAAGCGGGCACCCGGGCGGCAGCCTTTCTGCTGCTGATGTGCTGACTTACTTATACTTTAAGGAAATGCAGATCGATCCGCAGAACCCGCAGGACCCTGACCGTGACCGTTTTGTGCTTTCCAAGGGCCATGCAGCGCCGGGTCTGTACTCGGTGCTGGCAGAGCGCGGGTTCTTCCCCGTGGCTGACCTGCCTACCCTGCGCCGCTCCGGCAGCTACCTGCAGGGCCACCCCAACATGAACACGGTTCCCGGTGTTGATATGAGCACCGGCAGCCTGGGCCAGGGTGTTTCCGCCGCAGCCGGCATGGCACTGGCCGCCAAGATGAAGAACCCCGACGTCAACGTGTACACCCTGCTGGGTGACGGCGAGATTGAAGAGGGCGAGTGCTGGGAAGCATTTATGTTTGCCAACCACTATAAGCTGGATAACCTCTGCATCATGATCGACGTGAACGGCCTGCAGATCGACGGCCCCACCGCCAAGGTCATGAACAGCGAACCGCTGGACCAGAAGATGGATGCCTTCGGCTTTAACACCATCATCTGCAACGGCAACAGCCTGGCTGATCTGGAGCAGGCATTCATCTTGTTTGACCGCTCCCATGGTTCCGGCAAGCCGACCTGCTTCCTGCTGCACACCACCAAGGGCCTGGGCGTGAGCTTTATGGAGAACGCTGTGGATTGGCACGGCAAAGCCCCCAACGATGCCGAGTATGACAAGGCGATGGCCGAGCTGCGCGCCAGCTATGAAGTGATGGAAAAGGAGGCTGAACGGATCAATGGCTGATAACAAGAGTATTGCCACGCGCGACAGCTACGGTGCTGCGCTGCTGGAACTGGCCGATGCAGGCCATGACGATATCGTGGTATTTGATGCGGATTTGTCCGCTTCGACCCGTACCTCAGTATTTGCAAAAAAATATTCTGAACGCTTTTTTGACTGCGGCATTGCCGAGTGCAACATGGTCGGTGTAGCCGCCGGCATGTCCACCTTTGGCTATGTGCCTTTTGTTTCCTCGTTTGCCATGTTTGCTGCGGGCCGCGCTTTTGAGCAGATCCGCAACAGCATCGGTTACCCCGAGCTGAACGTCAAGATTGCTGCCACCCACGGCGGCCTGTCCGTCGGCGAGGACGGTGCTTCCCACCAGTGCTGCGAGGACTTTGCGCTGATGCGCACCATCCCCGGCATGGTCGTGATCTGCCCCTCTGACGATCTGGAAGCCCGTGCCGCTGTGCGCGCCGCTTACGCCCACAAGGGCCCCGTTTACCTGCGTTTCAGCCGTCTGGCCACCCCTTCCCTGCATGATGCCAATAACTATACTTTTGAAATCGGCAAGGGCGAGGTTCTGTGCGACGGTTTTGATCTGGCCATCATCTCCACCGGTCTGATGACCAGCGAAGCTCTGAAGGCTGCTGTCACCCTGAAACGTCAGGATGCCATCAGTGTGCGCGTGATCAACATGCCCACCATCAAGCCGCTGGACGAAGAGATCGTTCTGCGCGCTGCCCGCGAGTGCCACAAAATCATCACGGTGGAAGAGCACAGCGTGATCGGCGGCCTGGGCGAGGCTGTTTGCAGTCTGCTGAGCGAGAAGGCCCCCACGCCCGTGCGCCGCATTGGTGTGCAGGATAAATTCGGCCATTCCGGCCCCGCATGGGAGGTTCTGCGCGATTACGGCCTGACTGCCGACGCCATTGCCGATGCCGTGCGCAGCTTTGTGAAAGAGGACCAGTAAGCTCTTTTCCCCGCCTCATTTGATTCAATAAGCAACACCCCGCCATCCGGTTCAAACGCCGGGCGGCGGGGTGTTTTGGTTTGTATGGATTTAGGGCAATACCGCATAATTCTAAGTGCCGCTCCGGCGGGAATTGTGCGGTGTTGCCTTAGGTCAGAACTGATTGCACGCAAACACGCTGGCTCCGGTGGCGCGGGCGGCGGCAAGGCCGGTGGCGCTGTCCTCAAAGATCATGGTATGGGCGGCGTCCACGCCAAAGTGGGCCATGGCTTTCAGGTAGCCCTCCGGGTCCGGCTTATTGTTGACCACATCTTCCTGGGTCAGGATCAGGTCAAACCAGTCAGTGCAGTGAAAGTGGTCCAGCATTTCCGTTGCGTTCTGGCGGCTTCCTGTGGTAATCACGGCCAGGTAATGGGTGGGGCGCAGGGCTTCCAAGATGACAAACAGTGCCTCGTTTTTGCGGGCTATGTCCATGTTGGCGGCGTAATACTGCTTTTTCAGGTCATGCACCCGCTCCACATCCTCGGCAGAGGGGTTGCCGCCCATCAGCGGCTGCAAAAAGGCGCGGTAATGCCTGCCGTTGCAGTAAGCGGCATAGTAATCATAATCCAACGTAAAGCCGAACGACTCCAGCGCACGGCGGTAGCTTTCAGCGTTGACGGCAACCGTATCAATCAATGTGCCGTCCAGATCAACGGCGATCAGTCCTTGCTTTTTCATCAAACTTTCCCTCGTTTTCCCATGTGTTTAGGTCGTTGGCCACCATGACAAGCCCAGCATAGAACATGGGGGCACGCTTTTTATCTTTGTTGAGCTTGTAGGGCATCAGGCGCAGCCAGTGGATGAGCTCGTGCGCCAGGATGCTGTGCAGCCCTGCCGCGCCGCAGCGGGCACGCAGGTCATCGCAGACCGCTTCAAACAGCGTATCATAGGCGGCGGAGCGGGTCAGCTGGAAGTCAATATGGTTTTCCTGCACAGTGCAGCGCGGGGTCATCATCATGAACTCATAGCCGCCGTGCAGGCTTTGCAGCAGTTTGCCGTAATCCAGGTAGGGGCTGTCGTGCAGGTTGCCGGTGTTAGGGTCAATGATGTACCACGCTTTATCGGGGTTCTCCACATCGGTGCGGCAGATGATGTTTTCCACCGTCAGATCGCCATGGATATCCGCCACGGGGTCTGCGGCAAACAGGGTACGCAGCGCATTGTGGTCAAATAGGCGGCCCAGCTCTTTCAGGTTGCGGTAGCTGCGGCCATTGATCCAGATGCGGTCATAGTTCCACAGTTCTTTCAGGATGCGGGCGTCCCGGATCTTTTCCAGATTGGCATCCATCTTTTTGTTCAGGTATTCCTCTATTTTTTCGGGATCTGCCGGGCGAGCTGTGGGGCGGTAGAGCTGTTCATCCAGTGCCCGCAGCACACTGCGCAGGATGGCTGCGCTTTTTCCCGGCGGGTTGGAATGGATATAGCGGAACAGCCCCACCGCGCTGCCGGAATAGGTCATATCATACCAGCAGTAGCCTTCGCCGGTGCCCTCGCGCAGAATTTCGCACAGCGGCAGGCGGGCGGCATTGCGGCGCAGCCAAGCCAGCTGTTCGGCCAGTTTGGCGCCGTCCGCGCCAAAGGCGTATTTGCGGTAAAAGGTCGCGGCACCATCGGTACACAGCATGGTAGTTGCGTTGGAACCGGCGGAATAATCCTGCAAAATGGTAATGTTCTGGTTGATCTCAATGAACTTGGCCACATAGGCTTTGTTCTGCAGGCTGAAATACTGGTTGAGGAATGCGCCGCGGTCCCGCGGGTCCACCTGGGGCAGCAGGTTCAGGTAGTTTTCCTGCCCGGCTTCCCGGTTGGCGATCGGCTCCGCTGCACCGTTCAGGGCGGCGCGCAGATGTTCCGGCAAAAGAGGTGCCGCAAACATAACCGCCAGCGGCAGCAGGAACCAGGCGATCACCAGCCCACGGGCGGCATCGCTCAAACCGAGGGAGCCCGCCACGCCAAGGCTGGTCACATCCACGCTCTTGACGCCGAACAGCATGTTGAACACTTCCACCAAGCCAAAGCTGCCGCCAGCGCCGCCGCAGGCAATGATTGCCTGCCCCAGCACCGCGTAAGAAGCAAGGTAGGCCCCCCACATGAGAACTGTATTGAGCAGCAGCCGCCACAGGTTGACGCGGCGCAGATCCTTGAAGGTATTGATGAGACTCCAGCAGAACACAAGGCCGTCCAGCTTGATGGTATCATTGAAAATGCTGCACACGGCCAGGCAACACCGCTTGAGCAGGTCCCGCAGCAGCACCACCAGCACCAGGGCGGCGGCCAGCAGCAGCGCAAAAACCAGATAATACCGCGCTGCGCCCAAAACCGCAGCGCCACCCAGCCCAGCCAGCCGGAACCCGCCGAACAGCAGCGCCACCACCCACACATCCAGAAAGCGATCCATGATGACAGTGGCAAAAGCAAAGCCTGTTCCGGTTTTCATTTTGCGGCCAGCCAGAGCGGCGCGCAGAAAATCGCCCACATGGAATGGCAGCAGAAAGTTGACGGCATAGCCCCCGGCCATGGCGCGCAGCAGGCTGCGGCGCTGGGGGTATTCATAAATGCGGATGAACTGTTCCCACCGGAGCAGGCGGAACACATGCCCCAGCAGCACCAATGCCGCGGAGGAAAGCAGCAATAATAAAATGGTTCCGAAAGGTTGCATCGGCGGTCACCTGAATCAGTTAGTTTATTGGGGGGGATTTTACATCAGCATTTCAAACGCGGCCTTGTTTGCTTCCTGTTCCGCCTGGGCATACTCCGCCGGGGTGCCAAAGGGCAGGTGCAGATCAGTTGCAAATCCGCGCAGATCCGCCCCGCGGGCGGCCAGCACGTTGTAAATGCCGGAAACAAAAAATTCTTTATAATCGCAGTGGTGCAGGTACTCTGCACAGGCGGAAGCATAGAGCTGCTTATTTTTGAAGTAATACGCCCCGCAGATGGCATCATGGCTGACGACCTGCTTTTCCACCGTGTGGCACACCCTGCCGTCGGCCCCATATTGCAGGTAGCTGTAGGCCGGGGAGTCGCTGGCAAAGGTCAGCAGTGCGCCGTCCGGGCCGTTGGCAAAATCGCCCGCCTTACAAAACTCATTGAACGGCTTGCAGAGGAACAGGTGGTCGCAGTCATTAAAGAGCAGCGGCTCATCGTCCGGCAGGCTTTCCGCCCCGCGCAGGGCGGTGATGGCGGCGCCCTCCGTCACTTCGGGCAGGGCCACGATTTTGGCATCGGGGTAATAGGTTTTGATTTCCCGGTCAATGGCATGGTCGCGGATATGCTCCTCCAGCACCACAAAGGTGATATCGGCACAGTCCACAAATTTGGCAATGCTCTGGGTTGCCCAATAGAAAAACGGGCGGTCGTTGATCTCGATCAGGGGCTTGGGCATCACAAAGCCGTTTTCAAAAAAGCGGCTGCCGCGCCCGGCCATCGGCATTACAAGGTGCAGCTTTGCCATGTTATTCCCCTTTCGCATCGCGGGCAGCCAGCATGGCGCACTCGTTCTCGATCACGCGGCGCAGGCCCTCGCGGATGTCGATCTTCGGTTCCCAGCCATAGCACTCTTTGGCGTGGGTGTTATCGCACAGGGAATACTTGTTGACCTCGTGGTCCAGAATTTTCGGCTTGATGCCGTAAGCGCCGCCGTACAGCTCCGGGTACTTGGCCCAGTAATGGCTGGACGGGCAGTATTTGGCTTCGATCTGCTTGCCCATCAGCTCACAGGCCGTGGCGTACAGTTCGCGGACGGAGTAGTTCTTGTTGCTGGAAACGTTGACGGCATCAAAGCCCGGCTGATCCCACACGCGCATGGCCAGGTCGATAAGGTCATCCACATAGATATAATCGCGGCGCTGGTTGCCGTCAGAGTGGAACTCCGGCACGCGGTCATAGTACAGCTCGCGGATCATATAGCCCACAAACGGCGGCTGCTTGCGCAGGCAGTCAATGTGCGGGCCGTAAACGTTGGCAAAGCGCAGGCAGGTGATGTTCATGCCGTAGGTATCGGCAAAGCTCTGGCAGAACCGCTCGCCGCAGTATTTGGTGTTGGGATAGATCAGCGTGGGCGGGTTGAACTTGGATTCTACGGTCGGGAACTCGGTTTCATTCTCGTACATCGCGTTGGTGGATGCCTGAATAACATGCTTAACGCCGGTGCGGCGGGCGTTTTCCAGCACGTTGACAAGGCCCAGCGTGTTGACGCTGACGGCCTCCACCGGGTCGCTCTGGCAGTCCGGCAGGGGGGCAATGCCCGCAATGTTATAGACGATATCAAACTTTTCCTGCTCAAACAGGGCTTTCATGCTCTCTTTATCGCGGATATCCATCTTGATGACATCGGCGGAAAAATCATGGTCGTCAAAATGCAGGTTATCGGCGCTGCCATAGCTGTAGTTATCCACACCAATGGCGGTATGGCCGTTTTTCCACAATGCATGCATGAGCTGGCCGCCGATAAACCCAGCAGCACCCGTTACCAGAACCTTCATAATCAACATCCCCCTTTACAGATTGGAAGCAATGATGGTGCTTGTATATTCTTCGATTGGTTTTTCCCGCCATTCGCGGGTCACAAACTCGTTTTTGTTTTTCAGGTAACGCCCGCACAGTTTGAGCAGGCTGACGCCAAAGCTGGTCAGTTTGTTGTTGGATACCTGGTCTTCCTCCCGCCAGCTGATGGGGAAGAAAAGGACTTTCTGCTTGAGGTGGCAGAGGGCCAGGATCATGCAGTCATTAAAATACAACGTATCCGGAAATTTTTTATAATAACCGTTTGCCAGCGGTGGCACTGCGTACAGGTTCAGGCCGCTGCCCAGGTCGGTGATCTTGTGCCCGGCCACCAGGCTGAACAGCCAGTTAAAGCCATAGTTGCCCACCACACGCAGAGTGCTGTAGCCCTTGATGCGGCTTTCCGGCATAAAACGGGAGCCAAGGCAGCAATCATACTTACGGTGGCGGCCGCTGTGTACCAGGGGCAGCACATCGCGGATATCGCCCTGGTCGTCGCCATGCAGCACAATCAGGTAGTCGAAGTTATGCTGAACGGCGTACTGGAATGCCACTTTATGGCTGCCGCCCAGGCCATAGTTCTGGTCGTTGCGCAGCAGGCGGACCGGGGCCTGCGGATGGGCCTGCATCCAGCTTTGCACGGCGGCCTCGGTGCCGTCGGTGGAGCGGTTATTGACCACGATGCACTCGGTGACCATAGCGGCCACCTGACGGTCCAGCAGCTGGTTCAGCACACGGGGCACCTGTTTTTCACAGTTATAGGCAGGGATAAAAACAAGAAAGCGTTCCGGCATAGGGCAAGCCTCCTGAACAAGATATTTTGATTGATTATAGAATACTATATTTGGAGCGGGGGGTCAAACGAAATCGCATGATTGCCAGGCGAATCATGCGATTTGAATGAATAATGAATAGAGAATAAAGAATAATGTTGGTGGACCGCCGCGCGGCGCGCGGCTCAAAAATAATAGTGAGGTCGTTTCCCTTGCAAATGCCCGCAAACTTTCCACATTTTTTCCTGTGCTTGTGGAAAACTCAATCGACTACCAGCACTTGCAGGTGGGCGGTGCCGTGGGTGACGGGGTAGCGGGCGGCGATGGTAAAGTTTTCTTCGATCCAGGCATGGAACGCGGCCATATCGCGCACTTCGGCTTCATCATACAGAATCACATCGGGACGTTTCTCGGGCAGTTCCTCATAATACTGGATGAACCGCGGGTCGCTGTCGGTACCGGAGATGACGGACGCCTGACCGATGGTCAAGGTTCCTCCCGCCATCATAAAGCCAAGGCCGTGCTGCTCGCCAATAGCCTGCAGCACCTGCTTGCCCGCAAAGGGTTCCAGCGCTTCGTACAGGGCCATCTGCATATCGGCGGCTTTTTCGTCCGCCCAGGTTCCTGCGGCGGGGCCTGCGGTGATCTGCTTCAGGTTGGCTGTTGCCACATTGGCAGGCTTCCACCCCGTTACCAGAACGCACCAGAACCGGCACACCAGCAAAAATACCAGCAGCGCCGCCAGCACACACTGGCCCTGGGGCAGTTTTTCCTGTTCCGGCTCCATCTGCCTGCGTGCCAGCATGGCAAAGCAGCCGCAGAGCGCGGGCCAGGTCAGATACATAAAGGTAGCCGAAAAGCCCAGCAGCGTAGAGCGCAGAATAAACGCATACGCCGCCATGCCCGGCAGAAAGCCCAGCCAGAGCAGCGGCTCCCACGCCGTGCCGCGCCCCTTGCGGAACGCCCAGGCCGCCGCCAGCACCAGCGCCGGCATAAAGTAGCGCTCATCGGAGCTGGAGTCCGCCACAGCGCGCACCGCGCAGAGCAGAGCCGCCAGAATGGCCCAAAGGTTCAGGGCAAGGCCGGTCCAATCCCGTTTTTGGCGGGTTTTGGCCCACCACAGCAGACAGAGCACCACGCTGGCGGCCAGCGGCTTTGCCAGGAATTTGGCGGTGTTCAGTGCCTGGCTTGCCAACAGGGCCAGCCGCTGGCTTGTGGTAAAATCATACTGCGGGTCGTTCAGGATCAGGCTGACGCGCTGCAAAAACACGGTAAGCCCCATGCCGGGCAGCACATACGCCAGAAACGCTGCCGCGCAGGCCATACAGCCCAGCACAAACAGCACCGCGCCGCGGGGGATCTTACAGATCGTCGGCTCCTTGCCGCGTCGGCCCAGCAACACCATGCCGATAAAAATCACTGCCGCCGCCAGTGCGCTTTGCGGGAACGCCAGAAAGCTGAAGCAGGCGCACACCGCCCCCAGCACTACCAGCCATGGGCGGCGGAAACCATGGGTGTAATAATGGTAAAAGCACAAAAATGCCGCCACGGTGAAGTGGAACTGCTGGCTGATATAATCCGGCCCCAGGAACCACTTGGGGGTGTAGACAAACAGCACCACCGCGCTCAGCAGCGCCCCATGGCGGCCAATGGTCTGCTTGAAATCGCGGTAAAATACCGCGCTCATGGCCGCTTTGCAGACCAGCACCACAGCGCGCACAAACAGCAGCGCCCCGGTGGTTGTGCCTGCAATGGCGGTATACAGAGCCAGCACCAGCGCTGCCGGTAAGGCCGAAAGCTGGTGCGGCTCCCACATGGTATAAAACAGCCGGTCCCCCTTTACCAGGCGGAAGCCCAGGGAGAACGCATATTCTTCATCAATTTCCAGCCCCACAAACAGCGTTTTGGCCATGGCGAGAACCGCCAGAACCAGCAGCACCGGGGTTAAAATTTTCCACAGGCGGTCCTGTGCATTTTTTTGCGGCATAGGCCGCCCCTCCTCTATTGTTTGATTTCATGTAAGGCAAAGCGACGGGCGCACAATGTGCGCCCCTACGGGAGTTCTGCAATTTCTAATTGCTCATTTCTAATTGCTAATTAGGTTACAGGTGTTTTTGCAGCAGTTTGTCCCTTGCGCACAGCAAATACGGCAGGTAGTTTTCGCAAAAGGCTTCCCATTTGCATTGCAGCCAGCTGCGGGTGTGCTGAGAATGGTGTTTGACCGCCGCCACATCAAAGTAGCGGGATTTATTGCGCACAATGATTTTTTGCTCAAAGGGCATCTGCCAGCCTTCCGGGTACCAGTAAGCAGGGGTCAGCAGGCGGTAGCTGCCGGGGTGTTCGGCGGCATAGCGGTTCAGCTGGCTTTCGTCATGCCACAGGGGCACCACGCCGTTGCGGATATCCTGCTCTGTGCGGCGGTCCAGCTCTTTGCACATGGCCAGGAATGCCGCAGAGGTACCGCCGTTCAGCCCGCCGGAAACATAGTCCCGCCCGCAGTTGTACGGGATATAGGCCGTACATCTGGGGTTGCGGTCATAGCTGTAAAACATCGGCTTTTTGTTCCAGAACCCCGGCTGCTGGACCAGCAGCAACTGTTCCCCCTGCTGCGGACGGGGCAAAAATTCTTCCGGGGTAATGACCTCCCGGCAGGTCAGGTTGGCGTTGAAAAAGAAGAGATAATCCAGCTGTTCCAACGCCTTTTCCTGGGTTAGGAAAATCGCAAAGCGCTTCATAGTGCTCAGCGGCCAGTCATAGGCGGGCTGGTCAATGCGGTGCACAGCGGGGTCATCCTCGTGAGCGATGGACGGTGCATCGGTAAAGACAAAGTATTCTTTTTTGCAGCCGGGTAAAAAGTTCCGGCTGAAAGTTTCATAAAATTCCGGCCAGAACACGGTGTATTTGCCGGTGCAGATATACAGCATGCCAATGGTTGCCATGTTGTGTTTCCCCCTTAACGATGGGTAATTTTTTGCCAAAGGCGGCCAGCCTGGGTGCGCAGATAGGCGGCATCGCTGGTCCAGATATAAAACGCAAGGTTCAGCAGGTTGGGCAGGATGCAGACCACAACAGCCCGCCCCAGCAGCCCCAGAATACCGCCGGGCAGCAGGGCGCACACGCGGTAGCTGCCTGCCATAAGCACCACAAGGGTGACAAGATGCACCGCCTGCACCCGCAGGTAGCGCCAGCCGCTGCCGCGCATATACTGGCGGCAAACCACAATGCCGCGCCCCACCCACATGATGCAGTGGGCCACAACGGTAGCCGCCACAATGCCGGTAATGCCAAACGCCGGGAAGAGTGCAAAGCTTAGAATCAGGTTTGTGGCGGCAGAGGCGACCATGAACCACTGGTCCTGCTCAAAGTGGCCCAGCACGGCGCGGTAGGAGCCGAGCATCCGGTGGTTCCAGCCCACATATTCGTTCAGGCTGAACACAATAACAAAGCCCAGCGGCAGCAGGCGGTCACTGCCCATCCACAGGCTGATAAACGGCTGGAACAGGCAGAGATATGCCGTTGCCACAAAGCTGCCGAAAAAATAGCTGAACAGATCCAGCCCCCAGAACACCTGTTTATCATGGGCGTTGGCCGTGGCGGATTTATCGTACACGATATTGCCGATGGCTGCGGCAAAGCTGTCCATGATTTTATTGCCGATGTTGGTGGCGCTGTCCGACACGGTGGTATAGTTGCCAAGGTTAGCCGTCATAGCGCTGCCCGCCATACGGCTGGTGACGATGGTATCGGACGAGCCGTAAATGGTGTTGGACAGGCGGTGAACCAGGTAATACTTGAGGTCATGGAAGATGCCAAGATCCTTGAAATCCCGCAAAGTAACCTTGACCTCGTGCAGTTCGGGGAAGTCCTTTTTATACCGCGCTGCCACCACCAGGTTGGCACCGGTGTTGAACAGGATGCTGACGCCGAAATACAAAATATAGTTTGGCAGCCACAGCGCAATGGCAATGCGGGCCAGATAGTTGGCAACATTAAAGCAGAAGTCGATGCGGGTACACAGGTACCCCTGCTGGGTGCAGGTGTACATCAGCCGCCGGGTGACAAGGAAATAGCCCGACAGCGTGGAGATGGTGTTGAGCAGGTAAACGGTATAGGCCGTCTGGATGCTGGCCACGCCGGGCATGATCCACGGCAGGGCCAGCGCCCCGATGCCCGCCAGCACGCAGATAACCACACCCACGGCGCGGTATGCCCATTTATACATGGACATATATTTGCTGATCTTCTCGGTATCCTTGGCGGCGATCTGTTCATACAAGCGGTAGCTGATGACGCTGCCAACACCGAATTCCGCGATGGAGAAAAAGTTGAACAGCTTATCCACCACCTGGGATGCGGCGGTGATATCGTTGCCAAAGTTAAATACCAGCAGCCGCCGCGTGGCAAAGCCCAGCAACATCAGCAGCAGGCTGGACCCCAGCGCATAGACCAGGTTCAAAATTGTTTTTTGTGTACGCAATCAGGTGTTCTCCTAGGTGTTTTGATAGGGCCAAGGCGCGGAAAGGCGGCGGGGTCGAGTGACCCCACCCTACGGGGCATGGAGCCGAAATCGGCATTTACGGCAGAGGTTCATGGGGCATCGGGGACGCCGCCCCCTACAATGGGTGCAGAGCTTTATTTCCGTTTCAGCAGCCCGGCCGCCCAAAGGGCAAAGCGGGGGCCGAAGTGGTTGAGGAGGAAGGCAAACAGCTTCCAGTCCGGGCGGGTGTTCTCGTCCCCCAGTTTCCAGAGTGCTTTGCAGGCGGTCAGGCCGGGGGCACAGGCGGCGCGCACCTCGGCATCACGGCAGGCAGCGCCGCGGGCCTGCGGCCAGAACACATTGGCGGTGCGCCGCCAGATTTCGGCTTGCTCCGCCGGGGTCCAGGGGCAGTCCGGCGCGGCGAACATTTTTTCAAACCGGTGGATGACCGCCGCGATGCCCGCAAAATGTTTGGCAAGGCCCGCGTTCAACAGGCTGCCCGCCCGGTTGGCGCGGTAGACCACCAGCTCCACATCCAGGTAATACAGCTTGGGGCAGGCACCGGCCAGCACCAGGTCAAAGGGATAATCCTCCGCCCAGCGAACCTCATTCCAGAAAAGCAGGTTATACTTAACCAGAAATTCCCGGTCAATACAAAAGCGCCAGACCGCCCAGTGGCCTGCGGCATACAGCCGCGCCACGCGGGCGGCGTAATCGGGGTCGGCATCCGGGCCGGGGGTGAACCGCTCCACCGGGCCGAGATAAGGCTTGGCATCCATTCCCTGGCTTTCGTCCTGCTCCAGATAGCGGCAGACGTACCAGCGGTAACCTGGTGCGGCGGCCAGGGCGGCGCGCAGCTTTTCCAGCATATGGGGCGGCCAGTAATCGTCACTGTCCAAAAACAGCAGCCACTTGCCCTTGGCGGCCTTGATGCCGGTATTGCGCGCGGCGGCCAGCCCGCCGTTAGAGCGGTGGATGACCGTAACGCCGGGGCAAAGCTGAGCAAAAGCATCACACATGGCGGGGCAGGCATCCGTGGAGCCATCGTCCACCAGGATGCACTCCCAGTCCGCCGGGCCGGCCTGCTCCACCACGCTTTTGACGCAGGCAGAAAGATAAGCCTGCACATTATACACCGGCACAATGACCGAAAATGTGATGTTTCCTGTGCGTTCCATCGCAGTTGTTTCCTTTACTTTGTCGGGATCAATGTCCAGTCGTGGTCATACAGGGCGGTCTTTTTTCCGTTGGCGTACCAGCGGTCCGGCGCGATCACACAGCGGCCCGGCACACCGGCCAGCCACTGCCCCCACCAGCTGAAGGTGGAGTTGCTCAGCACAAACGCCCGGCAGCGGCGCATCAGGGCAAGGTCCGCCGCGGCACTTTTTGCCCCGGTGCTGTAATGCACCGGCAGGCCCGCAGCGTCCAGATGCTGCCGCACATAGGTGGGATCGTCTGAAAAGACAAACAGTTCCGCCTGGGGCAGGCTTTGGCACACCGTGTGGCAGGCGGCGGCGTAATACTCCGGCGTGCAGACCTGCAGGGCCGCGTTCTGCGGCAGCAGATAGTCCCCGCAGCGCCAATGCAGACAGACGGGGAACGGGCTTGCCTCAATTTCCCGCGCAAAGGCGGCGGCCGCAGCGGTAAAGCCGTGTTCCGGGTTCTCAATGGGCAGCAGCTCCGCCCGGATAGTTTCAGCCTGGTCCTTAAAATAATCTTCCCCCTGGAAGTACCCCCAGGCCAGAAAGTTTTTGGCGTGACCGCGCTTGGCAGGGGTAAAGCCTTCAGTCGCAAAATGCAGGCCGATGGCGTTCAGCATAGGGGCCATGCGGGCTTCAAAGGGGTGCCAGTCCCGGTCCATCAGGCCCACACGCTGTTCGTGGCGGATCATCAGGGCCTTGGCGGCGTTCTGCATCGGCAGATGCTGCTTGGCAAAGCCTGCATCTGTGATGAACTGCACCTCTGAGCTGATATGCAGTGCCTGCAATGCCAATGCAGTGTGGGCCGGGGAGCCGGTTTTCCAGTCCTGCCGGTCAATCAAAGTGACAGGCTCCTGGCAGCACAGGCCCATGGCGCGGGCAAAGGCATACACAAACATCTGGTTGCCCAGCCCGCCGGAAAGTTCGGCGTAAATCATCGTGCGCCCTCCCCTGCCACTTTATCATACACCTGCTCCATGCGGTGTGCAGCGGTTTTCAGCTCATAACCAGCAGCGGCCAGCGTGGGCCAATAGTCCGCGTGCGGCCCGCCGGGAGCAATGGAATCCGCCGTTTTGGCCCACTCTTCAAACGGGGCACTGAGCGGCAGGAAATGCACCAGCTCGGTCACCGAGCCATCCCCCGGCACATTGGTGGAGGCCAGGCAGGGCACGCCGCAGCCCTGGGCTTCCACCAGGGTAACGGGGCTGCCTTCAAAGTTACTGGGCAGCAAAAACAGGTCAAAGGCATTCATATAGTCGGGCACATTGTTCTGCACCCCGGCAAACAGCACCCGGTCCTCCACGCCAAGCTGGGCGGCAAGTTCCCGCATGGGCTGTTCCTGCTCGCCGCCGCCCACCAACAGCAGCTTCCAGCGGGGGTCCTGCTGAACCATAGCCGCAAACACCCGGATGAGGTAGAGTGGGTTTTTCTGGTGGTTGAGCCGCCCTACAAACCCGGCCAGACGCTCGGTTCCGGTAATGCCGTACTGGGCGCGGATTGCCGTGCGCGCCGCGGCGTTGGGGTAAAAGCGGGTTTGGTCCACCGCATTGCAGGCAACGGAAAAGTTCGGCCTGCGGTCGATATGGTCACCAAACACAAACCGGCCCGCAGCCACGCCGCAGCCCAGAAAGTAATCTGCAAACAGCTGGTACACCAGATGGGCGGCGCGCCAGGTCAGCGTCATGGGCGGGTAAACGATATGGCTGTGCACAATGATCTTGGCATGGGGGCAGAGCACCCGCATCATACCGCAGACGGGCGCGCCGATTTTGCTGGCAGTATGGTAATGGATGATATCGTAATCCTTATGGGTTTTCAGATGCTGGTACAGTGCGCGGATACGGGCTTTTTTATTGTCCGGCACCGCAATGATATGCACCCCGGCTGCTTCCAGTGCCGGCGCGCACGAAGCTTGATCTGGCGGGCAAAGGCCGACAAACAGATCCACCTGGTAGCGGGTAAGGTCCAGATTGAGCAGAAGGTTCTGCACATAGCGCTGCACCCCGCTTTGCACGCCAAGGTGGTTGCTGATCATCAGGATCTTCATGGATACGGCTCCTTTGCACATCTGGATTCGGGCGGACGGTTTGTTATAACGTAATTTTAGGGGCGCAGGTTCTACCAGTAGCTGCCACCCTCCACCGCCTGCTTGTTGGCGGGCTGTTCGGCGGGGGCGGGGCGCACCCATGCAGGGTTATACAGCTTGCTGATTTGGGGGTGGGTGTCCCACCGGCGGCCCTTGATGCCAAACAGCAGCTGCGTAGCGCCGCTCATCTGGATGGCAACATGGCCGGTGTCCCGCGCATGGGCGGCCAGCGGCAGGCCGTAAGCACCTGCGCCAATGATGGCAACCTCATAACCGCAGGCATCCATCTGTTTTTCCATTGCGGCAAGGGCATCAAACCAGGTATCATACCCGGTTTTCTGCCCGGCAAGGCCCTGCACTGCCGGGATGACGGTCAGGGAGGCCAGTTCCGGCAGAGTGTTTACCCCGCCGGGGGCGTTGGTGAACAGCTCCCCGCGCTTTTGGTACTGGGCGCGGATGGTATCCGCAAAGGGGTGTACCACCAGCACATGCTTTCCGGCCAGTGCGGCGCTCCAGGGGTTGGCATAATAATATGGTTCCAGCGCGCGCAGCTGGGTAAAGCGGGTGCCGTGGCAGCCATCGATTACCTGCCGCTCGGCCCCCACATCCCACAGCGCCAGCAGGTCCGCCCCCTGAGCGCAGGAAGTATACAGCTTGCAGAAGCGGTTCAGCGCTTTATCATCGGTGGGAAACACACCGGACAGGGTGTTGATCTCACCCCTGGTTTTCTCGGTATATTTCCCGGTCAAATATTCGGCCACGGTGCGCATCTCGGTTGCACCGCAGCGGCCGAACAGAAATGGCTGCCCGGCGCGGATGGCATCGGCAGCAGCCGCATTGCCCTGTTCCGCGGGCAGAATGATCAGGCCGCGGTATTTCCACCGGAAGCGCAGCCCTTTATAGGTATTGCGCAGTACCTCCAGCAAGGCTCCATCATTATCCACGGCGGTTTCCTCCTTGTTTGTCCAGCATGGCCAGGGCGGTTTCGGCGCTGTTTGCCCACAGGAAATGTTCATTCACGCGGCGCTGGGCAGCGTGGCCGCAGGCCGGGTCCGCCGCTGCTTTCTGGATGGCCTCAGCAAACTGGGCAGGGGTATCGGCAAAATAGCCGCTGGTGCCGGGCTCTATGATCAAATCCGGCCCCGGCGCATGGCGGGCAACCGGCGGGCAGCCCGCATACATGGCTTCCAGCAGGCTCATGCCAAAAATTTCGCCGTCATTAAAGTTCACAAACACATCGCAGGCATGGTAATAGGCCTGCACGGTTGCGTTGGGCAGCTGGGGAATGCAGGTACAGCGGTTTTCCAGCTTGTGGGTGCGCAGGGCATCCTGCAGTTCCCCGGTCAGGCTCCCCTGCCCGATGACCACCGCGTTCCAGCTGCGGGGCAGTGCTTCCAGTACTGGCACCAGGTCCAGCGGGCGCTTGTAGGAATCCAGCCGCCCCACAAAAACAAGATAGTTGGCTTTGGGGTCCAGCTTCAAAAATTCCCGCAGTTCATGTTTTTCCCCATTTGCATTGGGGATGATGGCGGTATCCAGCCCAACGGGCATTACCCCGGCGCATGGCACATGCAGCTGTTCCAGCTGGGCGGCCACGGCGGGGGTTTTGGCATAGGTGGGGGTTTTGCGGTAGATAGCCAGGTTGCGGCGGCACAAAAGGTCCATCACAGCCCGCATAACCGGGTTTTCGGACGTACTTTTGATGGCCCCCAGCTGGCTGTAGAAAAAGATATCGTGATCCCGGCAAAAGCGGTACAGCCCCGGCACGCCGAGGGCGTTATCCCCCATCACATGCACGGCGTCCACATGCTCGTTCAGCAGCGGCTGCCAGGTGCGGTAAAAGGCACTGACCCCGGCTTTGCGGGCCGGCACATAATAGATGCGCACATTGGGCTCCAGGTCCTCGCTGGTCACAGCTTCGGGGGCGGCGTCCGGGTCCGGGTACAGTACAACAGCCCGGCAGCCCAGGGCGGCAAACGCCCGTGCAAGGCCAACCTCCTGCCGGTTATAGGCTCCTTTTTTGCCGGATGCCCCGCAGTACAGCTGCGGGATGGCAATGGTTCGCATAAGCTTTGCTACTCCAATTTATTTTTAGGGCAACACCGCACAATTCCCGCCTGACGGCTTAAGCACCGCTCCGGCGGCTGCGGCACTTAGAATTATGCGGTATTGCCTTAGGGTGTATCTTGCTTTTGGTCACACCTTGCGCAGGTAACGGGCATCGATCACCTCAATGTCCGCATCCCGGCAATAGGTGTGAATGCCGATCAGATCCGCCGGGTCAATCCCCGCAATGGCAACGTTCTGCGGCATGGCGGCGCACAGCGGCACTTCCGAAGCACCGCGCCGCACCCAGAATTGCAGGTACACACCGTAATCCACCTTGGTACTAACCTGGGCCGGGCGCACGGTCTGGTCGTTGTTGGTAAACAGCGGGCCAGCATTGCGGCTGCCCAGCTCATAATTGCGGTGCTGCAGGTTAAAGGGTTCATCCTCATCCAGGATAAACTCATCCACATCATCGCGCTCTTCCGCTTCGGGGTTTTCGCGCACAGTATAGCGGCGGTAACGGGTGTACAGCTGGTTGTCCGGCCTGGTTTCGCTGCACAGCACCGTCAGGGCTTCGGGGGTTTTATCCACAATAATGCTGTCGCACAGTTCGCGCCCCACGCTGAATGCCTGCACTTTCTCCCATTTATCCGGGAACTGGGTGCAGCGGTAAAGGGTCAGGCTGTGGTCGGCGCTGGTTTCCGGCAGCATCCACACTTCCCCGCGCCAGTCAAACACGGTGGGGAAAGAGAGATGGAAGTTTTCCTTTAATACCACGCGGGGCGGCAGCAGGTGGTCGTTTTCATCAAACTCCGCCACGGCAATATCACCGCGGTTCTCCGCCATATTGAATGCTTCGCAGAACAGCCAGCGTTTGCCGTTGTCATCCTCATACAGCAGGGGGTCGGCATACCAGGTGCCGGGGGTGTAGGGCAGCGGGGTGTAAGGTTCTTCACCCAGAGCGGGCAGCGGGTCGCAGCCTTCCCCCTTGGGGGCGCGGCGCACCGCAATGGTATAGATTTCTTTTTGGCCGCTCAGCTTTTTGATCAAACGCTTGGGCGGCATATGCAGGGCACGGTAGATCTGGTTCATGAATTTTCGTTCCTCATGATTTCCCGGTAAATTGTCATCAGTTCGCGGTAGTTTTGTTCCGCGTTATACGCCTGGCAGGCTTTTTGCTGCATGGCGGTCAAATCAAAGGTTTCGCCCACGTTTTGCAGCTTGCGCACGGCATCCGCCAGCGCGGCGGCATTGCCGGGGGCAAAGTGCAGGCCGTCAATCCCCTCCTGCACGGCAGCGCCCACGTTGCCAAGATCACTGGCAAGCACGGGGGTGCCCACCGCATGGGCTTCCGCCGGGATCAGGGCAAAGCTTTCATAGCACAGGCTGGGGCAAAGGGCGGCGCGGCTCTGGGCCAAAAGCTCGGTAAGTGTTCCATGCGGGAGCTGGCCGGTAAAGGTTACAGTATCGGGGGCGTTCTCTTTGGCCCAGGCTTCCAGCGGGCCGGTACCGGCCACGATCAGCTGCGGTGCGTCCGGCCCCAGCAGCTGCCAGGCCTCGATGGCGGTGCGCAGCCCCTTTAATTCTTCCAGCCGCCCAGCAAAAACAATCTGGTTTTTGCGCTGTGCCCAGGGCAGCGGGGAATGGTTCGGCGCGGCCACGCCGTTGGGCTTGCAGTACAGCCGCTCCGGGGTAAACACCGGGCGCGAAGCTTTGCGGTTGAATTCCAGCAGCTTGCTGCGATCAAACTCCGTCAGGGTGATCAGGTTCACCTTGCGGTAGGTGCCAAGCAGGCGATGGAACGCATAAATGCCCGCACAGACCAAACTTTGGGCACGGCTGCCGCGGTAGCAGCTGTGCCGCACCGCACAGCCAAGGCCATGCTGCGGGCATTCCTCGCACACATGGCCGTCCCGCATCAGGATGCCGTTGGGACAGAAAATGCGGAAGTTGTGCAGCGTCTGCACCGCCGGAACATGCTCTTTGAAGCATGCCTGGAACACCGACGGGCTGATGGTCAGCAGGGTGTTATGCACATGCACCAAATCCACCTGTTCTTTGCGGATCAGGGCGTGCACTTCCCGCACGGTTTTGGTGCTGTAGATGGCCCGCAGGGGCAGCAGCAGTTTTTGGGCCAGGCCGCCGGCATCATTATTGCGCTCATAGGTGATCACGTGGTGGCCGTGGGCTCGCAGCATGGCGCACTCCGCGGCAAACACGGCGTCCTCACCGCCGGGCAGGCGGTAGTGGCAGTGCACCAGCAAAATGGTATGCGGTTGTTCCGGCTGCGGCATCTGCGGCCCCCTTTCCCTGCGTGAACAGAACTAAGGCAGCACCGCACAATTCCCGCCTTGCGGCTTAAGCACCGCTTAGGCGGCTGCGGCACGGCATCTGCGTTGCCAAAATGCTCGATAATGTCGGGTTGCG
>ERZ1106929.1262-NODE-1262-length-22545-cov-9.331836_pt1 | contig 22545 bp, 23 predicted proteins | sample MGYA00403662_ERZ1106929 | MGnify/ENA primary metagenome ERZ1106929 (study PRJEB35170, sample SAMEA104062442) | human gut metagenome | biome: human gut; feature: human-associated habitat; material: faeces | place: Denmark | collected 2013-02-20 ... | reverse complement strand
CTTTGTCTCTTGGCGGCGTTTGAAATGCTTCCGGCGACAAACCGGGCAGCGCTGGAAAGCGCAGGCCCTAAACGTGGGAGGAGGCGTCTCAGCCCTTGTGGTCCTCCTTCACCTCGCCCATCTTGTAGGCTCGGAGGAGGGCCTTCAGGTCGTCCACCTGTCCCTGGAGCTCACTGCCGATATCGGTCTGTGAGATCTTCACGGTGGACTCCATCCGCTCGAAGATCATGGAGGAGGAGGCGATATCCTGATTCTCGCGGATGGCCTTTCCCTTGCCGGAAAAGGGCTGATGGGAGACGATGCGGTAGCAGTTGGAGTTGTAGATGAGGGTGTAGCCCGCGATGCCGGTGGTGGGCTGGTAGGCCCGGCAGAAGCCGCCGTCAATGACGATGAGCTTGCCCCCGGCCTTGAACGGGCTCTCCCCCTTTTTGGACTTGACCGGAATATGCCCGTTGATGATGTGGCAGTGGGGACCCTCCAGGCCGAATTCGGCGAGGAGAGCGTCGCACACCGCAGGATCATGATAGTAGGTGTAATAGGCGTTCTTAGGCTCGCTCCAGGAGGACTCGTCTTTGATCAGCCGCCGTTCGAAGGTGGTCATGCGGTCACGGCCAAAGAGCGGAGAATTGCGCCCGCACCAGAGGAACCACAGGAAATCCATGCCCGCAAGGCGCTCCGGGGAGCCGGGCTTGGCGTAATAGCCCTGTCGGGCCACCTTTTCCGCATGGTCCAGGAACGCGCGCCCGCCAAGATCCTTGCAGCCCACCACGCTGAATTTCATGATCTGGCCGTCAGGGGTGAGGGGGATGCAGCCGTGAAGCAGCAGATTCCCGTTGAATACCTTGTATAGCCCGCCCTTGGAATAGAGAAAGCGGACATGTTTTTGCAGCTTCTCGCTGCGCTGGAAGGAGGCGGTGAGCTGGTCGATGACGCTGTTCTCCTCCGGGGTGAGGGTGTAGGGGTCCTTGGGGTCCACGGTGGGGAAGTCGGTGTCCTCCAGGGGGTAGGTGACCCCGTCGATGGTGATGCACTTGTGCTCATAGTCGATCTTGTCCAGCAGCAGCCGGTCGGCCATGCCGTACTCCGGGTGGCGCAGCAGCTTCTGCCCCTCCAGCTTGAAGAGGATGATGGTGATGGCCTTGTGCATCCGGGCGGAGAGCAGCTTATCCTTCTCGCTGTACTGGTCCGCGTCGGGGCCGGTGAGCTTCACGGCGAAGCGGTGTACGTCGCAGTCCTTGTAGACCTCGTTGGCAAAGACGGACAGGGGGCGCAGGGAGATGCCGTAGCCCGTCTCGATGACCTCCAGGTTGTTGTAGTGGATGGAGTTGGCCAGCACGGTGGCCACCAGAGTGCGGGAGCCGGAGGCCGCCCCCATCCACAGGATGTCGTGGTTGCCCCACTGGATGTCCACGCTGTGGTAGTCCAGCAGGGAGTCCATGATGACGTCCGCCCGGGGGCCCCGGTCGAAGATATCCCCCACGATGTGCATGTGGTCCACCGCCATGCGCTTGATGACGGCGGACACCGCCTCGATAAACCGGTCGGCCTGGCCCAGGTCGATGATGGTGGAGATGATGTTCTCGTAGTAGTCCCGCTTGTCCGTCTCCTCGTAGTGGGTGTGCAGCAGCTCATCGATGATGTAGGCGTAGTCCCTGGGGAGGGCCTTGCGCACCTTGGACCGGGTGTACTTGGAGGACACCCACCGGCAGATCTCAATGAGGCGGTGGAGGGTGATGCGGTACCACTCGTCCATATCCTCATATGTTTCGTGGAGCTGCTCCAGCTTGTCCTCCGGGTAGTAGATGAGGGTGCACAGCTCGTCCCGGTCCGCCTTGGAGATGGTGGCGGCGTACAGGTCGTCCACCTTCTCCTTGATGACGCCGGAGCAGGAGTTCAGAATGTGGAGAAAGGCCTCGTACTCCCCGTGGAGGTCGGAGATAAAGTGCTCCGTGCCTTTGGGCAGGTTCAGAATGGCCTGGAGGTTGATAATCTCGCTGCTGGCCGCCTGTACCGTGGGGTACTGCTGGGCCAGGAGCTTCAAATAGCGCAGTTCTTCCTGGGAAAACGTCTTTTTCCGCTTCATTCCATTGCCTCCTTTGTATTTGCCGGGTCGTGTACCCTCATTATTTCACATTTAGCCGGCGCTTGCAAGATGTTTTCCAACATTTAACCTGAACTAACGGGCCTGTTTTGACAAAAACAAAGCGGCCTCGCGGATTGTACTGTATTGGAAGAAAAAAGTTATCCACAAACAGCGGGCCGGATGGGGACAAAAAGCCCCAAGCCGCCTGAACAGCGGCTTGGGGCTTTGAATTCAGCGGTTTTTGAAGGCGGCGACCTTCTCCTTGTTCACGAAGGCGGTCATGGCGTCCTTCTGGTCCTCGGTGGCGAAGCACACCGCGAAGGCCTCCGCCTCATAGGCGGCGCCGGTGTACATGTCGGTCTGCTGGCCCCGGCGGATGGCGGCCTTGGACTGGCGCACGGCCACCTGGGCGTTGGCGGCGATGGCCTGGGCCAGCTCCATGGCCTTGTCCATCAGCTCCTCGGGGGGATAGACGTGGCTGACCAGGCCGATCTCCTTGGCCTGCTGGGCGTTGATGTTCTTGGCGGTGAGGATGAGCTCCATGGCGTTGGACACCCCCACAATGCGGGCCAGGCGCTGGGTGCCGCCGAAGCCGGGGGTGATGCCCAGACCCACCTCGGGCTGGCCGAACTTGGCCTTCTCGCTGGCCAGACGGATGTCACAGGCCATGGACAGCTCGCAGCCGCCGCCCAGAGCGAAGCCGTTCACCGCGGCGATGACGGGCTTGGGGAAGTTCTCCAGCTTCAGGAACACACTGTTGCCGTACATACCGAACTGCTTGGCCTGTACGGGGGTAAAATCCTTCATCTGGCCGATGTCGGCCCCGGCCACAAAGGAGCGGCCCGCGCCGGTGAGGATGAGCACCAGCACCTCGTCGTTGGCCTCCGCCGCGTCCAGGACGGCGTCCAGATCCTTCAGCACCTGGTCGTTCAGGGCGTTCAGGGCCTCGGGACGGTTCATGGTGATGACCCCGATGGGGCCGCGCTGTTCAAAGTCTACAAAAGCCATGGGAAAGTTCCTCCTTTTGAGTTCTGTTGTTATGTAAATGGATTGGATGCTGTCGTACTGGTGCCATTATACAATAAACCCCCGGCCAGGGCAAGGGAAACAAGGACTTTTTCCCAACTCCCTTGCACCGGAAACAGAAAGAGTGCTACAATGGGGCCAACTTGATTACGCTGGAGGAAGGCCCTATGGAAGCTGTCACCATCCGCCCCGCCGTCCCGGAGGACGCCCCCGCCCTGCTTGCCATCTACGCCCCCTATGTGCGGGAGACCGCAGTTACCTTTGAGTATGAGGTCCCCACTCCGGAGGAGTTCGCCGGGCGCATCCGCCGCACTCTGGAGCGGTACCCCTATCTGACCGCCCAGTGCGGGGGCGAGGTGCTGGGGTACGCCTGCGCCGGACCCTTCAAGGAGCGGGCCGCCTACGACTGGTCGGTGGAGACCACCATCTACCTGCGGCAGGACCAGCGGGGCCGGGGGCTGGGCCGGGCCCTGTATCAGGCGTTGGAGCGCTGTCTGGCCGCCCAGCACATCCAGAATCTCAACGCCTGCATCGCCGACCCCGCCCAGGAGGGGGACCCCTACCTCACCGGGGCCAGCGCCGCCTTCCACGCCGGGCTGGGCTATCAGCTGGCGGGGCGGTTCCACAAGTGCGGCTATAAATTCGGACGGTGGTACGACATGATCTGGATGGAGAAGATTCTGGGCGCCCACCCGGAGCGCCCCCCGGAGGTCATCCCCTTTTCCGAGCTGTTGGAGGGGGGAGCGGTCCCGGGGCTTCTCCGGTGATCCGGGGAGCCGCTTCGGCCCACAGGCATTGGGACCAGGGGCGTCCTATGGGCGCTCCTGGTCCTGATACTCTGCGATGGCCCGGAGAAATTCCTCCCCGTACCGGGCGGCCTTGACTTCTCCAACCCCCGTCACGTCCAGAAATTCGTCCATCGTACGGGGGGCCTTCTCCGCCATGTCTGCCAAAGTGGCGTTGGAGAACACCACATAGGCCGGGACGTTCTCCTCCTGCGCCAGCCGGGTCCGGACGGCCCGGAGGGCGGAGAACAGGTCCTCCGCCTCCGGGGCAGGGGAGGGGGCGGCTGTTTTTTTGCGCCCCGGCCGCCGCGCCTCCCCGGCCCGGTCCTTCCGCACCGGCATGGAGAGTTTCTCCCCCTGAAACAGAATCTTGGAGGCGGCCGGGGTGGGTTCCAGCGTGGCGTGGAGCGGATTGGTGCGCAGGAGGCCCTCCGCCTCCAGAAAGTCCATGAGCGTCCGGACCTGTTCCGCCGGGAGCCGGCTCATAAGGCCGTAGGTGGAGAGCTGGTCCAGGCCCAGGCCGGCCACCCGCTGGGTTCGGCTGCCCCGCAGAACCTGGACGAGGAGAGTTTTCCCCACGTAGTAGCCCAGCCGGCTCTTCACCCGGTGCACACAGGAGAGGATCATCTGAGCGGGGACGGTGATGTCCTGGAGCTGGTACTCCCCGCGGCAGTTGCCGCAGTTCCCGCAGGCCGGGCCGTGCGCCTGCCCGAAGTAGTCCAGAAGGCGGCCCCGGAGGCAGCCGGAGGTGCGGCAGTAGCCGATCATGGCCTGGAGCCGGGCCTGGTCCTGGCGGCGGACCTGTTCCTGCTCCTCCTCATCCAGTTCCACATTGCCGCTGCTCTCCAGCAGAAATTTGGCGGTGGTGATGTCGCCGGCGGAGTAGAGGAGAATACAGTCCGCCGGCTCCCCGTCCCGTCCGGCCCGCCCCGCCTCCTGGTAGTATGCCTCCAGGCTCTTGGGCATGTTGTAGTGGATGACATAGCTCACATTGGATTTGTCAATGCCCATGCCGAAGGCGTTGGTGGCCACCATGACCGGCCTGCGGTCGAACTGAAAGTCGTCCTGATTTGCCTGGCGCTCCTCCTCGGCCAGCCCGGCGTGGTACCGGGTGGCGGGGATGCCCCGCTGGCACAGGGCGGCGCAGACCTTCTCCACGCCGGAGCGGGTGGCGCAGTAGATGATGCCGCTCTTTCCGCGCCGCTCCTGGACCAGTTCCAGCAGGGCGGGCAGCTTTCGCTGGGGGCTCCGCACGTCCAGGAACAGGTTGGGGCGGTCGAAGCCGGTGACCTCGCACAGGGGGTTCTCCAGCTCCAGGCGCTGCGCGATGTCGTCCCGCACCTGTGCTGTGGCGGTGGCGGTGAAGGCGGCCACCACCGGGCGCCGTGGGAGGGCGTGCAGAAACTCGGAGATCTTCAGATAGCTGGGGCGGAAGTCCTGTCCCCACTGGGAGATGCAGTGGGCCTCGTCCACGGCCACCAGAGAGACGGGAACTTCCCGGGCGAGAGCGGAAAACCCCTCGCCGCTCAGGCGCTCCGGCGCGATATACAGCAGCTTGTAGGCCCCCTGATAGGCCCGGCGGTACACCAGCCGGATCTGGTCCGGGGACAGCGTGCTGTTGAGGTAGGCGGCGTCCACCCCGGCCTTCCGCAGGGCGGTCACCTGGTCCTTCATCAGAGAGATGAGGGGGGAGATCACCAGAGTGATCCCGGGCAGCATCAGAGCGGGGACCTGGTAGCACAGGGATTTTCCGCCTCCGGTGGGCATGATCCCCAGGACGTCCCGCCCGGAGAGAATCGCACCGATCAGCCGCTCCTGACCCGGGCGGAAGCGGTCATAGCCGAAATAATGTTTTAAAATCTCATATTGGTCCATGGTGAACTCCTCCGCCCCAGGCCGGACAGCCTTAAACTATCTCTCTCTGGTACAGTATAGCATATTTTTTCGAAATGGAACATAGGGACGAGCTGGAGGAGAATACAGTGGGGCAGGAGGTGTCTGCCCATGCTTTCCCCAGTCATTTACCTGATGCTCCACAGCCTTTTTTTCACCCTCCGCCTGTCCGGAGGAGGGGGCTCCTTCCCGCGCCCCCTGAAGGCGGCGGAGGAGCGGGAATACCTGACGCGCTGCGCCCAGGGGGATCTGGAGGCCCGCAACGTCCTGGTGGAACATAATTTGAGGTTGGTGGCCCATATCGTGAAGAACGGTTGATGCGGAAGGAAAGAAATCCCGCAAGGCCAGCGGTGACGCGGCTTTGCGGGATTTACTATGGGATAAAGCAAAAGGAAAGATGATCTGGCGCGGCAGCGGACAAGCCCAGTTTGGGGATTATAACAGACATGTGGTCATCTGTTGGGATGTAATAATACGGGGCTGCTTTTAAGGAAAGATATATATTACGCACTCAAAATTATTGCTTAGTAGAGTTTTCATATAAAACTAATCTCAAAATATTAGAGAGAGAAAAGAATAGGTCACTTATCGAAAAAATGCAATTGAGAAAAAGGCCAATTTTAATTGAATCTAAAAATTGACTTTTTGGCATAAAAGCAGGAAATGAAATGTACGGAATATCTATCGCAGAAAATAGGACACAGATAATCAGCAGTATAAAGATTATAAAAATAAAACTACTGTCTTCAATTAATTCGGCATAAGCAGTCTTGAAAATTTTATTTATCTTATCTGTGCGATTCTTTTCGTGAGAGAGATTGGAAATGACTTTTTGTATTTTCTCTGTTGAAGAAAAAATAAATGTCACAATGGTTGCTGATATGCCTAATACCACGCCAACAAAAGTAATAAGAAATTCGTTATCAAGGAGCAATGCATCAGAATTAGTGAAGAAAAAATGTACAAGCAAGAAACCAAGAGCAAAAAAGACGGTTATGAGAAGAAGACCTTTAGTCCGTTTCTTCATCGGTGTGCTCCTTTTTGAGAATAGTTTCTAAACTATCTAATGCGTGGAGTATATCCGTTTTTGCTTCATTTTGATGGCTTTTACTATTAATGTGTCGAATAGAAACTTTTCTAATATTATGTTTACTTTTATATTTTTTTCGTTCACCGGATTTAGAGGCAACAGTAAGAATCCATTCGCCGCCTCCTCCAGATACATACTCCACAGCATCAGACAAAGGTTTGTTATCTGGTTTAATATTGTGGAGAATTGGCTTTTTGCTTGTAAGTTTTATTGTAGTTTGACTGTTATTATATGTTTCTTGAACTTCTTTTAGCATCTCATTTGTGTTGTTAAAACCTCCAAATAAATTTGGAGAATTAAGTGTCATTGAAATTTCAAAAATGCCACGCGAATCATTAACAAATGTCCAAAAAGTATTAGAATCTGTTATTTCTTCGAACAAAACCTCAAATCCGTAAAGTGAGAAGATTTTCTCAAAACAAATCTTCAATTTGTCTTTGGAAACATTAAGACTTGAAAAAACGGAAGGTTTTAATTCGAAAAGCACAATCTGATGTGAAGTGTCAATAATAACATAAATAAATGGATAGTCAATCTCGTCTATATTTTCAATATCTGACTCACTTTCTATAAAGATGGTCTTTTTCGTTTCCATACTAAATTTGCAAATAAAAACGGAGGATGATACCTGGCGATTAAAGACTAACAAATGTTTTCGGCCCTTAATTTCCCAGCTTCTTTTCTTTTCCTCAACAAGGGCAGAGAAGAAATTTTGTACTGCTTTCTTTCTCTTTTCTTCTATTGCATCGAATAAAGATATTTGGTCATTGGGAACGATAAAATAGCGATATGCACCAAATGAATACTCTGATTTTTCCATATCACACCTCGCACCTTAAAATTGAATTCACCGCCCACAGCGGCAGATTCAGCAGCCAATCTTCTTTTTTATAGTCTGCCATGGATGTCCGGATAGATAGCTGAGGCTGGAACTTCTCTCGATATACTTTCAAACTCTTGGCCTGGAGATTCACCTCAGCTTTGACTTCGACTGGTATCACATCTTTACCGTTGTCGATGACAAAATCTACTTCTGCGGTTCCGCGATCTGCAGTCCAATAGTAGATATTCAGCCCTTTGATCGTTTTTAATTGCTGTAGGACATACTGCTCTGTCAGAGCGCCCTTAAACTCTTTGAACAATTCATTGCCGTCCAGCAGCACATCCTGCCGGAGTCCAACCATACAAGACAGGAGGCCTACATCCAGCAAAAACAGCTTGAACGCTTTCAAATCCTCGTAGGCTTTTAATGGCAAGCTGGGAGCAGACACCCGGTGGATCTTATGGACCAAGCCGCAATCGGTCAGCCAGAGCATGGCCAGCTCATATTCCTTGGCGCGGGCCCCCTCTTTGATAAGGCCATAGATAAACTTTCGGTTCTCCTTTGCAAGCTGGGCCGGGATACTGTTCCAAAGCATCCGAATACGGGGTACTGTCTCATTGGGCGCGTGTTTGGAAAAGTCCTGCTCATAAGCGGACAGAATGCGCTGTTGAATTTCCCGCACCTCATTGAAGTCATGATTGTCCACAAAGGCTTGGACAACCTCCGGCATACCGCCCACATAGTAGTACTGCTTCAGCAGATCGGAGTAATCCTGCTTGAACATGGTAGCCATATCAAAATCGCCTTGGTTCAGCAGTTCCACATATCGGTCTTTCCCCATAGCCATGAGAAACTCGGAGAAAGAAAGCGGATAGAGATCAAGAAACTCTACTTTTCCAACTGGGAAAGAGGTCCCTTGATGCAATGCTACGCCCAAAAGGCTCCCGGCACAGATGATTTGATATTGAGGAGCGTCTTCGTTGAAATATTTGAGGCTGGTCAATGCAGTCGGTACTTCCTGTACCTCATCAAAAATCAGAAGGGTATTTGCCGGGTCTATTTTATGCCCTGCGTAGAGCTCCAAACCTGTCACCAACCGCTCTACCGCAAGGCTTCCTTCAAATAAATTGCGCATCCGTTCGTTGTTGTCAAAGTTGATATAAACAACAGATTCATATTCAGCGGCGCCGAACGCCTTCATGAGCCAGGTTTTTCCCACCTGACGGGCGCCGCGGATAACCAGCGGCTTGCGATGCTTTTTGGCCTTCCATTTTTGAAGCTGCTCCATGACAGTACGATACATTCCATCACCCCTCAGAAATCTTAACTGTATTATACCACACATCGCCAAAAAATCAAACGACTTTTGGGCCTATAAACTCATTTTACAAAATGATTAATAGAGAACGGGGTGGAGAATCAAGTTCTTTGAAGGATTGTGAACGGACCAACGCTCCTATATAGTTTATAGTGCCATTCAAATACGCTCTCCCTTTTTAACAGAAAGGAGATTGTAATGAATCTACAGGAAAACAAGCATATGAAGGAATTTGTGACACGGTCGGAGGATCCCTCTATCTCGATCCGGTATGTTCCCTGCCAAGCGGATCAACTGCGTGCCGCGATTCAACTGGCGCTGAAAAGCGCATATATAGAGCAACTGGAAAGAAAAGAGGGATAATATGGAAAATCGGGTTTATTGCTTATATCGTGTATCCACGAGAAAGCAGGCGGACTTCAAGGCGGAAAATCAGGCTGATATTCCTATGCAGAGAAAGGCTTGCCGGGAATTTGCCGAGCAAATGGGATGGGAAATCCTTTACGAAGGCCAGGAAGCCGGCGTATCCGGGTTCAAGGTAAGTGAAAAAGACCGGGATGTTCTGCAGATGATCAAAGAGCACGCCCTCCAAAGAAAATTTGATATTCTGCTTGTGTTCATGTTTGACCGCATTGGCCGCAAAGCTGATGAAAGCCCCTTCGTTGTGGAGTGGTTCGTAAGGCATGGAATCCGTGTTTGGAGCGTCAAAGAGGGGGAGCAGCGATTTGACCACCACATCGATACCCTGCTCAACTATATCCGATTCTGGCAAGCTGACGGAGAAAGCCGAAAGACCTCTGTGCGCACCAAAGAGGGCCTGCGTCAATTGGTTTTGGACGGCGGCTATCGCGGCGGAGGCGTACCATACGGATATCGGTTGATAGCAACCGGGAGACTGAATAAGCGGAATAAAGAAATATCGGAATTGGCAATTGATCCGGATGAAGCGATGGTGGTACGGAAGATCTTTGATTTATGCATCGTCCATGGCTATGGACGATGCCGGATCGCCACCGAGCTGAACCGGCAAGGTATCCGCAACCGCAAGGGAGAAAACTGGCACGAGGCCTCCATAGGCCACATTCTTCATAATCCTTGCTATACCGGCGTGCTCCGGAGTGGAGATGCCATATCACAGCGATTTGAACACCTGATGATTTTGACCCCGGAACTCTTTGAGCAGGCACAGGCGCTGCAAAAAGCACGGCAAAATGAGGCCGATGGGGAGCGTACAGTTCCTGTGAATGTAACAGGGAATTCTTTGTTGTCAGGAAATATTTATTGCGGACACTGTGGCGGAAGACTGGTTCTGACCTCAAACTGCAAAAGTTATGTGACCGCAGACGGAAACAAAGTAAAACACCGCCGTACCCGATATGTCTGCTATCAGAAAACGCGCCACCGTTGTGTGTGCGATGGACAGACAGGATACACAGCGCACATTTTGGATGAAAAGGTGGAACATGTAATTTGCCGGCTTTTGGAACAGTTAGGCGCAGTTGAGGAAAGCTTTCTGCTTCAGGGGTATCTGCTTTGTGAAGAAAAGCAGCTTCGGAGGAAAATACGGGATGCCACTCATGAGGCGGAAAGAAAAAAGCAAGATTATCAGCTTTTGAAACAAGAACTGCAAAAATCACTGCACGGTTCCAGCCCGTACCCAGCGGAAATATTGGCGGAAATGCTGTGTGAAGCCGAGAAAAATGCGTCATCAGCGGTCACTTATCTTACATCACTGCAAAGTCAACTGTCATTGCTGCGCAAAAAAGATATGGCACAACAGGATCAGAAGAACATCTTTTGGGTAGACATCTACCGTGCCAGTCCTATAGAGGTGAAAAAGATGATTGTCTGCCATCTGATCCCTAAAATCCATGTTTATCGCGGCTATCGGTTGGAACTGGAAATCAGCGACATAGGTATCGCACTGTAAGCAGGGGGGATTGCTTGCGCGGGAGAGCGCTCGAATGGCATGCGCTTACAAATAGATCAAACAAAAAAGTGGCGGAAGATCGACCAATGATCTTCCGCCACTTTTTTGCTTATATGAGAAAGGAGAACTTATATGGAACAGAAATACGCTTGCTTACTATACCGAACGAAGACGACAGAACAGAAAGATCAAGCAGAGATGGAACGCCAGAGGGGCGTTTGTCTGCAGTTTGCCCAGGAACAGGGCTGGCTTCCGATCAGAGAGTTCTGGTGTTCAGAAGAAGACGGGCGCCCGATAAACGAGGACCCGCTTCTGGAATTACGTGCCGGTGCAGAGCAAGCCCAATTTCAAATTTTACTGGTTTCTGAGTTCGATCGTATCGGACGCGTCCCAGTGGAATGCAGCGCTGCTGCGGCCTTTTTTGAGCGACATGGTGTTGAGGTATGGACTGTAACGGACGGATATATGGGAAAACTCGTCCGGCTGGAAGTGGAAACAATGAAGTGACACTATCATGTTTCAGAGCATGGATTCATAGGCATAGGAATGAGGTGATAATAGTTGGAGAGCACACAGAGAGAGGTAGTCAGTGTCCTGCTGGAGCATGTTCTTTCCCTTGGCCTTATATCACAATTCACCTATTCTAAGGCGGAGGATTTGGTACATTCTGTGATGGATTTTCCAGAGCTATTCCGGTATCCTGTGTGCTTGACAGAGGAGGGATGTCAGCATGAATGTACTCAAGATCCGTAATGAGATGCGCAGCGGAAAAAGCATCTTTGATTTGCCCCTGCGGGTAACCTTTTACGCCAGAGTGTCCACAGACAAAGACGAGCAGTTGAACAGCCTGGAAAATCAAGTACAGTACTATACAGAGCTGATTCAGTCCAAGCCAAACTGGACCTATATTCCGGGCTATATTGACGAGGGCATCAGCGGAACAAGCACCAGAAAGCGGGATAGTTTCCTTCGGATGATTTCCGACGCCAAGGCAGGGCGGTTCGACTTCATCATTACAAAGGAAATATCCCGCTTTTCCCGTTCCACACTGGACAGCATCCAGTATACCCAGGAACTGCTGGAGCACGATGTGGGGGTACTGTTTCAGAACGACAATATTAACACCCTGGACAGTGACAGTGAGTTCCGCCTGGTGGTCATGGCCGGCGTGGCCCAGGACGAGGTGCGAAAGCTCTCAGAGCGGTTAAAATTCGGCTTTCGTCAGGCCATCAAAAACGGCCATGTGTTGGGCAATGACAAACTGTGGGGCTATGACAAAAAGGACTGCGTCCTTACCATTAACGAGGCAGAAGCCACGGTGGTGCGCCGTATCTTCCACCTCTACGCCAATGAGCAGATGGGCATCAGGCGCATTTCTCAACAGCTCTATGATGAGGGCTTCACCAGCCGGAAAGGAAACGCCTTCAATGTGCTGACCATCCGGCACATCTTGGAGAATCCAAAATACAAAGGCTGGTACTGCGCCAATAAAAGTCAGACAGTGGACTACCGCAGCAAGCGGAAGATCTTTCTGGACGAGAGCGAGTGGGTGATGTACCCGGACCCAGCCATCCCAGCCATTGTATCGGAGGAACTATGGGACCGGGCCAATGCCCTCTACAAGCGGCGCAGCGCCCAGATGATGTCCCACCAGAGTGCCGCCGAGTTCCATAACCGCTATCCATACAGTGGCAAGATCATCTGTGAAGAGCATGGGACCAGCTTTCACCGGCAGGTGCTGAAAAGCGCCAAAGGAGAGAAAGAGGTCTGGCAGTGCCGGGTATATCGGAATCGGGGGCGGGCAGCCTGCTCCGCACCTCAAATGCGGACGGCGGAACTGGACCAGATCATGGCGCAGATCTTCGACCAACTGGCGCAGGATAAGTCGGCGATCGTGGACGCTGTGATGAAGGTCATTCAAGCCGTTCCTAATGAGCACGACTACCGCCAGGATGCCGGACGGATCGAGTCGGAACTGTCCGCCATCTATGCCAAAAAGGACCGCCTGTTGGAGATGAGCATAGAGGGCGCCCTCTCCACGGCGGAATTCAAACAGCGCAACGATACCTTCAACCAGCAGATCCACGAACTGGAGCGGCAAGTGGAGATTTTGAGGGCGGAGGAAGAAAAAAGCCAGATCTCTGTGGAGCAGCTTGGGAAGATCAAGGCTGCGCTGGAGGCGGAACTGTCCTTTCAAAACGGTGTGAATTCAGCCCTGGTCGCCACCATACTGGACCACATCGTGGTCAAAAAGGGCAGTACCAAGGAAGAAATACACTTGGACATCCATTTGAAATTCGGCGGCCCTTATGGGGTCGTTTTTGACCGGGAAAATTCTTCCTTCTGCTTCACCCGTCCAAAAAATACTACGCCCAGACCGGGGACCAGGACGACCTGATCTCCATTGGCACCATCGGCCTCATCAAGGGGATCTCCACCTTTAAGACGGACAAAAACGTCCGGCTGGCCACCTATGCCAGCCGGTGTATTGAAAATGAGATCCTGATGCATTTCCGGGCCCAGAAGAAGCTGCAGGGAGAGGTCTCCCTCACCGAGACGCTGGAGTCGGGAGGCGACGGGAACTCTCTCTCCCTGATGGACGTAATCGCGGTGGATGACGATATGCTGGAAGAACTGGACACCCGGGACGCCTGTGAAAAAGTGCGGCAGTGCGTCCAGACCTGCCTGTCGCCCCGGGAGAGAAAGATCATCACCCTGCGCTATGGGCTGGGCGGCCAGGCCCCGCATACCCAGCGGGAGATCGCCGCCCAGTGCGGGATCAGCCGGTCGTATGTATCCCGCCGCCGCTAATGTAAACGATTTTGCCTTCAAAGAAATGCGCCGCTGACCGGCGCAAAGCCTTGCAACTACCGGGGTCATCCCTTCTGCTCCAGTTCCCGGAACCGGAAGCGGAGGATGACCTCTTTTTCTTCGGTCAGCTCCACCCGCTCGATCAGGGAAACCAGCACCTCCCGGTTGGTGGGGGCGGTAGCCAGAAAGCGTTCCACCAGTTCTTTGGCCAAATCGTTCTGCCTTTCTGGGGAGAAGTCTGGCCGGTCGATCTGGGAGAGGCGCTGCTCCAGCGCGGCCCGGTCTGCCTTGACCTTCCGGTAGACCCGCTGGAAATCCGCCTCGTCCAGCAGGCCGGACAGCTTATCCAGATACACTTGGTCCAGATGGGCGGACAGGCTGTCGATCTTGGCTTTCAGGGCGGCGATCTCCTTCTCGTGATCCGCCTCCGCCTGGGCCTTTGTGACCTCCTGCTTGGCGATGGGCAGCAGCTTTTCGGCCTGCAAATAGTTCCGGCAGACCTCCCGTACCCGCTCCACCACCGCCTGGGTGACCACCTGCTCCTTGATGGAGTGGCAGGTGCAGACCCCGGCCTTGGTGAACCGCTGGTAGGTGCGGCAGACAAAATACAGCACATCCTCCCCCTTGGCGTTTTTGCGGTTGAGTACCGCCAGCGGGTAGCCGCACTCGTGGCAGAAGATCAAGCCCTTGAGCAGAAAGTCGTAGGTGCGGCTGCGGGTGTGCTTGCGGCTGTCCACCAGCCGACGCACCTTGTCAAAGGTCTCCTGGTCAATAAGGGGCTCGTGGGTGCCCTCCACCACAACCCAGTCCTTGGGCTGCTGGCGGATGCACTTCTTGGTCTTGTAGTTGATCTTCCGGCTGCGTCCCTGCACCATGTTGCCGATATAAGTCTCGTTTTGCAGCATATCCGAGATCCGCTCACTGGACCACAGGCCGGTGCATGGGCCGGGCTTGCCCACCGGGAGCCCCGCATAAGTTGCGGGCGTTGGGATGTGCTCCTCGTTGAGCCGGGTGGCGATCTGCCGGCAGCTCATGCCGGAGAGAGCCATACCGAAGATCCGGCGCACCACCGGGGCGACCGCTTCGTCGATGACGATTTTGTTTTTCTCGGTGGGGTGCATCTTGTAGCCGTAGACCGGTTTTCCGCCGATGAACAGCCCCTTGCGCTGCTTGTCGTGCTTGACGCTGGAGATCTTTTTGGAGATATCCTTGGCGTACATGTCGTTCATGATGGCGCGGAAGGGGGTGATGTCGTTGGCAGTGGAGTCCACCCCGGTGTCGATGCCGTCCAGCAGGGAGATATACCGCACCCGGTGTTCGGGGAAGTACCGCTCCATGTAGTGGCCGGTGAGAATGTAGTCGCGGCCCAGACGGCTCAGATCCTTGGTGATGACCATGTTGACCTTCTTGGCCTCGATGTCGGCGATCAGCCGCTGAAAATCCGGTCGGTCAAAATTGGTGCCGCTCCAGCCGTCATCCACATAGGTGTCAAAGACGCTCAGGCGGTGCTGCTTGACGAATTCCTCCAGCATGGATCTTTGGTTGTTGACGCTTTCCGATGGTCCTTCGTTCTCATCCTCCTTTGACAGTCTGATATAAAGGCCCACATGGTAGTCCATGGGGTTGCTTATCTCCAAGTACATATTCTGCCTCCTGGGATAAGCGGCCATTTATCGCTTGGATTGGGCCTGGGGCTTTGGCGGCAGGACATGGGCCTAGCGGGCCTCTTCCAGCTCCCGGCGGAGAAACAGCAGAAACGAGCGAAATAAAATCTCGCCCGCGTCCTCCTTTCCAAAGCAGCAGGTGATTTGCAACTGGCGTCTTCCCATTGTCAGGGCTCCTTTCCGTTGAAATAGTAAAGGATATGCGGGAAAACGCCGCTGCTTGCCTGTCCATGGTCGGGGACACCGGCCACAGAAATGGCTCGGCGTTCCCCGCAACAGGCGGTTGATTCAGTTGTGTCGGTTATTTGTTGTCATTCGGGCAGGGTGCGAATCAAGGCTTCCATGAATTGCCCGAAGGCCTGCTTATCTACCTTGCTCTGGTCGATAAAGGGCAAAAATACTTCCGTGGGCTCATAGCGGAGGGGACAGGTGTGGCTGAGCACGATATCTACTTGCCAATTCCGCTTCTCCAGAACAGATTCGACCTTGGCCTTGATGGTGTCGTCAGGCTGCTCATCCGGCCACCATCCCCAGCCCCGGGCTAATCGGCATTCCTTGTCCACACTGTAAGCGCCGCCGATGGCGAGACAGTTTTTCCCCAGAAAGTCATAGACCTCGCCATCTACGGCAAACAGAAGATTGGGATATTCTGGCTGGACGAGAACTATTCCACCGCAAAAGAGTTGTTCTTCATAGCCCTTCTTTGCCGTAGGCCTCTGCTCGTGATTTCCGTGGATACAGAAAATGGTAAGCGGCAGTTCAGAGAGCACCTGCTTAAGCAGAGCGTCTTTCTTGGAACCGTAATAATTGATCCCTGCGTCCCCAAGGATAATCAGCAAATCTTGCCGGGTGGTTTGCTGCGTTTGACAAAATGTATAGATCCGGTCAAAACTGCCGTGGGTATCGCCAGTCAAGTAAATATGCTGAGGTGTCAGGGTGTTCGCCTCCCTTTCAGTCTGCGCGGCGCGCCTGCTGTGCGTGGAGATCCTTCAAATCGTCAATGGCCATCTCTACATCAAAGGTATGAAAACCCAGCCAACAGTCATTCATGGTCTCCGCTCCGGCAGCCTGGAAAATGGCCTTGCTGCTCTCTCCGGTGTAATAGTGCCAATAGCGGTAGATGTAGCCAGTCCAGTACATCACCTCGGTAGAATAGAGCGTGCCCGCTTTTTTCAGTCCACCCACTTCGTCGTTCAGTTCCTCCAGGATATACTCCTCACCGGCCCACTGCAGGCGGTCATAGGTGTCGTCCAGCGCCGCGGCCGTCCGGCTGTTCATAAAGGCCTGAATAAACATGGGACAGTCATATCCGTTTTTCAGGGCCAGTTCAAACAGGCGTCCCTGAATATCGCAGAGCTGCCGCTGTTCCAAACTCAGGTTTGCCATCTCATTCACCTGCCTTCAAGATCTCATCGAAGAAGCGGCCCTCCCGCCTGTATTTCCGGCAGATCTCATCTGCCAGGGCGATCCCCTTAGAGCGGTTGGCCTCGCTCTCCATCTTTAGGCCTTCACGATCTTCTTCAGAGATGTGCTGCTCGTCCAAGATTTTGATTTGACTGCACGCTTTTTCTGTCAGCGCCACATACTGTTTTCCCAGTTTCAAGGCAGATAGACTGTTAATCAGAGCCAAATCCGTGATTTCTCCATTGAAAAAGCGGTCCAATACCACAAACATACGGTCGTTGGCGATGTACCCGATAACCATATCGCAGCCATCTGCCATAGCGGCATACTGCCGATAAATGCGGGAGCCTTTGACGGATTCCAGCTTTCCTCGGTTCAAGGCGATCAGCAGTGCCCAATCCAAGCCGACTTCCACATCCAGGATCTTGAGACCAGTCAAGTCGGCTTGCAGGGTGTAGAGTTTCCCCTCCGGATAATTGCAGATCAATGTGAGCGGCTGCATCCGCTCTGTTCCCATATAAAAGCCTCTGCCAAAATCACACCGGTCCCGGCTGATGGGAGCAATAGGGCCATGTAATCCAGACTTGGAGCCGTGATAAAGAGTGACGATTTCATCAGATGTGATGATAGAAGTGCCTTCCAACTGAGAAAAGTCGATGTTGTTTTCTGCGCAGAGGTTTTTGATTGCGTTGACGGCGATCTGCGACGGCTCACAGTGCCCCTTTTCCCAGCGATTTACCGTGGCGAAGCTGACGCCTAACTTCTCGGCCAATTCAGATTGGCTGAGGTTTAGACGGGAGCGGATCTCTTTGATTTGGTCCGGACTTTTCACAGGGTTCACCTCCTTAAATATAACATCTGATTTTTATTATTATAACACTTGTGTATATAGAATACAACACTTGGAAAAGAAGATTGCGGGTGTTGTTGAGATAGGATATAATTGGAATAGATATTGTATTAATCTCCAAAGAGGGGAGCCACGATTAGTTTTTTGAACTTCAGAGTGACTTCTATAATGAGGTGTATATATGGGCGATAAAATTGCGTTTGTCTTTGATACAAATTTTATTATTCAGAATCATGATTTGGAAACTGTTACTCAAAAACTAATGGAGCATGATTTTGTTGCATATGTAACACAAGTTGCAATTGATGAACGGATTGCACAAGAATGCAACAAACAAAAGGAAAAATACGATGAATTAGAAAAGATTAAGGATAAGTTTTGCGATTTTGCTTCAATTAAAATAACAAAAAAATATGAAGATACCCAGCGTTACTATAAGGAAGGAATGAGGAAAAAATATGACAGTTTGTTTGGGAAAAACATAGTTCCACTGTCTACCGATGAAGATACTTTTTCTAAAATTTTGGAACGTGCATATGCGAAAATCCCACCATTTATCAAAGGGTCTAGCGATAAGGGGTTTAAAGACACACTAATGTGGATGTCTCTCATTGATTATTTTTCGAAAGATGGGGAATCTAAGGTTGTTTTTGTAACAGATGACAATGGTTTTCGTGACAATATCAATGCCTTGGAGGAAGAGTTCAATAATATAACAGAAAGACCATTGAAATCAAGAGTAATTCTTATTACAAAGAGATCATTGCGCCTATTCCTGTAATGCCAGAGTCTAAACAGTTGACAGAAATACAATATACTGTTAATTTAACAGCTCTGCGTGATGAAATTCAAGAAGCCATTCACAATATATGTTGGGCTGAAACGGAAGACTATTGGGGTAATACAGAATGGCATAAAACATTTACTACATCCAAACCGTTTGATGCTTCGTATGTAGCACAGATATTTGAACAATTAGGGAATAAAATTGAATTGCATATTCTGGAACAAAGTGTATTTGCATCGAGTATCCTTGATATGGATAACCGTATCAAGGATGGTGATGTTAAAATTCCAATGGCGTCTTTAGAAAAAGCTTTCAATCTTTACCTCGAAATAAAGGAGCATTGTGCAGATTATGTGCAATCATTCTACACTGCAAGCATTGGTATTATGAATAAAAACTGTGAATATAAATTTGACTTCTCAGACGACGAAGAACTTCCCTTTTAAATGGTAAGTTATATTTATTTTTGCAGAGTGTGGGATGTGGTGAATACCTTGAAGATTTCTGAATACATTAAAAGTTCCCTTGATTCTGTTGGCAGAATGGAATTGGAGCAAGCGATGATGTTTGTTTGCATGGCAGTTGATGGGACCGCAAAAAAAGAGTATCCTAATATGCCTGTTGGTTCACGGTTTAGAAAATTTATTAACAATAATCTTGAAATTGTTGAATTGATGTTTGGCGGAATTAATCTCCAAGAGACAAGATTTCCACTAAAAAATAAAAAAGGCATGCGTGGTATGACCTTTGCAGAAATTGTTTACGAAAAATACCGTTGTAATCTTGCGCATGGTGAAGAACTACCAGATGGCTATGGAATTTCGATTCAAATAGCTGCAGGGTGTCAACAATTTAATATTGACATAGCAAATAATGCGATGACATTACCACAGAGCGTAATTTATGCATTGGGACTCATTTGTGTATTAGCACCAGTAAATGCAGATCAGAAAATTGGAAGTTATACATATTGGTATAGCGATCCGATTAACAAATATGTAATTGACCGTTGGTGGGGACAACTGGATTGTGCAAAGAAAATTATGAATTTTGATGAACAGATAAGAGTAAAACTTGATTTTTCAAATGTATTTCCAATAGAATAATTTAAGGATTGCTTATCTACTGAACAGCATATTTTGATATGGTCGCACAGTAGGCAAATCGTTTCAAATTGTGCAAACTTAAAAACTGCAACTTCAATAAATGGCCGCTTATCCTCTAAAATTTTAATCTTTCCGCGCCGCTTACAATAAGCGCGGCGCTACTCTCAAACATCCGATGCCCGGACAAGCCTGCTCTCACAAGGCTTTCCGGGCATCGTTTACATTAGGTGCGCCGCTATGTATCCCGCATCGAAAAGCGGGCGCTGAGCAAATTGGAGGAGGCGATGGGGGACTGGCGGCCGGATTAAGGGAACGCATGCATGAAAACTTGCAAGAACCGGATCGAAAAAGGAAAATTTCGTTAAAATAATAACGATTTTGAGGGAAAATGAATCTTTTTGGTCAAAATACAAAAGAGATGAAAAAAAATCTTGCATTATGCATGCAATTGGACTATAATGAGTGTGCAAGCAAAATTCCCCAGAAAATCATTTTGAATTGGAGGAATCATCATGCTGAAAAAGAAACTTGCTCTTGTCCTGGCCATGGCGATGGCTGCCAGTTTGGCGCTGTCCGGATGCGGCAACCCCCATGCGTCGGACGCCGGCTCCAGTTCTGGAAGCGGGTCTGGCGGAACCAGCACGGCGGCCCCGAGTGGCGGCTCGGGTGAATCGGCGGTTCTGGCCACCGGAGGCTCCACCGGTACTTACTACGGCGTAGGTTCTGGTATGTGCACCGTGCTGAACCCCATCATCGGCGATGTGCTGAACATGACCGCCACCTCCACTGGCGCCTCCAAGGAGAACGTCCAGGGTATCACCGACGGCAAGTATCAGCTGGCCATTCTTCAGTCCGACGTGCTGACCTACGCCCACAACGGCGAGGACATGTTCGAGGAGCCTGAGACGGACGCCCTTTGGGTGGCCGGCCTGTACAATGAGACGGTTCAGATCACTGCCCGCGGCGGCATTACCGACGTGTCCGAGCTGGCCGGCAAGACCGTCTGCGTGGGCGACCGTGGCTCCGGCACCGAGTTCAATGCCCGCCAGGTTCTGGAAGCCTACGGCATGACCTATGACGACATCAATGTTACTTACGGCTCCTTCGGCGACGCCTCCGAGCAGCTGAAGAACGGCCAGATCGACGCGGCCTTCACCGTGGCCGGCGCCCCCACCGTGGCCATCACCGAGCTGGCCACCAGCGGTATGGACTTCTCCATGGTCTCTCTGACCCAGGAGGCCGTGGATTACCTCACGGAGCATTACCCCTTCCTGGTCCAGGAGAACCTGCCCGCTAACACCTATGAGGGTGTGGATTACGAAGTGACCTGCGTGGCCGTCCAGGCCGTACTGGTCGCCTCTGACGACCTGAGCGAGGATGCCGTGTATGAGCTCACCAAGGCTCTGTTCGAGAACAAGGAGGAGCTGATTGTCGGCCATCCCAAGTTCGAGCTGCTGACCGACTATGACGCCACCAAGGGCATTTCCGTCCCCGTCCATCCCGGAGCCCTGAAATACTATGTGGAGGCCGGCGTGCTGGATGAGGAGGGCAACCTGCTCATCGACGCCCCCACCGCTTAATATTCGGGAAAGCGTCTGAACCTTGCATCGCAAACGAATTTTGGGGGCCGCTGCAATAATAGCTGCTATTATTGCAGCGGCCCTTTTCATTGGGACACGAGGAGGATGGTACCTCACGGTTCGGGACGAGCACAGCGGGGAACTCTATGCCAGTTACCGGGTAGAGCCGGGGGAGCAGGTGGGCCTGGGGTTTATCCACTCTGTCAACCTGTACCCGCTGCTGGATGTGTTTCAGGTGGGAGAGGACGGCGTTCTGTACGCAGAGACCACCATCTACTATCAGTTCGGCGCGGGCGTCCAGACTGAATTGAACCCGGGAGAGACGTTCCGGGTGGGAGAGGACGGCGCGCTGATTGTAGACAATATCCATCAGCCTTTTCCGGAGCTGAGCTCTTCGGCGGGGGGATTTTCCGACCGCACTCTGCTGCTGGGAGAGGTGAGTCAGGACTACCCGCAGATCAAAGATTTGATCGGTGTGTATACCGGACAGCTGGAGACCCAGGTGGGAAATACCAGGGTCATCAGTCTCAGCGAGCTGTGCGGAAAGGATTCCATCATCACGTTGTCCTGTGAGTACCGGTCTTTTTAAATGTGTGACAAAAAGGAGGAGAGCGATTGTGGAAGAAAAAGAAAAACGGACGGTAGAAGATTCTTCCCCTATCGACGTAGACGTAGGAACTGCGGCCGATGTGGAAGCGGTCATGAAAAAGTATGACCGGGAGTCCAACACAAAGATCTGGGAGGGGCTGCCCAAGCAGGTCATCCGCTACGCCATGGCGCTGTTTATGATCTTCATGGTGTACGTGAGCATGTTCTCCAGCATGGACGGCAGCGTCCGCCGCTGCTGGTTCCTGGGACTGGTCCTGGTGTTCGTATACGTCATGTACCCCATCAAGAAGGGCGCGGTCACCCGGGTCAACTATATGCCCTGGTACGACATTGTGCTGGCGGTGCTGTCCATCGGAACCTTCGGCTATCAGATCTATTTCCTGGACGACCTGATCTACAAAGGAAGCCGCCTGGATACCATTGATATCATCATCGGTACGCTGGCGATTCTGCTGCTCATTGAGGCCTGCCGCCGGGTGGTGGGCATCCCGATTATCGTGGTGGTGGTGGCCTTTATGGCCTATGCCCTGCTGGGTTCGGGGATGGCGTTCAAGGATCTGATCTACACCCTGTTCTACACCACCCAGGGCATTCTAGGCACCCCCATCCAGGTGTGCTCCACCTACATCTTCCTGTTCGTCCTGTTCGGAGCCTTCCTGGAGGCCACCGGCATCGCGGCCTTCTTCATTGATCTGGCCAATGCCATCGCCGGCTCCGCCACCGGCGGCCCGGCCAAGGTGGCCGTCATCTCCTCCGCCCTGTGCGGCATGGTGTCCGGCTCCTCCG
>ERZ1106929.1260-NODE-1260-length-22562-cov-5.334385_pt1 | contig 22562 bp, 30 predicted proteins | sample MGYA00403662_ERZ1106929 | MGnify/ENA primary metagenome ERZ1106929 (study PRJEB35170, sample SAMEA104062442) | human gut metagenome | biome: human gut; feature: human-associated habitat; material: faeces | place: Denmark | collected 2013-02-20 ... | reverse complement strand
CTTTGGCGGAGAGCTGGCGGCTGCCCATGAGCTGCTCACACAGCGAGAGAAGGAACTCAGACTTGAGCACCACCGGGTTCTCCCCGTCGCCGTAGCCCTGCTCCATGTCCATGGCGTTGATGTGGTTGGGCGAGGTGGCGGAGATATTGACCACCTCGCCGCCCAGCCCTTCAATGATGGGCCGGTACTCCGATTCCGGGTCGATACAAATAATATCGTCGCCGGTGGCCAGGGCCAGCGCCGCCAGCTCCCGCTTGGCGGTGAAGGACTTGCCGGAGCCGGAGACGCCCAGGACAAACCCGTTGCCGTTGAGCAGCTCCTTCCGGTTGGCCAGGATGAGGTTCCGGCTGATGACATTCTGTCCATAGTATACGCCACCCTGGTGGCAGATCTCCTGGGCCTTGAAGGGCATGAGCACGGCCAGGGCCTCGGTGGTGAGGGTGCGCAGGGCGCTGATCCGCCGCAGGCCCAGGGGCAGAGCCGTGACGAGGCCGTCCGCCTGCTGCCAGCTCAGAGGGGCGAGCTGGCACAGGTGTTTCCGGACGATGGACTGGAGGGCCTCTGTGTCGCTGTCCAGCTCCTTCTTACTGTCCGCCAGATGCACCAGCGTCACCACCGCGAACAGCATCCGCTGGTCACGGGTGGTCAGGTCGTCCAGCATCTCGCGGGTCTCCTTCCGCTGCTGCTCCAGGTCATAGGGAACAATGGCGGAGAAGTTGTTGTTGCTGTTCTGCCGGCGCTGCCAGTTGGTCACATTGGTCTCCACCCCCAGCAGGCGGTTCTGCAGCTCCCGCACGGCCTCGTCGGTTGGGACGGGGATGATGTCGATGGACAGCATCAGGTTCCGGTTCAGGCCGGTCAGCTCGTTGATCATGGAGTCCTTGATGTAGCTGGCGTACTCCTTGAGGAACAGCACCCGGCCATACTTGTTCCCCATGACGAAGTGGTCCTTCTTGAATTCCAGACTGTCCGGGCAGACAGCGTCCTTGAAAGAGTGGCCGCGGCGCATACACTCCCGCAGATCCAGGCGGTACTCCGTCTCCTCGCCGGCGCGGTAGAAGTCGTGGAGCACCCGCAGGCGCTCCACCGTGTCCAGCTCCTCGCTGTGGGAGTCCAGATGATTCAGCCGGGAGGTCACATCGTGTACCACCCGGTCAAAGAAGGTGCGGGCCTCTTCCACGCTCTTGCGGTGGACGGACAGGGTGATATACCGCTCCTGGGCCACGCTGTTGGAGGAGTCGGTGACCTTGTCCATGAGCATGGCGTTGTACTCGGCCCGGTAGCCGTCCAGCGCGTCATCCTGCCGGGGCAGCAGGATCTCCCGTTCAAAGTCCTCCCGGTTGACCCGCTTATTGTTGATGGTGATCTTGGTGGTGGACCCAGCATCCAGCGCGTTGAGCAGCTCGGAGTAGTCCAGGAACATGGCCGTCTTGTCCTCTTTGGATGCGATGGCGTAGTTGATGTCGCTGAACCGCAGGGTCTTGGAGAATTTGCTTCCGAATTGAAAAATCCCATCCGGCCAGAGGCGGCGGATGGGGATGGCGTCCTGTACGGATTTCGGTACCTCAAATGTCTCTTTATCCTGCTTTAACGTGGTCAGCAGGGTTTTAATCAAGCTTGACAGCCTCCTTCAGCGTTGAATTATCCAGGGCTTTGGCATACAGGTGGTCCGATTTGAACACGAGCCGTTTCGGATAGAGCAGCTCGGAGCGGATCACGGCCAGGATAAACTGTTCAAAGGTCATGCTGTTATACTGAAAAAAGCCGCACAGGGCGAAGGGAAAGGCGGCCAGGACACATACCCAGCCCACCTCGCTGCCCAGCGCTGGGCGTAGACCGAAGTAAACGCCCAAGGCCACGGCGACGGCCAGCAGGGCGAACATAAACTGCCGCAGGGTGAGGCCAAAAAACAAGCTCTCCTGATAGTCCCGTACTTCCTTGTTGATGCGTACCTCCAGTGAGCTCACCTCCGGTTTTTAAGAATTGGCAGACAGACGGTTGCAAAAGCTGTCTGTCTATGCTAATATGCCACAAACGAAAAAGGGAGGTTGTGGCAATGATGGTTTTGATGCTTGGGGCGGGGCTGTGCCTCCTGCCCTTACTGCTGAGTCTGGCGATCCGGCTCCGGCTGGGAATCCCGCTTGTGTATGTGCTGCTGATGCTCACCGTGTTCCACGGCTGGTATCAGGCCCACACGGCGCTGGCGGACGGCATCCTCCTGGCCATGGTCGGCGTGGCCGCCCTCTCCTGGGTGGTGACGCTGGTGCGGAAGGTGGCCGAAGTCCTGGGGGATGCGCTGGCGGAGCACGCCGCGGCGAAGCGGCTTGCCCAGCGTGTGCGGCAGGCCAGGGCCGCGGGGACCTCCGTAGTGGATACGGAGGGGCTGTGGCGTTAACCCAGGCCCATCAGCTCCCGGATGAGCCGGTCGCTCATCTTAATGGAGCCCACCAGCACCAGCATATTGAAAATCAGTTCGCCAACATAGTTCCACACAATGGTGGCTGGAGCGAGAGAGCTGTCCGCTATGGCGGGCGGGGTCGAGGCGAAGGCGGAGAAAATCACACAGGCCAATACAATCACACAGCCCTCCAGGCAGATGGCGGTGTAGCTTTTCAAAAAGGCCACGCCGATGCTGCTGGAGGGCTGTCCTGCAAAGCTGGCCAGCGGTACAGGTGCGATAGCCGTCGCAATATAGAGTTTGAAAAAACGGCTGTAGACGGTCAGAATCATGACCAGGGCCAGCACCCAGATAAACAGGGAGCCCAGCAGAGTGATGGCCCACAGGGGGATGCTCTCGATCAACCCCACGCTCTCAATGATGGCCACCATCTCGTCCGGCAGTGTGGTGGCGCTTAGATCCGCCAGGCCAGACGAGTCCATGATGGTGGAGACCATGCCCTGGGCAACACGGAACAGGGCAGTCATGAGCTCCATCCCATACATTACCGCGGCTTGGGCCAGAATAAAACGGACAAAGCATTTGAAGGCCATTTCCGGCTTCTTCAGCTCGGTAAAGCTGCCGCAGGTCTTGACCACGCCCATCACAAAAAACAGCACCAGGAGGGCATAGCCGATGGCTTGGAGTGCGCCGTTGATATTGACGATCACATTCCAGACCCCGCCGCCCTTGAACTCCTCCGGTGTGGTGCTGATGAGCTGCCAGATCTCCGTGAGCTTGCCGTTCCAGGTCTCCAGAGCGGAATTTAAGTTGTCGACGATCCAGTTTCCACTGCCGATTTTGATCACCTCGATTCACTCTAAATTTCATTTGATATTTGCTCATAATTTTGCTATACTATTCCTATAAGGAGGTGGCTGTCATGCCGACCATTCGTCCGATTTCCGACCTGCGCAACAATGCCAACGAGATATCTGATTTTTGCCGCCAGACCCATGAGCCGGTCTATATCACCCGCAACGGCAGCGGCGACATGGTAGTCCTCAGTATGGAGGAGTATGAGCGGCAGCAGGCGCTCATCGACCTTTACGGAAAGCTGGCCGTGGCGGAGCAGGAGATATCCGCCGGCGCGGAGGGGGAAGATTTCCTTGCAGTGGCCCGTCAGCTGAGGGAGCGCGTCCATGGAAAAGTATGAGGTAAAAATCTTTTCCACCGCAAAGCAGGATCTTCTGGAGATCATCGACTATCTGAACACGCTCTCCCCAGAGACCGCTCTGCGGTACTATGACAAGCTGACGGAGGAGATCGGCGGCCTGTCTCATATGCCGGAACGGTGTCCGCGCCCCCGTGATCTGGCCCTGGCCGCCAAAGGATACCGCTATCTCATCGTGGAGAATTATCTGGTCTTTTATACCATCTCAGGACAAATGGTGCAGATCCAGCGCATCCTCTATGGGCGGCGGAACTATCAAAACATTTTGTGAAGATGAGTGGCCGGGAACGCATTTGCGATCCCGGCTGCTTGTTATCCCCCGGTGATGAGAGTGAGGATCTCCTTCGTAAAAGTTATTACAATGCCGCCCGCGATGGTGAGGATACCGTTGGAGCGCTGGGAGGGGTCGTGGGACTGGAGGGAGAGGCCCACCTGGAGGATGCCGTAACCCAGCAGGATGAGGGAAAAGATGAAGTCGGACAGGCTGGTGACCACGGACAGAGGGTCATCCGCCGCAAAGGCGGGGACGACGGCGAAGGGCAGGGTCAGGACGAGGCAGGCAAACAGGGCGTAAAGCCGCTTTGCCTGCCGCTGGAGGTTGCGGTTAAGATCATGTTTCATGCAGCATTCTCCTCACTTTCATTGAGTTCTTCAGCGGAAAATGCCTGAAAAAGAGGAGTTCCTGTAAACGCTGGCGCTTGTTTCCCTTTATGAATATAGGGCGGCCCGCCGCCGTCCACGGTGTGGCGGATGGCCGGATGCTGGGTGAGCTCGTACTTCAGATCCATGACCGGCCTGGCGCCGCGGATGAACAGGATGGCATACCGGTTGTCCAGGCCGCGCACTTCATCCGGGGTGAGCAGCTCCCGGCCGCTCATCTGGAAATTGGTGGAGTAGGAACCGGAGCGGCCTTTCGTCTGGCCGTGGGTCCTCGTGTCAATGGTGGCCTTGCCCAGCGCCTCGGAGATGTACTTGTGGGTGCTGGCCTCGTTGCCGCCTAGGTAGAGGATGGTGTCCGAGTTGCCGGGAATGGTCTCCCAGCTGTCCTTGTACAGCTCCTTGATCTGAGCCATGTTCTGGATGATGGTGCTGGCGGAAATGTTGCGGGAGCGCATGGTGGCCAGCTCACGGGTAAAGCCGGGCAGGGGCATCGCGGCGAACTCGTCCAGCACAAAGTGGACATGGCGGGGCAGGGCCCCATGGTGGATCTGGTCCGCGCTGTAGTAGAGGGCCTGGAACGCCTGGGCGTAGAGCAGGGATACCAGAAAATTAAAGCTGGTATCGTTATCCGGGATAACGGCATACAGGGCGCATTTCTTCTCGCCCAGGGTGTAGAGATCCATGTCGTCGTGGTCGGTGATGGCCTTGATCTGGGGCAGGTTGAAGGGGGCCAGCCGGACGGCGGTGGACACGAGGATGGACTTGGAGGTCTTGCCCGCGGCCATCTTAAAGACCTTGTATTGCCGCACCGCTACGCTGTCCGGTCGATCCTGTTCTATGGCCTGGAAGAGCAGGTCCAGGGGCGAGACATACTCCTCGTCCTCCTCCTTCACCTCGGCGTATTCCAGTACCCGCATGACCATGGAGAAGTTCTGTTCATACTCCGGAGCCTCCTGGAACAGCATGAGGATGATGGCCTGGAGGAGCGCCGTCTCGGCCTTGGTCCAGAATGGGTCGGACTCATGACTGCCTTTCGGGGTGGTGGCCTGGATGAGATTGTTCACCAGCTTGAGAGCGTCCTTCTCATCCCGCAGATAGCGGAAGGGGTTGTAGCCGTCGCTCTGCTCCAGGTTGACCAGATTGAGCACCCGGATCTCGTACCCGTTCTGCTTCAGCCAGCCGCCAGTGGCAGTGAGCACCTCCTGCTTCGGGTCGGTGACCACATAGTTGGTATTGGCCTCCAGGATGTTGGGTTTCACATAGCTCCGGGTCTTGGCCGCGCCGCTGCCGCCGATAACCAGCACATTCAGGGATCGGCGGTGCTTGTGGGTATCCAGCCCCAGGCGGACATTGCGGGTCAGGATCTTGTTCTCCTTCTGGGCGAACATGGCGTTGACCTGCCGGGGCGAGGCCCAGTCGGCGGAGCCGTACTCCGCCCCCTCACGCCTCCGGCCCTGCTCCGCGTCCCACAGGGCGAGGGCCATGATATAGATGCCGGTACAGCTTAGGATGGAGAGGAGGCTCTTGTCCGTCCACCGCACCTTCAGAGGATTCTGGAGCGCGGCGGTCAGGTTGGCGATCAGGGCCGGCAGTCCGCCAGCCGTGCCCTGGCCGCTCTCCAGCGATTGGGCAATGAGCAGCGCCGCCCAGACCACGGGAATGTAAAAGAACAGGCAGACAAGAAGCCTGTTTGCTTGGGATGGCTGTTTCAGTGGCGTTCACCTCCGGGAAAACGCAAAAAATCTGGGGTGCGCCGGTCATAGACCGGCACACCCCAGAGGAGTGGAATGCCTGTTTTAAACGCGCCATTATCTCGTCTTGGGCCTGGATTTTGTTTTTGTTTTCTCTTTGGCCGGGACGGAGCTCCGCTCCAGCTGCGCCCGGTAAGCCCTGAGCCGTCCCTCCACTGAGGGGCGTTCAGTCATAGTTTCTTGGCCTTGGGGGGTAGAGGAGCTGGTTCTTGTATCGCGCGAGCCGCGTCCCGACCGAGACTCTTTTTTTGGCAGATCTGCCTGATGTGGGGCCGTCTGGCCGCTCTGGCGGCCCTGTGTGGGCGTCTGCGGGTCCTGCCGTGCCGTGGGGGTCTTGGGGTGCCTCTGGCGCTCCTGCGGGCCCTTTTCGGGGCTGGTACGCTCCTTCGTCCGCTCCCTCTCTGGGGTGGGTGCTTCCGGCTGCCGGTCCGGTTCCTGGTACAGCATACGCTGGAAGATCTGGTTGGCCCGATCCAGTTCAGTCACCGGCAGGATCACGTCGATCAGCTTCCCCCAGCCATCCCGATCCCGGACGGTGGCGAACAACAGCTTCTGCTTTCTCGCCCTGTGCTGAAATTCCTTGTACTGCTCCGGGGTCATGGAGAACTGCCGGAGATCCCGTGTCTCCCGCAGCATCTTCCCCAGGTTGACTTTCCCGGAGAGCTTCTTATGGTTCCGGGCAAGGGCCAGGGTAAGGGCCAGCAGGTTCTTCAGGGCCGAGCCGGACAGCCGAATGACCACCTCCGTCCCGGACAGCAGCATACGCACCATTTGGTCGGCCGCCTCACCGCCTCCTATGTTCATTGGTTCTCACCTCGCTTTCACGCGCTTCTGCTTTGTCGATTTCCTGCTCCATCCGGGGCAGGCTGTTTTGGGTCTTCCGGCACAGGGCCAACTTCCTCCGCTCCGCCCGGATCTGCCGGTTGAGCTCTGCCAGCCGATCATAGAGCTCCGCCTTTTCCTGAATCAGCCCTTCTCTGGGGACGCCGCACTGCTCCAGGGCGGCCACAGCGTCCATGTACTGGGCAAACTCCGTCTCCATGCCGGACAGTCCGGCCTCATAGAGCTCTTTGATAGGGGCCAGGGCCTCCGCATCCGCCAAAGCGGTGTAAAGCGCCCGGCGCCGCTTCCTCCGCACATTGAGGACGGTGCGCTGCTTCATCAGGTTGGCCAGCATCTCCTCTGTGCGGGCGGTGAAGGCCGCCATGTCCGTCCGGGTCGTGATGCCGTTGTCCCGGAGGAAGGCAAACTGTTCCCGGTACTGCTCAAAGCGCATGACCTCCTGCCGGAGCTGGGGCGTCATGCGGGGTGGGTACTGCCGCTTGCCGATCTTCCCCAGTAGATAGAGATAGTGGACATACAGGGCCAAAAAGCCGGTGTACCTGGGGTACTTCTGGTAGGGGCGGTACTGCGGCCGGAGCTGGACGGCAGGCCGCCGTCCAGCCTCAATGGCAGCCAGATTTCCTTGGATGGCGGCCCGGATGCCGTCCTCGGTGAACAGTGGATTTTTCCTGCCGGGGATCACGAAGCGCTCCTGTCCCCGCAGGCGAAAGCCCAGGCGGTTCCCGTGGCTGATCTCATAGCCCATGTGCTCCATGAGCAGGAAGAAGTGGCCCAGGTCGTTGGCGTCCGCTATGGCGGCGCGCAGGTCCGCCTCCAGCATGGAGCGGAAGGTGGGTTGGCCCCTGGACCGGCGCAGCCACTCAATGTAGCTGACCGCCTGGGAGGGTTCTCCCTGGATGAGAACGGACAGGCCGTGCTCCCGGCACAGGCGGTCCGAGATGGCCCGGATCTGCCGGTAGTAGCTCTGGGCATTACTGTGGTACTTTTCGCCGGTATCCGCGTTGACCGAGTTGAAGAGGATGTGGGCGTGGATGTGCTCACGGTCCACATGGACGCCGATCACCGTCTGGTAGCCGGCCAGGTGTTCCTCCGCAAACTCCCGCGCGATCTCCAGCGCCAGCTCCGGGGAGACCTCTCCAGGCCGGAAGGACTGGATGAGGTGGTAATACTGCACGCCGTCCTCCTTGCCCACCGCCCGCTTGGTCTCCAGCATCTGCCGGCACTCATGGCCGGGGTCGCAGTTCAGGTGAGCGGTGAGGATCTGCTCCTGGGTCTTGTCTCCGTTGAGCACATAGCGGATACCCACGTCCAGGCGGCCCTTCCTGGCCAGAATTTTGGTGATGGCCATTACTTTTTCGCTACCTCGTACATGAGCTCATAGACCTGTTCCAGCAGGTACAGCCCACGCCTGGCATCCTCCGCCCTGGCAATTCCGGCGTTGACGCTGCGGGCGATCTGGTTGATGTTGACGCCGATTTTATGCACCTCGGTGCGCAGGGCCTTGATCTCCTGTGAGGGGAGCGCCTTGACCTCCTTCCCCAAAATAAGGCGGCGGAGATAGGCTGTCTTGGAGAGACCGCAGGTGCGGGCACTGTGCTCCAGCCGTTCCTTTTCTTCCGCGGACAATCTCAGGCATATCTCGTAGCTCTTTGGCATCGTCACTCCTTCTCCGGCCTGTGGCCGCTGATTTTCCGCCCGAAGGCGGCATGGGGGACAGGGGTTCAACCCCTGCAAGCGCGCAAAAGATATCTTTGCGCTATGCTTGCGGCCTCACCGCCAGAGGCGGCGAGGCTCCCAGCCCCGCCAGGGCGGGGCTGCTCCTTCAGCGGTATGATTGATTGAAATTCCGAGGGACGGACCGCTTTTCCACAAAAAAGGGCGGGAGGCGTGATTCCCATCCGGTCGCAGCTTGGCCGATTCCCGTCCGCCCCGGCTCTGTTTTCTAACGCAGATAAAAAAAGACCCAGGGTGCGCTGTTGCACACCCTGGGCCCAAATCTTACGATAAATTGTGGCGATTCGGGTGCTACAGGTAACACCCAGCTCCAGCCATTTTAACGCTCAGTATCTCTGGACGGTTTCTTTGTATGGCCTGGAAGCATACTCCGCTCACGCTCTTGAAGCCTCTGCAGCGAGTAGTCGATGATCCGTTCCTTTCGGAGCGCCAGAATCTCTTTGTAGAACCTCCTCTGGAGTCCTGAAAGGCAGGGCGTCTCATCAATCAGACGGCAGATTTGCTCCATATCCAACCTTGGTCCGATTCGCTTCAACGCCGCGTTGCAGCCCTCGTATTCCAGAGAGGACAGAAAATCAAAATACCGGATTTTTTTGTCCTGCTGCTTGATTCCAGACAGGGGGATCTCATATACCCGGAAGTCCATTTCCCGTGGATCACTGAGTACGGCCTGCATTTTCCCCTCGTCCAACTGCGGATACAGGCAGCTGCCGCAGTCGAATACCGGAGCCAAGGCTACCATATCATGCACAGTATCATAGAGGACGCCCCAGTTTCCATTGTGTCGATCCCAATTGCCGATCAGGGCGTCTACAATGAACATATCCCAAAACCGTTCTTCCAGCTCCTTGGGATCTATGGCCGGCTGCTCATGGATGGAGAACAGAATATCGTCCAGCTCTGTCCCGTATCCGTTCCGCTCCGAATCAATCACCTGGTTTTTCATTGAGGCAAAGTCCTGCAGGACAACACCCGGGGATGTAAAATCCTTACACGCCACTACAATCTTTTCTTTTCCGTGATAGGTATAGGTCCCCGGCAGAGTTTCCTGTACTGGAATGCCCGCCAGGGCAAAGATGTGGCAGCCCAAATACTCGGAGAGACAGCTATTGGCATAGCTCATGTCCCTGTTCCTGGACGGATGCGGCGGAAACTTCAGCATATACTGCTCATCTTGATATATGACAGAGCGCTTGCTGCCATTGGCGCCGCCATAGGTCTTGTTCCGTCTTGGAAGATTCGTAAAGTCTATCATATCAGATTACTCCGCGCTGAATGCGCAAATAGGTTTCCCGCAGGTACCACGCCTGCTCGGAGCTGATTTCTCCCTCCACTTCCGCGGAGTTGATGTCGGCCTGGAGCTCACAATAATACGCGTCGAAGTGGAGGTCGTTGGCGCCGTTGTCCTCCGCCTCCCAGGCCCGCTTCATCGTATCCAGAGACCTCTGCAAATAAGGGGGAAGGCCGCATTCCAGATAGGCGCGATCTACGGGAAGTCCGGTTTCCTTATCATATCGCTGTTCCATTGTCCTGCCTCCTCGTGCGGTTCTCTTTCCATGATACCCGATAGTTTATAGAATGTAAACAGGATTTTAAAGTCGGCCTTGTACAGTTGGCCGCGGCATCCAGCCGATGCCGCGGCCGCTGCGGTTAGTCATTCGTTGGCAATGGTTCATCCGGTTCAGAAAGGGCCATCTTGACCTCGGCGCAGTTGTGCTCACAGCAATAGACCGCCGCTTTCCAAGGGTCTTTGTAGCGTGCCGCCACCTGCTCCATACCGAGGAAGCCGTAAACGATGACTTCCCATGTGATGAGCTGTCCATTGATCGCCCGTTGGACTCCCATACAGTTCCCTCCGTTTCAATCTGTAGTATACTGGGCTGCTTCCACAGCTACACAATACCACATACCGGGCGGGAAAGCGATTCCTATTCCCGAACAGGCCGGACTATCCCCAAACAGCCCTTTCCACCCGTAGTCTGGAGCACGGCCTCGGAGTGGCCGGGCCGGACAGCCCTCACCGAGTTTGGCCCTCTGTTTTTTGAGGCTGCTTGGCAGGCGCCCTGGCCCGTTTCTGAGCGAGATAGTAGGCTGTGAGACAGGATTGGCGTTCTATTATCGGGTAGGAGTATCTTTGGGCGGTCATGATGCCCGCCTCTGTAAATGGGGGCTGGAAAACCGCACCATGACGGTTCAGGTGCTCCTGTGAGAGCTGGGATTTTCCCTTTCAGGATGATCATCTGTTCATAGGGCTCTCCACTGCGGAGCATCGTCACCATATTCCCCACACACAGGGGCTGGCTGTGAATATCTTTCACATCGGACAGGTCGCCCAAAAAGCCCGCTACATAGCGGCTGCATTTGCCGTCATCAGAAAAAAGGTATTCAATACCGCGGTTTCCAGACGGTTCCGCCATCCACCGCATTCCAGGGAAGAAGCAGGCCCCTGTGTGTCAGGATATAGTTGGCCCGGATCGCATAGAGCTTCCCGCCCAGCCAATTCACAATATCAGGGAATGCGTAGGGATTTCCGGCAAATACCGCCCGCATTTTGCGCGTACACAGCCACTCAACAAAGTCCCATACGTTTACTGCTTGATGCATGGCATACCCATAGATGTTCACTTGCCGCTGCTGGTCGTCCGATCCCTCGATGAATACGACGAGGTCATGGTCAAACCGGATCATTTGGATCAATTTCTGTTCTTCCATTTTTACACTCCTTCTCCAGTTGTGGCGCCTACAGTATATCCAGACGCCGTCGAGAAGGCCATACCCATTCCCCACACAGTGGCCGGAATAGACGAACAGCCCTTCCGGGCGGGAGCTGCTATGCCGCCCAGCCCTGGCCCAGCGGGCATACCCACCGCTGATCTCCTCCCCATCCCGCATGAGTGGGATGGGCTTCCCGGTCAGAATATGCCGGCCCGCCTCCAGCTTTTTCTCAAACATCTCTGTTTGCCTTGTTTACTTTTGTGCCTATATAAGTTATTATATGAGCACGAAAGGAGGGCGTTCTATGCCTGCATTCGATGTTCTGGATGCTCTGGTTCGCGGCGGCAACGGTGTGCTGCGGACTGCGGACGCCGTTGCCGCAGGGATCACCAAGCCCGTGCTTGGAAATTATGTGCGGGAACGAGGTTTGGAGCGTGTAGGCCACGGGCTCTATCTTGCCCCGGATGCCTGGAAGGATGGGATGTACCTGCTCCACCTGCGCTGTCCGCAGGCCGTGTTTTCCCACGATACTGCTCTTTTTCTCCACGACCTGACCGACCGGGAGCCGCTTGCCTATACGGTGACTGTAAAAAGCGGATACAATCCGCACCGCTTAAAGGATGACGGCGTGAAGGTGTACCGCATCAAGGCGGAGCTGCACGGCCTGGGCCTGTCGCAAACAAACACACCATTTGGAAATCCGGTGGCGGTTTATGACCTGGAGCGCACCGTCTGCGATGTGGTACGCAGCCGGAGCGGCATGGATGTCCAGGTTCTCCGGGATGCGCTGAGGCGGTACGCCGGCCGGAGAGACAGGGATCTGCGCCGCCTGATGCACTATGCCGGAGCGTTCCATGTAGAGAGCATCCTGAGACAGTATTTGGAGGTCCTGTTATGATTAAAACATCCAGACAGTTAAAAGACCTGATCAACAATCTCGCCCGAAAAAATGCGGCAGACGCACAGCTTCTCATGCGGAATTACATGATGGAGCGCTTTCTGGAGCGCGTCTCGCTCTCACAGTTCAGGGAGAATTTTATCTTGAAGGGCGGGATGCTGGTCGCGGCCATGGTTGGGCTGGATACACGCTCCACCATGGACATTGACGCGACGGTCCGGGGTGCCGCAGTGGATGTCGATCACGTCAGCGATATGATCTCCGAGATCATATCCGTCCCGGTCAAGGATGGCGTTTTCTTTTCCTTAAAAAGCGTCTCCGAGATTATGGACGAGGCGGAGTACCCCGGTGTGCGGGTGTCCATGGAGACGATGTTCGATGGGGCGCGTACCCCATTTAAGATTGACATTTCCACCGGCGACGCAATCACGCCAAGAGAGGTTCGCTACCGTTTTCATTTGATGTTCGAGGAGCGAGCCATCGAGATATTGGCCTACAGCCTGGAGACTGTTTTGGCCGAGAAGCTGGAGACGGTCATTTCCCGCGCCACAACCAACACCCGTATGCGGGATTTTTATGATCTCCACATTTTATGTCAGCTCTATGGCGGCACCCTGACGGCGCGGGTTCTGGCAGACGCGCTCTGCGCGACGGCCAGAAGGCGTGGGACGCTCCGACTGCTGTCTGAGGCGGAGGATGTTCTGCGGGAGCTTGCGGACGATCCTCACATGAGGAAGCTCTGGGATACTTACCGTGCGAGGTACAGCTACGCCTCTGAGCTGACATGGGATATTGTCCTCTCCTCCGTCCGGCAGCTTTGCATCACTGCCGGGCTTGTGGTGGAGCCGCCGAAGGTATCCCTGGCGCCTCCGCACAGAAAGGAAAGAGAGCGTTGACGGCCATGCTCACGCCGCCAGGAGCAGTTCCTGCTCGATCCGCTCCCTGGCCCGTCTGGCATACTCGTCGGTGACCTCGATGCCGGTGGCGGTGTAGCCCTCCAGCACGGCGGCCAGGATTGTGGTGCCGCTGCCGGCGAAGGGGTCCAGGATATGGCCGCCCGGCTCGGTGATCTTCACCACGTCCCGCATGAGCGGGAGGGGCTTTTCGGTCAGGTGAATGCGGTTCTGGGGATTGCCGTACTTGAACACGCCGGGCAGGCAGGGCACGGGCCGGCTGATGGGCATATCCCCGTTGGAACCCCAGACGATGTACTCCGCCTGCTGGCGGAAGCGGCCCTTCTGGGGGCGGCTGTTGCCCTTGTCCCACACAGCGGTGCCCCGCCAGATCCAGCCCGCCCACTGGAGGGCGTCGGTGGCCGCGGGGAGCTGCCGCCAGTCGATGAACATACACACCGGCGCGCCGGGCTTGCAGATTTTTCTGGCATCGCCAAGCCACTCCGCCGCCCAGCGGGTCCAGGACCGCTGGTCCTTGGCGTCCCCATCGAAGGGCGGGGGCGCGTGATCCCCCATGCTGGAATACTTGGATGTGGTGGACTTGTTTTTTTCCGCCTGGGTGCGTCCCCCGGAGGCGTAGGGCGGGTCGGTGATGACCGCATCGAAGGTGCCGGGGGCAAAGCCGCCCAGCAGCTTCAGCGCGTCGCCGTGGAGAATCTCCCACTTATCGTTCATGGGCATCCCTACCTTTCTTTTGAACAGATTTTTGAGGTTTTGGCGCGGTGGAGAGCTCCGTCTCCACATACTCGCTGATGATACACAATGCTTCATTATAACTGCCGGAGCTGGTGACCCGCTGAAACATCTCATCGGCCTGTTTGCTCTGCCCGGCCTGTTTCAGCAGCCGGGAGGCCCGGCCCAGGATGCCGAAGATATTTCCGTCGTGGCCCGCCAGCGCCATTTTGGGGTTTGCCGGCCGCTGCTCCTGGATAAAACCGCCCAGCCGGTTGGGCACATAGTCGCTGAGCCAGGTCCCGCCGAACTGTTCATGTGTCTGGAGCCGCCACATGGCCAGATTTTCCACATCCAGCGAAACATCCGCAAAGGGAAACAGCAGGTTGGTCAGGCCATCGTACTGGAAGCTCCTCACAGCCTTGGCTTTCCATGCGCTGCCGGCCTGTAGGATACCAGCCTGGGCAAACAGCTCATTGATACCATCCACCCACTCCTGGAGATCCCCGCCGCAGCCCTGGAGGATGAGGCCCTCCTGATCGTTCATCTGACGCAGTTCGTCGATGGTGACTATCTTGATTTCTGCCATTTTCCCTCCTATCTGATCTGGCCGCGCCTGGGACGGTCCTTTGGCTTTTTAAGCCCTGGCTGGTCGGCCTTGACCGGGATGTTAAGTTCCTCCGCCCTGCGGATCTCCGCCAGCATCCCCGGTGTACGCACAGTACCGTACACATTGACCTGCTGGCAGTGCTCCACCAGCCGCAGGCCCATCTCCCGCGCCGCCTGGTCCTGGGTGGGGTCATCCGGGTCTGCAAAGGGCGGGAACATGAGGTGGGGACAGATCGGGATATCCCCAGCATGGAACACCTCCTGCGCTTTCTCCTTTGCGAAGGCGATGTTCTTTTCCAGTTCGCCTCGGAGCGGTGCGCAGATGTAGACCAGCCTGGGGCCATGGTTCTTCGTCAGGACTTGAATACGGAAGGTCTCCACATAGTCGCTGGCTATTTGCCTGAGCTGCTGGTAGTCCTCCTGGGAGGGATGGTAGGCATACCAATCGATTCGGTCGCCATCCACCCAAATATGTGGAGCAACACCATCCTGCAGGTAGGGATTGTTAGGGATCTTCTTTTTCCCCCAGATATCTTTGAACCGAAGGATCAGCTTGTCTACCACGCCTTGATTGTTGTCCAACAGCGTCAGACGGAGCGCCGCATAGTGGTCCGCATGGCCCAGTGTAACAAATTCAGCCCTCACCTGACGGTTTCTGTCTAAGCTGCCCAGGCAGGCCCGACCCACGAAAACCGGATCACGGATGATAGTCCCGTCTGCAAACAGCTTGCGGAGCTCCTGCTCGAAAAAATTACTCATCTGCTCTGCCCCCGTTCCTTGTGTCCTTTTTGCTGCGGCTCCGGCTCCTGGGGCGCCAACTCGTCCCTGGATGGGTCACGGATGACGGAACGCCCCTTTCCATCCATCACCAAGGTGTCCAGGGAATCGTTGCAGATCTCCTCGCCGCTGATGATTAGTGCGGTATCGGTTAAATGCACATCGCCGCATACCCTGCCATACACAGCACTGGTACCGGACAGAATGGGTGCACGGCCTGTGTCCGGCGAGTCCAGCACCATCCCGCAGTCGGATACTCTGGCGTGGCCGCAGAGATTACTCCCCCGGATATAGGCGTCGTCCTCAGGCGACGGACTCTCCAAACAGGGCCGAGTCCTTATCCACATAGGCGTCGTTACACGCAATGGCGTCGCCAAAGATCCAGGCATCATCTCCCGTCTCAAAGGACAGGTTGCGCTCGCTCTCTACGAAGCCGCCCAGCTCCCCGGCCTTCACCTTCTTCCCGATATCCCGCAGGGCCCGGATGCGGTGGAGAAAGGGATATTTCTCATGGGCGATATCGGTCAGTTCGTATTTCTGATTGATTACTGCTTCATCTCCTTTTTACAGACAGGCGAGGGGCCGCCCCTTGGGACAGCCCCTCCCGTATGCTTCTGTCTCAGATTTTAGATGGCCCGCACTCTGCGATCCAACTATCCAGGCTCAGACTCTCCGCCATGAGCAGGGCCAGCTTGTGCATTGCCGCCCGGTCCTGGGCGTCCTCCAGCTTGATTGCCGTCTCAAACAGGCCCCAGAGCAGCTCGACGATCATTCTGCCGTCGTAGGGCTCCAGCAGTTCGCTGTCGGGCAGGGCGTCCTCGCCGCTCTCGCTGCGAAGGAGCTGCCGTTCCTTTGCGAGCAGGTCCAGGCTGGCCTGGAGGCTCTCCTGGGGCAGGCCCCAGGCTTTGGCGATCAGCATCACGCCTGCCTCCATGGGGGCTTCGTCCCCGATCTTATCCGGCCCGCCCAGGGCCAGGGCATTGACCGCCTCCTCGGTGACCTGTCGAAGCAGTTTTTCCGGCGAGGGATGGGTTTCGATTTTTTTCATCAGAGCGTCCTCCTTACTGATTTTGGGGTGGGTTTCCGACCACAACAATACCCGTTTGGGCGGCGAAAAGCTATCACCATACGCAACGAAAAAGCAGACACAAACCCAGCGATACCAACAATTCCTGGGTGTTCAGGCGGCCTTCTGCCGGAGGCCGTTTTCCTGATCCTCCTCCCGAAACATCGCGTCGATATCGGAGAAGCGCTGGGTGCGGTTGAACTTCTCTGTCACCTTGCCTGGGAGGGCCTGCAGCTCCAGCATTCGGGCCCACAGGTCCGGGTGGTGGTCATAGAGGTGCCGCAGCTCCTTCCGCTTGGCGTTGGGGCAGAACCAGCAGCCGCCCCGGCCGGCGAACTCATAGATTGGAGAAAGGAGCCCCGCCTGCCGGCAGAGCTCCTTTGCGTCCTGTTCGGTGCAGTTGTATTTTTCCAATAGGGACACCTGGCGCCCCTCCAGCCGCAGCAGCCGTTCCTGCTCGTCCTTTGCGATGCCGATATACTGCACCGTGTCAGGCGGCAGTGTTTTCTGGTACCTTAGAATCGGTCTCAGCTTACAGTCCCGCTGGACATAGCACTTCCCACACACAGGGAAGGACCGCAGCATACCCTTCTTGGGGCCACGGGTAATACGCCCGGTGAACAGATCTACATAGGTCTTTTTGCCGCGGAGCACTGTCACTTTAATCCCCATGCGCTCCAGTGCGGGGATGCCTTTGGTATAGATGAAGTTCCGGTGCTCCGGGACCTCTCCTGAAATGGTTTTATCGAACATGACTTCGCAGTAGACCGCCTCATCCAGCGGCTCTCCATGCTTCTTTGCCAATAAGATGGCGGCAAGGCTGTCCTTGCCGAAGGAGCAGGAGGCCAGGTATCTCAACGGTCCGAAACACCTGCCTCTTTCGCGCGGCAGACATTCTCCAGCAGCTCTGTCCGGTCCGTCTGTTCCCAGGGAGCCTCTGGGTGCGTGAAGTGTCCGTAGTTACAGAACTGAGTGAACATGGGGTGATTCAGCTTCAGGGTGCGGATCATACCACTGGGCGTCAGATCAAAGGCCGCCCGGACAGCCTGCTCCAGCACAGCACTGGAGTACACGCCGGTGCCATAGGTGTCGATGTCCACCGCCACCGGCTCGGCCCTTCCGATGGCGTAGGCCAGGCTGACAGTGCATTTCTCCGCCAGCCCCGCGGCCACAATGTTCTTGGCGATGTACCGGGCCATGTAGGCCCCGCTGCGGTCCACCTTAGTGCCGTCCTTCCCGGACAGCGCGCCGCCGCCGTGGGGGATGAGGCCCCCATAGGTGTCCACCATGAGCTTGCGGCCGGTCAGGCCGGTGTCCGCCTCAAAGCCGCCCAGCACAAAGCGGCCGGAGGGATTGATGAGGAGCTCTGTATCCCCATCCGGGGGCAGTTCCCGCAGCGCGGGGGTGATGACGCATTCCAGAATCTCCTGCCGCAGATCCTCCAGGTCCTTGTCCGCGTCGTGCTGGCAGGAGACCACCACGCTGGTGACCCGGTTGGGCAGGCCGAACACATACTCCACGGACACTTGTGCCTTGCCGTCCGGCTTCAGCCCGCGGATGGCCCCTGTTTTCCGGGCATGGGTGAGCAGGCGAGTCAGGCGGTGGGCCAGCACAGCAGGCAGGGGGAGAAGCTCGTCCGTCTCGCTGCAGGCGTAGCCGTACAGGATACCCTGGTCTCCAGCTCCGGTCTGCTCCTCTTGGGAAACAGCCCCGGCGATATCGCCGCTCTGGTCATGGGTGATGACCTCCACTTCGTAGTTGGAGCCGCCATAGCCCGCTTCCCGCACCGTCCGGCAGATAAGGGCGGGAATGTCCGGCAGCTCCGCGGCGGTGATCTCGCCGGCCACGAGGATCTTGCCCGCTGTGGCCAGGACCTCACAGGCCACACGGGCGGCTGGGTCGCTGCGGAGGCAGGCATCCAGAACTGTGTCCGCGATGGTATCGCACAGCTTGTCCGGGTGTCCCTCGGTGACAGACTCTGCGGTTTGAATGTATTTATCTCTCATGTGATTTTCCTTTCTTGGGATGATTTTTCTCCGCTTGTGCTTTCGCCGGAACAGTAAAAACCATCCTATTGTCAAACATCTTTTTATAACGCCGGATCTGGTCATCTGTCAGAGAAGTAAAATCTTCACTTCCCAGCCCGGCCATAAAAAATGTCCCGCAGACGATGTCATACGGGACTCCACGCTCATCTGACAGGTGGCGGTTGAAGGGCAGGCCCAGGATTTTGCCCTCCTCGTTTGCGATAATCGCCACCTGCTCCTTGAATGGGTAGATTGCTTCAATATGGCCGCCTACGATTTCCTGCATATCTTTCAGCCTGCTGATCTCCCGCACATAGCAGGGCTTCATGGGCTCCACAATCAAAACCTCCATGATCTTTCCTCCCTCTTTTGATGTTTTCTCCTCCGGTTCAGATAATGAAAATCCGGCTTGGGGAGATCTTCCCGAAGCCGGTCTGTCTGATAGCAGAAAATAAAGAATTTATGGAGTTCCCGCTGTGGGAAAAATCGTAGATAATATCGGTATTTGCCAGTGTCGATTCGGAATGCGTAAAAGGCTTGTCTGCCGCGCATGAGCGCCTGGGGATGCGCTTCACAATATGCCCGCATAGAGGAGAGATCCCGCAGAGGACCGCTGTCTCCCCGGAGGGCTCCCAGTAAGGTGTTCAATTCAGCCTGGAACGCTGGGGAGGCCAGCTCCTCATTCTTCTTTAACAGGGTGATTTCGACTTCGCCCGTATTGGTAAACACTCCACGCAGATGGGCCGTGCAGGCTCCCTCCTGTAATTTGGTCGAAAACAGATCGTTGACATCGAGCTCACCGCTGGTCAAGAACTGGTGCGGTTCATCGCTCACGGGATCTTCCGCCTTGCCTGGGTGGATGCTCAGGGAAGCTGTCGCCTGTCCGCTGTTTCGCGGGCAGCCGTTCCTCCCGATCCCGCTGCTGAATGATACGCAGCACATCCCGAAAGGCCATGTACTGCTGGATCTCTGCCGGGTCCTCGGTCAAAGTCCGAACTGTCTCCCAGCATGGACTCCCGTGACAACTGAAATCCTCCTGCACCACCAGAGCAGTATGTCCCTCGCCACCTGTCAGGTGGACACGCTGCCCGCGGAGTTCTTCCGCGCGGCTGTAGAGGCCATAGGCCAAACCAATGGCTTTCAGCGCCTCCAGTGCGTCTACGGTGGTATAAACCTGTTCTGTGCTGATATGTACTTCCCCAGATAGGGAAATGCTTTTGTTTGGCATAGGTTCTGCCTCCTGACTGATTTGAGGTTTATCGCCCGCGGTCTTTCTTCCGTCTGGACGAGAGCTGGCCGCAGGCGCTGCGGTTGATCCGCTCTGTCTCCCGGTGAACCTCCTCCACACAGTGCTCCCACGCCTGCTTGAGCGATGCTGTGGGCAGTCCGTTCTGCCGGTAGCCCTCCAAGATGCCGTTGTAATAATAAAAGGAGGGAATGGATGGTTCCTTGCACAGCTCCGTCATCACATAGGCCATAACCGTGTGCTCCTGCCCATCATGTCCATGAACCGTTACCGGCTCCTTCCCATACAGGTGAGGGTAACCCTCATAATAATCCAGGGAGCGCTCACACTCTGGCGTGATGTTCCACAGCAGGCCGTGTACCGTGCTCCCCTCCCTGGGAGCGATGGTGGCCACTCCGGCGCCCCGCAAATTGCCGCGGAACAGAAGTTCATAATTCTCCAATGTGACTGGTCCCACCACCTGGGCGTCTGGGCAGCGCTGGGCCATCTGATCCAGGTTGATATTGCTCCCATAGGCGAAGTACAGCTTTCCCTCAGCCATTTTCCAGCACCTCCAGCGCACCAATTTTCGCCAGTTCCCCAAACAGTACCCGTGCCTGCTCCTCCAGGCCGTGCTTCGGCAGGACACAGTCCCGGTCCGTCATGCGGATGAAGTTGCTGCGGAGCTGCCAGAGATAGCTCTCCGTATCCGGGAACTCAGTGGGGTCAAAGGCGGCCAGCCGGAGCTGTTCCAGGATCTCCGCCCCAGTCCCCTCATAAATAGTGTCATCAATTCGTATCTTCATGGTCACCTCTCCGCCTCACGGTGTTTTTTCTTCTTGTTTCGATTGACTTCATAGCTGTCCTTGTCGAAGCGCCAGGCCCGGTCCCCATCCAGATGCGCCAGCAGCAGATTTCGGGTCTCCCTGAACTCGTCGCCGTTGAGCCCCAGGCGCACCAGCCATACCCGGAAGGTGAACAGCTCGTTGTCACTGTGGGTCTTGCGCATGATGGTGCTGCGCTGGGCGATGGCCTGGGCGGACATGGCGAGACAGAGGTTCACATAGGCGGCGGCCAGATCGGGGTTCAGGGTGGAGTTGAAGCACCGCCACTCCACCGTACCCCGGTAAAAAACCGAATGGAGGTTAAGCGCGTAATAACGTGTCCAATTGTAATGATCCGTTTTGTGAACATCTCCCTCATACCAGATTCGCTCCAACTGAGTCAGATCTGGTGTCTCCTCTGCAGATAGGGCCCTGGCCTTCCGCAACATAGGTTCTCGTACCTTTTTACAAAAACGGATGGCCCGCACCTCATTTACCTGCAAGGCTTTAAACAGAAGATCCTCTTTGGAGTACATGATGCTGATGAGGTTCTTCAGGCTCTGCCGGTTATGGTTGGTGGCGTCTACATGGACATGGATGCCACAGGAGTCATTGACCTTGGCGCCGATCTGCTTTAGGCGCCGCATACACTCCTGGAGTTTGGGGAGTTCTGGATAGGTCAGTTTGGGAGTGACCAGCTCCACACGAAAATCTTTGATGTCATTTTCCAGATACTCTGTTCCGGTCCACTGCTCCCCAATAATGCTGGCGTCGCTGACCAGCTTCCACTCCTTGCCCGTGGGGTCCTTCACTTTCCAGGTATCATAGACGCCGCCTTTGGCTTTCGGTATGGTCCCAAAGTAGTCCGCCAGCGCTTGAGCGGCCTGCTTACGGGTGATACCGGTCATCTCCACTTCTACGCCGAAGCACTGGTCTTTCAGGCCGGTCATGCCGCATCACCCATCTTCCGCAGTTCTTCATCCACCGCCCGGATACGGCGGCCAATGGCTTCGATCACCGTAACGGTGACACTGTTTCCGGCCTGCTTATAGGCCTGGGCATCTGAGGTGAATGCCAGGATCTTGTCGATCTGCTCTTCCGCAAATCCCTGGAGCCGAAGGCTTTCACGGGGCATCAGGCGGCGGATGCGCCCGCCGCGTTCCACGATTCCCTGGATGCAGCTGGTCTCCAGGGTGTGTGCGATATCGTGGCCCACACGCCCACGGCGTGTGTTGCTGCCCGCATACCCCAGATCGACAGTATCACCTATCGCTGCTTCCTTGTAGCCGCGTTTGGTTGCCTCTTTGATCAGCAGGACCCCAGAGCGTTCTCCGCGGTGGTTGCAGAGTGTAGTTTGGCTGTATCGTGCGGTAAGGCACCTGGCGTTCTCGGTCGGTGTCGGCCTGCCGATACACAGATCCACAAAGCAGGATCGTGCTGTGTCCGGCTCCATCAGATACAGCCCGGTCTTTACTCCTTTTCCTCCACCTCCGGCAGTCTGTGTACAGGCGGTCCCTCTGGGGTCATAGACTCTCGATCCCTGCGGCCCGCCGAGGACTTGTATAAGAGCTTTTCCGTCTGTTCCGAAGACAGGAAATATTTTTCCGGCGCATCGGGGATCAAGATATCCGACAATGAACACCCGCTTTCGGACCTGGGGGACACGGAAATCCGCGCTGTTAAGCACCATCCATTCCACGCGGTACCCCAGGTCATTAAGCGTGGCGAGGATGGCAGAAAACGTCCGGCCCTGGTCATGCGTAAGCAGTCCTGGAACGTTCTCAAGCAGAAGATACGCAGGTCGTCTGGCTTGAGCCAGGCGGGCGATCTCAAAGAAGAGAGTGCCTCGGGCATCTTCAAATCCCTTTCTTCGGCCAGCATTTGAAAATGCCTGGCAGGGGAATCCCCCGCACAGGAGTTCGAAGTCGGACAGGTTGCTTGGGTCGATTTCTCTTGCATCTGGATAGTATCGTTCCTCCTCTCGGATGTCATGGATGGCACGGTAGCTGGCGTCAGCGTATTTGTCGATCTCACAGTGGCCCACGCACCGGAAACCTCCGATTCGGTCCAGTCCGGCCCGGAATCCGCCGATCCCGGCGAACATATCAAAATAGCGTATCAGGTGATCTCATCTCCTTCCTGCTGCAGGGCAAGAAGAAAGCCGAGGACATTCTCATCCATGTCCCCGGCCTGTGCC
>ERZ1106929.1257-NODE-1257-length-22603-cov-4.732571_pt1 | contig 22603 bp, 29 predicted proteins | sample MGYA00403662_ERZ1106929 | MGnify/ENA primary metagenome ERZ1106929 (study PRJEB35170, sample SAMEA104062442) | human gut metagenome | biome: human gut; feature: human-associated habitat; material: faeces | place: Denmark | collected 2013-02-20 ... | reverse complement strand
AAGGGCTTACCAAGTATTTTGGTGAAACGCCTGCAATAAAAGATGTTGATTTGCATGTCAAAAAAGGGGAGATATATGGCCTCCTTGGAAGAAATGGAGCTGGCAAAACAACGATTATGAAGATGCTTCTAGGGCTGACGAAGGCAACAAAAGGGACGATTCAGCTTTTTAATAAACCTTTTGAAAAACCAGAAAAAAGCATCTTGAACCGGATTGGCGCTATGATTGAAACACCGGGTTTTTATCCGAATCTGACAGCTACAGAGAACCTTGAAATTTTGGCAAGCCTGCGGGGAGTCATACATAAAGATGCGGTAAAAAGGAGCCTGGAACAAGTAGGTCTTTCTTACAAAGACAGGAAACTATATGCAGAGTATTCTCTTGGCATGAAACAAAGAGTAGGGATTGCGGCTGCAATCATTCACGATCCGGAACTTCTGATACTGGATGAGCCGGTGAATGGCCTGGATCCTATCGGTGTAGCAGAGATGAGGGATTTTCTGAAAAGGCTTACAGGGGAATACGGGAAGACAATCTTAATTTCCAGCCACATCCTGTCAGAAATTGACCTAATGGCAGACCAGATTGGCATTATTCACGCAGGCCTTTTGCTGGAGGAGCGAAACTACCGGGAACTGAAGGAACAGAATATGCAGTTTATATCATTAAAAGCAGAACCATTACAAAGGGTAATACAACTCATAGATGAGAAACTTAGGGTTAAGGAATACCAGGTCAAAGAGGATGGTACAATTCAAATCTTTAACACTGAAATCAAGACGAAACAGATCGTGAAGGTTCTTGCAGAAAATGGTGTATTTGTGGACGAAGTTTGCAGACATAGCGATACCCTGGAGGACTATTTTAAGAAGATCACCGGAGGAGAAGGAATTGCTTAAACTATACTGGAATGAATTGAAAAAAATGAAACGTCAGAAAACGGTCAGAATCATCAGTCTGATTGGAATACTTTTGCCAGCTTTTTGTACGGTACTGTGCATAAACAGCAATTATAGATTCCGGAATCTGGTCAGTATGAATGTAGAATTTGGCAGTTTTTTGATTGCTCCATTTATTTTCTCTGTTTTGCTGCTTACCTTATTTACGTTAGAAGAACAAAATGATACGTTGAAAAACATTCTGACAATCGGAATCTCACAGCATAAGCTTTTTCTTGTAAAGATGGTGGCGGCTTTGACGTTTGTTGTTTTATTTGCAGTAATCAATACGGTTTATACCATGATTGGCGGGATATTTCTTAAAAATTATACGCCTGATTTTTTAAGGGTATTTGGAATCCTGCTTATTACTATGTCAGCGTCTGTTGCCGGGACAATGCCAGTAGTTTTGGTCATTGCCTTACTACGAAAAAAAGATTTAATTGCAATGATTGCAGTAAATTGTTTTGTGCTTGTAAATTTTCTGTTTATGTGGCAGATTTCCATGCTGCACTGCCTGAATTTACATTTCCCAATACTAATTGCATATAGAATTACGTATCCAATCAGTATACTGGAATATACAGAAAATCTTCAGATGGGGTTGAATGCATTATATTACCCAACCGGTAAAGGCATTTTTATTTTGGCTATGACAGTCATCATATCCATTGTGCTTGGAATAGAAATATGTAAGCGACAGGAGGTATCACGGTGATATTACTGATTAAGGCAGAATTAAAAAAGATAAAACGGATGAGGATTACTTATGTTGGATATATCAGTATTCTCTTGTCAGCTGTCATTACTTCAATCCAGACTTTTACTATGAGTGATGGGACAGTCACATTTGCGGATTTTACAGACATGTACCTATATAATAACGCATTACTTTTTTATCCATTCACCATAGCTTTGATTGGGGGCTATATTATAAACAGAGAGTATGTATTGGACAGTCTGAAGAATTTGCTTGTCATTCCAGTAAGGTGGTGTGACATAGTAAAAGCAAAGGTTTTCATATTGATTCTGCTTGCTGTTAACTTTAGCCTGGTGTCGGCCATTCTATCCGGGATTATTTGTCTGGTCTTAAAAAGCCCGGACTTAACAATCTTTTTGTTTTTTAGGACGATTTTTTGCTTTTTGATTTTTGGAATCAGTATTTGTGTAGGAATATTGCCGATTGTACTGTGGTTTTCAAAAGTAAGAGGTAAATATATCTGGGGAAGCATTTTAGCTGCACTATTAGGAGTGACAAGTGTTTTTGTGGTCAACGGGAAACTGGTGAATTGGCATCCAGTGACCTATTGCTTTACATTTGTCTCCAGCCGACTAACAGTTACGGCAAAATACGGGATTATCATGTCTTGTATGGCATTTATAATCTATGCATTGCTGTCCTTTTTGATATATTTGTTGATTTATAAGAGGAGAAAATAACGGCTATTTTTGCAACAGATTATTAGTTACTTAAATTTGTTGATAAGTAGAATAAAAAGAGTGGGGGGATTATTATTGGAAAAATATTGGTACTATGGTTTGATGATGTAGAGGACGATGTATTAAAAGACATTTTAGAAACAGTAAATAATGCAAAAGATAATAACAATATTAAAGACATAATAAATTATAAGATAAAAATTCAAGACTTGGAGATAGATTTGATACAACATCAGGTATATAAAGGGGGATTGGAGATTGCTCTGACATATACGGAGTTTGAGATACTTATTCTTTTGGCAAAACACCCAGGCAAGGTATTCAGCAAAGAGAAAATTTACGATACCATTTGGAAGGAACCATATTATGGTGATTACAACATCATTATGAGCCATATTCGCAACATTCGGGAAAAAATAGAGGACGATCCCAGTAAACCTGTCTATATACAGACAGTATGGGGAGTGGGCTATCGGTTCAACAAAAATGTAAGCAGTGGTCTGTAAAGATAACGGATCACTGCTTATCTTTTTTCTGTCCGTCCGACAAGATATTCCAAGGAGACTTTGAAAAAGTCTGCTATGGCAACAACCTCATAATCAGGTACAAATCTTGTGCCTTGCTCAATTCTTAGAATAGTTAAATCGTTAAAATCATATCCACAGAGCTGGAGCTGTTCAGCCAGGGCCTTTTGAGAAAGGTTACGCTCTGTTCTCAATTCTCTAACACGTTTCCCTATAATGTTTTTTGAGTTCGTTTCTTTGTTCCAGTAAATTTTCATTTGATTCCTCTTGCACTTTCTAAAGATGAAGTATCTGTTATTGATTTTACGGAATAAAATTGTTAACATACTTCTAAAGATGAAGTGATGCAAAATATTTTTGGATGATAAATCCGGATGTATTGGCAGATACTTACTGAAAGAGAAAGGTGGAAATAACAATGAATGAGGTTTATGAGGCAGTGGCTGCATTTCTTGAGGAATTGAGATGCGATTCTATGGAGAGGGAATACGCTGTAGATTCAGAAGATATACAGCAGGCAGATTCTGAATTAAAAGAGGCAAATGAGGATTTTCACAGGTATTTGTCACGACTCGCACGGAAAGATAAAGAGTACCTTGAAAGGTATATGGAAATTGTAGATCATAGCCATTTTATGGAGGAGCAGCGAGCGTATTACCAGGGAATCGTAGATGGAATCCAGATGATAGGTGGACTTGGACTTATCAAAGAAAGTAAAAATGTGGAACAATTACTTAAAAAAATAAAGTGAGAAAAAGCAGGTGGTATGTCCGGCGGCATACCACCTGTTAAAATTCAGAAATATTCAGATTTTCTCGAAAAGAAATTCAGATTTCTCTGTTATTCTATTGCGTGGGTTTTTTGTAAGTCCGAAGATAGGCTTCCACGATAGCCAAAATAGTGGTTATTTGGTCAGCGGAACATTGTGACAAATAAACTTGAAGGCGTTTGTAGTCCAGGTTTTCTGCAGGGGCATCCGAATAGAAAAACGGATCAGCAGAAATATTCAATGCACGGATTATCTGTTTAAACTTATAAAGACTTGGTACATTTCCATGGTTCTCGATTTCCTTTATGTACCGATCAGAAACGCCGGATTTTTCTGATAATTCGTCATATGTCAATCGTTGTTCTGTTCTTGCCTTCTTCAAGCGCAATCCCATTTCTTTATCAATTCTTACGGTTCTCTTTTGTGTGGGCATAATATTCACCTCCAAATATAGTGTATAGTTCACTTGATTGAAAGGAAATGAAAGTATAGCTCACTAAAAAGAACGTGTATAGTTCATAATAGCAATAAAGAGCCTTGGATAATGCATTAAAAAAAACGCATGATTCAAAGGTTTTTTTGTGTACATTTTTTCTTTTCCTTTGGATGCGTTGGGAGGCTTATGGATTCCACACACTTCAAAGGATTTTTTTATATGAAAAGTGTTCAGAGATTTTTAGAAGGATGGAGGAGATGCAAATAAGCAGATTCTTCCCGGCTGGAACAAAATCCACCCTTGTTAGTGAACTATACACCTCTGCGGCGAACGTGAAAAATGAAATAGCAGATATAAATAGCGTCCGATGGGCAAAGTGCCTGTCTGGACGCTTTTTGTATACAGAAATATTTTTCAAAAATATTTCAGCAGACCCGAACATCCGGGGTCTGCCAATCGGGATAAGGGCGAAAGGGGAAATAAGAATTTCGCTCATAACTGATTGGGACGGGAAGGAGGTGAACTCTAATGGAGCAAATTTCTTCCCGTAAAAAAACAATCCAGCATCAGTTTGACAGGATATGCAAACTGGCATTGAAAGGCGAAGTTGCAGATTACTACAAGCATTTGGAATATCTGCAGAAACATGAACGGATGCTGTCTGAGCTGTCAAAGAAGGAGTTGGGCAAACTATTTATCATGGATGAGTATGATGTAGAGAATTACTGTTTTCAAGTGCTTGGATACGATATTGAAGTAAAAGATGCCTTAATTGCAGAAGCGTTGCAGTCGCTGACAGAAAAAAAGCGAAACGTGATCCTGCTGTCATATTTTATGGAAATGAGTGATGCGGAGATAGCCAGAGAAATGAACCTGGTACGCAGCACTGTCCATGAACATAGGAAACGCTCGCTCGAATTACTGAAAAATATAATGGAGGGAAATACAGATGAGGAAGAATGATAAGCTGGAAAACGAAGCTGATTTATTGCCTTTCCATATTATAGAGGCAGCTTCGGAGGGTGATGTTGTGGCAATCAACATGGTGCTGAAGCATTATGAAGGTTACATAGCAAAACTGGCAACCAGGAAATTTATCGACGAATACGGGCAGGTACATTACTGTGTGGATGAGACTTTGCGTCGGCGTTTGGAAACTAAGCTGATTACCAAGATTTTAGAATTTAAAGTAGCATAACATACCGCTTCTTTCCTCCCCCTTTCAGGAAGTCAAAAAGAAGTTATGCATTGAACCTTGACAACTGAATATGGATAATCCTGCAAGACGTATGGGGCAGTTAAGCCGTGTAATAAATACGCCAGGACTACCTGTCCATGTACTTCCCGACAAGTTGTCGTGAAGTGACATGGATTGTAAACGAAGAAATGCTGAATCGGGTATTGAAGTAAAGGTACGAGCGAGATCTATTGGATTACAGGCAGAGGTAGGAACTTTGTGGCGATGATGCTGCCTTTAATAATGATACTTCCGGCAGAAGTCCGGTCTGGAGAAGATGGTGCGATTCCAATGTGGGCCTTTCCTAGAGGCTGCTTGCAGGATTTATTTTGATGCCTGCCAATAAAAAGGCATCTATGATGAGATGTTTTTTTATTGGTAGGCATAAAGGCAGGAGGAATGTAATTGGAATATGAAAAAACACTAATGACTGTTGATGAATTTTGCAATTATGTAGGAATTGGGAAAACAAAGGCAAGAGAACTAATATCCAACCCTAATTGCAAATATGTCGTCCGTATTGGACGAAGAGTCTTTATTCATAAAGAATTATTCGATGAGGAATTGAAGAAAAATGCAAAATTTCAATTAAAAATGTAATTATCTATAGAAGATTGTTCTTTCACAACTTAAAATCACATAAAAACTAGACTTGAAAACGTGACATAATTGTGCTACAATAAAACATGAAGGAGATGAGAAAATGCCGAAAATTATTCCAATTAGAGAATTGCGAGATACCAATGCCATGTCGGAAATGTGTCATAATACGGATGAACCCGTTTTTATTACTAAAAATGGATATGGAGACATGGTGATTATGAGTTTAGAAACTTTTGAGAAGAACTCTGGTATGAGTGATTTTTACAGTGATATAAAATTCAGCAAGGGAAAGTATTCAGATTTGAAAGAAAAAAAGTAGGCATTGATCATAGTGTGATTTTAAGATTGCTGATAGTTTGAACTTTTCAGGATTGTGGAAGAAACAATTGTGAAAGGATTAGAATTATGGGTAAGAATCTTAAGGGTAAAGAGTTAGGTAAGGGTATATCTCAGCGGCCAGATGGCAGGTATATGGGGCGTGCGCAAGTTGAAGGACATCCTATAGTCCTGTATGACTGGAAGTTAAAAGAGTTGAAGCAAAAGTTGGCAATAGCCATTGATGAAGCCAAAAGAAGTAATCTGTTACCAGGTATGGATGGCAAGTCAATTACTTTAAATGAATGGTTTGAAGAATGGTATGCTAAATACAAAGCACCTACGTTGAAAGACGGCGGTTCGCCATCATATAAACGGAAGTTTGTGAATTATTATGGTGTGCGTATTGGAACAAAGGCATTGTCAGATATTCGTCAGCTTCATGTTCAGACAGCCATTGCAGATATGTTAGAGGCAGGAAGATCTTCAAAATCCGTTCGTGATGCAACAGGTGTTCTTCAAAATTGTATAGAAGCGGCAATTGCAAATGGATTGATGAATCTTAATCCGGTCGTGGGAGTGGTTATACCAAAGTGCGAAAAGGTTGAAAGAAGAGTATTGACTGCAGAAGAGCAGGAAATATTTATTGATTACCTTGAAAGAACTAAGAGTTGGTATGAAGAGATGTATAAGTTTATGCTGCTCACAGGTCTGAGAGTAGGTGAAGTGGGTGGGCTTCAATGGGAGGATATAGATTTTGCCAATAGGTTAATCTATGTGAAACGAACTTTGTCCTATCAGTATGAGGATGGGGTCAAGACAATGAAGCTGACATCACCGAAAACAGAAAATTCTGTAAGAAAAGTACCGTTTTTTGGAGAAACGCAAAGCATACTTGAACGCCAGTTTGAAAAGGTGAAAAGAAAACGCTTGGACTTGGGACAGCGTTGGAGACAGCCGAAAGAGTTGGGCAATTTGGTATTCTTGACTTCTATGGGTTCGCCTATCGGAAGATACAGTGTAGAGAGTGATATGAGGCAAATAACAAATCAAATCAATGATATGTTACGAACAGAAGCCTTATACACAGGGGGGATACCAAAGAAATTTGAAAGAGTGCATCCACACGCATTGCGTCATACCTTTGCCACTCGATGTTTTGAGAAAGGTATGAAACCGAGAACGGTACAAGAAATTATGGGACACGCAAATTATAATACTACAGTTTCTTATACACACGTTTTAGACGATATTAAGATTCAGGAAGCAGAACGTGTGGGGAACTTTTTAGAAAACAAGAAGAATACAGAAACGAGTGAGTATGACCATCTACTTGGGATTATTTGATGGTTATTCGTACTCAACAAAATTGAGTAAAATACATGAGGAAAATGCTACCTTATTTAGTTTGACAATCTCTGCAAATGCAGAGTTTATAAGGAAAATCGCTATTTCCATAAAGTGCTTTGCTATGAAACTTTGCGAAGCAGATGGGAAACTAATTTATCAATCGTAAGACTGGTAAAAAGCGAATCAAATAGCGTATTTAAGCGGTTTCTAGCTATTTTGACAAGTGTTATAAACTACTGTAAAAGCTCACAAAATATCGTGCTATTTTGGGTACAGATTGGGTAGGGTATTGGGTAAAAAAATTTACCCAACCTCTTAACGAGGAATTTACTTGTTGTTTAAAATAGAAAGGGAACGCTGTGAGTGATGAGAGTATATTGCGGAAGTGATATGCTCTCATTTTTTAGAATATTAAAAAGTTGACTTTGGAGAAGAATAGATTGGGAGTGACATTAATAGTGAAAAGGATAATAGCAGAAATAATATTTTGGATAGTAAATATCGTATTGATTATAATGTCTTTTATGACGGATAGACCTTTGGCATCATTTGTTACTACGATTATTTGTAGTACACCAATGAATCCTTTGTTATTAAATCGTATACAAAGAAAAATTGATGGCAATAAATTTGATTTTTGGTATTTATTAAAATTGATATTACCATTTTTCACGATTATGTTTGTCTTGTACATTTGTGCTGTGTTTTCCTTAAAAAATAATGCGATACTCAGAGGAATGGAAGATATTAAAGCGTTCATGAGTATTACAATGTATTTATTATTTATAGTGGTGTTATTTTTTTATCGTAAAAATGATAAAAGTAAAAAATATATTGTGTTTGGTGTGTTTTATATTCTTTGCGTTGCTTTAAACTTTTGTTCTGAATCAATGGTGAATATGATAGTATTTTTTTTGAATAGAGTTTCAACACAAAATATATGCTTAGAGTCGTATGAGATGTTATATTTCAATGTATTAACACCAATTAAAGAGGCAATACTTACATATATTATTTTTGATGTAGTGTTTGAAAAAAAAGAGAAGAAAATATTTTCGGTGGATGTAATAGATAAACAATCATTAAAAAAGGAAAATTATGAAATTATTGTGCAGAAATAATTTGAAAGAAAATCTCATAACAGAATAAAGTGCTTGGAAATATTGAAAAGTTCGCTTAAAATCAAGGTTTACAGACATTTTTCTTCAAAGAAAAGGGATCGTAGAATACCGCAAAATATCGTAACAGATTTTTAGAATGGAGTAAAGATTGAAAGAAAATGGAGTAAATATTTCAAAGATGTAATGAGAAATGGCGTAGGTAGTGGAAACATTATTTGCGTCATTTCTCATTTGTAAAATTAAGGGCGGTTTTATTGAATTTGTGATAAAATAGAAAAAACATCTTGACTCTCTAGTAACGTAACGGTTTACGATGAAAGGGAAAGGAGGACTTATGAAAACAGTTAAAGAAGTATCAGAATTGACTGGAATTAGCATAAGAACATTACGATATTATGATGAAATTGATTTGTTAAAACCTGCTAAAGTAACAGAAGCAGGATACCGTTTATATGATGAAAGCTCATTGAAAAAATTACGTCAGATTATGTTTTTTCGAGAACTGGAAGTTCCATTGTCAGAAATAAAAGCAATTTGAGTATTCCAATGCAATAGTGCATGATTTCCAGAAATTCAGAGCACCCTTTTCCGGAAAAATAGTGCATATCTTTCCAGAGCAGAGTGCAGTCATTTAATTAGTATTCATCTGGAATAGTTATCCCATGCTCTATAAGAAGTGCCTGTAAACGGTCAATGTATTCTCTTAGATGCTGGATTTCTATCCAATTACCATGACACAGTTCATCGGCTTCTTCTAATTCGTGGCGGGTTATTTCATAATCCGTAAACTTAACGCATTTATGGTCTTTGCTGAAAGCACAATAATCAGTCATTGGCAGCTCCTTTCCGGGAAGCATGAATGCCATGACGTTCCCTCATGGATATGCGGTCATCAAGCATCACCTCATAGGAATTATGAATGATCCGGTCGATGATTGCTTCGCAAATAGTGGCATCACAGTCATTTCCGATGCGGCTGTACCAGCCTTTCGGTTCAAACTGTGTGCAGAAGATTACAGAGCCTTTCACACTACGGGCCTCAATGATTTCAAGAAGTTCCCGTGTCTGTTCCGTGGATACGGGGCTTAACAAGAATTCATCCAGAATCAAAAGATCAATCTTCTGATATGCTTTAATTACTTTTTTCAGCGTGCCGTCCCCATGTGCAACAGCCAGCTCATTCAATAGATCAGGCAGGCGCACATAACGTACTTTGATAAAGTTCCTGCAGGCTGCGATTCCAAGCGCACATGCGATATATGTTTTTCCATTCCCAGATGCTCCTTTTAGAATGATATGGTGGTCATCAGATATATACCGGCAGGTGGAGAATTCCAGCATCTGTCCTTTATCCAGATTTCGGTCAGGATGATACTCAATATCTTCCATACACGCATTGGGATAACGGAATTCAGCACTGCGGATAAGTTTTTGCAGCTTTGTGCTTTTTCGCTTATCCCATTCTTTATCAACCAGCATACCGAACCGGTCTTCGAAAGATAATCCCTGATAGGTGTCAGGATCCTTGCACTGGCATTCAAAGGCATCTGACATTGCAGATAATCGCATATCATGCAGCTTGTCTATGGTTGACTGACGAATCATAAACGGTCACCTCCTTCGTAGTAGGAGGCACCTCTGGTGATGCCATACTTGGAACTCTCTTTATTGGCAGCATTGGAAACAACCTTTGCTACTGCCACTTTATCCTGACCATTTTTCAAAATGGTGCTGATATTTTTTAAACTTGGGCTTGGTGTGTAACTAAGTGCCTTGATACAGGCGTTTTCCAAACGTTGCGTACCATAGCGGTCAGCAAGCTTCATCAGCGATGCACAGGATTTATATCCCTGTTGCTCTACCTTATGCATGTATAAAAAATGTTTTACTACAATAAGGGTGGAATGGCCAACACTCTTTCCCCAGTCCAGAAAACTGTCTGTGTTGTATTCCAAAAATTTTCTGTGGTTTTCAGGCATATGCTCCGGTACATAAATCGGTTCCGGAGAGTAAGACCTGCGCACATGCGATGCTATACGGTTGCTATGGTAAAAAACTTCAATACTGTTTTCCGTAGCGCGGATATCGACCTTCTTGCCAATAAATTCATACGGAACAGAATACTTGCAATCTCCGATTTTTATGAGATAATCAGGTTGTATGGTGGCAGTTGACCAGACAGCCGTTTCATACGGGGAAGCAGGTAATGGCATGAGGAAGTCCTTTTCTTCTTCAAGAAATGCAGATAACCGGCTTCCTTTCTTTTTCTGGAAAGGCTTTGCATTGAATTCCTCAAGCTTTTCATGGATGGCTTTATTGAGTTCTTCAAAAGTGAAGAACTTCCGGTTCCTTAGTGCTGCAAGAATCCATGTTTCAAGAACTTTTACAGTGCCTTCCGCATTCGGTTTATCCTTCGGTTTTACCGGTCGGGCAGGAATAATTGCAGTTCCATAGTGCTCTGCCATTTCGTGGTAGGAACGGTTAAGTACAAGCTCTGCCCGTGTGTTTTTAATCACACCTGTTTTAAGATTATCTGGTACAAGAATACGTGTTACACCACCAAAGAATGAATACGCATGGATATGAGCTTCTATCCAGTGGTTGGATTTCATATCTGGGAATGCTTCTGCATATCCATACAAACTGCATGGAAGAACAGCAACAAATATATATGCAGGTATATCGCAGCAACTGGCAGCATCATAAACTTTAAGCGTATCGCCTACCCAGTCTACTTCCATTGTTTCTCCTGGTTTGCGCTTAATTCTGAGAGTTGCTTTCTTTGATGCAGCATAGGCATGATACTTGTCATTAAACTGTGAATGCTGATACGGAATCGTATGCTCTGCCTCACATTTGGCACAGTATTCTGCCCATAAGAGCGAGAGCGTTACACCCGGCTTGGCCAGCTCATTGTAAACATACTCATAATCAGGGAGTCTTCTTCCCTCATTATTGCCTCTGTTTGGATAAAACAGATACTCGATATCTTTGTTGGAAAGAGTTTCTGGAATAGGCCATTCCAGAGAATGTGTTTCAGCAAGCTTCAGCACTTCTGAAACTGTGTTGCGTGAGCAGCATAAGCTGTTGGCAATAGATACATTGCTGAACTTCAGACTATGTAGTCTGATGATTTCTCGATAATCAGTCATGGTTATCGACCTCCTGTAATGAATTTACACATTTTTATGTGCATGGATTCATTATAGGTGATTGCACTATAGGGCGGAAATACCTGCTCTGAAATATCGGATTTAGGTGCGCTGAATTCCCGGAAAAAGTGCACTACTTAAATGGAATATACAGTTTTTTGCAGGAATATGCCGTATGGCTGTTTCTGTCGTAGGCTGCCGTTCCCCGCCTTTCAATCTGGATTTGAACGATTTTCAAAATTCAGATTGGAGGTGTCTACGGTGAAATACGCACCGAGAAAGGTATATCTCAAAGAGAATGGCGGCTATGTGGAGCTGTCCTACACGGATTTTTGCCGCCGCAGAGAAGCAGACCATACATATTCGGACAAGCTCTTTATCCCCGTGCAGGGCTGTCTGATTGAGGTTGTGCGGGAACAGTACACGGACTTCTATCGGGATAAAGAGCGGTGGCGTTATCTTCAGAAACTGGATGCGAAGAACAGCCTGCTTTCATTAGATGGATTTGTCGATAGCGAGGGCAACGCTCTGGACTTTATTGCCGATGAAACGGCGGGCGTTGAGGAAACAGTTATCCATTCCATGATGTTGGACAGGCTGAACGCCGCCCTGCTCTTGCTGTCGGATGATGAGTGGGCGTTGATACGGGCAATCTTCTTTGACGGTGTTTCCACTAAAGAGATTGCAAAGATGGAAAATGTTGACCAGAGTACGGTAAACAGACACAAGCTCAAAATTCTGGCAAAGCTCAGAAAAATAATGGAAAGCAGATTTTAAGTGCAAAGCCCCTTTGATTTTTCTTTTGGAAAATCGAGGGGGATTTCTTACTGCCCTCTCAATCTTGGATTTATGAAATCCCGATTGGAGGAAAAGAAATGGCATATAACCACGGACGGGAGGAGCGCAAATGGCGTATCTGGAAAGAAGCGGAGGAAAGGATTTTACGGAAATGTGGTGTTGACGAGGATACCATTGAGAAAATCCGTATTTACGACAGGGCGGATTTTAATGCCGCCAGACGGTTCTACCGCTATCTGAATGATGTCGGGGAATACCTTGAGGGAATGGCGGACAGGGAGAAACAAACGGAGGTTAGGACGGTGGCTGATTTACTGGACGAGATTGAAAATGAAAATCTGTACCTCGCATTAGTCACGGTAGACAGGCGCACTCTGAAAATCGCTCTCCTAAAAATGCAGGGCTATTCCACAAAGGAGATTGCCCCGATTGTCGGTCTGACAACGGAGGCTGTCTACGCAAGGATGGGACACCTGCGGAAAAAGCTGAAAGCCTTTAAGCGGTAAGGGAAGAAAAATACATTCACCTGCGGGCTATGGGGTGAGAGGTCAAAAACCTTTCGCCCTATTTTTTCGCAGGAGGAAAAACATAATGGCATACCGAGTTAAAACATATACGCTTCGGGAGGAAGCGGCGGAAAACGGCACAAGGTATTTTATCAGCTTTAAGGACGGGCAAGGCGGCTATCATGAATTAGAGGTATCCGAACAATTCTTTACTGAGTTTCGGCAGATGGAACGCAGAAACCGTAATCTGCTGCAATCGGATGAACGCCACAAAGAATTTTTCGAGCTTTCCGATGAAGCCCTTAACAAAAGGGCAAGGGTTACGCCGAAAGGCGTTGACGAGCTGATTATCGAGCAGGAACGCTTCGAACTGCTCCACCGTATCATTGCCGCTCTGCCAGAGATACAAAGGCGGCGTTTCCTGCTCTATTACGAGTACGATTTCAATTACTATGATATTGCTGCAATGGAGCATTGCACGGCACAGGCGGTTAGGCGGTCTGTCGTTCTTGCCAGAGAAAAGATAAAGGTGCAGATGAAAAAATATCTCTGCCCCTAACAGTTTGATAACGCTCTTGTATCTTTAGATATGGGGGCGTTTCTCTGATATGTTCTCTAATGGAATTTAGCAGAAGTGAAAAAGCCGGAACATGCATTAAAGCTGTTTGTTCGTTTCGCATTGGCAAAAGGTGTGATCACCTATGGTCTGGAACTGATGATGGCGTTGTTCCGTATCGTGCAGGGCATTGTAAGTACTATTATGGATGCTTCAGGATTTGGGAGTGTGCAGGATATGGTATTGCCGCAGGAAATTGTGACAGCAGTAGAAGAATGCGGTTTTTTTGAAAGCATTCCATTATGGGCGGTTACTTTAATTGGCAGTCTGTTTATTACGGTTTTAAGTTTCATTATGATCATGAGCGTATATGGACGTTTCTTCCGGCTTTACCTCTATACTGCGATTGCCCCTATTCCGTTATCTACTTTTGCAGGAGAACCTTCACAGAATGTAGGAAAAAGTTTTTTAAAATCCTATGCTGCAGTCTGTCTGGAGGGAGCAATCATTGTACTGGCCTGCATTATCTTTTCCGTATTTGCAGCATCCCCGCCAGTGGTTAATCCGGATGCAGCCGCAGTAACGATGGTCTGGAGCTATGTTGCGGAACTGATTTTTAATATGCTGGTTCTGACAGGTGCTGTGAAGATGGCAGACAGGGTAGTCAGAGAGATGATGGGATTGTAGAAAGGAAAAAGACACGGAACCCGTGTCTTTAGTCAACAATGTGATTGGTATCTTTGTACCGCATATTCCCGTTACTGTCAAAGTATACGGTGTCCATTGCGATCCCGTTGTTTCTGGCCCTCTTAATCTGCCAGCTCATATCTTCTTCCATAGCTTTGTAATAATTCCGGTTACGGATGGCGTTTTTTAAAGAGAAAAGCCAGCTTATGGCAGTAATAGCCAACAGCCCATAAAGGATTGCAAAAGCAAGCGTTTCGTGTGCGGCTGCCCAGGGGTTCAGAACTGTGGCGGTCAGAACCAGATAGATCAGCGGCAGAGTCAGTCTTAACTTTCCTGCCAGACGGAAGATCAGGGACAGAAACAGAAGAACTACAGAGATACCGATGGAAATAAAAATAGTATATGGCATATGAAAACCCCCTTTACAGCTTTTTTCTTTGAGTATAACAGGAAGAGTGGGGGAAGACAAATGTGCGATTAAGAAGTTTCAGATAAAGGAGGTTATGATTTGGAGATCAAGATCAACCGGGAAATCCGGGAATACACAGAGACTATGTATTTTGGACTGTTACTCCGCCAGTTTATCTGTGCAGTGTTTGCCTGCGGAGTTGCCGTTGGACTTTACTTTTTGCTCCGCCCCCATATGGGGATGGAAACGGTCAGCTGGGTGTGCATGTTGGGAGCAGCGCCTTTTGCAGCGATTGGATTTATCAAATATCACGGAATGACTGCAGAAAAATTCATATGGGTTTGGATCAAGAGTGAGATCCTTATGCCCAAATATGTGGTTTTCCACCCGGAAAACTTATATTACGAACTAATGAAGGACGAGATCAGAAAGCAGGAAAAGGAGGCGATGGGAAAGCATGTTAAGAACACTAAAAACCGTTATGCGGCAGGACAAAGAGAAGTTTAAAATCCCGAAAAGCGTACAGCAGGTGATCCCGATCCAGACGATCTGGAAAGATGGTATTTTTCTGGTAGGGAAAAACAAGTACGCAAAGACGTATCGTTTTACAGACATTAACTTTGAAGTGGCATCTGAGGAAGATAAAAAAGCCATGTTTATGGAATATGAAAACATCCTGAATTTCTTTGACTGCGGCGCCACAACAAAACTGACGGTCATTATCCGCAGACTGAATAAGGAAGAGCTGAAAGAGGCAGTATTTATCCCCATGCAGAATGACCGGCTGGATCAGTACCGCAAAGAGGTCAATGATATGCTCATGGAGAAGACGGTGGGTGCGAATGGAATGATCCGGGAGCTGTATGTGACGATTTCTGTCTATCGGAAGAATGTGGAAGATGCAAAGAACTATTTCCTTCGTACCGGGAATGGGCTGATCTCCCATTTCAGCAATTTAGGTTCCAAATGCGAAGAACTGGACGCACAAGAAAAACTTCATGTGCTGTATAGCTTTTATCGGGCAGGGGAGGAAGGTCATTTCTGCTTTGATATGAAAACATCTGCAAAACTGGGACACAGCTTTAAAGACTATATCTGTCCGGACACGATGGAGTTTGAAAAAGACTACTTTAAAGTGGGAGAACGGTATGGTCGTGTACTGTATTTAAAGGACTATGCCTCATATATCCCTGATACAATGGTATCCGAGTCTGCGGATATTAACCAGAACATGATGATCAGCATTGATATTATTCCAATTCCAACAGATGAGGCGGTCAATGAGGCACAGAACCGCCTTCTTGGAGTGGAGACGAATATCACAAACTGGCAGAGACGGCAGAATGCCAACCAGAACTTTTCCGCTACAGTTCCTTATGACATGGAACTGCAGAAAGAGGAAAGCAGGGAGTTTTTGAGGGATCTGACCACCAGGGATCAGCGTATGATGGTGGCTGTGGTAACTTTAATGCATATGGCAGAGAATAAGAAACAACTGGACGCAGATACCAGTACAATCCTATCCGTAGCAAGAAATAAGATGTGCCAGATGGCGGTGCTGAAATTCCAGCAGATGGATGGAATGAATACTGCACTCCCTATCGGTGTGAGGAAAATAGATAGTATGAGGACTTTGACTACGGAAAGTCTCGGTAGTCTGATCCCTTTTCGGACACAGGAAGTTATGGACAAGGATGGGATTTATTGTGGAATCAATGCAATTTCCCATAATCTGATCTTAGTGAACCGTGGACTTCTGCTCAATCCGTCCGCTTTTATCTTAGGCGTACCCGGAAGTGGAAAATCCATGCTGACAAAAATGTTTATCCTGTTGATCATTCTTTCCACCTCGAAAGACCAGGTGCTTGTATATGATCCGGAAGGCGAATATGAACCTCTGGTGCAGGCACTGGGAGGTGTGAGCCTTCCGATCTGTGCGAGAAGTGATATTCACTTGAACGCTATGGATATGGTAAAGGGATATGGAGATAAAAATCCGATTGTAGATAAATCTCAGTTTGTTCTTTCCTTATACGAGAGGATTACGGATGACCGTTATATTATCGGACCGAAAGAGAAAAGTATCCTCGACCGCTGCGTAGAGCGTGTGTATTCCCAGAGACGTCAGTATGAAATTCCTACTTTTTTCACACTGCGCCGGGTTTTGCAGGAACAGGACGAGCCGGAGGCAAAAGATCTGGCGTTGATGCTGGAGTTGTTTACGGACGGAACCTTAAATAATTTTTCTCATCCTACCAACATCGAAACCGAAAACCGACTGATTAGTTTCAATACCAGAGGAATGGTGGAAGATATGAAAGATTTAGGACAGCTTGTGATCACAGATCACATGATCAACCGGGTATCCCAAAACTGGGAAAATGGCGTAAGAACCCATATCTTTCTGGATGAGTTTCATACTCTGTTGCAGCATAAGTACAGTGCCAATTTTTTTGACAGCGCCTACCGGCGGTTCCGTAAGAGAAACGCATGGACGACCAGCCTGACGCAGAACGTGGAGTATGTGCTGGATTCCCTGACCGCAAGAACCATGCTGTCCAATTCCGAATTTATTGTTATGCTGAACCAGTCCGCTTCTGATCGGGAGCAGTTGGCAGAACTTCTCCATATTTCCGGGGAACAGATGAAATATATCACGAATGCCAGAGCTGGAAACGGACTTGCAAGGATCGGGAGTGCTTTAGTACCCTTCTATAACCAGATGAGTAAAAATTCAGAAATCTATAAGCTGATGTCCACGAAACCGGAGGATTTTGAAAAAACCTGGGGCAGTTTGGGATCAGATTTTCGGGAATCATAATACAACAATATTTCAGACAGTCTGTGAGGAAAGAAATTTCCTACAGGCTGTTTTTTTATGGAGGAATCATATGAATACAATCAGATTTAGGTCAATGGAACACGAAAACTTTTTTTATTCCATGCTCAAGAGAACCGGGAACACGGACAGCTACCACCAGGCATTTTTCTATTGTGTGGGTATTTCTGATACTACCAGACGGAATGTGGAACAGATCTTTGATTTTGAAAAAGGCCGCATCAAACCAGAGGGACTGCATGAGGGATGGCAGACAGGAGGTTCTATCCGTCTGACCCGTCTTGCTTTCAACCTGTGGAACGGTTACATCGAGAAAGGAGATGAGCGCATGTCCACTCCTTATGAGATGTTTGACTGCGGGTATGCTCCCTATTTCTTTGAGGCAATCCGGCTGAAATATCCGGATTACTGCCGGGAGCTGCCTTCTATGAAACCCAAGACAGCACAGAGAGGACGATAGGAGGGAGAAAAGATGGAAACAGCGAAACAGACTGTTTTGATGGAACAGCCGGAGATTTTGGAACTTTTCCGGGTATTGGAAAGTAACGGGCTTCAAAAAGAGCAGAAAGAAGTGGAATTTCTTGTGCAGTATCTGGACGGAATAGAAGTTCAGTTTGCACAAGTGCTGGAGGAATTGCGGGAGGTAAAGGAACAGCTGTCCCAGATCCAGGACGGAGGGATGAAGGCGTCTGTCCTTCGGATTACGGAACAGGCACAAGGAAAAGTTCAGGAAGTGGGAGGACAGATGAATAGGGTACGGAAAAATCTGATCCAGTCTGCAGGAAAAGCATTGCAGACGTTTCAAGAGAAAGGGAGAGATGCTCTGCGAAAATCTGTGTCAGCTATGAAGATCCCGTCCGCCCTTGCCCGGATACAGGAAGGGCTTCACGGGGCAGTGGAGAGTATGAACCGGCAGGCAGATAAAATGAAAGTACTAAGCGGAGAACTGCATGCTGCAGGAGACCACATCAAAAATGCGGGAAGGATTTTCCGGGGAAAAGAACAGGAAAAAGTAGAAATACAGGCCACAGACAAGGGGATCACAGCAAAAATTCAGAAGTCTTTTCTTGCCCTCAGCGGCAGATTGTCCAGTATGGAACAGACCACGGATACTCTGCGTCGGCGTTTGGAACGGTTTGTACAAAAGGAGGAAAAGAAACCTTCGGTAAAGAGAGAACTGAAAAGATTAAAAGAAGAAAAACGGAGCCTACAGATCCCGGTTCCTGTAAAAGATCATATCAGAGAATAAGGAAAGGAGAATTGCGGAATGAAAATTCAGAAGATCAAAGGGAAATGGTATCTGGCAGGGCTGGCAGTATGTGTCCTGCTTTTTGGTGTGTCTCTGTTTCAGGTGATTAGTCATTATGCGGGCGCACAGAAAGCGGAAAAGGAATTTGCAGAACTGGCTGAGATCGTGGAACAGACGGAGGATATACCGGAGAAAGAACAAGGGGGAGAGGAGCAGGAAGTCTTGTCTCCTTTAGAGTGTTATGCGGAGTTGTTTTCCATGAATAATGATATGGCAGGATGGATTAAAATCGAGGATACGCCGATCAATTATCCGGTCATGTATACGCCGGATAATCCGAACTATTATCTGAAACACAATTTTTATAAGGAATCCAGTGCTTATGGAGTGCCTTATATTGCAGAGCATTGTGATCCTATGGAACCCAGTGACAATGTGATCATTTACGGGCATCACATGAACAATGGTTCCATGTTTGCAGGACTGATGAAGTATGAAAACCGGGATTTCTATGAGCAGCATAAAACCGTCCGGTTTGACACCCTCACGGAAACTGCCCAATATGAGGTGATCGCAGTATTCAAGACGACAGTATATGACGATAACGGATTTAAGTTTTATCTTTTTTCTAATGCGAAGACAGAAGATGAGTTCATGGATTATGTGGAGCAGTGTAAGGAACTTTCTATTTATGATACAGGAGTGACCGCAGAGTACGGGGACAAGCTGCTTACTCTGGCTACCTGTGAATATTCCAATACCAACGGAAGGCTTGTGGTTGTGGCAAAGAAGATCTGAGAATCCATATCCGAAAGGAGGGCAGGCGATGGAACGAACGATCAAAACCCGCCACGTCCAGAAGGATATCAAGGTATTGGATAAAACATTGACGGCGGCGGAGCATCTGAAAGATGCGTATATCCGGACAAGAGACAGTGCAGATCAGACCCAGGTGAAGGAACAGGACAGTCCGGTAGGGTATGCTGAGGATCAGGTTATGGGACAAGGTGAAAGAGCCGCCTGTGGAACGGTTCAGCAGGCAGAAAAACAGGGGAAAAGAGTAATACAGACTGTCCGGAAAAAGGGAGAAATCAGGACTGAAGCAGAGGCGTTCCGGGAATCCTCCTCCTCTTCTTTTTCGTCCGGTAGTGAAGGATTTTACCAGCCGAAAGAACAAATGAAAAACCAGACAGGAATGCAGAGCGGGAAGTCATTTGGAAGAAAAAATACCGCCGGTAAGATGATGGTAAAAGAAGAAGGAAAAATCCGGGAATTTCCAAAGCAGGCGATTAAAACTGCTGAAAAGGGAGAAAAAACAGTCAAAACCATTCCTTCTTCCGTGCAAATATCTGGCAAAACAATAGGGAAAGGTATAGGCAGGACAATTAAAACCGCAAAGCAGACAGGGTATACTGCAATCCACACTTCAGAAGTTTCTGCCAGAGCAACTGTACAGGGGACAAAAGTGGCAGTGCTGAAAGCACAAAGGACTGCTTTTGCAGCAAGACAGGCAGCAATTGCAGCAGCACAGGCAACAAAAGCGACTGCAAAAGCTGTGGCTCACGCAGTGAAGGCAGTTATTGCTGCTTTAAAAACTCTTATTTCCGCAATCATTGCAGGAGGATGGATTGTAGTGCTGATTCTGCTCATCGTAATATTGTTTGGCGGGCTGCTCAGCATGGTAGGAGGAAGTAATGCCAGTACGGTTACACAGGTCAGTGCCGAAGTAGAGGCGTATGAACCATTGATCCGTCAGTATGCAAGACAACACGGGATTGAGGAATATGTGGAACTGATTAAAGCAGTGATGATGCAGGAGAGCGGCGGACAGGGAACCGATCCCATGCAGGCGTCCGAGTGCGGGTATAATACGAGATACCCGAATACGCCAAACGGGATTCCTGATCCGGAGTATTCCATTGATGTCGGTATCCAGAATTTTGCAGCCTGCCTGCGAGAAGCGGAGGTGGAAAGTCCGCTGGATATGAACAATATCAAACTGGCACTGCAGGGATATAACTATGGAAACGGGTATATTTCATGGGCGAAAGAGAATTACGGCGGATATACCTATGCCAATGCGGTGGAATTTTCCACGATGATGGCAGAACGGAATGGGTGGAGCAGTTATGGGGATAAAGAATACGTATCTCATGTACTGCGATACTATGTGTTTGGGCGTATCCCTACAGGAATCGGGAAATCAGGCGATTGTACAGGTGGCCCTGACACAGGAAGGAAACGGAGGAGGCCCTTACTGGAGCTGGTATGGTTTTTCCAGCCGGGTAGAATGGTGTGCCTGCTTTGTAAGTTGGTGTGCGGATCAGTGTGGATATATTGAGTCAGGAGTTATCCCTAAGTTTTCTCTGTGTTCCGCAGGTATGGAATGGTTTGAAAGCCGGGGCCAGTTCATGGACGGCAGCTATGTTCCCACTTCCGGCGATCTTATTTTCTTTGACTGGGGAAATGATGGAAACATTGATCATGTGGGGATTGTTGAGAGCGTGGTAGACGGAACCGTTTATACTATGGAAGGAAACAGCGGGGATAAAGTGGTCAGACGGGATTATCCAATAGGATATGAGCAGATTGAGGGGTATGGAGTGGCATGCTATTGATGTTGTTAGTAAATATACTTTTTGGATTATAAAAATCATTGGATTTTGTTGAGGAATACACATAAATTTCTAGAATTAAATTAACCTATTGTGCTACTTCAAATAGATTATGTGAAAACCTGTAAAACCGCAAAGAATCCCTACAGATATTAAAAAATAAAATTTTTAGAATATCAATTTTTTGATTTTTCCAAGTTCACAGGTTTCACCGAAAATACTATTCAACGCAATACAGAGATTGTATGCCAGTACTTTATTAACCAGACGGGTACATAACCCCTGAAAGCTTTTGGCTAACACTCTTTCTGCATTTAACTGACCACTCAATTGAGAGAATACGGTTTCTACCCGCCTTCTCAGTTTGAATATTAACTGACGTACGGATTTCGGCCAATTTTCCTTACTGTTGGAACGTTTCAGAGCAAAAAGACAGATATTTTTTTCCTGCATTTCCTGTTTCATGTTTTTTCCAACATAGCCTTTATCCGCTAAAATTGTAACATTAGACCAATGGTCTGCCAGATCACGTAATCCTTCACGATCATCTGTAGATGCCGGTGTGATCTCAAATGATGCAATATATCCTTCTAATGTAATTAATGCATGTACTTTATATCCATAATAGGTTTCTTTTTTGGAAGGACATTTTCCATAATCAGCACCATGGTCACGAAAGGCTTTACAATATCGTGCACGCCCAAATTTACAGACTGCAAGTGGAAAACTGTCGATGATGTAATAGGAACTGACTGGAATTGGGAATACGGAAATCATTTTTTGTCGTAACAATTCTGTTGTCTGCATCAGGGCGCGTCTCGTTCTGTTAAAACGACTTCTGCTGCAAAGCTGCGGAAAAAGATGCCTGTAGTTTCGTTTCACAAAAGAAAACCATGCATTCTCAGAATCAACGCCTGCCAATTCTCCACAGAGACTGATAGTAATGATTTCTGAGTCAGATAATTTTGCATTCAGGATATGCCGTCGTCTGGTAACTTCTGGAGGTGCAAACTGATGATACAATTCGTCAATAATAACGTAAGCGGTTAAAATAAAGTC